>Ga0114949_10000190_pt1 | contig 28995 bp, 21 predicted proteins | sample N074metaG_FD_83505 | JGI IMG/M metagenome (GOLD analysis project Ga0114949, IMG submission 83505) | Deep subsurface microbial communities from Kermadec Trench to uncover new lineages of life (NeLLi) - N074 metaG | ecosystem: Environmental > Aquatic > Marine > Ocean trench > Sediment | place...
ATTGATTATCATAAATCATAAACCTTCTGGTAAGAATCAAGTCGGCCTCATTTCCTTCCCGATATACCTTAATCAGATAGTTGCCGGTTCTTTTAACATGAGGAACGATCCATTCATAATGCACGTAGGGGATACTGGTACCAAAAGAATATTGATATTCCGTAATAGGAAAATCGTTAAACTGTACCAATATATCGGAGTCACTTAGTCTGGATTTTCCCCAATCAGCATCGCAATGGATCAATCGGGCATAATAACTCTGGAAGTCTCCGAAAAGTTGATCGAATTCCAGAATGAGATTCCTCTGTGATTGAATTGATAAAACAGCTGGCTGAATAACATCATCATAAGAGTTCTGAATTGGATACAGTCTTACTGTTTTTACATTTTCTTCGTATACGTGGTTTTCAAATTGTAACTTTTTGGGGTAAGATGGAGTATTGAGATTAGTGGTGGCTTGATCCAGAGGGACACAACCCAAAAACCATAAAAAACATAACACTGGAACCAGTAATTTTCTGACCCTGAACAGTAAATACCTAACCATATCCAACTAAAACTAGCCATTTCTTGAAAGAAACAGAAATTCCAACCCTTTTTGTGATTTTCGGGTCTAGTATATAAGAACTAATCAAATCAAACCACCGGATTGTTTGAATGCTAAATGAAAAGCAAATAATAAGAGGTTGCTGTGAAGGGGACCGTGCTACACAGTGTGAGCTCTACAACAGTTATTCCACAACCATGCTTATGGTGTGCATGCGGTACAGCAAAAATCGGGATGATGCAGAGGATATTTTGCAGGAAGCTTTTATTAAGATATTCAAGAGCATTAAAAACTTTAGAGGACTAAGCACTTTGGGATATTGGATAAAAAAAATTGTGGTGAACACAGCTTTGAACCACCAGCGTAGTAAACTGTATCTTTTTCCCATGGTGGAACTGAATGATATTAGTTATAGCTCTGGCAATGATCAAATTATTGAGAATTGTAGTTTGGAGGAATTATTGAAAATGATCCAGGCACTTCCCATTGGTTGTCAGGTAATCTTCAATTTGTATGCAATTGAAGGCTATAAGCATCGGGAAATTGCCCTAATTCTGGATATTAGCCCGGGAACATCGAAATCACAATTTGCCCGGGCCCGGACATTGCTACAGCAGATGATTTCCCAAGCAAATAATATTAACTATGAAAAGTACCAATAGTATGGGCAAAGGTAATTTTGAAAAGGCCTGGAGGAATGCCTTCGAGGGAGCAAAGTTGACACCTTCCGACCAATTGTGGGCCGGAATAGAAGCGGGTATTGCCAATGATGAAGTGGTAAGGTACAAGCGAGGAATGGCCTATTATAAATGGCTGGCAGCAGCAGGAATATTGCTGTTTACCGGTCTTCTTGGATATATAGGCTATCAGTCCCTGTCTACAGATAGTTCCCTGACTGAAAACAAATCAAAACGAAAGAATGTCAAGAGTGTCTTTCAGGTAACTGATTCTGTTTTATCAACAACAAAAAAGGAAGGAGCAGCAGAGCCATTCCTAATTCAACAAGAAATCACACCATCTTCTATCGAATCGTTAGAAGCTACTCCCTCAAATAACCAAAAGAGCCAGCCCCGGGAAAATCCTGAGGGTATTAAGTATCTGACGGTGATAGAGCGCCAACAGCCCAAAGCTATAGCTATGAATGAAGAGCAAAATCTTCCACCGCTTCCGCAACGGATCAGCGGTGTGCCAATTTACAGATCCGATCAAGATACCAAAAGAGTGGTTTTATGGGCTGGACTTAATATGACACCTGGCTATTTTGACCCTAATTTCCAATCTCAAGGTGCGGTTCAGGGGCTGCAATCACCAAGTTTTGCACAAAGCACCTTGCAGCCTGAGGAAGAACATCGAACTGGATTCTCTATGTCGTTTGGCATTGAAATGGGGGTGAAACTATCTGACAGATGGCAACTGAGCGGTGGTATTCAATATCTAAATAACAATGTTCAGAGTAGTACTAATGCGATTTTGGATCAGCGAACACCGATATTTTCGAGCGTAATAGAAACGTTGGATCTCAGCGATTCGAGGGCGAACATAACGTTCGTGACCACAGAGCTGGATAATACTTTCCAATTTTTGTCTATCCCGGTGCAGGCAGGTTATTTGGTGCTTGACAAAAAGGTAAAAGTGTTGGTCAATGCAGGCATCGCCAGTGATATCTTTCTGAAGAACAAAATTACAGCATTAGATCGGTCCTTGGAATCAATAACCATAAACCCTGGTCCGAACGCTCCATTTAGATCAGTCTATTTTAATGGAATATTAGGAGCAGAAGCTAGTTATGAATTTCTGCCGAGATATCTGATAACACTAGAACCCAGATATAAGTTGGCTATTAGTGAATTCACCAGATCGGAATCCAGCTATTCCAGCTTTCCTTCATCTTTTGGGATAGGCTTGGGAGTAAAGTATATTTTTAAATGAACTATAACAGGATCAGAGTAGATATAACCTTTAAATGAATAGTTATGAATGAACACTACAATCTTTGGAAGAACCGAACTACTACAGTAGTACATAGTACGATAATCTTAGTGGTTATGAGCATGTTTAGTTGCACAGATATTTGTGAGAATACCGAAACCTACGTTTATTTGGAGCCCATTTACACCTCTGCTAAGCAAGTAAGGTCATCCTTTGCCAGTATGGATCCCAGATCTCTGGAGAATCCGGGTAAAATATATCGAAAGGACCACTATCTCTTTATTAATGAAAGGGGAAAGGGAATTCACATATTTGATAACAACGATAAAACAAATCCGGCGCCGCTAAGTTTTATTAATATTCCAGGAAGTTACGATGTAGCAGTAAAAGGTGACATTATGTATGTTGACAGTTTTGTAGACCTGGTAGTTCTGGATATTTCTGACCCGGCACAGGTGAAGTTGGTACGACGAATAGAAAATGTGCTTGATAATTTTGTTATCATGGGATTCTATAACAACGAGGAAACCGGATTCATTACTGATTTTCTGGAACTGGAAACAGTGCAGGTATACGACTGTGATGAGAACCCGGTGCTTTCCGTTGGAGGGGGAGGGGTATGGGTAATTAGTAATCAGGTGGCAGACTTTAGCCAAACGGCGAGATCGGAAAGTGGCAGTCCCGGCAGTGGGCTGGGAGGGTCATTTGCAAGGTTTGCCATCTATTCAGACTTCTTGTATGTGGTTGATAATTGGAGCATGCACGTATTTGATATTACTACCCTATCCTATCCAAATGAAGTTAGCCTGGTAGAGTTGGGATGGGGAATTGAGACTATTTTCCCATACCAGGATAAGCTATTTATAGGATCCAATATCGGTATGCAAATATTTGATAACTCTGATCCCAGGAACCCTAAGTTTGTCAGCGAATTTGCTCACGCGCTGGCTTGTGACCCAGTGGTTGCCGAAGATAATTTTGCCTTCATAACCTTGCGTTCCGGCAACCGCTGCTTTGGGATAGATAACCAACTGGATGTGGTAGACATAAGTGTAGTGGAAAGTCCCTGGTTAGTCAAAAGTTATCCTATGGAAAGTCCGCATGGACTGGCCGTTGATAGCGATATCTTATTTCTGTGCGAAGGAGAATATGGTTTGAAAGTATATGACGTCAGTAATAAGAGGGCGCTGGATCAAAACCTGCTCAGCCACTTGTCAAATATACCTTCCTATGATGTAATAGCCATAGACAGCCATTTGATTCTGGTGGGAGATAATGGTATTTATCAGTTTGACTATTCAGATCCCAGGAACCTGGAACTATTAAGCGTCATCAATATCCAAAAACCGCTATGAGGACTGGAATTAATCTGCCTGTGCTACTTTGTTGGTTTGTGGCGTTGTTGACCTTTTTTCAGCAAACCATTTTTGGCCAGACTGACCGGTTCCTGGACAAGGTTGTTCTTAATAACGGAAGCGTACTCTGGGGTGTAGCAGAGTTTCAGGATGAAACTGTAAAAGTCTTTTTAAGCCAAAAGGATTCACTATCTGTACCTATTTCTATGGTAAAGTCATTGAAAACTCAAAAACTCAACCCAGAGCTTTATTTGGAAAGGTCTCAAGGAGCATACTATCAAGTGACTTGGGGAGCGCTTTTGGGTAAAGGTAATCATGACTCGAAAAACACCAGCAGTTTTGCAGCTTCTTTTACCAGTGGATATAGATTTAAACCTTTATTGGCAATAGGTTTAGGGGTTGGGCTAAACTATTATCCGGATCAAATTCATGTTCCGGTTTATTTAGATATTCAGGGAGACCTGATAGATGGAAGGCTCACGCCGTTTTATCAACTGAGTGCAGGTTGGAGTTGGGCGGATGAGCGTGAAAATATCTCCCAAATTGGGGAGGTCCAAGGAGGATTTTATTTTAAGCCTTCCCTGGGCATACGGTGGCATTTTGCCAAGCACACCTGGCACCTTCAATTAAGCTATGTGCTGCAAAATGCTACCACTTATTTTGAGCCCCTGGATTTTGGAAACGGAAATGTTATTACCAACGTGGAGGATCGGACTTTTCAAAGAGTGGGAATTAGTACCGGGATAAGTTTTTAGCTATTGGTTAAAAAGCATGTCAACGGCACTAGATTAGTCTACACTAGGAGCGGTCAGCTTCCAAGGATTCCAATTTTAGCACCAGCTGTTCCCAATCGCTATGAAGTTTTTCCAGTGCGCTTTCGTTTGCTTGAAAAGCTTCCGATGCCTCGTTTAATGCATCTGAATGACTAGTTATTTCTGGATTGGATAATTTGCCCAAAAGTTTTTGTTTTTGGCTTTCCATTTTTTCAATCAGCTCTTCAGTTTGTTTAAGGTCTTGTTGAAGTTTCTTCCTTTGCTTGTCTCCCTGGTCCCTCTTAATTCGTTTCTTCTTGGTATTAACAGGTTTGGGCTGGTTATTGGTTGGCGCCTGATTTTGCCTCGATCGCCAGTATTCATATTCCTGGTAAGTTCCGGGATAGGATTGTAATTGTTGTCCTTCGATATACCATATTTTATTGGCTACCTGGCTAATGAAATGACGATCATGGCTGACTAATACAAAAGTCCCTTGGAACTGGTTAAGAGCCTGGATGAGAATTTGAATAGACTGCATATCCAGGTGGTTGGTAGGTTCATCCAATAGCAGAAAGTTAGCTTCTGAAATGAGGGTTTTTGCCAGTGCCACTCTCGACTTTTCACCACCTGAAAGTACTTTTATTTTCTTGAATACATCGTCATCAGAAAACAAGAAACAACCTAATAGATTGCGCAGTTCTAATTCGGTCTTACCACTACCGCATAGTTTAAGTTCTTCTAAAACTTCATGGTTTAGATGTAGGGCTTCCAATTGATGTTGGGCATAAAATGAAAGGTTGACGTTATATCCTAGTTTGGATTCACCTGAAATATGCTCATGTCCTGCAATAATGCGCAATAATGTTGATTTACCTTTTCCGTTGGCTCCAATCAAGGCAATTTTATCTCCCCGCTCTACTATGCCAGAGGTCTTATTGAATATGTTTATATCATCGTAAGATTTTGATACTTCGTTTAAATCACATACCACTCGACCGGATTTTTGTTTAAAGGAAAACTTAAAATTAACTAGTGACATTGATTTTATGGTATCCTCAATAAGGTCCATCCGCTCGAGCGATTTTATACGTGACTGGACCTGACGGGCCTTTGTTGATTTGGCTCTAAAGCGGCTAATAAATTGTTGGGTTTGCTTGATCTTCTGCTGTTGGTTTTGGAATGCATTATTTTGGATTTCCGATCGTAGCGCCTTTTCTTCCAGGTAAAAACTGTAATTACCGCTATAGCTTATTAATTTTTGTTGGGTAACTTCAACAATTATCTGAGCCACCTGATCTAAAAATCTGCGATCATGGGATACTACTACTACTGCCCCCTCATAGGTCTTTAGATATTGTTCAATCCATTTTATGGAAGGAAGGTCAAGGTGGTTTGTGGGTTCATCCAAAAGCAGAAGGTCTGGTTTTTCCAGAAGTAACTTGGCCAGCATTACTCGCATACGCCATCCTCCGGAAAATTTGTTCAATGGTTTATTCAAATCTTCAGTTTTAAAGCCGATTCCCTCCAATACCTCTTCAGCCTTAGCCTGGAGACTATATCCCTCTAACCGATCAAAATTTTCTTGCAATGCACTCAGCTTCTCAACTGTTTTATCCTGATAGTTTTCCTCAAGATCCATTAAAGTAGTTTCAATCTGCTTTTGCAATTTACAGGCTTCTGTAAAGGCCTTCATGGCCACCTGGAGAATCGATTCCGCTGAACTATACGAAAGCAAGTCCTGGTCAAGAAAACCTATGGTGCATTGAGCGCCTTTACTAATCGACCCGGCGCTTGCCTGGTAATCTCCATTGATGAGGCGCAACAATGTTGATTTGCCGGTGCCATTTAGACCGATTAGTCCAATTTTATCCCTCCGTTTGATGTGTAAAGAGGCATTATCATACAAGACACGGTCACCAATAAAATACGAGAGGTTGTTTATAGCGATCACATAAACACAATTGGAATGGTTACTTTGGTACGGTCCCACATCATTACCAGTTCGGCGCTGTGTGCTTTTTGTTCAAAAGCTATGGTGAATGGTTCGTAGACTTCTTTTGTGGTTAAGACGGGAATGTCGAAACGAATTACATCAAGTTTGGAATTGTAATTGTAGGCACCCCATTGACCTAATTCGCTGTTTAGAATTATCGTCCAGTGGTCTTTATTAGGAATAGTAAACAGTGTATAGGTTCCTGGTTTTATTATTTGATCCCCAAGTTTGATAGAGCCTGTAATGGTAATCTCAGTAGCTTCATTTGCTCCAGTTCTCCAGACCTCATCGAAAGGTAATAGGTCTCCAAATATTTTCCTGCCTCGTTTATGTGGCCGACAATAGGTAATTTTGATATATGTATCTTCATATTTCATGGTAACCATCTCCAAAGGGCTTGGTCGGGGTTTTAAAGCTTCTTGGGCATATGTATCAGTGATATTCCAAAAAACCAGCGCTATTAGCACCATCAATGGCTTGTATATTCTTGTCATTTTAGTAATTTTTAAATTAAGCTGGTGATATTAATCAATTTACAATAATTTTGCCAAACTGATTCCAGGAAAATAAAAACAAAAATTTATGGTAGGTCGCCCCGCATTTGACGATATCTATATGGAGTTGGCCGTAAACCTGGCCAAAAGATCTCATTGTATAAAGAGACACGTGGGAGCGGTTTTAACAAAAGATACGCGCATTATTTCTATTGGTTATAATGGACCTCCGGCAGGAACACACAATTGTGATGAAGAATGGCCCACGGAAGGTTGTCCCAGAAGTTCTAAAGGAAGTTGTAGTTTAGCACTGCACGCGGAACAAAATGCAATCCTTTATGCTGTCAAAAACAAGACCAGTGTAGAGGGGTCCACCCTTTACGTTACTTTATCACCTTGCCTTAGTTGTGCAAGGATAATATTTGCTATGGGAATTCTAAAGATTGTTTACCTTAAGTCGTATGGGGCCTATAAGGGCCTGAAACAAGATGAGGGCTTAGAATTCTTAAATAGATTTGGAATAGAAACCCAGCAATATCAAGGGAATTTGGAGAACGTGACACATATGATTTAGCGAATTGCGAATTAAGAATTACCAGGGACGAAGGACTAGGGTGTTAGGGTGTTAGGGTGTTAGGGACGAAGGTGTTAGGTAGTATTAGAACATTTGAGCACAAACATGCGCTATTAGTCGTAGGATATCTTACGACTAGTGCTGATGATCGGATTCCGGTAATGGACTCAAATAATATTTACTTCAGGGGTCAACATAATACCAAACTTACGGTCTACCGACTTCTGGATTTCATGTGAAAGTTTAACCAGATCACCTCCCTGGGCGCCCCCGTAATTTACCAGAACCAGCGCTTGTTCCTTATGTACACCAATGGCGCCCTCTCTGAAACCTTTCCAATTGCATTGCTCAATCAGCCATCCAGCAGGGATTTTAATGGCGTTCTCTTCGGTCGAATAACTTGGTATATTCTCATATTCAGTTTTAAGGCTATAATAAAACTCTTTGCTAATGATAGGATTCTTAAAGAAACTACCAGCATTTCCAAGTTTCCCGGGGTCCGGAAGTTTGCTTTGTCTGATATTGATCACAGCATTGCTGATTTTTCGTAGGCTCAACTCCTGCACACCCATGTCTTCAAGAGTCTGGGAAATTGACCCGTACGAAATGTTAAAGGTTGGGCGTTTACGTAACCTTAATACCACTCTGGTGATCATGTACTGATCTTTTAACGGTCCTTTAAAGGCACTATAACGGTAGTTAAATTCACATTCAGGGATCTCAAATATTCGGGCTTTGCCGTTATCCAATCGAATTGCTTCCAAATGGGAAAAAACTGTACATATCTCGACCCCGTATGCTCCAATATTTTGCATGGGGGCCGCCCCAACGGTTCCGGGAATTAAGCTAAGATTTTCAATTCCGCCCCAACCGTGATCAATAGCCCATAATACTAGTTGATGCCAGTTTTCTCCGGCGCCCACCCGGACCCAAACATAATCTCGATCCTCTTTCAACACCTCTGTCCCCAGGATCTCGTTTTTCAAGATTAGTCCCGGGTAATCCCGGGCAAATAGTATATTACTTCCTCCACCCAGCACCAGCAGGGGCAGTGCATTCTGTTTTGATTCACCAAGCGCCTTTTGTAAGTTCCTTTCATGGTCTATTCCAACCAGATAACGGGCGCTTACAGCAATACCAAATGTGTTGAATTCCCGTAGGGAAACATTTTCATTTATTACCATCCCACTGGTCCAAATCTAAAAAATTAGTAGCTTCTATGAATTGTACTAGCGTAAAATTTTTGGAATTTCCATAAAAAAGGTGGAGCCCGATCCCAATGAGGACTCTACCCACAGTCTCCCGGAATGGATTTGAACTATTTTTTTGCTGGTAGCCAAACCAATACCGGAACCTTTAATTTCGGACTGCCGGTGTAATCGTTTAAATGGCTTGAATATTTCATTAAAATAGCTAGGATCAATTCCTATTCCATTATCCTCGATGCCAATTATCCAGTTTCCTCTATTTGATTGCGAGGTAATCCGGATCTTTGGACTGACCCCTGAAGATTGGTATTTTATGGAATTAGAAAGCATGTTTTGAAAATAGTGAATTAGCAAGCCGGAGTTTCCGTTTACTTGAGGCAATCTATCAACACTAATTTGTGCTTGGTGCTCCTGAATGGACTGATGAAGATTTAACAGCACCTGGTCCAGTACTAAATTCAAATCGACCGGCTCCAAACGGTATTTCACACCATTGATTGCGGCATAGTCAAGAATGTCTTTGATCAACTGTTGCATCCGTTGCAAACTTTCATCTGCCTTGTCAAAATAAACCTTGGCCTTTTGGTCCAACTGACCCGCAAACTCCAGTTGAATGATATTAAGAATACCCTGGACAGATCTCAGCGGCTCCTGCAAATCATGAGATGCGGCGTACGAAAATTGCCTCAAGGCCTCATTTACTAAATTGGCCCTTTTTAGATCTATACGGGTCTTGTGGAGTCCTTCTTCTACCCGAACATTATCTGACACATCATTGGTAAATCCGTAGATTCCATTTATTTGATTAGGGGGTGCAAACCAGGGGAATTTCACGGTTTCAATCCAGGAGCCCCGATCTTTATTCTCGATTAAATTAAAAACAACATTTCTTGTTTTTAAAACCTTTTTGTCATCATTAATATACTTCCTTAGAGACTTTGAGAGCTGTTTATTTTCTTTAAAAAGGATTTTGTCCCTGGAAACCTGAAGATGGTCGCAAAATGCCTGATTCACATAGACAAAAGTGTTTTGCTCATTTTTGACGAACATACCAACTTTTGTTGACCCCACCAGTTGATTCAGTAGATTGTTTTCAGTTTTCAGCTCGCTATTCAATGTTGCAAGTCTGCGATTTTGTCTGCGAAGTCGCTGAATTTCAGAAAAATAGGAGGAACCAGATGGTTTCTGGACAATCATGGAAACAATACCTTGTTGAGAGATATCAATTTACCACTTAAACACCTATTCGCCTCTTCTAATTCTCTGGCCAGTTCGGGATGTAAGAAAATACTGAAATCTCCACTTTTAGAGAGCTAATACCGGATTAAAACATTTAACTAGTGAATTTCTGGAGATCTTGCTTGATCTCTTGGATTTTTGTATCCAAATCAGTGGTGGCAACATCAAATGACTCCTTTGCTTCCAACTTACCTCTGACACTTATATAGAACTTGATTTTCGGCTCGGTGCCTGAAGGTCGGGCTGAAATTTTACTTCCATCTTGGGTTATAAACTGCAAAACGTTGGATTTCGGAAGATTTATGAAAGATGTCTCCCCCGTTGTAAGATCGTGAGACTTACTGATTTGGTAATCGAGTACCGTTTTAACTTCTGATCCTCCAAATGTATCAGGGGGTGTTTTTCTTAATTTACGCATGACCTCTTGAATTTCTTCTGCGCCAGATTTGCCAGGCTTGGTAATTGAAATAAGGGATTCTCTAAAATGGCCGTATTCCTGATAAATTGAGATGAGACCATCAAAAAGAGTTTTACCCTGGTCCTTACAAAAGGCCACCAACTCTGAAATGATAGCGCATGAAGCCACGGCATCCTTGTCTCTTACTTTGTCTCCGATCATGTAGCCATAGCTTTCTTCTCCACCAACAATAAACTCTCGTTCTCCCTCCAGTTCGCGTATGACCGCAGCAATCCATTTGAATCCTGTTAAGGTATTGTAACAATCCACCTGATACCGCTCAGCGATAGCATCAATGAGCTCCGTGGTAACTATGGTCTTAACAATGTAATTCTTGTCACTGATCTTGCCTCTGACATGCCATTGATCCAGGAGATAATGCACAATTAAAACCCCGGTCTGGTTGCCGTCAAGCAGTTGAAACTTCCCATGGTGATTTTTAACACCTATCCCTACCCTGTCGGTATCAGGATCGGTAGCCATAATAAGGTCCGCATCTATTTCCCTGGCTTTTGCCAAGGCCAGGCTCATGGCCTCCTGTTCCTCTGGATTAGGGTATTTTACCGTTGGGAAATTCCCGTTGGGTTCTGCCTGTTCCTCAACGATGGATACATTGGTAAACCCAATCCTCTCAAGGATCAATGGCACCATGGTGATGCCGGTACCGTGGATGGGACTATAAACTATTTTCAGATCATTTTGCCGTCTAATTACTTCTCGGTTTACCATCAAACCTTCAATCATAGATAGATATTTGTCATCCACATCACTATCAATCTTCACCATAAGCTCTTCATTACCTTCAAATTTTATTTCATCGAAGCTTTCAATTGCATTTACTTCGTCCATCACATTTTGGTCATGAGGAGGTACTAATTGGGCCCCATCGTTCCAATAGGCCTTGTACCCATTGTATTCTTTGGGGTTATGAGAAGCTGTGATTACTATGCCTGCCTGACACTGAAGGTCTCGAATGGCAAAACTTAATTCTGGAGTTGGACGAAGTGACTCAAACAGATGAACTCTGATTCCATTGGCTGCAAAAACTTTGGCAGTGATCCGTGTAAAATAATCACTTTTGTTTCGACTGTCATGCGCTATTGCCACATTAATACTTACTCCTGGGAACGTTTTGTTAAGATAGTTGGCTAATCCTTGGGTGGCTTTGCCTATGGTATACTGGTTGATCCTATTGGAACCGATTCCCATGATTCCTCTTAGCCCGCCTGTTCCAAACTCAAGGTCCTTGTAAAAAGCATCAGTTAAGGCTTTCGGATCTTTCTGTAATTCCTGAATCTGCTGTTTACTCTCTTCATCGATATTGCCGTTCAACCATTGATCCACTTTTTGTCGCACTTCTTTCTCAATCATATTTAGGATTTGTTTTGGTTAGATCTATAGGTTGCCTCTCAGGGCTTGTTCTCGTTCGATAGCTTTAAATAATGCCTTGAAGTTTCCCTTTCCAAAGGATTTTGCACCCTTTCGTTGAATAATTTCATAAAATACTGTAGGCCGATCCTGTACAGGTTTGGTAAAGATCTGTAAAAGATAGCCCTCATCATCACGATCTACCAGGATATTTAGGTCTTTCAACGATTGTGCATCTTCCTCAATAGTACCCACGCGGTCCTCAAGATCATCGTAGTAAACATCAGGGATACTCAAGAAATCAACCCCGCGATTACGTAATTCCGAAACTGTTTTGAGTATATCGTCAGTTGCCAGGGCAATGTGCTGAACCCCAGGGCCGCCATAGTACTCAATATACTCCTCTATCTGTGATTTTTTCTTGCCTTTTGCCGGTTCATTTATCGGAAATTTAATATAACTATTTCCATTAACCACCACCTTAGACATCAAGGCTGAATATTCTGTAGATATATCTTTGTCATCAAAAGTAAGCAGCAGTTTAAAACCCATAACATCCTGATAGAATTTAACCCATTGATCCATTTCTCCCAAACGCACATTGCCCACGCAGTGATCCACATACTTGATCCCTACCGGGATGGCAGGAAACCCGGAGTTCACTGAAATAAAACCAGGCAGGAAAGGGCCATGGTAGTTGGTTCGTTCGATGAATTTATGAATAGTGTCACCATACGTTTTAATGGCGCCAACTTTAACCCATCCATGCTCATCTTCAAATACCTCAGGTTCCATTACAGACACTGCACTTCGGCTGATGGTTTCTTGATGACTTTTCTCGACATCATCCACCCAAAGGGCCAATACCTTAACACCGTCGCCATGTGATTTCACATGATCACTAATCCCGGAATTCGGTATCAAGGAGGAGGTTAATACAAACAGTACTTTTCCTTGTTGCAACACATATGAGGCCTTTGATCTTTCACCTGTCTCCGGCCCGGAATACGCAATTAGTTGAAAGCCAAAGGTATGTTGATAATAGTACGCCGATTGCTTAGCATTTCCCACATAAAATTCTATGTGGTCCGTGCCTTTCAGAGGAAGAAAATCTTGTTCCATAGTTATTGTTGTTTTTATGAAATTCTACTTACTTGCAAAAGTAAACCAATTCTGATTGCTGATAGTATAATAATTGCCCTTGTAAAATTGATATGGATATTGAAGCGCTTGACCTTTCTTTGGTAGCTATAGTTAAGAAGAAAAACGAACTTCATGAAATCGGTTATCAGGACCCTCGATACGATGATGTGGAGGAGGAGTTGCATGACTTGGAGGATGCGTTGATGGAGGAACATGGCGAGGAATTGGAGGAAGTGATTCAGCAGGTACATGATAAGATATGCCCGGACACCGATGTACTTCTTCCCATTGCCTACCTGGCAAAGTCTTATGTCCCAACCACTAATGACGATGGTAGTGAAACCTTTGATGTAGACCTGAAGGAAGGAGTTCCGGTTATCTTAGACGATTACCCAGACCATTTAAGCAGAATGGTGTTATTGCCCAATCCTCCAAGATTAATTGTGCAGGTGAATCGTGCTAAACGCTTTTTGGTCTGGCCTGAGTAGTTTATCTAAACCCCAATTTATTTCGTACACGATCAAGTACCACCTGTGCGATTTCTGTGGCCTTTTTCTCTCCTAATTCTAATTGTTGATTGATATCTTGGGGGCTTTGCATGAGTTGATGGAACAATTTTCTTTCGGTGGTAAATCTGGAGAGGATCAACTCGAAGAGGGCTTGTTTTGCATGACCATATCCGTAATTGCCTCCTAAATATTTATTGCGCATGTCAGCAATTTGATCAGATGAGGCCAGTAATCGATATAATGCAAAGACATTACAGGTGTCCGGATCTTTTGGCGCTTGCAGCGGTGTGCTGTCAGTTACGATGGACATCACGGCTTCTTTTAGCGGTTTCTCTTCCATAAATATGTCCAAAGTATTTCCGTAAGACTTACTCATTTTCTGACCGTCAGTGCCGGGAATGGTCATTACATTTTCATCAATCCGGACTTCCGGCAACACGAAAGTCTCTCCAAACTGACTATTGAAAATGCCTGCTATGTCCCGGGCAATTTCAAGGTGCTGTTTTTGGTCCTTTCCAACAGGGACGATATCTGCATCATATAGAATTATGTCTGCAGTCATAAGCACAGGATAAGTAAATAAACCGGCGTTTATATCGGACAGCTTGTTGCTCTTATCTTTAAATGAATGTGCATTTGCCAGCATTGGGTAAGGGGTGAAACAATTGAGATACCAAGTGAGTTCACAGACCTGTGGAACTCTGGATTGCCTGTACAAGAGCTGCTCTGTGGTATCCATCCCACAGGCAATCCAGGCAGCTGCGGTAGCGTTGGTATTATCTACTCTCAACTTTGGATCCTTAATTTGGGTTAATGCGTGAAGATCGGCTATAAAAAACAGAGACTGGTTGTCCTTGTCCTTTGAAAGTTCAAGGGCAGGTATAATTGCACCTAATAAGTTACCCAGATGGGGCCTGCCGGTACTTTGAATGCCGGTTAAAATTCTTGCCATACTTGCTGTATCAAAATGAACCCTACAAAGAAACACCTTTTTTTAAAAAAATTAAACCCGGCTTAATATTCAAGAAAAGAATCGACTGTAATTATTTAACTCAAACTTACATCGACCAAATTCGCAAAGAATTCGTATCAATATTTGAACGGTTTTGTTGATCTTTGTTCATAATGAAAATTCGCTTATTCTTGGTATTTCTTTTGGTATCGATAGCCTTTAACATTAAGGCCCAGCAGTCGGAAATAGTTTCTTTCGGAGAACCTGTAGCTGATCTGGGAACAATAATTGATGACCAGGGCATGGTGAGCCATCGGTTCACATTTACCAATATCACTTCTGATTCTTTACAGGTGGAGAAGGTTACTACCAGTTGTGGATGCACTTCGACAAATTGGTCCACCGATCCAATTCCGGCAGGTGAAATGGGATTTATTTTGATACAGTTTGATCCGTATAATAGACCAGGGCCATTTGAAAAGTATGCGATGGTTTATTATAAGAAACGAGCTGACTCTTCAATGCTTAAAATAAAAGGATTCGTGGAACCTGCCTTGGGATCAATAGCAGAGAAATATCCAGTGAAGATGGGTGCAATGCGAACCAAGGAAAAGTTTTTTGACCTGGGGATAATTACTAAAAAGGCCCTTTATTCACAGAGTTTTGAAGTATATAATGATGGTGATCAGATTCTGGTGTTTGCTGATGACATGGAAGGGCCAAATCATATAACCGTTACCTTCGAGCCCTATACCCTAAAACCAAGTTCCAAAGGTAAAATATGGGTTCATTATGATGTAAGGGCTAAAAATGATCTGGGCTTTTTCAGAGAGGACATTGCTATTTTTACCTATGAGCAGGGTGATGCCCGCAAAGATTTTTACGTTACCGTAACTTTATTGGATATTCCTGCTGAAATAACTTCAAAATCTCCGAAAGTCTACTTCACCAAAACCGAAATTGATTTTGGTATAAAACAACAGGGCGATACAGTAAATGTGCAATTTCCAATTCAAAATCAAGGCCAGTCAGCACTCCGATTGAAAAAGGTATTTGGGAACTGCAATTGCATTAGGGTAAATCTGGAAAAAGATATATTGAGTCCTGGCGAATCAACATACATTTCGGTCAGGTTTCTAACACACGATCGATTAGGGAATCAGGAAAAAACAGTGACAATATTCACTGATGATCCACAAAAACCAGTTGCAATTCTCACCTTAAAGGGTCGATTAAGAGGACCCAGGAACTAGTTAAATGCTGGAATACCGGTGATCTCCTGACCAAGTATAAGGAGGTGAATGTCATGAGTGCCTTCATAGGTAATTACCGACTCCAGGTTCATCATATGGCGCATGATGGAATAGTCTCCGGTAATACCCATTCCACCGTGGATCTGTCTGGCCTCTCGGGCAATTTCCAAAGCAATGGCCACATTATTCCTCTTTGCCAGCGATATCTGGGCAGTACTCGCCTCATCTTGATCCATCAGAATGCCTAATCTCCAATTCAATAATTGGGCCTTGGTGATTTCTGTTAGCATCTCAGACAACTTCTTCTGGACCAACTGGAAAGAAGCAATAGGCTTTTCAAACTGAATGCGTTCCAACGCGTATTGACGAGCTGAGTAATAACAATCCATAGCTGCTCCAATGACCCCCCAAGCTATACTGAAGCGAGCGGAATCCAGACACATCAAAGGAGCTCCCAATCCGTTTTTGTTGGGCAACAAATTTTCTTTTGGAACCTTAACGTTATCAAAAACCAACTCACCTGTGCAGCTGGCCCTTAAGGACCACTTCCCGTGTGTTTCAGGTGTACTAAAACCCTCCATTCCCCGCTCTATGATCAGGCCATGAATCCGACGGTTTTCATCTTTTGCCCAAACCACTGCGATATCAGCCTTAGGAGCATTGGATATCCACATTTTGGAGCCATTAAGTAAATAATGGTCTCCCTGGTCACTGAAGTTGGCGGTCATGCCAGCCGGGTTGGATCCATGATCTGGTTCAGTCAGACCAAAACAGCCTAACGCTTCTCCACTAGCCAGTTTTGGCAGGTACTTTCGTTTTTGTTCTTCGGTACCAAACTTATAAATTGGATACATTACCAAAGAGCCCTGTACCGATGCAGTACTACGCATGCCAGAGTCCCCTCTTTCTATTTCCTGCATGATCAAACCATAAGAGTTATAATCAAGGCCTCCGCCCCCGTATTGGGTGGGAATAGTGGGCCCGAAAGCCCCAATTTCACCAAACTTTTTTACAATTTCCATCGGGAAAATGGCTTGTTGACACCAGTCCTCAACAAAAGGGGTAATCTCTTTTTTAACAAATGCCCTCATTGAGTCTCGAATTAGCTTTTGTTCATTAGTTAAAAGATCATCGAGCTGATAAAAGTCCGGAGATTCAAAATTGTCTGTTCTGATAGAATTTGTCCCAGATCCGTCTCCTTGTAAGGTATTTGATGACATTTTGTTATTTTGTTTACTTCAAATTATCCAAATTTACATATTATCGAACAGGACTATTCACTGTCATTAGATTAATTTCATCCAGGTCACCAGCTTTCTATTAAATGACCGCCAGCCTGGAATCTTGATAAGTTTAACAGAATTAAGTGGGTTTTGAGATTTACGCTACTCTTTTCAATATTGTTCGCCGGGATGCCTGCAAGAGTGTTTCCGCAAGGACAAGAAATCACTACCTACTTTGATCAGGATTTAGAGAAAAAGAAAGAAGCGTACTTTTTAAAGGACGGGACCCAATTACTCGAAGGGCCGTACACTTCCTACTATATCGATGGACAGGTAAAAGAGCAAGGAAGCTACCTCGATAATAATCCTGTGGGTATCTGGGAGTACTTTTTTGAAAATGGTAATATGAAAATGTCGGGAGAGATCCGCGATGGTCATAACTATGGCTACTGGAAGTACTTTTATGAGAATGGAAACCTAAGTATGGAGGGTGAATTATATGATGGTGAAAGAGAAAGTGTATGGAAATACTTCTTTGAGAATGGTACATTAAAAGCACGTGGTGAGTTTGAAAGAGGGCGGCGTGTTTTGATATGGAACAGGTTTTATGAGGGAGGTGAGTTAAAATCACAGATCTACTATCAACACGATCGGGGTGATTATAAAGAATTCTATAATTCAGGTAAGCTAAAAGCTTCTGGAATAAGGATAAATGATAAGAACGAAGGAGCATGGGAATTCTACTACGAGAATGGTACAACCCAAGGCAGGGGTGGTTATATACAGGGTGTACGAGAGGGACTATGGGAGTTTTACCATCCTAATGGAGTTGTATCAGTTCGTGGCACCTACAAAAATGGTTTGAGCGAAGGAGAATGGGCTTATTTCGATGAGGCCGGTATACTAACCTCTCAGGGATCGGAGCGCGCAGGCCGGAAAGACGGCTATTGGCATCTGTATTATGATGATGGGAGCATCAAAGGGAGAGGGTTGTTCAAAAATGGCGAAGGCTTTTACAAAGAATATTATGAAAATGGTGCTTTAAAGATCAGTGGATTGGTAAGGAATGGCATTAACCAGGGTAAGTGGCTGTATTATTATGATGACGGCATTCTTGAAGGAGAGAGCCGGTTTGATAATGGGACCGGTGAATATCGGGGATATTATAAGGACGGAGCTTTAAAAATGGAGGGTATGCTCAAAGATGGTGAAAAAACCGGAATCTGGATATTGTACAATAATGACGGGAGCCTGGCCGGATATTATAAGACATACTATGAGGACAACAAACCTATATTCAGGGTAATTGAAGACAAGTCAACTCCTCTGGATACTACCAAGGTAGTTTATGATAAGCCGGAATACTTGTTTAAGAAAAGGAAAATTCGCTATTTCCGACCACAGGTAAACGAGTTTCGGGGTATCATTCTCGGATTCAATCCTGTATCCATGGCTTTTGGTAATATCCCATTCACCTTCGAATATTATTTGCAGGAAAGGTTGGGATACGAACTGCAATATAGTATCATTCGAGACCCATTTTTTACCAGCGACCGCAACGTAAGAATCAACGAAATATATGAACGCGGGTATTCATTGGCAATTCGACAAAAGCTATACCATCCGGATCGCCGCCTGGGGATGTTCTACCTTGGACATGAATTACGATTCACTACCGTTGATCACTTCGCGAATATTGTGGACTCACTTGGCATCATAAATAGCTCGGTTATTGGCGCGGATGAGAAGCGATTTGAATACTCACTATTGGCGGGCTATCGTTTTGTTAAAGATGCAGCAGGTACTGGCATTACCATTGATGCTTTTATTGGCGTGGGTATCGGTTACCGTGATTTTAATAGGGATTATCCGGAAATCGAGGAATTCGAGGAAATATTTAAAGACCTGGAAAAAGATAAACTGAGTATTCCATTCCGGTTCGGTATAAACATTGGATATATGCTGGAAGCAAGATAATGCGTAAGTTCGATTATCTGCCATGAATACCAGGATAAATCTATCATTACCACCGCAAGTAGCTTTTGATCCGGAGAAACTTAATGGATACCTTGTTCGAAAATTTCAAACACCCGCCAATGAAGTTGTACACTACATAGTTCGCAAACGATCTATTGATGCTCGCAAAGCTCCCGTACAGGTGCATTTACAGCTAGATATTTATGCCGATGAACCGGTTGTTCCAAGTTTCAATTACAAGGACCGACTACAAATTGTAGCCCAAAAAAAGCCAGTACTAATTGTGGGAGCCGGGCCAGCAGGCTTATTTGCAGCTTTACGTCTGATCGAGATTGGGTTAAAACCAGTAATTATTGAGCGCGGAAAAGATGTGAGGTCCCGACGCCGGGATTTGGCGGCCATTAACAAGCAGCACCTGGTAAATCCCGATTCCAATTATTGTTTTGGCGAAGGTGGAGCAGGTACTTTCTCTGATGGAAAGCTGTACACGCGTTCAAAGAAAAGAGGAGACATTAAGAAGGTTTTGGAGATATTGGTGTCTCATGGAGCTCCTAAAGATATTCTAATAGATGCGCACCCTCATATAGGTACAAACAAGTTGCCAAAAGTTGTTAAGGATATTAGGGAATCTATTTTGAAGTCAGGAGGGGAAGTACACTTCAATGCCGCCATAGATAACCTAATAGTAATGGATGGAAAGATTACCGGTGTGACAGACCGGTCTGGTCATAAGTACCAGGGAGAAGCTGTGATATTGGCTACTGGCCATAGTGCCAGGGACATATATGTGATGCTCCACTCAGCAGGGGTTAGTATTGAAGCAAAGCCGTTTGCATTAGGTGTTCGGGTGGAACACCCTCAGTCATTGATTGATTCTATCCAATATCACGGTGCGGAAAGGGGCTTGCTCCCTGCCGCTTCTTACTCCCTAAGCCATCAAATTGGTAGAGATCGCACACGTGGAGTATTTTCATTTTGCATGTGTCCAGGTGGATTCATAGTACCTGCAGCTACTACTCAGGGTGAAATAGTAGTGAATGGCATGAGCCCATCAACAAGGGATTCTAAATTTGCCAATTCCGGGATTGTAGTTTCTGTATCTCAGTCAGATTTTACAAAGTTTGGTGAATATGGTCCATTGGCCGGTATGTACTTTCAGCAATCTATTGAGAAAAATGCTTGCGTCATCGCTGGAAATAGTCAGGCTGCTCCAGCTCAAAGGTTAATGGATTTTTTAAATGGGCGTAGGTCCTCAGACCTTCCGGAGACTTCTTATCAACCGGGAGTAAACGCGCAAATTCTAAAAGAAGTGCTTCCATCTCAGATTGAAGAGGGAATTAAATATGGATTTAGAGTGTTTGGAAAACGAATGAAAGGATATTTAACCAATGAGGCGGTGTTGTTGGGAGTAGAAAGTCGTACTTCTTCTCCCGTCAAAATACCGCGTGACCCTAAATCCTTGCAACATCCTCAGGTTGAAGGATTGATACCTTGTGGCGAAGGAGCGGGTTATGCCGGTGGAATCATGTCTGCGGCAATGGACGGAATCCGGTGTGCTGAAGCGGTGGCCAGGCTGTATAAAATTCCATTGAATTCTCAATGAATCCCAGGTCCAAATTAATCTGATTTTTCCGTGTATCCAGGAACCAGAGACAGACCCTGATTTATTGTCCTTTTCTTAAACCATTTCGGTCATATTAGTCACCTAAATTGCTTATTTTTGTGCTTTTCAAAAAGAAATTATGAGCGAAGAAGAGAACAAGAGAAATTCTGACTATTCAGCGGAAAATATTCAGGTCTTAGAAGGCCTGGAAGCTGTACGTAAAAGACCCGCTATGTTTATTGGTGATTTAGGGTTGAAGGGCCTGCACCACATGGTTTGGGAAGTGGTTGATAATAGTATAGATGAGGCCATGGCGGGATATTGCACAGAGATTAAGGTCCAGATAAATGAAGACAACAGTATTACTGTGGAGGACAACGGCAGGGGAATACCTACTGATATGCATCCCAAAGAAAAGCGGTCTGCACTGGAGGTGGTAATGACGGTACTGCATGCTGGCGGAAAATTTGATAAGGACACATACAAGGTGTCCGGTGGATTGCATGGAGTGGGGGTAAGTTGTGTTAATGCCTTGTCATCCCATTTAGAAGTAACCGTCAACCGGGGTGGGAAGACCTACCGGCAAGAGTACAGCCTGGGGATACCCAAATATGATGTAAAGGAAATTGGGACCACAGATAACACAGGTACAAAAGTACATTTTGTACCTGATTACACCATTTTCATTGTAAGTGAATATAACTACGATACAATTGCTTCCAGATTAAGAGAGTTGTCATATCTCAATTCTGGAATTAGCATTCGATTAAAGGACCTCAGGGAAAAGGATGATGAGGGAAATTATAAAGAAGAGAACTTCTTATCGGAAGGGGGTTTGGTTGAGTTCGTCGAATATCTCGAGTCTACCCGTGAAAGCCTGATTCCTGAGCCAGTTTACATAGAGGGTGGAAAAAACGGCTTTCCTGTTCAGGTAGCCCTTAGCTATAACACTTCCTTTTCGGAGAATGTTATTTCCTATGTGAACAACATTAATACCATTGAAGGCGGCACTCATGTTGCCGGCTTCCGGAGGGCTTTAACCAGGACCCTTAAAGCATATGCTGATCGATCAGGACTATTGGATAAAGCAAAGGTGGAGATAAGTGGAGATGATTTCAGGGAAGGTCTAACAGCTGTAATCTCAATAAAAGTTGCTGAACCTCAGTTCGAGGGTCAAACAAAAACCAAGCTGGGTAACTCCGAAGCCATGGGCGCTGTAGATACCACTGTAAGCGAAATGTTGCAGTACTACATGGAGGAAAACCCTAAGCAGGCTAAGATGATAGTAAGTAAGGTGATACTGGCTGCTCAGGCCAGGCACGCTGCCCGAAAAGCCAGGGAGATGGTCCAAAGAAAGAATGTGTTGACAGGCACCGGACTTCCCGGGAAATTGGCAGATTGTTCTAATTCAGATCCTACAGTATGCGAGTTATATTTGGTTGAGGGAGATTCAGCGGGGGGGTCCGCGAAACAGGGAAGAGACCGAAACTTTCAGGCGATCTTACCATTAAGAGGTAAAATACTGAACGTCGAGAAGGCACCGGAACACAGGATCTATGAAAATGAAGAAATAAAGAACATGATTACCGGACTTGGTGTCAGTTTTGGGACAGAAGATGACGAAAAAGCTCTGAATATGACAAAACTTCGATATCATAAAATAATAATCATGACTGATGCGGATGTGGACGGTAGTCATATTCGGACACTGATCCTCACATTTTTCTTCCGGTACATGCACGAGTTAATAGAAAAAGGTTATTTGTATATCGCCCTGCCACCTCTATACTTACTCAAAAGAGGCAAACAGGAAAGGTATTGCTGGAGCGAGGAAGAAAAAGACCGTGTTATTAAAGAAATTGCCCCTGAAGGTAAAGAGGGTTCCGTAAGTCTTCAGAGATACAAGGGTCTGGGCGAAATGAACCCGGACCAACTCTGGATTACCACCATGGATCCGGAGACCAGAACTTTGAAAAAAGTGACCATTGAATCAGCAGCAGAAGCCGATCATTTATTTTCTATGTTAATGGGAGATGAAGTAGCACCCCGAAGGGAATTCATTGAAAAAAATGCCAAATATGCCAATGTCGATATTTAGTGCAGAATAATTCGATTAAGCAGGTTTTCTATTGAGGATATGTTAGTTCAAGATAAAAATGTTTCTAAACCTTCTGGAAATGCCCTCAAGGCAGACTCACTGGTCGAAAAGAGCGACTTTGTCAGTAGGGACCTCAGTTGGCTAAATTTCAATAATCGTGTATTGGATCAGGCTAAAAATGAGCAGCGGACCATTTTTGAACGGTTGAAATTCATGGCAATATGTGCTTCTAATTTGGATGAATTTTTCATGATCCGGGTAGGATCTCTGTACAATTATCTTGACTACGGCCGTAGACGAGTAGACTACTCCGGTTTAAGAGAACTCACTTTCAGGGAAAAGTTGCTCGAGGAAAGCAAAACTTTTTTTCAAAGTGTAAATGAGTACTATTCCGAACAACTAAAGCCGCTTTTTGAGCAAAACGGATTCAAAATAATGAATGTTGACGACTTGGACGACACCCAACAGGCAAAAGTAAAGTCGTATTTCGAAAAGACCATTTATCCGATGCTCACCCCTATGGCATATGACTCTTATCATACATTTCCTGTGCTAATGAATAATGTGATGACTTTTGGAGTGGTAACCAAAAGTCCGGGTGACATGATAGCAGTGGGAAAGAAAGAAAAATTCAACAGAAAGATCTCTTTTGTCCAGATACCCCCAAATTTGCCTAAATTTTATGAATTACCGGAAGAGGACAAACTGATCTTTATTCCTATTGAGGAAATAATAGGCAAACATATTGAGTGGCTGTTCCGCAACATTCCCATTCAGGATATGTGCCTGTTCAGACTTACCCGTAACGGTGATTTTTCAGTGGAAGAGAGTGACGATATTGAGGCCAATTTTTTGGAAGAGATGAAACGAAAGCTCAAAACCAGAAAAACCGGTAGGGTAGTACGGATTGAAATGTCCACTGATAGTAACAAATGGTTGCTCAAATTGTTAAAAAACCGTTGGGATTTGGATGAGAATAATATATTCTGGGTCCCGAAAGAAAGTTTATTTGATTTTACCAGGCTTTGGCAGATAGTTAGTCATCAACATTTTAGAGATCAAATACCGGCCCCACATGAGCCGGTTAAACCCTTGAGTTTTGCTGAATCCGGGGCCAGTGATATTTTTGAAGTTTTAAAAAACAAAGATGTTCTGTTGCATTCTCCTTATAACAGTATTGAACCGTTGGTGCATTTGATTGAAAAAGCATCTGAAGACCCAGATGTACTTTTGATCAAGCTAACAGTTTACCGGCTGGCGAAGGAATCAAGGATCGTGGAGGCATTGCACAAAGCAGCTGAGAATGGGAAACACGTTTCTGTCCTTTTCGAAGTAAAGGCCCGGTTCGATGAGGAGAACAATATGCGGCATGCGCAGAGATTACAAAAAGCAGGTTGTTTTGTGATTTATGGGATCAGTCGTTACAAAACACATACAAAACTGTTGCTTATTGTACGAAAACAGGGCAAACAGATTACCAGCTATGTTCATATGGGCAGTGGAAATTACAACGAAGATACCTCAAAAATCTACTCTGACATTGGGATTTTGAGTACAAATGAGGTTTATGTACAGGATGTATCAGAGTTTTTCAATGTGATCACCGGGCATTCCAGCCCGAAATTATACAAAAGGTTGATTACAGCCCCAACGGAAATGCGCAAAAAGCTCATTGATCTTATTGTTGCAGAAAGTAACAACGCTAAGAAGGGACTTTCTGCTGGCATAGTGATTAAGATAAACTCCCTTCAGGACAAGGAGGTTATCGAGGCCTTGTATGATGCTTCTAAGCAAGGAGTGACTATCAAACTGATCGTACGGGGTATATGCTGTTTGCGGCCGGGCCGGAAGGGTTTAAGTGAAAATATTGGGGTATGTTCCATCGTTGGTGATTTTCTGGAGCATTCACGTATCTACTATTTTCACAACAATAATGATCCTAAGGTGTATGGCGGAAGCGCAGATATCATGGTGAGGAGTTTTGACCGCCGCCTCGAATCATTGTTCCTTATCAGTGATGAAAAATTAAAACAAGAAGCAATTAATATCCTTGCTTATTCCCTGAGAGACAATCAGAATGCATATACCATGCTGGAGGATGGCAGATATGTGGTCAAAGAAGCCAAAGGGTCGGCCAAATTCAATATCCACCAGGAGTTTTTTAAAGTTACTCAATCAGAAGTAATGACCGCAAGATTGTTTTAGGCACAACTAATTCTTCTCATTACTTGGCTCTTTTTAAGAAAATTGTTGTTAATTTAGCCACTGCTTATCAAGAAAGATTGAGGGTATGGGCCCGATGATGTCTTAGCAACCTTTCTAACCCTTGTTGGATGTGGTGCTAATTCCCACTGCAGATGCAGACCAGATGAGTACCTCCCCACTCCCTTACTGGATAAGCTAAAAACAACAATCCATGAAGGAAAAGTTTCAAAACTTACTAAAAGATCGAATTCTGGTGTTGGATGGTGCGATGGGTACCAGTATCCAAAACTATCAGTTATCAGAAGCAGATTATAGAGGAGACCGATTTCAGGATCATCATAAGGACCTGATAGGGAATAACGACTTGTTGTCTATTTCCAAACCTGAGATTATTAAGAAAATCCACTGGGAATTCTTGGATGCCGGTGCAGACATAATTGAGACCAACACCTTCAATAGTACCAGCATTTCCCAGGCAGATTATGACACTGAGCATTTGGTCCCGGAAATAAATTATACTTCCGCCCAATTGGCAAAAGAAGTGGCTTCTGAATTCTCTGATAAAGATCCATCGAAACCAAGGTTTGTGGCTGGCTCATTAGGACCTACCAATCGTACCGCATCGATTTCTTCTGATGTAAATAATCCCGGATTTCGCAGTGTTTCTTTTGATGATCTGGTAGAGGCTTACCGGGAGCAGACTTTAGCCTTGATCGAAGGAGGAGTGGATTTGTTGTTGGTTGAAACAATATTCGACACTTTGAATGCCAAAGCTGCACTGTTTGCCATTCAGGGAATGCCAGCATGTAAGGATATACCGCTGATGGTTTCTGCAACCATTACTGATGCCAGTGGGCGAACCTTGTCAGGGCAAACCACGGAGGCTTTCTTAATATCCGTTTCACATGCTCCCATTACCAGCATTGGGTTGAATTGCGCTTTGGGGGCTGCCCAATTAAGACCGTACCTCCAGATACTTGCTCACAGCGCCCCGTTTTTTGTTAGTGTACATCCCAATGCCGGGCTGCCGAATGAATTCGGCGAATATGATCAAACACCGGAACAAATGGCGGACCAAATCGAGTCTTTTTTAAAGGAAGGACTGGTTAATATCGTAGGCGGGTGTTGTGGTACTACTCCTGAACACATAAAATCACTATCAAACCTGGTTGAGAAATATTCCACAAGAGCAGTCCCTGAGCTGGCATGATTAAAGAGAATTCATCAATACCTTATCTTAAGCTCAGCGGCCTGGAGCCTTTGATCATTTCTCCTGACACCAATTTTGTTAATATTGGCGAACGAACCAATGTTACTGGTTCCAGGCGTTTCTTAAGGCTTATAAAGGAAGAAAACTACGAAGAGGCGCTTTCAGTAGCATTGGACCAAGTCAGAGGAGGAGCTCAAATTCTTGATGTGAATATGGATGAGGCCATGATCGATGGAAAATCCGCTATGGTTACTTTTTTAAACCTCATTGCCTCTGAGCCGGAAATTTCCAGGATCCCCATCATGATCGATTCATCCAAATGGGAAATAATTGAGGCTGGGTTAAAGTGCTTGCAGGGCAAAGGGGTGGTTAACTCAATTAGCCTGAAAGAAGGAGAGCAGGTGTTTTTAGAACAGGCACGAAAGATCAATGCCTACGGAGCGGCGGTAGTGGTAATGGCCTTTGATGAAGAAGGTCAGGCAGATAATTACCAACGACGGGTGGAAATTTGTGAGCGATCTTACCACTTATTGATTGAGAAAGCACATTTCAACCCTCAGGATATCATTTTTGATCCCAATATTTTTCCAGTGGCAACCGGAATGGAGGAACATCGAAGGAATGCCCTGGACTATTTTCAAGCGACCCGTTGGATCAGGGAGCACCTTCCGGGTGCGCAGGTCAGCGGGGGAGTAAGTAATGTTTCGTTTTCATTCCGGGGAAATAACAAGGTAAGGGAAGCCATGCATTCTGCTTTCCTGTTTCATGCAATCCAGCATGGGATGAATATGGGTATTGTGAACCCAACCATGCTGGAAATATATGACGACATCCCCAAAGATTTCTTGGAGATTGTGGAGGATGTATTGCTGGACCGCAAGGATGACGCAACTGAGAGATTAGTGGAATTTGCCGAGCAGTTTAAAAATGACGCGTCCAAAAGTATTGATGTTCAGGAATGGCGCAATGATTCTGTTGAAGATAGATTGTCCCATGCGCTGATAAAGGGCATTGTAGATTTTGTTGAGCAGGACACTGCTGAGGCCCTGGAAAAATACCAGGTCCCGGTAAAGGTAATTGAAGGACCGTTGATGGACGGGATGAATGTGGTAGGGGATTTATTTGGCTCGGGGAAGATGTTTCTGCCTCAGGTAGTAAAGAGTGCCAGAGTGATGAAGAAGGCCGTGGCCTTCTTAGAGCCTTATATGGAAGCTGAACGGGAGAAAAACAACCTCCAGAGTGCTTGTCGGGTTTTATTGGCTACGGTAAAGGGTGATGTACACGATATTGGCAAGAATATAGTGGGAGTGGTCCTTGCTTGTAATGGTTACGAAATAATTGATCTCGGTGTAATGGTTCCCGCGGAAAAGATCCTGGAAACAGCTCGGGAGCAAAATGTAGATATGATAGGGCTGAGTGGTCTAATAACACCCTCGCTGGATCATATGGTTTACCTGGCGCGTGAAATGGAACGCCAGAAAATGGAGATACCTCTGCTGATTGGCGGAGCCACCACCAGTAGATTGCATACAGCAGTTAAAATTGATCCTGTTTACAGCGGGACGGTATTGCATGTGTTGGACGCTTCTCGCAGTGTACCTGCCGTCAGCGCGCTTAAAGGTGAAGACAAAGAGAAGTTTCATAAGAAAATCAAAACTGAATATGAGGCGCTCAGGAAGTCACATGCATTACGAGTAAGTCAGAAACAGTATTTGACCTTAGCAGAGGCCAGAAAAAATAAAGTGGCCATTGATTGGAACAGTCATCAGGTAACCAAGCCGAATTTGTTAGGTACCAGGATTTTTAAGGACCTTTCGCTGGAACACATCAGACCTTATATTGATTGGACACCGTTTTTCCAAACCTGGATGCTTAAGGGTAAATACCCTGAAATCCTTGATCACCCACAAGTAGGAGAAGAGGCCACAGCACTATATGCGGATGCAAATCAAATGTTGGATGAAATCATTGCGAATAAATCGTTGAGAGCCAGTGCTGCAATTGGTATATTCCCCGCGAATAGCACAGGAGACGACGTGATGGTTTTTGAAGACGACAAAAGATCTTCAAAATTAACCACTGTACATTTTCTAAGGCAGCAAGGAAAAAAGGGCAAAGGATTAGCTAATTTCTGTCTTGCTGATTTTGTGGCCCCTGAAAACACCGGCATTGCTGACTATTTAGGGTTTTTTGCAGTAACAGCAGGATTAGGTATCGAATCTTTACTGCAAAAATATCAGGCCCAGCTTGATGACTACAAAAGTATTATGGTAAAAGCAATCGCCGACAGACTGGCCGAGGCTTTGGCTGAGTTCATGCACGAAAAGGTTCGAAAGGAACTGTGGGGTTATGCACCGGAGGAGCATTGGAACAGCCAGGCTTTGATAAAGGAAATGTACACCGGAATAAGGCCGGCGCCCGGATATCCTGCCTGCCCGGACCACACTGAAAAGCATACCCTTTTTGATATTTTAGGTGCCGGGGAAAGATTGGATATAAGGTTAACCGAATCCTATGCCATGTACCCGGCTGCTTCAGTAAGTGGATACTACTTCGGGAATCCGGAAAGCCGATATTTTGGCCTTGGCAAAATTAGTAAGGACCAGGTTCAGGACTACGCAGCGCGCAAAGCAATGTCGGTGGAAGAAATAGAAAAATGGTTGATGCCCAATTTAAAATACGATCCTTAATAATCAATAATCGCTAAATGAAAATAACGGAACATCTAAATAAGGCAAAGGGTACCTTATTCAGTATTGAAATTTTACCTCCATTAAAGGGCCAAAGCATTCAGGTTCTTTTCGACCATCTGGATCCATTAATGGAATTTAATCCGCCGTTTGTAGACGTCACCTACCATCGTGAAGAGTACGTCTATAAGGACAGGGGGCATGGACTGCTTG
>Ga0114949_10000196_pt1 | contig 28863 bp, 29 predicted proteins | sample N074metaG_FD_83505 | JGI IMG/M metagenome (GOLD analysis project Ga0114949, IMG submission 83505) | Deep subsurface microbial communities from Kermadec Trench to uncover new lineages of life (NeLLi) - N074 metaG | ecosystem: Environmental > Aquatic > Marine > Ocean trench > Sediment | place...
GGATTGCGCGACGCCATCGCTGACGTCCAGCACAGCGCGTAGCGGTAAGCTGTCTGCCGCGCTTGCGTTACGCGGTACCCAGGTGACTAACACCAGGTCTCCTTCGCGCACGTGTTGTACGGCGGATCCGACCTTGGTGATCACGCCAGTGGATTCGTGTCCCAATATGACCGGAGATTTTCTCGGCCGATGCATCTGGTGAAGTTGTGAATGGCATACACCTGATGCGTATTGTTTCACGACTACCTGGGTCGGGCTCGGGTCCGGTAGGTCAATTTCCTCGATTCGTAACGTATCTGTACCCTGAGGCAGGACCACCACGCGTGCCCGTGTACCCATCTTACCCATCCTCCGTCATCAGTTGCGCCCTGTCGAAGATAGTGAGGCCAAGCACAGTGAGACGCAATGCGGTCTCTTACGGCTTGATCAATGCGCTACAATCGCGATATGGACGACGTGTACAGACTGATCTTTCGCGGTGAAGTGTTGCAGGGACAGCACTCGTCCGTCGTCAAGAAGCGTCTGGCCACATCGCTGAATCTGAATGAGGCGCAGTCGGAAAAACTATTTTCGGGCCAGTCCGTGGTGCTGAAACGAGAAGCCGACACCAAAACAGCGGCGAAATTTCAGGCGCTTTTCAAGCAGGCTGGGGCTCGATTACGGGTGATGTCGGTTGAGGCGGCGGATACGACCAAAGTGAGCGAACCGGAATTGTCCTCATCCGATGCCGGTTCCGCATCCCGGGTTGATCCCAAGACCGAGACCGGAACGGTTCCCGATCCTGCTGAAGATACTTTTGACGTAATGCCTGCTGGCAGCGATGTTTTGACCGCTGCCGAGCGGCAGGTCGATGCGGTTGTAGAAATCAACACAGACCATATTTCCGTAGACGAGGTCGGGTCCGATCTTGGTTCGTCCGATCACCATCGGGGTGATGAGCAGGTCTCGGTGCCGGAAGTTTCCCACCTGTCGTTGGCGGAAGTGGGTGTTGACATACGTGAAGCCGATGACACAGATCAGCCGACGGGGATACAAACCCCCGTTATCGATTTCGAGATCGCGGAACTTGGATCGGATGTCCTGTCAGAGGAGGACAGACAACCGGATTTGACGGTAGAGATCGATCTGGAAGGTTACGATCTTGCCGACGTGGGTGCAGATATCGCTGAGTCCAGCAACCAGAGTGCTCCGACGGCGCCCGACACCTCTCATCTCAGCCTGGACTCAGACTAGCAGTCTGTCGGACTCAGGGGGATCTTGGTGAGGGAGTGGGAAAGCGAGGTCATTTTTTCGGTCTTTTGAGGAGCTTGAGTGGTGCTGCGTGACGAAAAAGAGCGGAATAATGAACCGCTTTCCCACTTCCGCAGCCGATTCATCCTAAGTCCGACAGACTGCTGGTATCAGTCGACGGTGACGCTGAAGGTCTTGTAGCCCGCGGCTTCCATTGCATCGGCCACCGCGTCCTGACAATCGGGACAAATGGCGATCATGGAGCCGCCACCACCGCCGCCGGTGAGCTTCGCTCCCAACGCGCCATTTTCACGCGCGATGTGAATGAGGTCTTCGAGTTCGGGGGTCGAAAGTTGCAGGGCATTCAGATATCCCTGGCAAAGGTTCATCAACTCACCTAACTCCTGGAAATGTCCCGCACTCAGCGCGTCGACGCCTGCGCGAGTGAGTGCGGCGATCTGATCGAAGATGCCGTCGTAGCGGGTCTGGTAGGACTCCCAGGATTTGCGCACCCGGGCAACCATGTTCGCAGTGAGGCTTTCCTTGCCGGTGAGTCCGACAACGAGTGGCACCGGTTCGGCCAGCTTGACCTCGGTAAACCGTGGCTCGACAACTTCGCTGGGTTCTTCGACGGAGAAGGGCCGCTCATAAACCAATGGCATGCCATACGTGGCGATGGTGTTGTCGATACCCGAGGGTGTGCCGTGGGCCGCCTTCTCGCACTGAAACGCAAGCGCGTTAATCGTCCCGTCTTTGAGTCCCAGCGTAAAAGCTCGATCCAGTGCACGAATGATCGACACGGCCAGTGCCGACGATCCACCCAGGCCCATCGCGCGTGGTACATGGGGCATGACTTCGATGGTCATCGATTCGCGATCGAGGTCGAGTTGTTCGATCACCTTGAGCAGGATGCCGTTCAGACCCTGGGAACTGCTGGCGCGAAGCCGCTGCTCGAAACCCCAGCGTGGAATCACCACGTTGATGCCATCGCCGCCTTTCTGAACGTGGGCCTCGACCGCAAGCGGTATCGGCAACGCCAGTGCCGGGCGGCCATAAACGACGGCATGTTCGCCGAGCAGAATGACCTTGCCACAAGCGGAGCTGCGGTCCGCGTGAACCGGGTCGGTGACGTTGCGCGAGAGGTTGTTGGCGATCTCCCTGGCTTTCCAGACCTTGATTTCGCCGGATTCGATCAGCGCCTCCACCACGGTTTCGAACTGATCTTCAGGTACCTCGGCGGTACCGGCAACGCTGCGGGCGTGCAGGTTCATATGGTTCTGCTGAATGCCGTCGGTGGACAGCGCGCGTAAGGCGGCAAAGTTCTGGGCAAGGCCTACGGCGGCCATGATGCCGGCGAGTTCCGGGGCGTTCGGCGAGCCGAGCAGGCGATGGTTGATGCGCACGCTCGGGTTGGTTTCGAGCGAACCGCCCACCGTACCCACCTTCATGGGAATATTGATCTCACCAATGAGATCGCCAGCTTCGTTTTTGTACCAGCGGGTGAGCGCTGTATAACGGCCATCGCGTGCGGCATAAGCGTGGGCGGCAGCTTCAATGGCGCGCCAATCGTTGCCTGTGGCAAGTGCGACGGCATCGACCCCATTCATGATGCCTTTGTTGTGGGTTGCTGCCCGGTATGGATCTACCGTGGCAAGATCGGTCGCGAGGATGATGCCGTCGCGCACCTCTTCGCCGGTAAAACCCTTGCCTTCGAGGTTCTGCGCAGGGATACGCACCGATGCCGAGGCCATGGCGCGGTCGGTCAGGTTGGACAGTATCCGCAGAAAAACCTTACCCCCGGTAATTGTTTCCACCATCGACGCGATCCCCTCGCACATGGCGTTTACCAGGTTGGCACCCATGGAGTCTCGGGTGTCGACCAACAGATGGAGCACCACCATGTCGCGCCCGTCTTCCGGCGCATGGTGGGAAAATACTTCGACATCGATCGCTCCACCACCACGCGCCGCCATCTTCGGGTGGAGGCTGTTGGCGAGGGACAAAATATCGTCCTTGTGTTCGAGCAGGTCAGCCATCGCCTGTTCAGGATCGTCGATATTTACCGCCTGGACCTGCCCGATGAGAATGGGTTTTGAGCTTTCGCTTTGATAGCCGCCGCTCAAGCGCGCCATGCGGGCAGCACCCGATAACCCAGCGATGATCGATGGTTCTTCCACCACCAGGGGTACGACATAGTCGCGGCCGTTGATCAGAAAATTGAGCGCGAGCCCCATTGGCAAGCCGAACACGCCCACCACATTCTCGACCATCTTATCGGCCACGGCTAAGCGCAATGAGTGATCACCGGAGGCGAGCAGGCGTATGTCGTCCTCGCTCAACAGGCCCCGCTGGTGCAGAGCCGAGATGCGCTGGCTGATGCTCATGCGGAAAAAATTGGGGATTCGTGACCCGCCTTCAGCGGGTAACTCGGATGCCATGTTCAGCTGTCTCCAACGAGATCTGGTGAAAATTCGCCGCGATAGCGGCGTGGGCGAATTCCTCGAGGCGGTTTGTGCGGTCGCTGAAAGCTACCCCGACGTCTCCACCACCGGCGCCGCATGGTTTGTAGACTACTTCGCATGCTGTGGCAAGGTGCTCCAACTGCTCGTGGGCGGGACTGTATATTCCAAGCCCTGCCACGTTGTCGAGAATTCTCAGGCAAGCCGTGTACCTGGATAGATCTCTCAATAGGTCATTGGTCACGAACAACGACTCGGCCGTTTCTGTCAACAGGGAAAGTGGGGTCAAATCCGCCGTTTCCAACCATTGGGCAAACCGTGTTAGATACTCCACCGTGCGGGCCGGTTGACCGGTCCAGATGAAGACGCTGTCGAGCCATTCGGGCAGTGTGGCAGGGGCAACTTCACCGCTCTGAAATTTCAGTAGGCCGCCATGATAGGCGGCGGCCACATCGATTCCGCTGCCAAGCTTGCCTTGGGCATGGCGATGGGCCGCTAAGGCTACCGAGTAGGTCAGCGGTTGGTCCATGACGGCCGCAAAGGCGCCTGCGAGAGCGGTACACATCGCAGCGCTCGAACCGACGCCCAGCTTGTTCCCTGCCTGATAAAATAGTCGGGTATCGGTGACGACCCGGCCACTGGAAGGGAGGGCTGCGTGGTTCATGGTCTGGAGAACATGCCAGGCAAGTTCCTGCGCGCTCGAAGTGGGTGGCGGTGTGCGGCCTATCAACGCTTCGCGACCGACGCACGTGGGTACCGCGTCAAACCCGAGAGATTCGAACTGCCACGGATCACCGACCCCGTGGGGCCCGTCCCGGTTGAAATCGTCCTGGTTGAGATGGATGGTGCAGATCGCTTCACGGTCAACCGCCATCACCATCGCTGGCGCGCCGCGCAGTACGGCGTATTCGCCCCATAAGACGATCTTCCCCGGGGCGCTGGCTCGAATCACTGGGTGACTACCAGATCAAGTACCCGGGCACCGAGCCCCAACCCCGCGGTCATTGTCTGCAACACACCCGGAATTATCGCGAGCGCATCCGCAACGGCCGTGGCAACTTCGGGCTGACACACCGCTTTGACCTGGGGACCGGCGTCAACGGTGAAAAATACCGGCAAGCCGTCGGTACGCAAGCTACGAATGGCCTGGATGCAAGTTAAGGTGGCGGCGTTCCAGTATACGAGCCCGGGCTGGCTGCTCATCATGAGACCGTGCATCTTCAGGCAGCTGTGTTCGGCAAGGGTCGCAAGCGAGTCGAAATCCTGCGCCAGAACGTGCTTCACACCCTGACGGAAATCCTCTTCCGTACTGGTGATCCAGGCGGGATAGAAAGGCGAGGTGGCAGCCGTTATGCGCATTCCCTCGGAAGACGAAGTCAACTTCGCTGCCGTTGCGGTAATCGCGATCACGGTGGTCAGGGGCCAGACTTCAGGATTCAGCAGTTCGCTCGCCGTCCAGTCCGGCTCGCTCAAACCGACGAATCCGCCGAACATCGAGCGGGCAGCGGACGCCGATGCAACGCGTGCGTGTGCGGACAGTTCGGCCTTGCTCAGTTGCAGCTCGCAGTGTCCATCGATTGCACAGACGAGTGCGGCGAACCCCGAGGCGGAAGAGGCGAGCCCCGCCGCGGTTGGGAAATTGTTGGTGCTGCGGATACACAGCGGTGGAATGTCGTAACTGGTGCGAAGCGCCGCGAGGCAAGCGGTCACTTTCGCGTCATGCTTAAATTCATCGTCCAGAAAAAACTCATCGTCATCGACGGCCGTGCTCACCTCCGTGCGGGTGGTGAGCGTATCCAGGGTGATCGACAGCGAAGGTGTCGCCGGGTAGTTGCCCGGCCGACCTTGTTTACCCCAGTACTTTATCAGCGCGATGTTGGGATGCGCCTCGGCAATAGCCATTGCTGCTGTCTTCGGCCTTTCGCCTTCAAACGTAGTCTGGCGGTGGCGTGAAACCGAAACCGGCGGCTTCGAGTTGCTCCGCGACACCGATGGTTATCAGGTCGGCGTACTCCGGCCCGACGATCTGCAGGCCGATGGGTAAACCCTGCCCGTTGAGCCCGGTCGGAAATACGGTTGAAGGCAGATAACTCACGCCGGTCAGCCCCGCCCAGAACACCTGCTCGAAATAGGGCCGCTCTTCATTGTTTATGAGCACGGTGCGTTCACCGAAGTCTCGGTGATCGTGAGGAAAGGCGGCCGTTGGCATGATGGGCGTCAGCAGTACGTCGTAGTCTTTGAAAAACTCTAACCAGTTCCAGCGCAGGTGGGCGCGCAGTTCGTCGTTTTTCTTCCAGTCCTTGAAGCTCGCAACCTGAGCGCGCAGGGTTGCGGCCGTGGTGCTGTCGTCGTCGGGATCCAGGGTCGCGACGTAAGCCTTGAGGCTATCGTATTCGGCATCCGGCATCCGCGCAGACATAGTCGCCTGGAGCAGGTTCCGATAGGTCTCGTGGGAATGCTCGGCTCCGAAGTCGGGGCGCGCACTCTCATTCACCTTCGCACCTGCATCCTTGAATGCCTGGGTAACGTTGTCTACCCGCACCCGTACCTCCGCGTCGACATGACACAACTCGTCGTCAGACCATACGGCCACTCTGAGATCGCCCAGGGTCCGGCCATCGAGGCTGGGCAGGTTCAGTTGATAGCCGCGAGCCATGATTTCGTCCGGACCCGCCATGATTTTAACGGCCGTCTTGAGATCCGTTGCCGAGCGCGCGAGGGGACCAATCACCGAGATGTCGGGCGATCCGCGCATGTCGCCGGGCGGTGCATGGCCTCGCATCCAAAGCAGGTTCCAGGTGGGTTTATGGCCGAATACTCCGCAGAAGTGCGCCGGGTTCCGTATCGAGCCACCGATGTCGGAACCGGTCTCCAGGCCGGTGAGACCGGCGGCTAATGCGGCGGCTGAGCCTCCGGACGAGCCACCTGGTGTGCGTTCGAGATCGTAAGGGTTGTTGGTGGTGCCATACACGTCGTTGTAGCTTTGAAAATCGCTGAGCATCAGCGGAACGTTGGTTTTGCCGAATACCACAACACCTTCGGCTTTGAGTCGCTTGACCGACTCGGCGTCTTCCGTGGCGATATTGTCCTTCCAGAGTGGATTGCCCCAGGTCGTGGGTAGTCCGGCGATGTTGTAAGACTCTTTCACGGTCATGGGCACCCCGTGGAAAGCGCCCCAATCTTCTCCGCGAGCTAGTGCTTCGTCGGCGCTCCTGGCCCGTGCCAGGGCATCATCGCGCGTCTCGGCGATAACTGCGTTGAGCGACTCGTTATGAATGTCGATTCGATCGAAGTAGTGGCGCAGAAGCTCTTCGCTCGAAACAGCCTTGCTTTTGATTTTGCCAGCCAGTTCCGTCGCCGATAGGAATGCGATTTCACTCATGTGTAAAGCCCCCGGAAAATGAACAAAAAGTCTACGGTGAATATGCCCAGACAAAGTTATCGCGGTTGGGCATTTCTATTTCGGGTAGTGTCTCAGCGTTCAGTATTTTGTCTTCCTCGATGATACCGTTCAGATGCAAAAGATAGGCCGTTACGGCATACAGCTCGTTGTTCCCCAGCGACCCGGGTGTCTGGTAAGGCATCGCTCTGCGAACATAGTCGAACAAGGTCGTCGCATAAGGCCAATAACTACCGATGGTCTTTTGTGGTCGATCGCTGGTGAGCGTTCCGTGCCCACCGACCAGGGTATCGTTGACGCCTCCCGCCCCCTTCTCTCCGTGGCACGCCATGCAATTGGCGACGTAAACGCTCGTGCCTGCCTTAGCATTTCCGGAACCGACAGGCAGGCCCTCGCCGTCAGGCATTACCGTTATGTCCACTGCGGCAACCTCGTCGACGCTCAGCTCAACACCGAGCGATGGACCTTCGCCTGCCCAGATCCCGGTAGCAGCGGAGGTGCAAACGATGAAACACAAAGCCGTGCCGAGCCATCGGTCAGGCGTAAACATTTTCCACCTCTCCGGAGCGCGTTATCTGCCAGGCTTGAATGGCGTTGTAGTGATAGAAGAACCCCCTCGAGCGCTCGGCAATCAACGAGTCACGTGTCGGTTGCTGGCTTCCGTGTTCGTCGATCGCGCGACTCATCAGCGTCGCGGGAGCGCCGTTCCACTGCCATGCGGTTCGAAAGCGCGTGAGGTTTTTGGTTAAGACAGGTTCTTCCAGTGCTGCGGTTGCCCAAGTTTTTCCGCCATCTGCGGAAACTTCGACACGATTGATACGTCCCGCGCCGGACCAGGCGAGCCCGGTAATCTGGTAGAGCCCCGGTTTGCTCATGTGCAGCCCGCCGGAAGGGTTGGTGATGACGGACTTCACCCCCATCGGAAACGTAAACAGCTTGGCGGTTCCATCGGGCTGCAGGTCGGAATATTTTGAGGTCTCGTCTTTTGTCATCGCAGGAGTACTTGTGACTTTGATTCGGTGCAACCACTTGACGCTCATGTTGCCTTCCCAACCCGGCAGGAAGAGTCTCATCGGGTAACCGTTGGATGGCCGTATTCGTTCGCCGTTTTGATACAGAGCGATCAGGGCATCGTCGAACGCTTTGCTCAATGGAACGCTGCGGCTCATCATTGCTGCATCGGCGCCTTCCGCAACCAACCACCTGGCCTCGGGTTTGACTCCGGCTTCGTCGAGTAGAACTCCAAGAGGCACCCCGGTCCATTCGCTTGCGGCGATCAGCCCATGAAGTTGCGAACAGGTGCGTTTTGCCGGGGTAGGTGCGAGCAGTGCACCGCTGTTCCCCGAACATTCGAGGAACTGGATACGAGAGGTCATGGGATAACGGGCCAGCGTTTCGAGCGAAAACGACAAAGGCCGTTCCACCAGTCCGTGAATGATCAGCTGGTGTTGATCGGGGTCGATATCCGGTATGCCGTTGTGGTGGCGTTCGAAGTGCAGCCCGCTCGGAGTAATCGTGCCGCTCAGTTGCTCGAGAGGCGTACGAGACGCGCCCGTTCCGACAGTACCTGGTAACGAGCCAATGCCCACGCGTTGTACGTCGGTTTCAAATCTCGAAGGCGAACCGTAACCGTTCATGGCGGTTCCGGGAGTTTTCGTCCAGGCTGGACGGTCCGCTGTCGCAGGCGCCGCAACCAGCATGGCGATGCCCCCCGCCAGACCCGCGCGGAGAAAGCCGCGTCGTTCCATCAAACCGTTGCCCGCAGCAGGTGTCATTTCGAAATCTTGATCGGTCATGGTTCCCCCAACGCTTCTCGAACTCGATAGTAATCGTTTTTCAGCAAGCACGTCGCCGGTAATGCGCAATCCGGAAGTGCGTATGATGGTGGCATGCAAGGCAAACGGAGTGGCGCCATGACGCGTGAGGAGAACGAACAATTCATCAGAAATGTGTTTGCTGAAGCCAGGTTCAGAATACCTCCCCTAATACGTCGTCTGGTCGATGATGATGCGCAGGCCGTTGTCGAGGAAGCGGCGGAGATCTTCGATCGCATGATTCCGGATATGGCCTACGTCGATAATCCAGAACATTCGATGGCGCTACCGCTGTTCATCTGTAACGTAAATCTTGCTGTGTTTCTTGCCTTGAAAGATCGCGGTGTCGATGCGCACAGCTTCGGTAACGCCCTGTTGAAGGGTCTCACGGCGGCGCCGCTGGCTGTGCCGGATGAGCCGCTCGGCGAAGGTTTCCTGGAGGAACGTTTTGATGATTTCGTCGCCCTCGGGGAGGCGTCGCAGCAAGATCCGGTGCCGGGTGAATTCGTACTGGAGGTGCTTTCCGGCGAGGGAGAAAAGTTCGAATGGGGGTACAACATTAAATCCTGTGCAATCTGTCATTCGTTTGCGAAACACGATGCGATGGATCTTGTTCCTTATATGTGCGCGACGGACGATGTGATGAGCGACAAGGGTAACCAGGGTTTACAGCGCACCGGCTCGATTGCCGTCGGTGCTCACCACTGTGACTTCCGCTATAAACGAGGCGGCGAGTCGCAGCGCCTGGCCCCGCAGTATCCGGACAAGATCCGCCTGGTAGGGACACAATAGGCCCCATTTTTTTCAGAACTGATAACACCGGCACCTATTGTGCGGTGCGAGCCTACTATGCTGAAGGGTAGTAGGGATAACTGGATATCTGCAAAAGATGGAAACTTCACTACCGGCCTGGTTCCAGGCCGACGAGGTATTCACGCATGAAGGAAACTGGTACCTCGGATCCCTCGGGAGCCTGCATATCGGACCTTACGGTGACCGTGAGACCGCCGAAACCAAAGCCGTCATGGTATGCAAAGAGTTGCGCTCGATGGAGTCGGACGGAAATCAGCTGAGGTACGTTCGGCGGTTGCTTCATGATGAGTGGAAAGAGATCCGCATGACCAGGGCTGATGGCGAAACCTGCCTCGCCGATGAGATCGAACTGACACCACCCCCGGTCTCGGTGCGCCGCGGAGAGAAGGCGAAAAACTGGTTTCGGTCCGGGCGGTTTTTCAAGGTTAGCGGCGTTTGGTTTTTCACCACGCGAGAAAATGTCAACATCGGTCCGTTCAGCACGGAGCTCGAAGCGAAGATGAACGAGCAACAACTGGTGGCTAGTTTGAGGAAAGGCCTGACCGAGCAAGAAGCTCTAAAAATCGTTTATGAGTACAAACATCGAATTCCAGAATAAGGGCTCGAGTTAAGCAACGAACTCCATCTTCGTGCCGCGTGACATGCGGTAATCGGGGACAAAATCGGTGAGCAGATTCGTGCGTTCATTGCGGGCAATTGAGGCCAGACCGGTTCAGGGTATCAGTCGATGTCCCAATGGCCGAACCTGCCCAGCGCGATGCGGGCGATCGACTTCGCGGCATTGTGACCTCCACGTGTTTCGCTGAAGTAATCCATCAACCCACCCGTGTTGGTTAACACGATCACCGCGTTTCCGATTTCGGGTTCCATCACGACAAGGCTCTGGAAACCGGGGTTTGCACCCCAATGCCACACGGTTGGCGGCTCGCTCGCATGGTCGATACCAAAACCGGAACCCCAATGGGTTTGCGCATTTACCTGTACGACCGGGGCAAACAGTTCTTCGATCAGGGCGGAATCCAGTTGGCTGGGATTGAGTAGTTCGACGACAAACGTAGCAAGATCGGTTACGTTCGTTTTCAGGGTCGATGCCAGATCGTTGGCGCGATTACCGGCCGCAACGGGCACGATAATCTGGGAAAGGATACCAATGGCACCCGCCAGGAACACAACCAGAGTTGCGATGGCGGTAAGTAGCTTCGTCTTCCACGTGCGATTTCTGGCGAGAAAGTAGGCTGACACCCCGAGCGCCACGAAGCTGGCCAGTAGTGAATATCCTGTGACTTTGACCGTTCGAACCGACGCTCTTCGAGATATGAATCCGAGCACCAGATCGCCGTGTCCGCTAACGAGTTTACCGGGCGGCAGGGAAGCAAACGTGGTCTCGGTCATTCCGAGAGGTTCGAACACTTCCCTGGTAAAAAGCGCAGCGGTGCCCAGCTGAGTTTTTTGTTCAAGCAAAGCTTGAATGACCAGATAACCTTGACCTGCGTAGCTGAAATTACCTTTCTGTTTACAGTCGACGACAAACGTTTCCGCGGTGATATCGTTGGATAACCCGGCGGTGTGACTGAGTAATTCCCTGACAGTGGGTAAGCCGCATTTCCCCGAGCTCATTCTCGGGTCGCCGACTTCCTCCCCGAGCGATAACACTCCCCGGTTGGCGAGTATTTGCACCAGGTAGGCCGTGATCATCTTTCCGTTGGACGCGGCTTCGAACAGGTCGTCGATGTGTAGTTTTCTCTTGGAAGCCTGGTTTGCCAAACCAAAACTTTTCTGCCAGAACGGCTCGCCTGCACATATGACAGAGACATTCAAGCCGACGACCTTGGCGTTCGACATCAGTGCCGGTATATCGTCGTTCAGCCGCCTGATTCGCTCATCGGTGCAGCCAAGGGCCGCCCAACTGCTCAGTACCAGGGAAAGAAATAAACCGGTCCGGGAAACAACTGTGACGTACATGAAATAGAGGAAAGGATGAGCGTGCGGGCGGCAGCTACACGCTGGGTTTGTCCAGCCCTACCATACCATCAATGCTGGTCATGTTGGACTTCAGTTGGCCCGCGCGCATACCTTCCACACCAATATGTTCCGCATACTTGTCGTAATAGTCCCGCGTTTCCGCGAACTCGTACAGGGGCACGGTCCAACCACATGAATCCGCAACGCGATCTATGTTCAATCGAATGATTGAACGGATGCCGGGCAGTTCGGGAAACAGCTCGATAAGCTCTGAAAATTCAGGATTGTGTGTCTCGATGACCTCGCCTCGACCGTGCAGACGCAGCGTCAGGGGTTTTCCCTCGAAAGCGCAGAACATCATCACCAGCCGGCCGTTTTCCTTGAGGTGAGAAATGGTCTCAACGCCACTGCCAGTGACGTCCAGGTAAGCAATCGTGGTTGGCCCAAGGACGCGCAGCGAGTCCATGCCTTTGGGGGAGATATTGACGTGACCATCGAGTGAAGCGGGAGCCGTGCCTACGAAGAACATTTTTTGCGCCTCGATAAACTCGATTTGTTGCTGATCGAGTTCCCGAGGTTTTTCGTCAATGGTTTCTGCTTCAGCGTCACTCACACCCGATCCCCTGATGGTTCATCCGTTGGAGACTACAACACAGATGGGGTTGTCCGCGTCTGCGATCAAAGATCGATGCGATAGAGCGCACGCTGCTTCTCGTCCGTTGCAAATAGAACATCCTCGCCCGCCGCCAACCCGTTGAAAATCATCGAGGGAGGTTGTGATGGTGACGCGGGTGGTGTTCCACCGCCATCGAGTCTGGCGACGACAACATTGCCCTCGCGGGTAATCTCGGTAATCACACCGAGCTCGCTTTCGTTCACAAAAATTCGCTCGCCAACCACGGCAATACCTTCGGGTGCTCGCAAACCTGTTGCCAGCGTCTCGACTGCGCCTGCCGGATTCACTTTGAGAACTTCACCCGTCGACCGATCGGTCATGAGCAGATCCTCGCCCAGCACGGCCAATCCCGTTGGTGCGGTGAACCCTGAGGCAAGCTCCGAGACTGTCCCGTCGGCAGCCAGCAGGGCGAGCGTGCCGGTGCCGTGAAGCGTGACCGCAATCGATGCACCAAACCGAACCGCATGAATCGGAGCGGCAAGCTCATCAAACCTCGCCACCGTCTTTTCGTTTACCGGGTCCCAGATTCGGACACTACCGTCCATCCACGACGTGAGTAGCAAGTTGTCTCCGTCTTCGGCAATCGACACGATGCTGCCGATTTCGGATACGCCGAGTATGTTTCGCTGCACCATGGATGCTTCGCCGGTATCTGCCTCAAAGGCGCGTATCGAATGGAAGTCGGCGACAACCACGCGGCCATTATGCAGAGCAACGCCACCCGGGTGGGCCATTCCACCGGGAGTAAGCTCAATCATCGTGCCATTCTCGACGCGGGCGACGAAGCCGTCGGTAAAGCTCGACACGTACAGGGTGTCGTCTGCGTCAAATGCGAAGTTATCGAGCCCGGGTGTCAGTTCAGCCACGGTGACGAGTTGGCCATCGACGACTCGATATACAGTCCCTGCTGCGGTATCGAGCACATGAAGTTGTCCGAGCGAATTGAACTTTACCGCTGCTGGTACCTGTAAACCGCTCACCTCCTCGCGCATCTCGCCGGAATCGACATCGAAACTGACCACCGTGCCCTGAAACCAACGTGGCCCGTAGAGGCGATCATCCGGTCCCCAGTCCATACCGTTCAACCCACATCCGGGCCCGAGATCACCCCGGATCAAGCGTGGTTCGGTTACGCCCTTCGGGTCGATTTCGTAGAGTCCGGTATCGAAAAAGCACTGGGCGACGAACAACCGCCCGTCATCGGAAAACGTAATGGGATTTACTCCCGGACCAAGCGTTGCCGCGACCACCCGTTCGCCGTTCGCGGTAAAACCCGCAACTTCCCCGGTGAGGATGGACGTCCAGAAGTAATCGCCATCTGCGTTGAACGCTACGTCGTCAGGCCCCTGAACACCTTGCTCACTATTCCAGCGATGTTTGATTTCGCCGTTGGCAGGATCGAGCGCCAGCAGTTCCGAACCGATGACGGAGGCCACGTACAACAAGCCATCGGGACCGAAGTGGATGCCGTTGGCGCCGGAGATGTTTGCGCCTTTTGCGATTATCTTCGCGTTGTAAATTAATTGCGTGACGTTCGCAGCCTGGCCGACGCTTTCCTGCGGATTCTCAATTTCCACAGGGGGAGACTCGCTACACCCCGCGATGCCGCCCACAATGCCTCCGATAACAAGCGCTGCAGCAGCCGCAACCCTCGGCTCGATCTGGCGTTTATTCATAATGCCTCCACGATTCTCGTTTTTTGAAGGATATCATTGGCAACGCCGCTACGGCGCGGGTTTATTATTAGTTGCCATCCCGACCCTTGAAGAACGGCAATTCATCCCACATAGTCAGAGCTAACTCCTAATTGACGGTTCAATTATGTCCGGACTGATTCGTATCGTGGGTTTTGCGCTGGTACTCACACTCCTCACCGCTTGCGGTATCAACAGCATTCCCACTTATGACGAAGCTGTTACCGCGGCGTGGGGGCAGGTTGAGAACCAATATCAGAGGCGAGCCGACCTAATACCTAATCTGGTCAACACGGTCAGAGGTTTTGCTACTCAGGAACGCGAGACTTTGACGGCTGTGGTAGAAGCGCGAGCCAAGGTGTCGCAGATGAATGTCTCGGCCGACATCATCAACGATCCCAATGCGCTGGCGGCATTCGAGAAAAATCAAGCAGCGTTGTCCGGCGCACTCAGTCGCTTGATGGTTGTGGTAGAGCGTTATCCGGATCTCAAATCCAATCAGAACTTCTTAGCACTACAAGCTCAACTCGAAGGCACCGAGAATCGGATCTCGGTGGCTCGACGGGATTTCATTCGATCGGTGCAGCTGTACAACACCGAAATTCGAACGTTTCCAGGTCGCCTCTGGCACAGCATGATGTACAGCGATCTGCCAATTCGTGAAACGTTTGAAGCCCGCGCCGGAGCGGACGAAGCGCCCGTCGTCGAGTTTTAGATGAAAAACTTCTTGAGCGTTGTAGCATGTTTGTTCGCGGCAACTGTATTTGGTGCTGAAGATTCAGCGCTGCCTGAACTAAGTGGGCGCGTTGTCGATCAGGCAGACATTCTCAGTACGGCAACTGAACAACGTCTGACGGCGCAGCTGCAAGCGCATGAAAAAGCCGGTGGCAACCAGGTGGTCGTCGCAACGATCGAATCGCTCGGTGGCGAAACCATTGAAACCTATGGGGTTCGTCTGGGTCGGTCATGGGGTATCGGGCAAGCCGGAGGTGACAACGGCATCGTGCTGATCATTGCGCCGAACGAGCGCAAGGTTCGCATCGAAGTCGGCTACGGTTTGGAAGGTGACATACCAGATGCTATTGCATCGAACATCATCCAGGCAAAGATCCTGCCGCGTTTCTGGGAAAACGATTTTGATGGCGGGGTTATGGCCGGCGTCACCGCGATCATTGCTGCTCTTGGCGGCGAATATGTATTCGAGCAGCAACGACGCGGGCGTCGTAGTCGCGAAGGTGGGTTTCCTTTCGGCATTTTGTGGATCGTCGTTATGTTCGTGTTATTCGGCTTGGGCCGCGGTAGGCGACGCGGACTTGGTAGTGGCTTGTTGTGGGGTGCTGTGCTTGGCGGCGCGTTGAGCAGTGGTCGCGGTGGAGGCTTTGGCGGCGGTGGATTTGGTGGCGGCGGATTCGGCGGTGGTGGTGGCAGTTTTGGCGGCGGCGGCGCGTCGGGGGGATGGTAATGGCACTGATCGGGACGGCTGAGCAAACGCGTATCTCCGAGGCGATAGCTGAAGTGGAACGAGGCACAAATGCGGAACTCGTTACCGTATTGGCGGCCGCGAGTGACGACTATCGATACATTCCCTTGTTATGGGCGGCATTGGTTGCGCTGATCGTGCCGAGTGCGTTGTACCTAACGCCGTTGTCCACCTCCTGGATGATAACGGCACAATTGGCCACCTTCCTCGTGCTGGCTGTTTTGCTGCAAATCGAAACGTTGCGGGCTCGTTTGATTCCCAAAAGCGTGCGAACCCTTCGTGCAGCCAATATGGCGCGTCGCCAGTTTCTTGAACAGGGACTGCACCATACGAGCGACGATACCGGCGTGCTGATTTTTGTCAGTGAAGCCGAACGCTATGTCGAAATCCTGGTGGACCGTGGAATTTCTGCAAAGGTCGATAATGAGCGATGGTCGAGCATCATCGAAAACTTTGTCAAAGACGTGCATGACGGTCGGGTTGAACAGGGGTTTTTGACGGCGCTTGCGTGCTGCGGCGACATCCTCACGGAAGCCGTACCGAAAACGCCGGACAATCACAACGAACTCGACAATCGGCTCATTCTCATAGGCTACGACTAATTGTAGGCTACGACTAATTGTAGGCTACCCGATTTTGTCTGCGACTGATTTAGCCTGCGGCGAAGTTAGACTGCGAGTCATGAAGACGCTGCTACTTACGCTCATACTTGTGTTAGTGCCTTTTCACGCAATCGGTCAAAAGGCGCAGGAGTCGGTGTTTCACCGGGCAATACCGGTTAGACAGGATGCACCCGAATATCCTTCGAAAGCCCACTCCCTGGGACAGGAAGGTTGGGTAATGGTGAGTTTCATCATTGACAAGGCAGGTAACGTTCGTAATCCGATCGTCGTAGACTCGAGTGGGCTGAAGGATTTCGAACTCGCCGCCCTGGCGGCTGTCAGAAAATTCAGCTACCGACCAGCGACACTGAATGGTGAGCCGGCCGAGCAAAGCCAGACCAGACATAAGATTGTTTTCCAACTTAGCGGTGTCGCGGAGCCGGGCGCCCGCGGCAAATTCGTCCGCTGGTATCGAAAGATTCTGGAGCAACTCAGGGAAGGTAATCTGGAGCTGGCGAAACGCCGGATCGACAATCTTCACCGAACACCTACCTGGAACCTGTACGAGGACGCGTGGCTGTGGTGGTTGGACTCGCAATATCAGGCCCAGGTTGGCAACGACAGGGCTCAGTTGAAGGCGTTGCTGCGGGCCGTAGCTTATGAGGGCGTTTATCTTCCGGAGAATCTTTATCTGGTTGCGCTGAAACGTCTTTATGTCATTCAGAGTCGATTCGTTCATATAGCGGATGCGCTGAAGACCTTTGACGACATCAAGACGGCAGAAAAATCAGCGGTGGTGGTCGCCGAACTGGAAAAGCACGCCGAGAGGCTGCGCCGGATCGTTACTGGTGATGAGATTCTGACGGTGGAAGGGTCGGTTCCAGCCATTGGATTCTGGCAACATACGATGTTGCGAAGAACGTTTCAATTCGACAACGTGAATGGCGAGTTTCGAGAGTTGGAAATTCGTTGCGACAGGGGGGTTGGTCGCTTCAACATCGAGCTGAATCGTTCCCTGACCATTCCCGACTCCTGGGGCGATTGCCGTATATACGTGTACGGTTCCGAAGGCAGTCAATTCCAATTGGTGGAACTGCCGTCGCGCTTACCCACTCAGTAACTACCGCAGGTTGGCCAACAAGTTGATCAGCTGAAACTCATCAAAAGGTGGCACGGCTGGGCCGGTCGAGCCGGGGCAGGTGTTACGTGCGGTGCAGGTGTCCGGCCAGTTGGTGGCGCTTAACACATAACCTTGATTCTGGAAGTGATCGTAAATCGTCAGAACGACCAGAACCACATCCTCAGCGGGCCAGACGTAAATTTTCTGGCCGTTCAGACCCAGTGCGGCCGAGACGGTGACCGGGGCGGCAGTACCAAAAAAATTCTGGTTCAACACCCACCATTGCAGACCGTAGAACGCACTTTGGGGTGTAAGGCTCTCGTTCACGAACGCTTGTGAAATCACCCGGACACCATCCCAGCTACCGCCGCGTGCATAGAGCAGGCCGAAACGAGCAAAGTCCTCCGCGCGCATGTCTATGCAGCAATAGGTCATGGGGTTGACGCCGGTCGAATCGAACCAGAGCCCCACCTGGTTCATATCGATACCGATGGGGTTGAGAATTTTCTCGGTCAGGTAGACGTGTGCCGACAGACCCGTTGCACGAAGCAGCAGTAGTTCGAAAAGCTGGGAATTTACGTTTGAGTAGAGGAAGGTCGTGCCGGGTGTGTTGACCAGTCCCTGGGAGAGGGCATAGGCGGTCTGATCGGTTTCGAAGAAGACGCCAACATTTTCCGGCAACCCGGCACGCATCTCGAGCATATTTCGGATGGTGATGTCTTCTTTGTTCGTCCCCTGCCATTCGCTCAACAGGTCACTCGCCTTCTGATCGAGGGAGGTAATCCAACCTTCGTCGATGGCGACCCCGATGGCGGCGCTGTAGAAGCTCTTTGCAACCGACCAGCTCGTTCCCAGATCGGCACCGGTGTAGTTGGTCGCGTAACGTTCGCCGATGATGTACCCGAGCTTGACGAGCACGGCGGCTTGCACGGCTTGATCGGCGAAGACGTGATCGAGGATAGCGTCGACATCACCCTGAGCGATGTCGACATTGCCTGGTGCTGATCGTTCTAGGGTCCACACCGGGGAAGGCGTGCTGGCGGCAGGTGTTGGTGCCACCACAGGGGTGTTGCTGCTTCCACCCCCGCCACCGCACGATGCCAGCAACGAGACGAGCGGAAACAACCAGAGTCTGTTCATGAATAATCCAGATGTTAAGTAAACAGTATACCGGTTCAATAGTGAGGCTGATGATGCGAAGGCGTACCTAACGCAGGTGCTACTATCCCTTGGGATCGTTTGTGGTTTGTCTGATATCAGGCTCTCTCGGATCGTAGTTAAAGACCGTAGTCGTAAAAAAATGACAGGGAGAAGGTTGATGGCGGCGAAGAAAAGCACGCTGATTACGGTAGGTTTCGTTCTCCTCGCTCAACTGAGTTTTGCTGTTGCGGCGCAGGAAAGCCGGGAAAACGGCGAACCGGGTAGAGACGAGATACTCGCGCACCCTGAAGTTCGAGGTGCCATAGCGGCAATCGACGCCTGGATCGAAGGCGTTCTCATATACGACAAGGTTCCAGGAATATCCGTCGGCATCGTTCACGATCAGGACCTGATCTGGAGCAACGGCTACGGGTATTCGAACGTTGCACAGAAGCGAGTAGCGGATGCCGACACGCTCTATAGTATTTGCAGCATCAGCAAGCTTTTTACCTCAATCGGCATCATGCAACTGCGTGATGCGGACCAATTGAGGCTGAGAGATTCCCTCGACCAGCATCTCGAGTGGTTTGATATCAAACAGGCCTACGCAAGCAGCGGGCCGATGACGATTGAGAGTCTTCTGACGCATTCCTCCGGGTTGCCGAGAGAATCCGACTATCCCTACTGGAACGGTCCAGACTTTCCGTTTCCCAGCCGCGAGGAAATGATCGAGAGGCTGAAAACTCAGCAAACCCTGTATCCGGCACAACACCATTTTCAGTATTCCAACTTAGCGCTCTCTCTGGCGGGCGAGATCATTCAGGCGAGATCGGGGCAGAAATACCAGGAGTATGTACAGGAACACATTCTCGACCCGCTGGGTTTAACCAGTACCCGCACGTACTATCCTGAGCGCATGCGCGGTGACGAACTCGCCATCGGTTATACCGGTATGCACCGCGATGGCGCTCGAGATCCGGTCGAACCGTTTTTTACCCGCGGCCTCACGCCTGCTGCAGGTTTTACTTCTTCGGTGAATGACTTGAGTCGGTTTGCGAGCTGGCAGTTCAGGCTGCTCGGAAACGGTGGAGAAGAAGTACTGAAAGCCAATACGTTGCGTGAGATGCATCGCGTCCACTGGATCGACCCCGACTGGAACACCACCTGGGGTTTGGGTTTTTCGGTTCGTAGAGTAGACGACACCACGATCGTCGGCCATGGAGGAGGTTGCCCGGGCTATATCACCAGCTTTGCGATGATTCCGAGTCACAAGATAGCGGTTGTGGTTCTGACGAACGCAGGCGATGGCCCGGCGGGAAGAGTGGCGCAAAGCGTACTGAAGATAATTCGTCCGGCTCTGAAGAAGGCAGCAACGCCGTCTACCCGGGAGGAGCAGGATTTCTCGATGTACGAAGGAAATTTTGATTCATGGCCCTGGGGCGGCGAGGTGGCTATTCGCCAGTGGGGAGAGTCGCTTGTCGCTATCACCATCCCGTCGGATGATTTGAGTGAGGCAATGACCAAACTCAGACACGTCAGTGGGCATGAGTTTGTTCGTTTGACAGACGATGACGAGCCGCGGGAAGCCTGGGTATTCGAGATGGGCGACGGCGATAGAGCCGAACGCATTCTGCGGCACAGCTCCTATTCCAACAGAATCGAATGACGGTCATGTCGGTCCCGCACTTGCCGCAACCAGCTCATCGACCGGTTCACCCAACGCACGGGCACGATCGAGTCGGCTCGACTCGTCGCGGCCGAGATGTCTTTGGGCCAGGATGAGGAAAATCAACGCGGGTATGAGCGTGAACAGCGAAATGGCTATTGCATTACGGAGCGCGTCTGCTTCGTTCATGCCGGTTGCGTGGAACAGGTCGGAAAATTTACCTATGAAGTAAGGGCCGAGTGCGAGCCCGAGAAACGTATTGACCAGAATGAAGTACGCGCCCGCAACGGCCCGCATTCGGGGCATCACCAGATCTGCCGCGGTACTTGGCGGGACACCACCCGCACACGCCCCCACAATTGTCAGCACGAAGTTCAACCAATAGGCATACACCAGACTGTCGCTGTATAACAACAACAGCAGAAAGGGGATTGTCCCGAAAAGTGCTATGTAGCCAAGCACCAGGCGGCCACTCGGAAATTTCTGCTTGAGGTAATCGGCAAACACGCCACCCAGCGTAATTCCGATGAAACCGCCGGCAGCCGCACCCATGCCGAGATACAGGCCAACTTCCACAACGCTGACGTCGTAGAGCCTGAGTAACAGGGGTGGTATCCAGAATCCGGCTCCGTATCCGACGAAAGCCATGCTTGGAAATGCCAGCATCGTATAAATGAAGGACTTTGAGTGGAACAACATCTCATAGGTCGCGCGATCGCGAAGCTTCAGCGACTGTGCCCAGGAGAACGTGACGTATACGCCAAATCCGGAGGCGATCCATTGGGCCGCATCGCCTGTCAACAGGATCAACAACCACGCGATGACGGCAAACGAAACGGCCGCCAGCAAGTTGACCCGGAGTGATTCGGGATGTTGTCGCAACCCCAGCACATTCAGCGGCGGGATCACCGCCATGAGTTCACTGCCGAGCACGCGAAACGGTGCCGGATGTTGCTTGGTGACCAGCCCTTCACTGATCCCGCGTATCGGTTCACGTAAGGTGCGCACCCAGATGGCCATCAATAGCCCGGGGATGCCGACCGCCATGAAGGCAACCTGCCATCCCTTCAGACCAAAAGGCGGGTCGGTTGGATAGGCGGTTGCCCACGCATCGAGAATGTAGCCACCGAGAAAAATGCCGATACCCGCCCCGATGTATACACCTGCCGCATAGAAAGCGATGGCGGTCGCCCGCCGCTTTGGAGGGTAGTAGTCCGAGAGCATCGAATAGGCAGCCGGGGATGCGCTGGCTTCGCCAATTCCGACGCCGATTCTGCACGCAGCCAGCACGCCGAACGATCGCGCAAGCCCCGATGCCGCGGTCATCAAACTCCAGAACGAAAGCCCGATGGAGATCAGACTCCGGCGGGTCCAGACATCGGCAAACCGCGCGAGTGGAATGCCGAATACTGCGTAAAACACGGCGAAGACCGTGCCGTACAGAAATCCCATCTGTGCATCGGTTATGCCGAGATCGGCTTTGATATCTTCCGCAAGGATCGACAGAATATTCCGGTCGATGAAGTTGAATATATAGACCAGCATGAGCACCGCGAGAACATAGTGCCTGTAGAAGCCCCCAGACTTGCTTTGCGTTTGATCATTCATGACTAGGTGGGATCCATGCGATAAATGGCGACACCTTCGGGAAATGACGCACCGGCCGGCACGCCCATCAGCCGACGGCGTTCCTCGGAGTCCGTAATCCTTACGGCAATCCGCTCGTAAATCTCACCGTTGACCTTGAGCCGAACCCGTGGATCCGATTCAACGTTTTTTGGCCATCGCTTCGTATCGCAATTACCACAGGGGACGTAGAACGTTTTGTCAACGATCCACGAAGTGGTTGTCACCGAGTGAGCGATGAGATACCAGGTTCGCGTTTCGAGGTAAATCCGGTTCCGACCCGTAAGAAACGACCAATCCGTGTCCTGCGTTTCGGCAAGCTCGCCCGCGAGTCGTGTGCCGGGCCTGCGCTCGTCGGGTTCGAAACCTACGAAGATGGCGGCAACGTAAGAGGCTGTTAGCAGGCATAAGAAAACCAGGGCCGTTTTTTTCATTGATTCCCTCCCCAGGGGTGCCAATCTACGCGTTTGACTGTCGGGCCAGTGCTGGAGTGTAAACCATGTTCTACGAAATCAGGCAGTACCGCATCTTGCCCGGCAAAATGGAGGAATGGCTTCAGCTGATGGAACAGGAAATCATTCCGTTTCAAGTCGGCTGCGGCATGGTGATCACCGGTAGTTTTCGGGGTGAAGCTGACGATTCGGTGTATGTGTGGATGCGCCGTTTCGAATCTGAGGCCGACCGTGAACGGTTGTATGCGAAGGTATACGAAAGTGAAACCTGGAAAAACGACATCGGTCCGCGCGTGGGCGAGCTGATCGATCGGGACGCCATTCAGGTTACCCGAGTCGTGCCAACGCAACTATCTGTCGCTCAGTGATCTGTGGGTGATGTCGCGCGGGCTCGATGACGTCGGCCGTGCGGGAAGTTGATATTCCACTTTGTCCGGGCGGCGGCGGGCACAATCTGTGTTGGTCCGCCCTGGCAGTAGAAGGCACGCCTGCAGGCAGGTGTTTTGCTGCCTGAGAGGTAATTTTGAGAGAGAACGTGCGCAAACTGACGTCAGAACGTGGAGGAGATAGGTCTTGCGGGCAATACAGACGGGAATATTCGTCGCGTCGTTTGCGTTTTGCGCAGCCTGGGCCAACGCGCGGGAACCTCATGCCAATGTAATTCCACCGGCCGGAGTCGTCGAGGAGGTTGTGGTCAAAGGCGTTAGCCGGTGCGGGAGCTGGCCGATCAGACATCAACGTCTCAGGGGCTGCGAGTACGCAGAGCTCAGGAAAGAAGATCTCTCGAAGGTGTTGAATCTCAGGGCAAAGCTGTTTTCGATATGCCTGAGCTGCCAGGGTAATCAGTGCGTTGTCCGAGTGTGGCCGAAAGATCGAACGACCGAAAAACGACTTTGCAGGAGGCTCTTCCGGACACCATCAAAGGTTTCTCGGGTGATGACTGCCGGTGGGCACTCAAGGCCATTGGTCGTGTCGTTTACTTTCAAGATATCGACCGCTGGCAAGGTTGAGGACATTGAACTGATTTCGTTCGAAAGCGATCTGGACGAACAGGCGGTATTGTCACTGATTGAAGAAGGAGCAGAAAAAACCCGATTTGAGCCGGTGGTCATTGCGGGTGTAGCCTACGAAATCATTGGCTTGCGGGATGCGTTCATCTTAGAAGAGCTCTGGGTGAACTAGAACTTGTGCGGAAATTTGCTGGAGAAAACGATCCGGGGCTGTACGCCGCCGAACTTTTCGCTTATCGTCTCGCCCAGATGGTCCGTCGATCGTGTAGATGAGCCGCTAAGGTTTAGTACCAGCTCCCGAAACTTCCGTTCGTCCCACCTGACAGGTCCCAGAGTCGGCCTCTTTTTTTGGTTCGTAACAGGGCTTTTGGCTCGGCGGATCAGTGCAATTTACATAAGGAAACTTAAGGTGGGAACTAGACTTTATTGCGGTAATTTGAGCTTCAGCGTATCAAGCCCGGATTTGGAAGAGTTATTTGCAGAATTCGGCACGGTACAAAGTGCACAAGTCATCAGCGACCGCGACAGTGGCCGAAGCAAAGGCTTCGGTTTCGTCGAAATGGGTAGCGATGAAGAAGCTCAGGCAGCCATTGCCGGACTGAACGAAAGGGAACACGAGGGGCGACAGTTGACGGTCAACGAGGCCCGCCCGCGCGAAGATCGATCACGCGGTGGCTACGGTGGCGGTAATCGTGGCGGAGGGGGAGGAGGCGACCGCGGTCGCTATTGATCCACTCGCGACCGGGTGGTCTTGCCGAGCAAGACGCTGGATTTTTGGACCGCCCTTTTGGGTGTATTGTCATTGTGTGCGGGCACTTCTTCATGAACGCACCAACACTAGAGGATCAAGATGGCTAAAAACCGACATACGTTTGCCAAGCGACAGCGCGAGATTGAAAAGCGACGAAAGGCGGAGGAGAAACGAGCTAAGCGCCAGCGAAAGAAGGAAGGGCTGGACGTTGACCCTGATGCGCTGGATGAAAATGGCAACCCGGTAGAAGACAATACAGAAATGACCGAAGACGGCAGTCTTGATCGAGGCGTGGCTGGCTGAGGCGCGTATCAACCCCTGAGTAGTCTGGGCCTGGTGTTGGTTCTGTTCATACCTGGCCTCGCCGCTGCCGGAAAGGGTGATGAGAGTTTGCCAGGGTCCTGATTATCTGACTCCGGCCGGAGAAAACCCGGCCTCCATTTTCTAGTTATCCAGTTCGAAAATATGCACTTCGCTGCCGAAGCGTATTTTCCTCTTGTTCAGCGTTGGAAAGTTCGACGCTTCCGCGTAAAGACACTCTCCGCCCATGAGATAAACCAGTTCTGAATCGCCCGTGTTGCGAAGATGGTGAACGACGGACGGTGTCGTGAATCCCAGAAAATCCCCTGCACCGATGGCTACTTCTTCGCCGTCGATATCGGCTGTCCCGGATCCAGAAAGAATGTACATCCACTCCTCCTCGCGTTCGTGAGTGTGAGGAACAAAAGATTCCTTGCCAGGAGGAATTGCTACATGTACGACGATCGACCGTTCCATACCGAGCGAACGGGATAACTGAGTGCTTCGAAACGACGAGTTTTCATTCCACGGATGTGCGCCCGTGGTTTTTTTGGCTTCAATCTCAGCGGCCCTCAGCAGGCGTTTATCCATGATCGATTCCCTGTCTGTTCTGGGGAGTGCGCGCGTAACCGAAAATCATATGACACCGTCGGCTTTCAGCCTTTCCATTTCCGCGGGATCGATACCCATTGCCCCGAACACATCTGCATTGTTCTCACCGAGCGCGGGAGCGCGCGTTCGAATTGTCGTCGGGGTGCGAGAGAACTTCGCGGCAGGCCCCACTATAGGTACGGTTTTGCCGTCGATGAGTTCGATTGGCTGCATCATGTCCCGTGCAGTGATGTGCGCTTCCTGAATGACCTCGGCATAGGTGTTTACCCGAACGGCTGGCAGACCCAGTTCTTCAAAAATCTCCACTACCTCTGCCGTTGTACGTTCGGCACACCATGCAGCCAGCAAGCCGTCGACTTCACCTCGTCGTGCGATGCGCTCGGCCGCCTTGAGATCTTTGATGTCTTCGCGCCCCATCTCGTTTGCGAGCAGCACCCAGTGGGGGTCGAGCAATACACCGGCAAATACTCTGCCATCCCGACATAGGTAGTTGTTGGCGGGCGCTGCGACAGAAAACTCGTTGCCGGAACGCTCCATCGGTACGCCAACGGCTGCGGCGGTCGGAAAACCATTACTCTGAAATAGCAAACCGTCCACCAGCGCAACATCCACGTGCTGGCCTTCGCCGGTTTGATCGCGATGACGCAACGCCGCCATGGCACCGAGCGCGCCATGCAAACCAGCCGTGTCATCGCCGAGGTAGGTGGGTGCCTTTACCGGTTCGCCGGTTGGGTCGCCGTTGAGCGACACCCATCCGGAGAAGGCTTGCGCGATGGGATCGTAACCAACGCGGTGGGAGAGTGGACCGAATTGGCCGAATGCGCTGATGGACACATAGACGATTGCGGGGTTCACAGCGGCAACCTGGGGGTAACCCACGCCCCAACCTTCCATCGTACCGGGGCGGAAATTTTCGATCACGATGTCGGCGGTCTCGCATAACTTCAGAAAGATCTCTCGCCCCCTGCTGTGTCCGAGATTCAGGCTCACGTTTTCTTTGTTTCGATTCACCGTTTCGTTCACGACCGTGAGATGGGAGTCTGGAATGATTGGCGGTAATCGGCGGATCACTTCACCGTCTGGATGTTCCACTTTAATCACCCGGGCGCCGAAATCGGCCAGTACACATCCAGCCATGGGTCCTGCCCAGGTGGTTGTGGCTTCGACGACCGTCACTCCGTGCAGTGGGCCGTTGAGGTCGTTGCGGGCATTGGCGTAAAACTCTGATTTTTCCATGGTGGTTTTTCCTAAGGCACTATCACGGTCGAGCCGGTAGTGGCTCGCGCCTCCAGGTCGCGATGTGCCTGTATGAGTTCGTTCAATGGATAACGTTGGTTGATGTGGATGTTGACGGCCCCGCTTCCAATCACGCTGAAAAGCCGATCGGCCATCATCTGCAGATCGGCGGGTTTCGCGCTGTAGTGGGCAAGCGAAGGACGGGTGAAGTAGAGAGAGCCGCGATTCTGCAGTTCGTGAGGTTCGACTGCGGGTGCGTTACCTGAAGCGTTGCCAAAGCTGACGAACATCCCCAGTGGAGCCAGGGAATCGAGGCTCGCTTTGAAGGTGTCCTTCCCAACGGAATCGTAGACGACCTCGACGCCTTGACCGTCGGTCAACTCGCGGACACGGGAAGCGACGTCTTCGCTGCGATACAAGATGGTGTGGTCGGCACCGTTGGCCTTGGCCAGGTCTGCCTTCGCCTCGTTACCCACGGTGCCAATCACGGTTGCCCCGAGGTGCTGTGCCCACTGACAGAGAATCAATCCTGTTCCACCGGCCGCTGCGTGTACGAGAATCGTGTCTGAGGCGGACACCTTGAAGGTCCGGGTGAGCAAATAACAAGCGGTCAATCCCTTCAGCAGACAGGCTGCAACGATCTCATCGCTCAGTCCGTCCGGGATCTGTACAAGGCGACTGGCGGGCATCAGGTTAGCTTCGCCATACGCACCCAGACCGCCCGCGTAAGCGACATGGTCCCCAACCGAAATACCGGAGACTTCCTCCCCGATCGCCTCCACAATTCCGGCGGCTTCAACACCGAGTCGAGTAGGCAACGGCAAGGTGTACAACCCGCTACGGTGATAGGTATCGATGAAGTTCAGTCCGATCGCGGTATGTCTGATCAGCACCATTTCTCCAGTTGGCGCATCCTGATCGACCTGCTCCCATAACATCACCTCAGGCCCGCCGGGTTCGTGCATGCGATAAACGCCAACCATATTGTTTCCTCGATCGAGTGGACGGTCAGTCAGGCTAGTTTCTTCGAAGTACCTTGCAGGCGCAAATGCCAGGCACCGTGGTCACGCCTAGCCAACTGCCGCACGAACCAGTGGAATGACGTCGCTCGAGAAGCGCTCAATGGACGCCAGCGCTTCGTGGTGATCGATATTTCCCCAGCAAAAAGCCCCGATCATGTAGCGGATACCCGATGCGGCGATTTCTCGAGACAACTGCTCCGCTACTTCCTCAGGCGACCCGGCAGCTATCATTCCGAGTTCGAGCGCTTTGCTGCCGTCACCGTCGACGGTGGGGTTGTTTGGCGCTGAACTACCGAGGCGATTGAAATGCGTCCACAGGTTGTCGTGGTACTTCGACCAGGATTCCACTGCCCGTTTTCGGGCTCGCTCACCGTCGGTGTCGACATAAACATGCCGCTGAAAACCAATCGTGGGGGCTGAGTTTCCGTTCAGGCAGCGCTCGGGGTTGGCCCGCGCGGCGATCAGTTCTCGAAACCTTTCAGCGAGCGTAACCAGAATGTCGAGCGGACCGGCGACGATGGTGTTCATATTCCGTTCGCCCGCGTAGACCGCGTTGCCCGCATACCACAACGGCGGGTAGGGATGCTGGATCGGGCGGTAAGGAATCGGCGCTTCCTGGTAGTCGCGACCCTCCAGGATGAGGACGACCTCATCGAGTTGCTTCTCGAAGCGCGCGCGGGCTGTTTCCGGATCGGATCCGAACAGTCGATGTTCGGGTGGACTGATACCCTTGCCAACGCCTACGTCCAGGCGTCCGCCGGTCAGCCCATCAAGCATGATCAGTTCTTCGGCAAGCCTCAGTGGATGATACAGAGGCACGATGTGTACCAGCGATGCCAGTCGAATACGGCTCGTGCGTTGCGCAGCGGCCGCCAGGAAAAGTCCGGGGGAAGGAGTGGCATCGAGCCGGTTCAGATGGTGTTCGGTGGTGTGGTACCGCACAAACCCCGCTGCTTCGACGCACACGACCATCTCGAGACGTTCACGGAACAACAGATCGAGCGCAACACCCGGGCGCAGTTCCGTATGATCGATAAAACCAAACTCGACGGGCGGCATCGTCTGGGTCAACACAATCTCCAACGATATTTGCATAGTGGATGGCGACCGATTGCAGCCTTTTTTGGCGATTCCGTCAAACGGAAATGTGTAGACTCCCAAGTTCAGAAGTCCTGGGACATCTTAATGAGTCAATTCACCTCTACTTTTCTTCGCGGACTCGGCGTGGTGCTTCCGCTTGTACTCACAATCTGGATCCTGGTGTGGCTGGTAACGGGCACCGAAAGCCTGCTGAGGCCCATGTTCCTGTTCATCATTCCCGAGGAATACTATTTACCGGGGCTCGGTCTGGTTCTCGGTGTCGTCGTTGTCTACGCCACAGGAATGCTGGTGCAGCTGTTTGTCATCAAACGAATATGGGAAGCCCTGGAACGACTGTTGGAACGCATTCCGCTGGTAAAAACCGTTTATACGGCTCTCAACGACTTTTTTGACTTCTTCTCGCGCAATCGTTCGGATGATGCGGCCACGGTTGTCAGTGTAGATGTGGGTGGCGGGGCGCTGCTGATTGGTTTTGTCACTGACAATTCCCCGCGCGCAATGAACGTTGCGGGTTCAAGCGAAGACCGAATTGCCGTTTACCTCCCGATGAGCTATCAAATTGGTGGTTATACTTTGCTCGTGACGCGGGACAAGGTCACCGAGCTCGATCTCGGTGTGGAGGAGGCGATGCGTATGGTGCTGACGGCTGGCATTGGCGGGCGGGATTAGCTCCACGACTCACCGGCCGAAGGTTGGA
>Ga0114949_10000197_pt1 | contig 28835 bp, 25 predicted proteins | sample N074metaG_FD_83505 | JGI IMG/M metagenome (GOLD analysis project Ga0114949, IMG submission 83505) | Deep subsurface microbial communities from Kermadec Trench to uncover new lineages of life (NeLLi) - N074 metaG | ecosystem: Environmental > Aquatic > Marine > Ocean trench > Sediment | place...
CGGTGTTGTCCTGCGGTCTTCTTTCGTACGGCTATTCGGGTCGTTTTTCTGAATCTTTTTTCGAGTCTCTTTCAGTCTCGTTAAGTCTCTTTAAGTCCATTTAGCGTCCGTTTCAGGGTCCTTAGCAGGCGTCTGTTAAGGTATCTAATAAGGCATCAGTTAAGGTGTTATTCAGGTGCCTGCGAAGGCACTTACTGAGGTCCTTTTGGCGGTCTCCAATTATACGATCACGGTCTCTGCAACGCACTCTTTGTCTGTGTTTTGCCGGTCGTTTTACGGTCGCTTTGCCGGCTATGATGCCGGCCCTTAATACCTGGTCTACCTGGCCGCTCGGTAACGCTTTATTCCTGTGCACTCCTGCGCGAGTTCTCTGCCAGCGCCGGCAACGGGATCTCCGCACAACGCAATGTAGTGATCGCGAAGGCTCCCTAATTAGGCGCTGAAGGCTCCTTAATTAAGCGCTGAAGGCTCCTCATCAAACGCTTTAGGCGCTGATTGTTCCGCTTTCCAACTTCCCGTTAACGACCGGCAGAGCACAACGTTCGCAACCGCTCGACCGAGGCATTCGTCAAATTTTTCAACGTCAGACAGGTCCGGATTCAGGCACGAAATGCCGTCAAAAAATTGACCTGGTCAAACTTGAAAACCGCAACATATAGGGTTTTTGTGCGCGATGCACACAAGATAATGCGGTATCTGACCGAATGCAAGGAATTAGCTGTGGATAACCTGTGGGCCACTTTTTCACCCTCTGCGCAGCGCGCGCGACGGTGTCACGGACGGTAACACTCGCCGTTCTCAAGTCTCCGGGCAGGCGCGTTGCCGATGTGTTCAGGGGGATTTCCGACAGCGAATCGGCGCCGGGTTGCCGGCGCTCGTCAGCGGCGGCAACTGCCGCGCTGCCAGCGGTCAAGTGTCTGGTTCCGTGGTGCCTCAGGCTGTTCTTAGTGGCCGCACGGGGTGTCGCTAACAACCGCTCAGGGCTGTCGATCGGACCAACTCAAGGCTGTTTATAAACCCCGCTCAGGGCTGTCTATAAAACCCGCTCGAGGCTGTTTTCAACCACCCACTCAAGGCCGTTTTTTAAGATCCGCTCAGGGCTGTCTTCAAGACCCGCTCAGGGCTGTTTTTTGCCCCGCCCGGGGTTGCGTTGATCGGCTTGTTTCATCGTGTGTGTGCGTCACCGTTGGCAAGTCTGTCAGAGCGACCGGTGTGACATCCTGCTCTGCCGCTGTGGGACTTGGCGAGCGTGCGCTGCGTCGGCTTGCAGTGCCGCTCGCATGGATCGGCATACCCCTATATATTGCCCGAAGGCACCGGTTTGAGGGATTTCATGAGCCACATCATGGCCATTGATCAGGGCACGTCGAGTTCGCGAGCCATCATTTTCGACCTCGCTGGCCGCAAACTCGGTGCGGCCCAGCATGAATTCGACATGACGTTTCCCCGCGATGGCTGGGTTGAGCAGGACCCGGAGCTGCTTTGGCAGACAACCTTGTTAGCAGGGCGCGAGGCGCTGGCGCAAGCCGGGTTGGCGGGTACCGACATCGCGGCAATCGGCATTGCCAACCAGCGTGAGACCACGCTCGTGTGGCACCGGGAGACCGGCCAATGCTTTCATAATGCCATCGTGTGGCAGGACCGGCGTACCGCCCAGCAGTGTGAGCAGATGCGTGCAGACGGCATGGAGCAGCTTGTCGCGCAGGCCACCGGGTTGGTGATCGATCCGTATTTTTCTGCCACGAAACTGGCCTGGCTGCTGCGCGAGATTCCTGAACTCGACAAAGCGGCGGCCGCGGGTAACGCCTGCTTTGGCACGGTCGACAGCTACCTGATCTGGCGGCTGACCAACGGGGCGCGTCACGTGACCGATGCGAGCAACGCCTCGCGCACGATGCTGTTTGATATCTCCGCCCAGCAGTGGCACGCCACGCTTTGCGAATACCTGTCGATCCCTGCAGGGATGCTGCCGCAGGTGCTCGACAGCGCCGCGGATTTTGGCGTGGCCGATGCGCAATGGTTTGGTGCAGCGATTCCCATCCTGGGAGTCGCGGGTGATCAGCAGGCGGCGCTCATCGGCCAGGCTTGTCTGGCGCCGGGTATGGCCAAAAGTACTTACGGCACCGGTTGCTTCGCAATGATCAACACGGGTCGTGAGCAACTGATCTCCAAACACAAGCTGCTGTCGACGATCGCCTACCGAATTGCCGGGGAGACGACCTACGCGCTGGAAGGCAGCATTTTTTCCGCCGGTGTTGCCGTCAAGTGGCTGCGTGATCAACTGGGTCTGGTCACATCGGCGGCGGAGACGGAAGCGGCAGCCCTGCGCACGGCTGGAGATACGGGAGGCGTCTACCTTGTCCCGGCTTTCACCGGGCTCGGCGCACCGCACTGGGCGCCTGAAGCCCGTGGACTGTTGACGGGCATGACGCTCGATACCAACCGCGACCACCTCATTACCGCAACGCTTGCAAGCGTTGCCTATCAGACGAGCGAACTCATTGCCGCCATGACCGGGGACGGTGCCACCCTTGATTGCTTGCGCGTAGATGGCGGCATGGTAGCGAACAACTGGTTGTGCCAGTTTCTTGCTGATGTGATCGGACTACCGGTCGAACGTCCGCAAAACACCGAAACGACCGCACTGGGTGCCGCCATCCTCGCAGCGCTGGGCAGTGGCCTGGTTGGCGACTTCTCTGCGGCGGCGGCCATGTGGAATCTCGAACGGGAATTTCTTCCCGCGATGTCTGTGGCAGAGCGTGAGCGTCTGCTCACCGGCTGGAATCTGGCCGTGCGCAAGGCGCTTGCGACGTAACAAAGTCGTTACAACGTGTCACTAGTGGCCTACCAACGCTGCCTACAATGGTGCGATGAATTGCTCGTACTGTGGAGTTGGCGCTTGTTGTCCGTTGTCGCCGTTTTCAGTCTGAAGTTCAATCGGGTTGCCTTCGTCATGGCGGGTGTCGCGCTGTACGTCGTGCTCTGTCTGGGCCTCGTGCAGTACGGTCACCTGCAAGTGACGGCTCCGGCGTTTAACTTGCTGCTCGGTGTCTGGGCCGCCGGATTGCTGGGTCTCATGCTGGCTGACGAGACGGCCGGCCGCTTCGATGCGGGCAACCTCACGTTGACCAAGGCCCTGTGGTGCAATATCGGGGTGGTTGTCACGGCGCTGCTCGTGCCGCACCCTGTACGGTTATTGCTGCTCCTGCCTCCGCTGTTTGGCATTCTCTACACAGCGCTACACCTCAAGCGCCAGCAGATGCTATTCGTTGCAGCCGTCACGTGGTTCAGTTACCTGTTCGGTGCAGCGCTGATCAGTCAACTCGCCGCAGCCGACCTGATTTTCGAAGGCTATATGGCCCTGGCGTTCAGCGCCATGGTGATCGCGATGGTCTTCATGGCATCGGAAGTCACCGCGTTGCGTTCCGCCTTCGAGCGGCGGCGCGAAGCACTCGATGAGGCGGTCGAGCGGCTCGCGGATCTCGCCATGCGTGATGAATTGACCGGACTGTACAACCGGCGCTACATCATGGAGGTTCTGGCGCGCCAGAAGGCGCTCGCAGACCGCGGCCATATTGGCTTTACTTTGTGTTATTGCGATCTAGATCACTTCAAACTGATAAATGTTCGGTATGGTCATCAAATGGGCGACAGAGTTCTCATGGATTTCGCGCAGGTGGCACAAAGTGTCGTGCGTTCTGCCGACTATGTCGCACGGCTGGGTGGAGAGGAATTTCTACTCGTGCTTGTAGGTGCCGATTTGAACACCGCCACGGGCGTGTCTGAACGTCTGTGCGAACGCACGAAATTCCTCGCTGTCGTCCCGCAAGAGCCTGATTTTAGGCTGACGGTTTCAGTTGGAATCGCCAGTTTTGGAGTGGGTGAACGGGTAGAAGATGTAATCCAGCGTGCCGATGGTGCGTTGTATTCGGCCAAGGCTTCAGGCCGTGATCGAATTGTCGTTGGCGACTAGGAGTGATAAGTGAACTCTTCAATGATATCGGGTAATGTCCAAGCGATTTCGCAGACGGACTCTGCAGTGAACCGCCGTAAACATACCCGGCAACCCATCTCTTTATCCGCCCTGGTTCACCCGAACGAGGGCCGGTCGTGGTTGTGTACGATCCGGGACTTCTGCGAGGAAGGAATGCTGTTGTCAGGCGCGGGTGGTTCGAAATCGCTGTCTGCGACTGGTGCGGAACCCAAATCAGGCGATTCCGTAGCACTGCATTTTTCTGTGGCGACGCCGGAAGGACAGAAACACTTCAGAACAAAGGCCACGATTGCCAGAATTACCGATGCAGGAAATGGCATCGGCGTCCGCTTCGATGAGGGTGTACCGGGAGACGCGTTCGAATCACTGATCGAATTCGCCATCGCGTCAGGAATGATGTCACGCTCAGTCGCGGAAGCCGGAAATGTCTACGATGGCGAAGCGGTGGCAACGCGCCCCGATGATCCAAGCGCCAGTGCCGCGCGTTTGGAGGAAGCCGAGGCCGCGGAGGTTCCTGATGACTTATTGCGCGATCGCCGCATCAACGATGCTGATGCGACAGAGATCCGCAGCAAAATGCGCCGGGTTACGCAACGCGCACTCGACCGCGTCTGTACGCAGTTCTTTGGCATAGTCGATAACGAGATGCTGGTGAAAGCCCGCGATGCCGGCACCAATGCCGTGCAGATGATGTACTTTGAAGGCCTGGATATTCTGGAGAAAAATCAAGACCGCATTCGTCATGACTTCATCGGCGAGGCGCTGCGCCAGATCGATCAGGTCTCGGAACTCGAAGACGTGCTCGAGCGACGACGTCGGCGCGCGACGGGGGACACGACCAAGCTGAAAATTGTCGAAACGGAACAGTTCGAGGAATGGTTGGCGGTAGCGGAGGTCATCTCCAAAGCCGAAAACCGCTACAACGATGACCTTCTCGATCTCCGTGCACTGTTGGGTATGGTCGCAAAGCCCTGGACCCATAAGGACGTCGTGCCGATCGGTCCATCTGCACTCACTTGGTCATTTGATGATGCTCTGCGGGAATTCGAATTTCGTCGGGTCGTGAAACAGGATATCTATCGCTGCTTCGAAAGCGCCCTCATGCCGATGCTGGGCAATCTTTATGCGGCGATGACGAAGATGCTCGATGAGAGTCATGCGTTTCCGTCAGTGGAAGAGTTGCGCGCGGCTCTGCAACGTAGATCTGTCAAGCGTTCACCATCGGGCGTGCGCATGGAGCCCGAAGCGTACCGGGAGATGGATACGGCAGTGCGCGAAGCAACGCTCGCCGCTGAAGGGATCGGCCCGGCGGTACCGCGCGTCGACCACAATCCGTTCCTTGCGCCCATCGGCGGGACTCACGGTCTCTATAGCACCGCCCGCAACATTCTGAGTCTGGAGCGCCGAACGCAAGAACTGCTCGGCAAGGACCGAAATGCGATGCTTGCTTCACCGGACGCAGCGCCAGGGGATACTTTCGATCACCAGGACATTCTCAAAGCACTTGGCGCGTTAGAAACCGAACTCGGCGATGCGCCACTGACCGATGTGCGCCTGAAGCCGCGGCTGATCGAACTGCTGCAGCGGCAGCACGGTGGCAGCAAACGATTTACCGAAGAGGACTTCGACACACTCGACGTGATGGAGAACCTGGTCAGCTCGATTGCCGAGGACCGCTTCCTTACCGAAGGTATCCGTGAGTGGGTGCAGCGCCTGGAGATTACACTGAACAAACTGGCTGCACGAGATCCGGAATTTTTGCGCCAGGAAGCCGAGAGCCCGCACAGTGCGGTGCAGATGTTGAACCAACTGGCTCGACTGGGTAACGCACGCGACACGCGCGACGGCATCGACCGCGACGTAGGCCGGCGAGTCGATGAACTGCTGGCAAAAGTTATCAAGGAGTACGACGAAAACCCGCATGTCTTTGCGGAAGTCGTCGACGAACTCCATCCGCTGGTGGACAAACAAACACGCGCCTATCGCGGCAACATTGAACGCACGGTTCGGGCAAGTGAGGGTCAGCAGAAGCTGGCTCGTGCGCGTCGTTCGGTCGTGCGGGAGATGGAATCACGACTTGCAGGAAACGAAGTACCTGACCTCGTGCTGGAACTGCTCAACCCGGGTTGGCGCAATCTGATGGTTCACACTCACCTGCGCCATGGTGAGGCCAGCAACGAGTGGCACGATCAACTGTCGATCATCGATATGGTGTGGGGGCAACTCAGCGGCGAAATCAATCCCGACAGCGATGGCTACGTGGATGCCGACGCGTTGCTTAAGCGCGTGGTGGAAGGACTCAACAGCATTTCGTTTGACCCCAGCAAGCGCACCCCTCTGATTATGCGGCTTTCGGCTGCACTGGTTGGCGATACGACCGGCAAGAAGGCAAAGATCACCTACTCCATCGTCGAGCCAAGCGGGGTTTCCGCAGCACTTGGTCTGGAAGGACTGCTACCGGAAATCGACCCCTCAATCGATACTGATGATGAGGAGGTCATAGACAGCTGGTCGAAGGCTGTGGCGCGGGCGCGTCGAATTCATGTCGGCGAGTGGATGGCGACGAGCGATCCACAGGGGCGGCCACTGATTCTGACGGTCGCCTTTGTGGGTGATGATGGGTCGACCTTTATTCTCGTTAACCGTAAAGGCATCAAATCGCGCGACCTGACGCTGAAGGAAATGGCGGACGGTCTGCATGAGGGTCACATCACGCTCCTCGAAGATTACGACCTGCCGCTCATGGAACGAGCTTCCCAACGCATGCTTGAAAACATGCACAACCAGCTCGCCTATCAGGCCAGCCATGACGACCTGACCCAGTTACTCAATCGCAAGGAATTTGAGCGCTTTGTCGCTGCTTCCATCCAGTCGGCAAAAGCCGAAGAACTGCAACATGCGTTGCTGTACCTGGATCTGGATCAGTTCAAGATCATCAACAACACGAGCGGCCACACCGCGGGTGATGAGCTGTTGAAGCTCATTGCGGACACACTCACCAAAGCGCTCGGTGGCAAAGACGCCAGTATTGCGCGTCTGGGTGGTGATGAATTCGGCGTGCTGGTCGAAAATGTTGAAACGCAGGAAGCACGGGATCTTGCCGAAGAACTGCTCAACTGTATCCGCACCGAGAAGTTCGACTGGGACGGCCGGCACTACACACTCTCGGCGAGTCTGGGACTCGTGTTCATCGATCAGACGACCGAGAGTGTAGACAATGCAATGCAGTATGCCGATGAAGCCTGTTACACGGCGAAAGACGCGGGCCGCAACCGGGTGCAGGAATACGAAATCGGTGATGCGGCGATGATGCGCCGTCACGGTGTGATGGAGTGGGTCACGCAACTCGACAAGGCGCTTGAAGAAGACCGCCTGATCTTGAATTGTCAGCAGATTGTCCCGATAAAGGGCGGCGCATCGCAAGGCGTCGACCAGCACTATGAGATTCTGCTCACGATGATCGATGAGCTGGGCGACACGATGCCGCCGACGGATTTCATCATCGCCGCGGAAACCTACAACCGGATGACTACAGTCGACCGCTGGGTAATTGAGCGGGTGCTCCACTGGATGTCGATCAACCGCGACAAGCTGGACAATTTCGGTGGTTTCTCTATCAACGTTTCCGGTCATTCTGTGAACGACGCAACGTTCCCCGATTTCGTCCTCGAACAGTTTGCGAAAAGCCAGGCGCCGACCGGGAAGGTCTGTTTCGAAATTACGGAGACCGCCGCAATCGCTAACATCGACAACGCTGTGGATTTCATGAACCGCATGAAAATCATCGGCTGTCAGTTTTCCCTCGATGACTTCGGAACAGGTCTTTCGTCATATTCCTACCTGCGCAACCTGCCAGTTGACTACGTGAAAATCGATGGCGTTTTCGTCAAGGACATCGCCAAAAATCCAGCCGACTACGCGGTGGTGCGATCGATCAATGAGATCGGTCACTACATGGGCAAAAAGACGATTGCCGAGTACGTCGAGAGCGAGGAAGTGCTTAATCTGCTCAAGGAAATTGGCGTGGACCATGCACAGGGCTTCTACATCGCAAAGCCACTACCGCTGGAAGATCTGAAAATCTGAGCCTTGAAGCCGGAGTTGGTAAGCGTTTCCGAACAGGCACTGACGAGCCAACGCGCGCCACTTGTGCGTAGCGACTAACCGAGGATGAACTCGAGCAACGCCTTTTGACTGTGCAGGCGATTCCCCGCTTCTGCGAAGACGGCTGAGCGCGGATCGTCGAGTAGCGTTGCGCTGACCTCCTCACCCCGGTGGGCGGGCAGGCAATGCATGAACAGCGCCTCGTCGCTCGCGTGTGCGAGGAGTTCCTCGTTCACCTGAAACGGCTTGAATGCTTCCAGTCGTTTGTGCTCCTCACCTTCGTGGCCCATGGAAGACCAGACGTCAGTCACCACGAGATCGGCTTGCTCGACCGCTTCGCGTGCGGTTTCCACCAGCTCGGCATTGTTGGTTGAAGCCAGTAACTGTGGATCCGGGGTGTAGCCTTCGGGACAGGCGATTTTCAGATGAAAACCCCACTGCCTGGCGGCATTGATATAAGAGTGGCACATGTTGTAGCCATCGCCCACGAAGGCAACCGTGCGGCCTGCGATGCTACCGCGGGCCTCTTCGAATGTCTGGACGTCGGCCAGCAGCTGGCAGGGATGAAACCGGGTGGTCATCGCGTTGATGACCGGAATGCTGGCGGCGGCGGCGAATCGCTCGAGCACGGCATGCTCAGGCGTGCGGATCACGACGACGTCGACCATTTCGGCCAGGACCCGTGCCGTGTCTTCAACAGGTTCGCCGCGTCCGAGATGGCTGTCAGCGGGACTCAACACGACCGTATGGCCGCCGAGCTGGCTCATGCCGGTATCGAAGGCCACCCGTGTTCGGGTCGAGGCGAGCTGAAAGATCAATACCGCTGTTTTGCCGCTCAGTGGTCTCTGGCGCTGCGTCAGCGTCTCGGCTTTGAGTACACTTGCGCGTTGCGTGATGTGTTGCAATTCCTCGGCAGAGAAATCGAGCAAAGTCAGAAAATCGCGCTTCGTTTCGTTACTCATTGTATTCACAGATTGGTTTCACTGGCGTTCGCAGGAGGTGAGTCGTCAGCTACATTCTAACCGTCGTTGATGACCTGACTGGTCAGGGCGACGAGTTCATCGGCCTGCGCATCCGTGAGTGTCAATGGCGGCAACAGGCGGACAATATTGTCCTGAGTGACATTCAGGAGCAGTCCTTTGCGTAGCGCGTTCAACACCAGTTGCGGGCAGGCATTGCTGAGTTCGACGGCGATCATGAGGCCTTTGTTGCGAATGTCCGTCACCGCGTTATTGCCGTGCAGCTGGTCGCGCAAGCCGCTGGTAATGCGCTCGCCGAGTTGCGCTGCCCGCTCGAACAACGCATCGTCTTCAAGCGTGCGGAGCACGGCTAACGCAGCGGCGCACGCAAGTGGGTTGCCGCCGAAAGTGGAGCCATGATTGCCGGGTTGAAACAGTTGGGCAGCCGCGCCACGAGCCAGACATGCGCCGATCGGCATGCCGTTACCCAGGCCCTTCGCGGTGGTGAGGACATCCGGCACTATGCTGGTGTGCTGGTAGGCGCAGAAGGCGCCCGTACGGCCGTTTCCGGTCTGCACCTCATCGAGAATCAACAGCCAGTTGTGGTCGTCGCAAATCCGTCGCAACCCTTCGAGGTAGCCTTCATCGGGAATAATGATGCCGCCTTCTCCGAGTACGGGTTCCACCATAAGCGCTACCACATCGGGGTTGTTAGCGCCGATAAGTTCGATCGCTTCGATGTCGTTGTAGGGCGCGCGCACGAAGCCGGAGAGCAGCGGTTCAAAACCCGCCTGCGCCTTGCGACTGCCGGTGGCTGTCAACGTGGCCATGGTGCGGCCGTGAAAACTCCCGTCCATCACCACGACTGCGGGTTTTGAAATTTTCTGCTGGTGCCCATGCAGACGGGCAAGCTTGATGGCTGCTTCGTTGGCTTCTGCGCCGGAGTTGCAGAAGAATACGGTATCCATGCCCGACATCCTGCACAGCCGCTGCGCCAGTTCTTCCTGTAGCGGGATCTGATACAAATTCGACGTGTGCAGCAACGCCCCGGCCTGCTCCTGCAGGGCGCGTGTGACGTTGGGGTGGGCGTGACCGAGGCCACACACCGCAATCCCCGTCAGGCCATCGAGGTATTTATTACCGGCGCTGTCTTCGAGGTAGGCACCCGCGCCGCTCACGAAAGCAACGGGCAGGCGATTGTAGGTTTCCATCAGGTTCGTCATCGAACTGCCTTCCTGCACGTGTCAATGTGCGGCTGCGTTATCGGTTCAGGTTGTCTGCAAAATCGGTCTAAAGAGCGCATTCCCCAAACAACAACAGGCAGCTGATGCCGCCTGCGAAAAAGGGCGAATCGTACTATCGGTATGTTAGGAGATCAATGCTCGCGGGTATCAACCAAGCTGCGCAATTGTGGTCTCGTAGCGCTCGAGCCCCTGTTCGAGCAACGAGCGCGGACAGGCAAAATTGAACCGCACGAACCCTGGGCCGTCAAATGGCGCGCCATCGGAGAGTCCAAGACCGTGTGACTCGAAATGCCGGCCCGGATGCTTGGCGATCGCCGTCCGGTTGAAATCGATCCAGCCGAGATAGGTCGCGGCAACAGGCGTCATGCGCTCGCCGACCACTTCGCGCAGTCTTTCGTGGTTGCCGCGCAGGTAGGCAAGCAGATCCGCTAAATAGCTGGATTCGTCTTCGAATGCGGCTTGTGCCGCGGCCATGGCGAGTGGGCTGACGCCCGGCACCAGGCCGATCATCGCGCTGGTGAACATATGGCGCAGCTCGGCGTTGGAAATGACGGCGACGGCGCAGGGCAGGCCGGGGATGTTATAGGCCTTTGACGGTGCATACAGGCTGACGGTTCTTTCGGCAATTTCCGGGGAAAGGCTCGCAATGGGTATGTGGCGAGCCGTTTCATCGAGAATGATTGAGCTGTGAATCTCATCGGAGCACAGGTAGAGGTCGTGCTCCATGCAGAAGTCCGCCAGCATGATCAGCTCCGTCTTGCTGTACGCCCGGCCTGTCGGATTCTGCGGATTGCACAGCATGAAAAGGCGCGTGCCGGGAACGATCGCGTTGTGCAGGGCTCCGAAGTCGATGCACCAGCGGTTTTCATCGCGCACGAGAGGCACTTTTACCGAGGTCTGTTCCACATGCCCCGGCACATGCAGGAACGGGTAGTACACGGGTGTCGGGATGATGATGGAGCCGCCGGGTTCCGCTACGGCGCGAGCGGCGAGGTTAAAACCGGGGACGACACCGGGGATCCAGACGAGCCATTCTTCTGGAATTGTCCAGTGGTAATTACGCTGCATCCAGCTCTGGAACGCGATGCTGAGCGATTCAGGTGGACGGGTATAGCCGAGGATCTCGTGATTCAGACGTTCGCGGATGGCGTCGAGAATGAAATCCGGTGCGGCGAAGTCCATGTCCGCGACCCAGAACGGCAGTATGTCCTGGCCGGCGTACTTGTCCCATTTGGAGCTGCTGGTGTTGCGGCGGTCGATGATTTCGTCGAACTTTGCGGTGTATGCCTCGCCCACGCTGGCTTCCTTATGCTCGTAGTGTCTATAGGGTGTATCATATGCTCATAGTATCTATGGCTATTCCAGGTAGCGCTTGGGAAATTGCGGCGCCAGGCGCTACAATTTTGGTCGCATCAGATAGCCAGCGTAAAGCGGAGAAACTGTCATGACGGAAGAAGTCGTCCAGACAATCAAAGATCAGATCGAAAGTAATCCGGTCCTTTTGTACATGAAAGGATCTCCGAGCGCGCCACAATGTGGATTCTCTGCGCAGACGGTGCAGTGTCTCATCGCCTGCGGTGAGCGATTCTCCTATGTCGATATTCTGAGCAACCCCGACATCCGCTCGACGCTGCCCGATTATGCAAATTGGCCAACCTTCCCACAGCTTTATATTGCGGGTGATCTGATCGGCGGCTGCGACATCATTACCGAAATGTTTGAAAGTGGTGAACTCGAGCCACTGATCAAAGCGGCGGTGCAGCCAGATACCGACGACGAGTAAGTTCGACTCTTCATAGTCGCGCTTGCGCGCTAATCATCTTGCGTTACTCAGAGGTCTTCGCAGTGAGCGCGCGCCAGCGATTGACTACCGCACAAAATAACTCTGCCGTGCGTTCGGCGTCATACAGCGCACTGTGTGCCTGACTGGTGTCGAATGGGATTTTCGCGCGGGCGCAGGCCTCGCTGAGCACCGTGTGACCGTAAGCCACGGCTGCGAGTGACGCGGTATCGATGAAACTGAATGGATGGAACGGGTCGCGCTTAAGCTGGTTGCGATTCACCGCAGCGTGCAGAAACTGCTGGTCGAACGCCGCGTTGTGCGCGACCAGGATTGCACGCTGACAGCCACTGGTTTTCATGGCTTTGCGAATCTCCGAAAACATGTCCTGGAGTGCTGCGGTTTCACTCACTGCGTCACGCTCGGGGTCGGCTGGATCAATGCCCGTGACTTTCAATGCCGCCGGTTCGATGAGACTACCTTCATAAGGAGTCACTGCCCGCTGCCAACGCTGTACCGGCGTGAGATCCTCGTCGTCGAACGCGACCAGGACCATCGCGATTTCTAAAATGGCGTTGTTGAGGGGATCGAAGCCGCCAGTTTCGATGTCCACCACCACCGGTAAAAAACCGCGGAAACGCTCCGCCATGTCTAGAGACAACGTCATCGCGGATACCATATCACACCGCATTGCCGGCAAGTTTTGCTGGCCGGGTTTGCTGGCTTCCCCTGCATTGATCTCTTACCATTGCGCCCCCTTTTTTCCGGGAATGACCGTGCCTAAAAAAATTGTACTGGCCTATTCGGGTGGGTTGGATACTTCCGTCATCTGCCGGTGGTTGCAGGAAACCTATCAGGCCGAAGTCGTGACCTTCACCGCTGATATCGGTCAGGGCGAAGAAGTCGAACCTGCCAGAGCCAAAGCCAAAGCGATGGGTGTGAAGGAAGTCTACATCGAAGATCTGCGCGAGGAATTCGTGCGGGATTTTGTCTTCCCGATGTTCCGCTGCAACGCCATCTACGAAGGCGCCTACCTCCTCGGGACCAGTATCGCAAGGCCGCTGATTGCCAAACGGCTGGTTGAAATTGCGCAAGCAACGGGTGCCGAGGCGATCAGCCACGGGGCGACCGGCAAAGGTAACGACCAGGTGCGCTTTGAACTCGGCGCGTACGCGCTCAACCCGGACATCTCCATCATTGCACCCTGGCGGGAGTGGGACCTCGGGTCCCGCGAGTCCCTCCTGGACTACTGTGAAAAACACCAGATTCCGGTGGACTATCAGCGCGGTAAGAAGTCGCCGTATTCCATGGACGCCAACCTCCTGCACATATCCTACGAAGGAGGCAATCTGGAAGATCCGTGGCAGGAAGCCGATGCAGACATGTGGCGCTGGACCGTGGCACCCGAAGCAGCACCCGATGAGCCGGAGATTGTAGAGATCGAGTTTGCCGCAGGTGATCCGATCGCCCTGAATGGAAAACCCCTGAGTCCGGCGACGTTACTGGCACAACTCAACGACATCGGCGGGCGCCATGGCGTCGGCCGTGACGACATCGTGGAAAACCGCTTTGTCGGCATGAAGGCCCGCGGCTGCTATGAGACACCCGGTGGCACGATTCTGCTGAAGGCACACCGCGCAATCGAATCGATTACGCTCGACCGCGAAGTCGGCCATCTCAAGGACGATCTCATGCCGCGCTACGCCAATCTCATCTATAACGGCTACTGGTGGTCGCCTGAACGTAAGGTCTTACAGACGTTGATAGACGAGTCACAGAAGCCAGTAAATGGTGTCGTTAAGCTCAAACTCTTCAAAGGAGGGGTCAGCGTGGTGGGACGCGCGTCACCCCAAGACAGTTTGTATGATGCGAACGTCGTCACATTTGAAGACGATGGGGGCGCGTATCATCAGGCAGATGCGACAGGATTTATCCGCCTGAACGCCCTGCGATTACGCCTTGGAGCGAAGCGCGGGAGAAAGTTATTGGAGTAAAGCGATGGGTAATTATCAGGTGCTCTTCAGCGGTGATGTTTCCCAGAACGTCAAGGAAGACACCGTTCGGGAAAATCTCGCAAAAATACTTGGCATTGACGAGCGCAAGGCGAAGCAGCTGTTCAGTGGCCGCACGGTAGTGATCAAAAGTCAGTTGTCGCAGACAGAAGCACTTGATGTGCAGACGCAATTTGCCGAGCTCGGCGCGATCTGCCGGGTCAAAGACCTCACTCCCCAGACCACAACGGAATCGAATTACAAAATCGACAAACACGAACGTAGCGTCAACGAGCACACGTTGCGCGACATCACGGCAGCCCATGTTGAGTGCCCGCGATGCGGCTATCTGCAGCTCGAAGCAAGTCATTGCGCGCGCTGTGGAATTAATGTTGTGGCCGCACTGAAGCAGAAGCGCAAGGAAGATCTGATCATCGAAAAGAAGATCCGCGATCTGCGCACCGACAAATCACCGATGCCACGCGATCGACCCTCTGCTGATGAGGATTGCGTCGAAACCGCCGATGGTGCGCAAAATTCGCGCGGGGACGGTGGCCAGAAGAAACGCGGGAAGGTGCTGTCCTGGTTGCGTAAATCGGGTTAACGTCACGCCTCTGACTCGGCTGCCGTTTCAGGCCTCCGTCTTATATTTGAATTCACAGAGTTCTTCGAGCGCGCAACTGCCGCAGCGCGGTTTTCTCGCGACGCAGACGTAGCGTCCGTGCAGGATCAACCAATGGTGCGCGTCGCGCTGGAACTCTTCTGGCACAACCTTCAGAAGTTTGTCCTCGACCTGGCGGACGGTCTTGCCGGGCGCAAGCCGAGTTCGGTTGGAGACGCGGAAGATGTGTGTATCGACAGCGATCGTCGGGTGCCCGAAAGCGGTGTTGAGCACGACGTTTGCGGTTTTGCGCCCAACGCCGGGTAAGGCCTCGAGTGCTGCGCGTGATTCAGGAACCTCACCCGCGTGATCTTCGAGCAGTCGCTCACAGGTCTTGATGATGTTCCTGGCTTTCGTGTTGAACAAGCCAATGCTCTGGATGTAGGACTTGAGTTTTGTCACGCCGAGATCTCTGATCGCGGCGGGCGTGTTCGCGGTTGCAAACAGGACGGTCGTCGCTTTGTTGACGCTTACGTCGGTCGCCTGGGCGGACAGAATGACGCAGATCAGCAGCTCGAAAGCACTCGCGTACTCGAGTTCTGTCGTGGGCGCCGGGTTCGCCGCCTGCAGTCGTTGGAACATCTCCCGGCGTTTTTCTTTATTCATTGATTACTTCTGGCGGGTTGGATTTCCGTTGCGACAGGTGGCCAATTGCATTCGCGAAGGCCAGCAGCAAGCCGGCGATGAGAAACGCGCCAGGTGGCAGGGCGGCCAGCAGCAGACCTTGCCCGGTGCCGCTCAACTGCCACTGCCAGGTACTCCCTACTGGTCCGAAGAGCATCTCCATGCCAGCGAACAGACCACCGGTGGCGAGGAGTTCGCGCAGCGTGCCGAGCACGAGTAAGACGATCGCGAAGCCACAAGCGGTTCCCAGCGAATCGCTGACCGTCTCCAGCAGTCCCGTACGGCTTGCGAACGCTTCGGCCCGACCCAGAATCATGCAGTTTGTGACAATGATCTGCACGAACAACGCCATGCGCAGATACAAGTCAAATGCGAAGGCTTCCATCAGCAATACTGCACAGGTAGTGAACGTCGCGATGATCAACACGAAACAGGGCAGTCGGGCGAAGCGCGGGATGACGTGGCGTGCGGCGCTGATGCTGACATTCGCACCGACCGCGACGAAACTGGTGGCGAGCGCGAGCCCCAGCGCGTTGACCACACTGTTGCTCACTGCCAATAAAGGGCACAGACCCAGCAGTTGCGCCCACGCGGGATTGGCGCGAATGGCGCTTGCGCTGAAGGTCGCAGCGAGGCTCAAGATTCGCACCTGTCTTGCCTGGCGGATGCCCGCTGCGTCGTGTCGAGCAGAGCGGCCAATACGGCTTTGCTGGTGATGGTGGCTCCCGTCACCGCATCGGTGCCGGCGAGATCGGCGAGATCGGCGTTGGTCAACGCCGCCAACCAACCGGTAGTCGGCTGGTTGAGGAAGTCGGCGATACCGGGCGTCTCTTGATGCCGGGTGATCCGCACGCCAGAGAGTCTATCTGCTGGATTTCCGGTCAGCGCCACGAGCAGTTCGATTGGACCGGCGTAGCCCGCCGCCTGCGCCCGGGCGATGAGGGAACCGTCGCAACGCTGCCAGAAGCCGTCGATCCAGTGCTCGGGCACCGACCCAACCTCTCTACCGAGGAGCGCATGCAATTCATGCCGGGCGAGCATGGCGTGGTTCGCCTCGATCTGTGGCGCGGTCAATGCACGGGTTCCTGCCAGCAGCGTCGCGCACACCAGCGCGATGCCGACGAGAGCGAGGATTGATTGCAGTCCTCTATCGGTCATGTGCTTTTACCGGCAGCGCCCAGCGCCGGTCCAGATAGGGGGTAATCGCGTTTGCCAGCAGAATGGCGAATGCGGCGCCATCGGGGTAGTTGCCCAGCGCGCGTACGGCGAACGTCATTGCGCCGGCCAGTATCCCGAACAACCATTGACCCTTGTGGCTGGCCGGATGGGTGACCGGATCTGTCGCGAAGAAAAACGCGGCCAGCATCGTCGCCCCGGAGAATGCGTGAAATAGTGGCGAGCCGTAGCTCTGCGAACTGCCATTGTCGTAACCCATGGCAGCGAGGGCTGCGATCGTCAGCAGCATCGCCGCCGGCACGCGCCAGGCGATCAGACGCCAGGCTACGAGGCCGAGACCGCCGAGCAGAAAGGCCAGATTGAGCCACTCCCACTGTGCCGCGGCCACTGTGCCGAAGCCGTTGAGGGGTGTCCAGATGTCCGCCACGGTCGCGGCCCCGCGAAATTTGAATGTCGTGAGGGCGGTGGCGCCACTCAAGCCGTCATTGAGCGTCGGCCAGCCCATTAACCTGGGAAAAGACACCAGCACGATCGCGTAGCCAACGAGTGCGGGATTGAAGACGTTGTTGCCGAGCCCGCCGTACGCGTACTTACCGATGCCGACGGCCGCCACCGCTGCAATGCTCATGACCTGCCATGGGATCTCGGGCGGTAGTGCCAGCGCGAGCAGGCAGGCGGTGACCAGCCAGCTGCCGTCGAGCAGTCGACCAGCCACGGGTTTAGCGGTGAGGCGAGCACAGACCGCTTCGCAGGCGAGCACCGCGATGATCGCCGTGAACAGATTGAACAACACGGCCGCGCCGAAGAAAACCACCTGCAGCGCGCCACCCGGCGCCAGGCAGAGCACCACCCGAAGCATGATGCCGCGCGTGCGGATAGTGCGTCGTGTATTCAAGTCCACGATCTCGTTCGAATTCTGTCTGCCCGTCGCGACGCTCGGCTGCGCGCTTCGCTGGCAAGCCGGTCCTGCCGTTGCTCAAAATGCGCTTGCGCTTGCTGCGCCAGTTGCCGGGTGCGTTGCTCACCGGCCAGGTTTTTCTTTGCCGAACTGAATACGGCAAGCAGATCGATGTTGCTCGGGCACACCTGGTTGCACAGGCCACACTCGATGCAGTCGGCGAGTCCCTGATTCTTCGCAGCCGCGAGATCCGAGGCACGACTCACCCACCACAGTTCCTGCGGTAGGAGGTGTTCTGGACACACACTCTCGCAACGGTTGCAGCGGATGCAGGGCGCGCTGTCTGACGCGGCTGTTGATCCGGCTATTGATCCGGTTATTGCTCCGGTTAATGATGGTGCGCAAGTGTCACCGGCCGGCTGTTCGTTGTTTAGGCTGACGAGGTCGATGCAATCGACTGGACAGGGAGCCAGACACAGTTCACATCCCGTGCAGCGCTCTTCAATCACGGTATGCAGCCACTGCGGGGCACCGACGATGGCGTCTACCGGGCAGGCGTCGACACACAGACAACAACCGATACAACGATTCTCGTCTATGCGTGCTTTCAACGGCTGCGGAGCCGTGACAGCCGGGCCCGGATTGCGTCCAAGCAACTGGCCGAGCGCCTGCTGCGTCGCGCTGCCACCCGGCGGACAAAGGTCTATGGCGGCGCCATTTGCGACCGCCTGTGCGTAGGGCCGGCAACCCGGGTAGCCGCATTGCGCGCATTGTGTCTGTGGCAACAGCGCGTTGATCGCATCCACCACATCGTCGCTCGTGTCACGAAAACGGCGATCGGCCCAGAGCAGCAGAAGCGCGATGGTTGCCAGCAGTCCACAGAGCACAATGATGAGTGTGAATGAGGCGCCCATCAGTCCGCAAAACCGGCAAAGCCCATGAATGCCAGCGACAGAATACCGGCTGTCACAAGGGTAATCGGTGCGCCGGCGAAGGCCGCGGGTACGTCTGCATTCACCAGGCGTTCGCGGATAGCGGCAAACACCACGACCACACCGCTGAAACCCAGAGCTGCGCCCATGGCATAGGCAAGCGTTGCAGCAAATGACAGATCCTGCTGCAGGGACAACAACGCTACCCCGAGCACTGCGCAATTGGTCGTGATGAGCGGCAGGTAAATGCCCAGCACCTGGTGCAACAGCGGGCTGGTGCTACGCAGATACTGTTCGGTCAACTGGACGACTGCTGCGATGACGACGATGAAAACGATGATCTTGAGGTAGGCGAGATCCAGCGGCACTAACACGCCGTGATAGATGAGGTAACTCGTTGCGGCGGATGTGGTCAGGACGAAAGTCGTGGCGAGCCCCATGGCCGCAGCCGCGTCGTACTGGCCGGTCACCCCGATGAAGGGACACAAGCCGAGAAACTGCGCGAGAACAAAATTGTTGACCAACAGGGCACCGAGCAGGATGAGGGCCAGTTCTGCCATGGTCGGCTCAGCGCACGATCATGCCTGGTTGTGCGCCGGCGTCCGGGCTCAACAGGAATATCTCCGTATCGCCCGGACCGGCAGCCAACACCATCCCCTCGGACACGCCGAAGCGCATTTTTCGCGGTGCGAGATTTGCAACCACCACTGTCAAGCGACCGACGAGTGCCGCTGGATCGTATGCAGCTTTGATGCCGGCAAAGACACAGCGCTCGCCGTCGCCAACGTCGAGCGTGAGTTGCAGCAGCTTGTCGGCTCCGTCGACGGGTTCTGCTTTGAGGATCTTCGCCACTTTGAGTTCGACTTTGTTGAAGTCGTCGATGCTGATGTGCCCGGTTGCCGCCGCTGCCGATTCTTCTTCTGCAACTTCTTCTACAACCTCTTCTACAACAACAGAGGCTGCGATCAGCTTGTCGATCGTCTTGCGCTGCAGCCGGGTGAATAGTGGAACGTATGCGGAGATCTCATGGTTGAGCAGTGGCGTGGAGATATCGCTCCAAAGCATCGGCTTGACGTTCAAAAAGGCTTCGGTGCCAGCAGCCAGCTTCGGCAGAACCGGTTTGAGAAAAATGATGAGAACTCGAAAGAGATTTATTCCCATGCTGCAAACCCCCTGCACACGGTCGCGTTTGCCTTCTTCTTTGATCAGAGTCCAGGGTGGGTTGTGCGCGATGTACTGATTGGCGAGGTCCGCAAGCGCACTGATTTCCCGCATTGCTTTACTGGTGTCGCCGGCTTCGTACCATTCGCCGATTGTGACCTGTGCGGCCATGAACCTTGACCATAGTGCCTCGTCATCCAGGGAATCAGCGAGTTTGCCGTCGAACTGCTTGGTAATAAAGCCAGCACAACGACTGGCGATATTGACGACTTTGCCGACGAGGTCCGAGTTGACTCTCTGCACGAAGTCATCGAAATTGATATCCATGTCGTCGACGGTGCCATTGAGCTTTGTTGCGTAGTAGTAGCGCAGATACTCGGGTTCGAGGAATTCCAGATAGGTCGATGCGTCAATTGCCGTGCCGCGTGATTTCGACATTTTCCTGCCATCGACGGTTATAAAACCGTGGGTGTGTATTCGCGTGGGTTTACGGAAATCCGCGCCGTCGAGCACCGCAGGCCAGAACAGCGCATGGAAGTTGATGATGTCCTTGCCGATGAAGTGGTGGACTTCGCTGTTGTTCTCCGGCGCCCAGAACGTTTCGAACGTCAGTTCGTTTTGCTGATCCTCTTTTTGCGGGTCCTGTTTTTGCCGATCAAGGTAGTTCTGCAGGCTTGCCATGTAGCCGATCGGCGCGTCCATCCAGACGTAAAAATATTTGTCTGTCGTGCCGGGAATGAGGAATCCGAAGTAAGGTGCATCGCGGGAGATGTCCCAGGGCTTGAGACCGCTGTCGAGCCATTCCCGCAGCTTGTTTGCGACTTGCGGTGCGATCGTGCCGCTCGTCGTCCAGTCTTTGAGCATGTCGGTATATTGCGGAAGGTCGAAAAAGTAGTGCTCCGACTCGCGCAACTGCGGAGCCGTGCCTGAAATCAGGGAGCGTGGGTTCAACAGATCCGTCGCGTCGTAAGTCGCACCGCACACCTCACAGTTGTCACCATACTGATCATCTGCGCCGCAGCGTGGGCAATCGCCTTTGACGAAACGATCCGCCAGGAACATGTTCCGCTCCGCGTCGAACAATTGCGTGATCTTGTTCGTAAATATCAAACCACGCTTGTGCAATCGTTCGTAGATCAACTCGCTGAGAACGCGAGTTTCTTCGGAATGAGTCGAATGAAAATTGTCATGCTCCACCAGAAATCGGCGGAAGTCGTTAATGTGTTCCTGGCGAATCCGTTCGATGAGGATTTCGGGCGTGGTGCCTTCTTCTTCTGCTTTGAGCATGGTTGCCGTGCCGTGGGTATCATCGGCACAGACATAGACGACCGTGTGGCCACACAATCTTTGGTAGCGCACCCAGATGTCTGTTTGAATGTGCTCGAGAAGGTGACCGATGTGAATCGCGCCATTGGCGTTCGGCAAGGCGCTGGTAACCAGAATGCGTCTTGACATCTACGCGGTCGCTCGCGAAAAAAGCGCGACTATAACCGCAACTCACCTATAATGCGCGCTCTTCAATTTCTGCTCGAACGGACGCAATTCCCGCTCGATTCGCGAGCGCGGACGAACCGGTGCGTGAACCCGATGGAATTAGAACACAAGCGATGAAGATTGCAGCTTTTCCAGATCCTTACCTCGACACCAGCTGGGGTGATCTTGGTGCACGAATAATCTCCAGCGGTAACAAGGTGACGGTGACGCTCGGCTACCCCGCGGCCGGTGCGGCAGCGGAGTACGAATCTGCGCTTGGTGAATTTCTAGGCACTGCGGACCTGGAGCTGGATCTGCGCTTCAGTCCGCCGCCCGGCCGTGGCTTCGAACAGATAAAGCACATCATCGCCGTGGCGTCTGGCAAAGGCGGCGTCGGAAAATCCACCACGGCGGTCAATCTGGCGCTGGCGCTGGATAAGGAAGGGGCGAAAGTCGGCTTGTTGGATGCCGACATCTATGGCCCGAGTCAGGGCATGATGCTGGGTATCCCGGACGGTCAGCGGCCCGAGGTCAAAGATGAGCAGAAGTTCGTGCCATTGAAAGCGTACGGTATTCAGGCGATGTCCATGAGCTTTCTGATCACCGAGACCACCCCGATGGTCTGGCGTGGACCCATGGTATCGAGTGCACTGCAGCAGCTGATCGGGCAGACTCTGTGGCAGGATCTCGACTATCTCATCGTCGACATGCCTCCCGGGACGGGCGACATTCAGTTGACCCTGTCGCAGAAGGTGCCGGTTTCCGGTGCGGTGATCGTCACTACGCCACAGGACATCGCGCTGTTGGATGCCAAGAAGGGTATCGAGATGTTCCGCAAGGTGGATATTCCGGTGCTCGGAATCATTGAAAACATGAGCTCCTTCCGCTGTCCGCACTGTGGCGAGGCGAGCGCCATTTTCGGCAGCGGCGGGGGTGAAAAAATTGCGGCGGAATTTAGCGCGTCGCTGTTGGGCAGACTGCCGCTGGCGATGGAGATTCGCGAACAGGCCGATGGTGGCGAACCCACCGTACAGACCGACCCGGAAAGCGAACTGGCGCTGATTTATCGGGATGCCGCGCGCCACCTCGCAGCGCGGTTATGGGCGCTGGATGCACAAGCCCCGCAGATCAGTATCGCCGATGACTGAATCCGCCACGACCAATTCACTCTTTACCAATCCACCCTTGACCAATTCACACTGCACAGGACCTGACTGACGAATGACTATCAAATCCGATCGCTGGATCCGCGAGATGGCGGCCCGCGGCATGATCGAACCTTTCGAGCCGGAGCAGGTTCGATATTCGGGCGGAGAAAAGCTGATCTCCTACGGCACGTCCAGCTACGGCTATGACGTGCGCTGTGCTGAGGACTTCAAAGTGTTCACCAACATCTATTCCGCGACGGTTGATCCCAAGGCGTTCGATGAGCGCAGCTTCGTCGATGTGGCGGGTGACGTCTGCATCATTCCGCCGAATTCGTTTGCGCTGGCGAGCACCGTGGAATATTTCAGGATTCCCGAAGATGTGCTGACAATCTGCCTGGGCAAATCCACCTATGCACGCTGCGGCATCATCGTGAATGTCACGCCGCTGGAACCGGAATGGGAAGGCCACGTGACGTTAGAGTTCTCCAACACGACCAACCTGCCGGCCAAGATCTACGCCAACGAAGGTGTCGCACAGATGTTGTTCTTTCAGTCCGATGAACGCTGTGAAGTCACCTATAAGGACCGGGGTGGTAAATATCAGGGACAACGGGGCGTGACTCTACCGCGTCCCTGAAAAAGGTTTGTGGCAATGCCCTTGTTAGTAGCCCCGGTCGTTAGGCGATCAGTAGCTGACCTGCTTGCGGGGTGTGATCAACGGCGACGAGTTCGCCAATGATCCGCGCCTCTTCACCGGACTGTGTCAGACAATCAATGGCAGAATCTGCCTGCGTTGCGGGCACGCAGACGATGTAGCCGACGCCGCAGTTGAACGTGCGCAGCATCTCGGTCTCTGCGACATTCCCCGCCTGCTGCAACCAGCTGAAGATTTCCGGCCGCTGCCAGCTGTCGGGATCCACGAGCGCTGCCAGCCCGGTCGTGCCGAACATGCGAGGCAAGTTCTCCAGCAAACCGCCGCCGGTGATGTGCGCCATGCCGCCGATTGGCATCAACGCTTGGAGTTGCGCAATCGCCGTAGCGTAGATGCGGGTCGGTGCGAGCAGTTGCGCCAGGAGTGCGGTACTGAGCGCGACGCCGGTGTCGCTGAGAATACGGCGGATGAGAGAATAGCCATTGGCGTGTGGGCCGCTGCTCGACAGGCCGATCAGACTGTCCCCGATGGCGAGTTCAGCTCCGCTGACGATGTCTTCTTTCTCCACGACGCCGACGCAGAAGCCGGCCAGGTCATAGTCGCCGCCTGCGTAAAAACCGGGCATTTCAGCTGTCTCTCCACCCACCAGCGCACACCCGGCGAGCTCGCAACCGTGGGCAATGCCTTTGATGACTCGCTCGGCGATGTCGACGTCGAGTTTACCGCTGGCGTAGTAATCCAGGAAGAGGAAAGGCTCGGCACCGGTGACCAGAACGTCGTTGACGCACATGGCGACCAGGTCCTGGCCGACACTGTCGTGGTGATCGTGGTCGATGGCGAGTTTGAGCTTGGTTCCCACACCGTCGGTCCCGGTAACCAATACGGGCTGTCGATAGCGACTGGGCAATTCGGCGAGAGCGGCGAAGCCACCGGGGGTGCCCAGCAGTTCAGGTCGGTGTGTGGCCTTGCAGGCAGGTCCAATACGTTTGACGAGCTCACTACCGGCATCGATATCAACACCGGCATCGCGGTAGGTCAGACCCTTGGTCAATGCTCGTCTATCATCTGTGAAAAGGGCGTGAGAGTGTACCAGACCTGATAAAACGAATTGGGTAAACTTGCCGCCGATTGTTCTCGAGGAAGCTGCCTTGCGGGTCAGATTGTCTTTGTTGTCGATGCTGTTGATCAGTACTGCATGGTGCGGCGATTTGCGCGCGGCGGGTGCGCTTCCGTGGCTCTACGAGGTTGCCGTTCCGGTGGCGTCCCAGTCGCGGCAGGAGCGACGCACGGCATCGAGCGCAGCCCTGCTCACGGTACTCACTCGATTGACCGGTCTTGCCCATGTCCCCCACACGCCGGAAGTCGTCGCGGCACTGCGCTCACCGGAGTCCTACTACAACGAATTCCGGTTTGTCGCAGGTGACAGCGACGAAATGCTTGAGCTTGTGTTCCAGTTCGATTCGGTGCCCTTGCTGGAACTCATCAAAGCGGCGGCTCTGCCGATCTGGCGTTCGTCACGCCGGCAGGTCATTGCCTGGGTGGTGGTCGAGAACGGCGGCACCCGGTCGTTGCTGGGCGCTACCGGTGAATCGATCATTGTCGAAGCGATGAACAATCAGGCGAAGAAGCGGGGCATTCCTCTGCTCCTGCCCCTGCTCGATCTGCAAGACCAGCTCCAGGTGACACCTGCAGCGGTCTGGGGAAGATTGTCTCAGGTGCTGGAGCCGGCTTCGCAGCGTTATGGTGCGGAAGTCGTGCTCGTTGGTCGAGCCGAGATCGCCGACTCCGGGCAGTGGCTCAGCGACTGGGAATTCTGGATCGACGGGCGGGCGGTTGCCTGGCGCGGCACCGAAGGCGACCTGCTCGATCAGGCGGTCGCGGTGGTCGACGTGCTTGCCGATGAACTGGCTGCACGCTCCGCCGTGCTGGGGCGCGAGACGAGGAAGTTGCGGATTTCGATCGGCGGCATTCGAACTCCGGCGGACTACGGAGATCTGCTGCGGTATCTCGAAAGCCTCGAGTTCGTCGATGCAGTTGCAGTGGCACAACTGCGCGGGACTCGATTGAATTTGCTTGTGAGCACCCGTGCAGCACCCGAGCAGTTACTCGGTCTACTGGAGGCTGATCGACAGTTGTTCAACGATCAGCTGGCGATTGCCGAGCAGGCTGATCTGCGGCTCGTCTGGCGCCGCAGATGACAACAATGAACGTCGCGCAGATTCCCAACGTCATCACGGTAGTGAGAATTCTGCTCGTGCTGCCCACGGCGATACTACTGTGGCGTGAAATGTATGTGTCTGCACTCGTGATGATGTCCATTGCCGGGGCAAGCGATGCGCTCGATGGTTGGCTCGCCCGCCGCTTCAACTGGCTCAGCAGTTTTGGCGCGGCGATGGATCCGGTGGCCGACAAGCTGTTGGTTGCGGTGTTGCTCATCGTATTTACGCTGCAGGGCCATATTCCAATCTGGATTGCGACGATCGTGGTTGGCCGCGATGCGATTATCATGACCGGTGCGGGCGTTTACCGGCTGTTGTTCGAACCGATTGAGTTTTCACCCACATTTATCAGTAAAGCCAACACGGCGATGCAGATCGTGCTGTTGCTGTTGTTGCTCCTTTCGCTATGTGGCTTCCCGATTCTCAGCAATGTCGCCGGTGTGGTCGTCGATCCGTACTGCTTCTATATTCTTGCGATCTTGGGGGTTGCTTCCGGTCTGGATTATGTGGTGACGTGGGGCAATAGAGCCTGGCGCAACCTCAGGCGAACGCAATGAGCGGACCGTCGTCGCAGCTGACGATTGATTTGCGTATCAACGAACTGTGTGACTTCGATAATTATCACGCAGCGCCAAACGCGGAAATTGTCGAACGGCTCAAGGAGTTGTCGGTCGTTGCTGGTTTTTCCGGGGTATGGTTGTGGGGGGAAACGGGGACCGGCCGGAGTCATCTTTTACAGGCGGTCTGTCAGGCGGTGACGGCAAACGATCTGACGGCGATGTATCTCCCGTTGGCTGTTTTTGATCGCGAACCACTTGCGTTGGATGGTTTGTCAGCCGATTTGATTGCCGTTGACGACGTTCATGAATGGCTCGACGATGGCCGGCTCGAGGCGGGCCTGATGAGTCTTTATGAAGGCCAGTTGAGCAGCGGAGGTCGACTGCTTGTCAGTGCAACGAACGCCGCGGGTGGGCTCAAATTTGTCCTGGCTGACCTGGCGTCGAGGATGCGGGCGCTGGCTTCATACCGCATCGAAGCGCTGGATGACCAGGGACTCGCGGTCGTGCTCCGGCAGACTGCCCGGCGCAAGGGCCTGGTTCTGGAAACATCTGTGATCGACTTCTGGCTTGCCCGCTCGGTGCGGCGTTTACCGGACCTGCTCGGGCAGTTGGACCATCTGGACGACGCTGCAATGTCTGCCCAGCGACGAATTACGATCCCATTACTCAAAGAAGTCCTGCGGTTGTGAAGCACGGCTTAAGTCGCAAGCAGTGAACAAAGTACTCTTCACCGGTGGTGGTACAGCGGGACATGTGATTCCAGCCATTCCCATCATGCAGCGATTGCTCGATGAAGGCGTAGAAGTCAGTTTCGTGGGCAGCGACAGCGGTCTGGAAGCGGGGTTGTTGACAGATCTTGCCGTTCGCTATCACGCGATTTCCGCTGGCAAGCTGCGCCGCTATTTCTCGCTGGAAAATTTGCTCGACGTCTTCCGGGTCGCGAAGGGATTTCTGCAGGCGGTTGCGCTCATTCGCGCTGACCGGCCAGATGTCGTTTTCTCCAAGGGCGGCTTTGTCAGCCTGCCAGTGGTGCTGGCCGCAGCACTCTGCCGGGTGCCCATCGTCGCTCACGAGTCAGACCTGACCCCCGGACTTGCCAATCGCCTGGCTCTGCCGTTCATTCGCACACTCTGTGTCAACTTCGCCGGCTCCGAACCGATCGTGGCAAACACCCGGTTCAGGGGTGAGTTGTTGTTGACCGGCACCCCGGTGCGCGAGCAGTTGACGGCCGGGGACGCTCGCCGCGGTCGCGAGTTGCTCGGGTTTGCGGGAGACAAGCCTTTACTGCTCGTAACGGGTGGCAGCCTCGGCGCCGATGCGATCAATCGCGTCGTGCGCGAAGCGCTCGACGAATTGCTCGAGCGTTACGACGTGGTGCACGTCTGTGGCACCGGCAAGGCCAGCGGCGTCGAAGTCCCGGGTTATCGCCAGTTCGAATATGTCGATGAAAGCTGGGGAGATATTCTGGCCGCGGCGGATGTGGTGATCTCCCGGGCCGGGGCGAACACGCTTTATGAATTGCTCTCGTTGCGCAAACCGAATCTTCTCATTCCACTGAGCCCCACGGTCAGCCGCGGCGATCAGGTTGAGAACGCCGCGTATGCGCAATCGCTGGGTTACAGCCACAGTGTCGCCGAGGCAGGACTTGACGGTCCGGTTCTGCTGGCCGCCCTCAACGATGTTTTCGAACAACTGCCGCAGATGCGCGAGCGGCTGGCACAGTTCGTCGCGCTTGATTCGGTAGCGCTGCTCACCCGTGCCATTCGCCAGGCCTGTGAAGCAAAAACGGCCTGAAATAAAAACGTCTGCACCGCAAGATTTGCGTAAAGGCGCTCGCCTGCGCCGTGCGCACGAGGCTAGAATCGCCGGTCGGGACAATGTGAGGACATATGTACAAGGTTAGGACATTCAACCAGATCGCCGTGCGTGGCCTGGATCGTTTTTCGAGGGACTCTTTTGAGGTTGGCTCGGAAATCAGCGAGCCCCACGCAATCCTGCTGCGCAGCCACAAGCTCGCTGCTTCTGCTCTCACGTCGAGCCTGCGCGCGGTTGCCCGGGCTGGCGCCGGAGTAAACAATGTGCCGGTCGAGTCCTGCACGGAACAGGGCATCGTCGTTTTCAACACACCCGGGGCGAACGCCAACTCGGTAAAGGAACTCGTGCTCGCCGCACTGCTGCTGGCCTCCCGCGATCTCGTCGGCGGCATCGAATTTGTCAGAAGCCTGCATGGCGTGACCGATGAGGCAGAACTCGATCGGCTTGTCGAAGCGGAGAAAAAGCGGTTCAAAGGAAGGGAGTTGTATGGCAAGTCGCTGGGCGTCGTGGGACTTGGCGCGATCGGCTCACTGGTCGCGCGCGCAGCGCTGGATCTTGGCATGGACGTGCTCGGCTACGACCCGGCGATCTCGGTGGATGCAGCCTGGCGGTTACCGGCGGAAGTCCAGCGTATGGAAAATCTAACGAGTCTCTTTTCCAGGGCCGATTTTGTGACGTTACATGTACCACTGCTCCCGGAAACGGAGGGCTTGATCAACGAAGAGAGCCTGCGGTCGTTCCGGCCAGGAAGTGTACTGTTGAATTTTGCCCGGCAACCGATAGTGGATACTGCGGCACTCATCAATGCGCTGGCCGATGGCCGGGTGGATCTTTACGTTGCAGACTTTCCGGTACCCGGATTGACCGATCACCCGCAGGTCCGGCTGACGCCGCATCTCGGAGCGAGTACCGAAGAAGCCGAAGTGAACTGTGCCGTCATGGCGGCCGATCAGCTCGTCGAATTTCTGCAGACCGGCAATATCCGCAATTCGGTCAACTTCCCCGAGGTCTACCTCGAACCCGCTGGTGGATTTCGTCTTGCCGTCACCAACAACAACGTGCCGGGCATGCTGGGTCAGATGACGTCCGTGCTGGCCGAGCGGGCTATCAACGTGGTCGACATGCTCAATAAGAGCCGGGGTGACGTGGCCTACAACCTGATCGATGTGGCAGACGAACCCGCGCCGGAACTGATCGCGGACATCGCTGCAATCGAGAGCGTTCTCAACGTTCGGGAATTCAAGATATAGAAAAACACGCGGCCAGTCTCGCGCCAGGATGTCGCTGCAACCGGGCTCAGGCGCGGCTGCCGAATTTGTAACCCCGCCGCAACTGCTGCTAGCTCGTGCGCGGTGCCCGCGGACGCGCCGGATCAACGATCCATTCGCTCCAGGAACCGGGGTAGAGAATGGGTTCGGGGTAACCGGCGACGAGCAGTGCCAGA
>Ga0114949_10000201_pt1 | contig 28601 bp, 17 predicted proteins | sample N074metaG_FD_83505 | JGI IMG/M metagenome (GOLD analysis project Ga0114949, IMG submission 83505) | Deep subsurface microbial communities from Kermadec Trench to uncover new lineages of life (NeLLi) - N074 metaG | ecosystem: Environmental > Aquatic > Marine > Ocean trench > Sediment | place...
TGGTCCTGTGCCTGTTGATCCTGGACGACACCGCTCTGCGACGCTTTCTCCCGTCCCGCTGGAGCCGGCAAACCACAACGGCACCGCGCCGCCCCGGGAGCCTGCGCCGCTGGGTGGCCGGCAGCGTGGCGACGGCCCTGTTCCTGCTCAGTCTGTCGGGGATGATCGGGCGGTTCTTCGGCCGTGATGTGCTGCCCGGACCCGTCATCGAGGTGCGCTCGTGGATCCGTCCGTATCGCAGCGTGAACAACTACGGACTCTTTGCCGGCATGACCACCCGCCGCAAGGAGATCATCCTGGAGGGTAGCAACGACCGGCGGACCTGGGTGCCGTACGAGTTCCGCTGGAAGCCGGGCGACCCGAGACGCCGGCCCGGCTTCGTGCAGCCGCACATGCCCCGCCTGGACTGGCAGATGTGGTTCGCTGCTCTGGGCGACTACCGCCGCAACCCGTGGCTCATCCGCTGCATGCGGCAGATCCTGGCGGGCTCACCGGCGGTGCTCGAGTTGCTGGACGAGAACCCGTTCCCCGATGAGCCGCCACGCTACCTGCGCGCCATGATCTACGACTACAAGTTCGCCGATCCGGCCAGCCGCAAGGCAGAAGGGGTCTGGTGGCAGCGCGAGTTGCTGGGGTACTACGCCCCCATGCTCCAACGGGGCCCGCGGGACGCGGTCCCGGACTCGTGATCCATCATCTTGATTGAACAACTGGATTGACAGCGGGGCTTATGTCGTCTAGTTTGTAGGCGCAATCCGTTCTCCGTGAATCATTTCCGGCACCGTATCGGGGCCCGGCGGGCCCTGAAATTCCCCCGAAACAGGGGCTTATCGAGAAGGAAGGCGACACCTCCATGTCTGAAGCACCTTCCCAGATTGACACCCTGAGCATTGACACCGTGCGCGCCTTGGCCATGGATGCGGTCCAGAAGGCCAACTCCGGCCATCCCGGCACCGCCATGGCGTTGGCGCCGCTGAGCTACTTGCTCTACACGCGCTTCCTGCGCCACAACCCGGTGGACCCGACCTGGGCCGGACGCGATCGCTTCCTCCTGTCGCCGGGACACGCGTGCATGCTGCAGTATTCCATGCTGTTCCTCACGGGCTACGACATCACCCTGGAAGACCTGCAGAACTTCCGGCAGTGGAATAGCAAGACCCCCGGCCACCCGGAGGTCGGGCTCACGCCGGGCGTGGAGGCGACCACCGGTCCGCTAGGCCAGGGATTCGCCAATGGCGTGGGGATGGCGCTGGCTGCCGAGCACCTCGCGCAGCGCTTCAATCAGCCGGGCCACGAGCTGTTCGACCATCGTATCTATGCCATCTGCTCCGACGGCGATCTCATGGAGGGGGTCAGCCACGAAGCGGCCTCGCTGGCCGGACACCTGAAGCTGGGCCGGCTCATCTACTTCTTCGACGACAACCACATTACCATCGAGGGGCCCACCGAGTTGGCCATCAACGAGAACGCTACGGCCCGCTTCGATGCCTACGGCTGGCACACCCAGGCGGTGGAGGACGCCGAGGACCTGGCGGCGCTGTCGGCCGCCATCGAGGCGGCGAAGGACGACCCACGGCCGTCGCTCATCCGGGTGCGCTCGCACATCGCTTACCCGGCGCCGAACGCGGTGGACACCGCGGCGGCCCACGGCGCGCCGCTGGGCGACGAAGAGGTGGCGGCCACCAAGGAGGTCATGGGCTGGCCCAAGGACGAGACCTTCCGGGTGCCGTCGGACACGTTGGCGCACTGCCGCCAGGCGCAAGAGCGGGGCAAGCAACTGCAGGAGACGTGGGAAGCGAAACGCGCGGCGTTCGCCGAAGCGTTCCCTGAAGAAGCGGCCGAGATGGACCGTTGCCTGGCCGGTGAGTTGCCGGAGGGCTGGGACCGCGGCCTGCCGCAGTTCGAGACCTCATCCGAGGGCATGGCCACCCGAGTCTCGGCAGGCAAGGTGCTCATGTCTCTCATGGACCGCATCCCCAACATCGTCGGGGGCTCGGCGGACCTGGCGCCGTCCACCAAGACGCTGCACAACAAGAAGGGCACGTTCGGCAAGGACGACGGCAAGGGCTTTCCGCAGAATATTCATTTCGGGGTGCGCGAGCACGCCATGGCGGCCATCTGCTCCGGCATGTCACTGCACGGCGGCGTGATCCCGTTCGGCGCGACGTTCCTGATCTTCAGCGACTACATGCGCCCGGCCATGCGGCTGTCAGCGCTCATGGAGCAGAAGACGCTGTTCGTGTTCACCCACGACAGCATCGGCCTGGGCGAGGACGGCCCCACGCATCAGCCCATCGAGCATCTGGCCAGCCTGCGCGCCATGCCCAACATGACGGTGATCCGGCCCGCCGACGCCAACGAGGCGCGGCACGCATGGATCGCCGCCTTGAACGCCGAGGGTCCGGTGGCGCTCATCCTCACGCGCCAGAACGTTCCGACGCTGGATCGCGACGAGGTGAACGATGCCGCCGGCGTGGAGCGCGGCGCCTACGTCCTCAAGGACGCCGACCTGGGCGACCCCGAGGTCATCTTCATCGCCAGCGGCTCCGAAGTACAGGTCGCCATGGAGGCGCGCAGCCGGCTGGAAGTCGATGGCACCCCCACCCGGGTGGTGTCCATGCCTTCGTGGGAGATCTTCGAGGAGCAGGAGAAATCGTACCGCGACGAGGTCTTGCCGCCGTCGGTGCGCGCGCGCATCGTGGTGGAGGCGGCCAGCCCGTTCGGTTGGGAGCGCTGGGTCGGTCGCGAGGGCTACATCGTGGGCATCGAGACGTTCGGCGCCTCCTCGCCCGGTTCCGTCAACATGGAGAAGTTCGGCTTCGATGCCGAACTCATCGCCCGTCGGGCTCTGCAGGTCCTCAACCGGGTAAAGGGCTCGCAACCGTCGGAAAACTGATAGCCATGGACTACGCCGTAGCGTGTGATCACGCGGGGTTCCCGGCCAAGAGTCAGGTGGTCGGCCTGCTGGAGTCTCTGGGGCACAAGGTGGTGGACCTCGGAACCCACTCCACGGACCCGGTGGACTATCCCGACTACGCTGCCGCAGCCGGCGAGGCCGTTCTCGACGGCCGCGTCCAGCGTGCGGTCATCCTGTGCGGCAGCGGCCTGGGCGCCGCCGTGGCGGCCAACAAGCTACCCGGCATCCGAGCCGCGGTCTGCCACGACACCTACTCGGCGCATCAGGGGGTGGAGCACGATGACATCAACGTCCTCTGCCTGGGTGCGCGCGTCATCGGACCCTGCACCATCGACGAGGTGGTGCGCACCTTCGCGGCGGCGGAGTTCCAGCGGGAGGAGCGATACATTCGCCGGCTGGACAAGATCAAGGCGCTGGAGAAGCACCGCAGTTGACGCCGGGGATCCGATCTTCCCGCAGCAATGGGAGCACACCGCATGGCACGACGACCCAAGTGGACCGCGCGCACCGCTGACAAACACGTCCTGTACCAGGGGAGCGTGCAGTCTCCCGAGGAGGACGTGCGCTTCTTCTCACGCCGCTACAAGAGCCTCACCGGCAAGCCGCTGCGCCAGTTCCGCGAAGACTTCTGCGGCACCGCCAAGCTGAGCTGCGAGTTCGTCAAGCTGCACGGTGAGAACACCGCCCTGGGCGTGGACCTGGACGGCCCCACGCTGCGCTGGGCGCGCGCCAACTACCTATCCGAGCTCACCGACGACCAGCGTGATCGGGTCACTCTGGTGCGCAAGAACGTCCTGCACGTTTCCCGCCCACGAGTGCAGCTCATCGCCGCCCTCAACTTCAGCTACTGGGTGTTCAAGACCCGGCAGGATCTGCTGGCCTACATGAAGAACGCCCGCAAGAGCCTGGTCAAGGGCGGCGTGTTCATGGTCGACGTCTACGGCGGACCCGAGTCGCAGACGGTGCAGGAAGAGGAGACCAGGCTCAACGGCTTCACCTACGTGTGGGACCAGGATCGCTTCGACCCGGTGAACAACCGCATCCTGTGCAAGATCCACTACAAGTTCCCCGACGGTACGCGCATGCGCAACGCGTTCGTCTACGACTGGCGGCTGTGGTCCCTGCCCGAGTTGCAGGAGCTGATGAAGGCAGCAGGCTTCCGGGACGTGCATATTCTGTGGGAGAGCACCGACACGGACACCGACGAGGGCAACGGGAACTTCCGCCGCGTGGTGAAGGGCCATGCGGATCCGGCGTGGATCGCATACGTGGTGGGGCTAGGTTGACCTCCCGGCGCAGCGGCAGGTGGTTCCTGTTCGTCGCGCTCTTGTTGTTGCTCGCTTTTCTGGCCCAGGGCCTGGCTTTCCTGGCCGCCAACTCACAGACCAGCGACGAGGCGGTACACCTGGTGGCCGGGTACTCCTACCTGACCACGCGCGACTTCCGCCTCAACCCGGAGCACCCGCCGTTCATCAAGGAACTGGCCGCTCTGGCGGTCTATCTCTGGCACGGTCTTCCCTTCGAGCCCGACCCGAAGCTCTGGGAGATGCCCGAGCAGTGGTTTCTCGGGCAGCATTTCCTCTACGACTCCCCCGTCTCGGCCGACTCCATCCTGCTGGTGGCGCGGCTGCCGAACCTGCTGCTGGGCATGGTGCTGGTGGCGCTGGTGGGCTGGTGGGCCTACCGGCTGTGGGGCCCGTGGGCCGGCCTGCTTGCCATGGCGCTGGCGGCCTTCGAGCCCAACTTCGTCGCCAATGCCTGCTTGGTCACCACGGATCTCGGCATCACACTATTCGTGTTCCTCACCGTGTATCTCACCTGGGAACACGTGCGCTCGCCATCGCGCTGGACACTTCTGGGAGCAGGCGCGGCCATGGGACTGGCGCTGGTGACCAAGTTCTCCGCCATGACGTTGCCACTGACCATGGTGGCCGTGATCGCTGGCGTGCTGTGGTGCGGCGACTCGCTGCCGCTGGGCCGCAAGCAGCGTTCAGCGGACGGCCTGCGCTCGCGCTTTCAGGAGAGCGGCAAGGCCTGGCTGGTGATGGTGTCGCTGGCCATCCTGGCCATCCCGTGCGCGTACCTGTTCTCGGACTTCACCTCCTGGGTCTCGGGAGCCCGCACGGTCCTGGCCCATCAGGGGCTGGGCCATCCGGCGTTCTTGCTGGAGGAGTACTCCAGGGACGGATGGTGGAGCTACTTCATCATCGCCTTCCTGATCAAGACCCCGCTGGGTAGCCTGTTGCTGATCCTGTCGGGACTGGTGTGGTTCCGCAGGGGTACGCCCCTGACCCGGCGTGACGCGATCTTCCTGCTCCTCACCCCGGCGCTGTTGATGGGGGCTGCCTCGTACGGCCGCATCAACATCGGCGTGCGTCACATACTGCCCATCTACCCTTTCCTGTTCGTCGCCGCCTCCCGCCTGGTGACGGTGCCCTGGAAGAAACGTGTCATGGGGCCGTTGGCCCTCGGCATCCCCCTGCTGCTCACCGTGCTGTCCAGTGCACGAGCCGTACCGCACCATCTGGCGTATTTCAACGAGGCGGCGGGATTCCCGAGTTCGATCTGGAAGGGCGGCTCCGGCTACGGCTACCGTTATCTGAGCGACTCCAATGTCGACTGGGGCCAGGACCTGAGAGGACTATCGCGCTACATGAAGGACGAGGGGATCCCCATGATCTACCTGTCCTACTTTGGCAACGCTCCGCCGGAGGTCTACGGCATTCGCTCTCAATACGTGCCGAGCTACGGCTTCCTCGCCCGACCGGATATCGAGGTGCTTCCGCCGGGGACCGACCCGGAGCTGTTCGCCATCAGCGTCTACAACCTCCAGGGCGTCCACTTCAAGGACCGCGACCTTTATGATTGGCTGCGGTGGCGCGAGCCGGTGGCCAAGATCGGCAATTCCATCTTCGTCTACGACGTGACAGGAGACGCCAAGAGCCATTTCCGGCTGGCGCAGGCCTACTGGACCGAGGGTCCGTGGGAGCTGGCGCTGCCGGAGCTGCGCAAGGTGCTGGCTCTGGAGCCGGACAACGAGGACGCGCGCCTGATGCTGTCCGTCCTCTCCCAGGTGCCGGAGGAGTACAGCAACCCGCAGTCGGTTCCTGCACCGTTCACCGACGAGGAGGGCAACCCATGAAGTGGGCCTCGGTGGTCTCGGAGAAGACAAACCTGGACGAGGCGTTCCAGGAGGCCGCTGCGGAGATCCGTAGCGGGTTGCAGGGTGAATCTCCGCACCTGACCGTGGCCTTCCTGTCCGAGCAGCACCGTGACGACTTCGCCCAAGTGCCCCACCTGTTCCAGCAGTACGTGGGCGGCGGCGTGCTGCTGGGTTGTTCGGCAGGTGGCGTCATCGGCGGAGGGCACGAGGTGGAAGGACGTACCGGCTTGTCGCTCACCGCGGGATGGATGCCGGGAGTGCAGGTGATCCCTTTCCATGTTCTCAGCGAGGAATTGCCGGAACCCGGCGCGCCGGCGCAAGCGTGGGAAACGCTGCTGGGCGTACCGCCGCAGTCCCGTCCCAACTTCCTACTCATCCCTGATCCCTTCAGCATGGATGCCGAGCGGGTGCTGCAGGAGATGGACCGGATCTACCCGGGCAGCTGCAAGGTAGGCGGCGTGGCCAGTGGGGGCCGCGCGCCTGGAGAAACCTGCCTGTTCCTGGGAGACACGGTGCACCGCTCCGGCATGGTGGGTGTGGCGCTCTCGGGGGACATCCAGGTGGACGCCATCGTCGCGCAGGGTTGCCGGCCCATAGGCGAACCCATGTTCGTCACCAGTTGCCAGGACAACCTGATCTTCGCGCTCGACGGCGATCCGCCACGTGAGACCATGCAGGGGCTCTACCGCATCCTGGACGAGGCGGATCGCGAGCTGTTTCTGGGATCGTTGTTCCTGGGCATCGTCATGCGCGAGCACCAGGACCGCTACGCCCAGGGCGACTTCCTGATGCGCAACCTGCTGGGCGTGGACCCCGACAGCGGAGCCCTGGCCGTCGGCACCGTCCTGCACGAGAACATGGTGGTGCAGTTCCACCTGCGCGACGCCCGCACCTCGGCGGAGGACCTGGGCGAGCTTCTCGCCGGCTTCCGGCGCAGCCGGCAGTCCGGGCAGACCGAGGGCGCGCTGCTGTTCTCCTGCCTGGGGCGCGGCAGCCGCCTCTACGGCCACGTGGACCATGACACCGACGCCTTCCGCGAGCACCTCGGATCCGTGCCGTTGGGCGGATTTTTTTGCAACGGGGAGATCGGCCCGGTCCAGGGCAGCACGTTCGTGCACGGCTACACCAGCTCCTTCGGGCTGTTCAGCAGCCCACAGGCAGCTGATCCCGAGCCGGATCGACCACCGACCGTGACCGGGGGCTGACCAAGAGTCCTGAAAAGAACGGCTTGACAGCGCCCCGGATTGACGGTACAAGGAGAGTTACATTCCTTCGCCGCAGATGGTACCTGGAGCGCCGAAGGATACCGGCCAGCGTCAACAAAGAGGTTCTTCGCCGCAAACCCTGGCGGCAGAGGCGCTTGGCCATGGATGCTCACCCCTCCCGCCGTCTTCTGCGCATCTTTCTCGTCTGGGTGGTATTGGGCGCGCTGGCCGTGCTCGGCGGCCCGGGCTCCCTCGGAGGGACCAACCCCATCGCCGATAAGCTCACCGGCGAGGACGTGCGCAACGACCTGGAGCGCGACCGGAATGACGGCTCACTGGACATGGGCGCGCGCCGGCAAGCACTTCCCCCGAAGCACCAGCGGGCGGCCTGGTGGCCTTTCGACCAGGGGCCCCGCTACTTCGTGGCGGGCCCGGAGGGTGATGACCGGACCCTGATCCACACTCGCGCCGGCAACTTTCGCCTGGACGCTCGAGTGAGCATGCAACTCCCCCAAGAACTGCACGCGGCTCCGGGACTGGTGGTGGGAACCGGCGGAGATGGGGAAAACGGGGAACCGCATGCCTACCTCATCGCCCTGCCCTCCGAGGCTACCTACCGCGCAGGAAGCATCCGCGTGCAGGTGGAGGCGCTGGGGGTCGAACTGGTGGATTTCCTCCCACGGGAGGCAGTGATATTACGGGCCCGGCCACAGCAGATACCCGACCTCCGCAGCAGTCCGTTGTTCGACCACGTGGAGGCGTTTCATCCGGCGTTCAAGATCGAACCGACTCTGGGGCGCGTTCCCTTCTGGAACCGGGAACGTGCCGAATCGGAGACGTTCCGTCTGCGCCTCATCGGCCACCGTGGCGAGGACCCCGACCGGCTGTCCCGCCTCGTGGAGCGTGCCGGCGGGAGCGTGCTGCACACCGTCAGCATCGGCGAACGCACCTACCTGGAGGTGGATGTGCACCGCACGCGCGTGTTCAGCCTGGCGCGTATCGTCGCCGTGGCCTCGCTGGAAGAAGTGCGCGAGTACCGCACGTTGAACACGACCGGGCCCGCAACCCTGCAGACCGGACGCTACAACCACGGCCGGGTGCCGTTCTTCGACGTCGGGGTGGACGGCGGCGGCGACACCCGCTGCGTCGGGCCGGGAGCCAACGGCCTCCTGGACACTGTGGCTGCCGGCGGTGATCGCGTCAGCGGCAACGGGCGCTGGATCCTCGGTGGCAGCGACAACGACTGCGACACCATGAGCGTCGGCGCCACCGACGACGTCCTGTTCTCTCTGGGCACCGACCTGGTCCCGCCGCAACTGGTGTGCGTGGCGGACAACGGCGCCTCCCTGGACGCCGCCGGCCTGTCGCACAGCCTCACCGATCCGTGCCTGGGCGGGGACTGCCCGGATAATCCCGCCACCAGCATGGGCGCCGGCGTCGGCCCGGAACATCGCAAGGTGCAAGCCTACTTCACCGGCGATGCCGGAGGTGACCTCACCTCGTCCGGAGATCTCACCAACTGCGACTCCCCTGCCTCCGGAGGTGGCTCGCACGGCAACCAGGTGGCCAACATCATCCTGGGTAACCCCTCTCGCGGGTTGGAGGGGCTGGGAATCACCCGGGATGATGACGACAAGAGCTCCAGCAATCAGTTCGATGAGCGCAGGCTCCCCCTGGACGGCGAGGCCCGGGGCGCCCGGTTGATCTTCCAGGACATCTCCCTCACCACCACGGGATCGGCAACTCCGTGCCGGCGCCTCTCGTCCGGCACGGATGTCGGCGCCACGTTCATCGATCAGAACCAGCTGGTGCCGGGAAGCATTGCGCAACGTCTCCTCGACTGCGGTGCGGCTCGCATCATCAACTTCCCCTTCGGCGTACCCGGCTTCGACAACATCCAGGATCTGGACAACGACACGGGTCACTACCTGGCCGGGGCGGTGGAGATCGACGACTACCTGTGGAACCACCGCGACGTCTCGGTCTTCCTGCCCACGGGGAATGACGGTGCGGATCCGTACAACGGGGACGCCATCTATCCGGACGATCCCGGCCATCCCGCATGCTCCGGAGGCTCGCCGCATCCGACATGCCCGTTCTCCCTGAGCCCCACGCGCCTCCAGGTGAACCACCTGGCCACGGCAAAGAACGCCGTGACCGTGGGCTCGTCCCGAGCCGACTCACTGGACTTTTTCGCCAACTTCGATCAGACGGAGAATGACTCGAACTTCACCTCCCGGGGCCCGGCCACGATTGAGAGCCTGCGCATCGCGCCGCTGGTCATGGGCCAGGGCTCGGACCTGAACGTGGGTACCGGCGCCAAGCTCCTGTTCGACCCCCTGTTCAACAGCGACGTGGTGCTGAAGTCCAGCGACAACGACAACCACGGGCCGGTGGAAGGCATCATCGATGAGAGCATCCAGGGCACGTCGTTCGCGTCGGCGCACATCGCCGGGGCAGGCGCCCTGGTGCGCGACTACTTCGCCCAGGGGTTCTATCCCCGGGGCAAGGCTCTGGTGGAGGATCGCATCCCCATCATCTCCGGATCCTTGACACGAGCACTGCTCACCGCCAGCGGCAACTTCCTCACCGCCTTCATCCTCGACCCCGATCGGTTCAACAACGAGCAAGGTGTGGGCCGCGTGGAGCTATCCAACGTCTTCCCGCTGGTCAGCTTCCACGGCGGGCCGGTGGCCGACGACCCGCGGCGCGCGCTGCGCCCAGCCGGCAGCGCGCCGGACACCTTTCCCACCATCCCCACGTCCCTGCTGGTGTTCGATGAGTTCTTCGAGGGCGGACAGACCCTGGCGAAGAACGGTGCTGCGCTTGCCACCGGCGTAGCGGTGCTGGAGGAAGGTGTTACCACGCTCACAGCGGCGTTCCATATCATGGAGACCAACGAACAGCTGCGCGTCTCGCTGTCCTGGTATGACCCCGCGAGCCCTCTGGACGGTAGCGGCTCCCTGATCAACGATCTGGATCTGGAGCTGGAGTCACCCAGCGGCCTGATCTATCCCGGCAACAACTTCGCCGGTGAGTTCTCCGTCGACACCAGCCAGGGCGACACGCAGGTGGACACCCGCAACCCGGTGGAGCTGGTGATCCTCGACCGGCCGGTGGAAACCGGCCTCTGGCTCGTACGGGTGAAGACGTCCGATCCCGGCGTCCAGGGCGCACCCGACGCCCCATGCGTCGTGGGGGGCAACAGCCCGGCCGGGCCAGGCGACGCCGCGGGCACGCTGGCCGACGGCACACCGGTGATCCACTCCGGCGCGGATGGCGTCTGCAACACCACCGCCACCGGGGGCGATGCACAGCTGGTCGGTCCCGGCCTCGCACCGCTGCCCTTCGCCCTGGCCCTCGCCGGCGGGATCCTGGACCCGGACGAGAGTACGGTACGCCTGGATAGTGGGCGCTACGACTGTTCCGGCGGGCTGGAGTTCACCATCCTCGAGACCTCCGCCGGCGTCAGCGCGGATGCCGTCAGGGAGGCCCTGTCGTTCCGGGTGCGACGGGGGACTCTCACGGTGGACCTCGAGTCCGGGGGCACGCTGCCTTTCATCCTGCAGCAGGAGGGAGGAACATTCTTCAACCGGGAGCCGGTGGTGATCCAGGCGTCCAGCTCGCCGGTGGAAGGCAATGGCGTCCTCGATGTCCAGTCGGGCGATGTCATCGAGGTCGAGTATCTGGACTCTCTCCCCCCGGGACCCCGCACCGCCACGGCCCTGGTGGATTGCGAGGCGAAGATCGACATGGCGGTGTTCGGCACCACCGGACCGAACCAGCCCTACATCGTCGCGGGCGGATGCGACGTCCCATTCGGTGGCACGTTTGCGCAGGGTGACGCGCATCTGGATGCAGGCGAGAACATCATCTACCAGGTGGGCTTCATGAACTCCAGTGCGGACCGGATCACCGGCGTTACCGCCACGCTGACCTGCATCGACCCGGATCCAGCGGATGCTGTGGATCCCTGCCAGGTCATCAGCCCGCTACCGCAGACCGTCGTGATCGGCGATATGCCCAACGGCATCAATGTACCCGGAGGGGTCTCCGCGACGGGGGTGGCGTTCCCCATCCGGATAGCAGCAGACCTCACGGATCGGATTCCGGACTCCAGCGACCGTGTGGTCAAACTGCGAACCACCCTGGGTTCGCTGAACACCGATCTCCAGATGGATGCGATCACGTTCACGTTCTCGCACGCGCTGCACGCAGACGATGCGCGACTGCACTACTCCACGGACTTCCCCCAGGGCACCCGGGCCTGCTCGCACGGCAGCAATGACGGCACGCCCTGCAACACGCAGGCGGAGTGCACCGGCGGTGGAAGCTGCATGAGCTATTCCATCGCCATCGATCTCAACCGGGACGGGAAGATCGATAGGCAGCCAGTGGGACGCGAGATCATCGCCTACGAGCCCATCAGCTACGATACCACCACCGGGAACCTGGACCGCAACCGCGTGAGCGGCGACGTCGTCATAGTATCCGGCCTGCTGGGGAACCCGCAGATCCTGGACGCCGACGGACCGGACGACAAGTTCGGAAGGCAATGTTTCCAGGGCAGCACGTCTGTAGGACCGGCCTGTGCGATGGACACCGACTGCGGCCCCGGCGAAAGCTGTCAATCGGACGATCCCATCCCCTGGCACATGGATGGCATCGCCTCATCGGGCCCGGGCCTGAGTCATCATGATGCCGGCGTCACCGGCCAGTGGGCCTCGATGCAGGACCCGCGCTCCAACCCGGGTACCTCATCGCCCACGGAGGTCTGGGGCAACGGAGGCGCCGGCGCGTGCGGCTTCCAGACTCAGGATCGTGCCGCCGGCCTGTTCCGGCGCGCCGGTGTCTGGCACGCCGGCAACGCGACGGACAGTCCGGATCTCTCCGATTGCCCCGACTATACCGCGCCCTACGATGCTTCCACCATCCAGGGCGTGGAGTTCTTGAAGTGGGCGCTGATCTCGCCGGTGGTCCAGAAGGTGAATACCGGAACGGATGAGCGGGGGTTTGACTTCACCGTCAGCATGGAGCGTACAGCCTGGAACGAGAACGTCCTGCTGTTTGACGCCGGAGTCTACATACTGACCAGCCTGGACAACGACGTCCGTCTGGCCGCCAACGTGGACCCGGAGCAGGACCCCTATCAGAAGGATGACTTCGTGGCGCTGTTCGGGTCCGATGATTACGTCAACACGCTCGTCCACGGCCCCGTCCTCAACGTGATACAGAATCAGAAACGCTTTGGAGGAGCACGGGATATCGCGGGGGGATTTCCTCAGTCGAGAATGGATCCGGACGGAAGCCTGAGCGTCCCACCGCCGATTGTCCCATTCCTCGACGGTGATGAGGTGGGAGTGGCACGCACCCTGGGAGGCCCCCGCACGCAGCAGGTCACCAATGTCGACAGCGCGACCGAGCTCAGCGACCCGGTGATCCTCGCGAGCCTACCGCACCCGGTGACCGACGCCATACCCGGCGGCGCGCTGGACGCGGCGGACGACTGGATCAACCTGGTCACCGGCGAGATCCTGTGCGGGCCGAATCGCCGGTCGGACACCGTGGCCAGCGGGACGGATCTGCAGGTGATTCCGCGCGGCATACCGTGTGCCGGCGTGCTGTCCGTTGCCGTCTCCGCACCTGACGGCATGTTGTCCCAGGGGACCCTGATGGCCGCGCAACAGAGCAACGATGCCGGCCCGGTGCGCAACAACGAACAGGACCAGACCGGCTACGAGGACAGCTTTGGAGCTTCCACTGATCGTTTTCAGTACGCTTTCCAGTGGCTGGTCCTCGAGCACGCGCCGGGCGTGGCCGGTGGGCGCGACGAGCCGCTGGTGTGGGAGCAGTAGTAGGACAGGCCGTCAGGCGCCCTCGCGCAGCAAGCGTTGACCCTCTTCACGGAGGGCGGTGACTGCCTCCTCGACGCGGTCGCGGTGGGTGCGGAAGTTCAGGATGCAGATCCGCAGGATGTAGCGCCCATCCATCACGGTGCTGGAGAGAAAGACCCGCCGACGTGCATTGACGCGGCGCAGCAGTTCCACCCCAAACCGGTTTCCATCTCCATGCGGCGGCCGTCCGGCGAAGGCCAGCACCGAGAGTTGCGGCTCATCCAGCATCTCCAGGAAGGGCAGGTCCTTGATCTCGTTGTACGCCCAACGGGCCAGTTCCAGCTTCTCTTGCAAGTGCTCGCGAAACGTCGCCAGGCCGTGCAGCATCACCGGCAGCCACAAACGCAGTCCGCGGAAGTCCTTGGAGAGTTCTGGCGAGATCTCGTTGAGGCTGATCTGCCCCTGGGGCGCGGCCACATCCTGCATGTACGCCGCTGCGCCCAGGTGTGCCTTGCGCAGGTGCGCCGGCTCGCGCACCAGCAGGCAACCGGTCCCGTACGGTAGGAACAGGCCCTTGTGCGGGTCCAGCGTGATGGAGTCGCACTCACCAATGCGCGGCATGAGGGCGTCGCCTCCGGGAACCAGACGGAAAAACCCGCCATAGGCGGCATCGGCGTGAACCCACATCTCGTGACGGCGCGCCACATCGAGGATGTCGGGCAGCGGGTCCACTGCACCGGTATTGGTAGTTCCCACACTGGGAACCACCAGGAAGGGTTGTTTACCCCGGCCTGCGTCGGCGCGGATCATGTCCTCCAGGGCTGACGGGATCATTCTGTAGCGTGCATCCACCGGCACCTCGCGCACGCTGTCGGCCGGGAAGCCAGCGATGCGTGCCGCCTTCGCCACGCACAGATGGGTTTCCGTCGAGACGTACAGCGTCCCGTCGAGGAAGTTCTCCGGCAGCCGTGCGGCCCGGGCGGTAACCACGGCGCTCAGGTTCGACAGGGAGCCGCCGGAGGTGAGGAAACCCCCGGCGGAGGAGGGAAAGCCCATCATGGCCGCCATCCAGTCCACGGTGGTGGACTCGATCTGGGAGAGGACAGGAGCGGCCGCGGCCACGCCGGTGTAGCGGTTGACTGCGCACGCCAGGAAATCGGCCATGGCCGCCGACGGGATCCCGCCACCGGGGATGAACGCCAGATAGCCCGGGCCGGCGGTGTTGAACGACTTGGCCACCGCCGGTCCGAGACGTTCCAGGATCTCCTGCAGCGCCCTGCCCTCCTCGGGGGCGGGCTCCTGGAAGGCCCGTACGAGCGAGGCGCTGCCCTCGAGATCCCAGGACGGCTGGTCGGCGAGGGATGTAAGGTGATCGATGATGAACCGGGAGCACATCTCGATGAGCTGCTGCAGTTCCTCGGCTCCCGGCTCCAGCGGCGGTGCACTGTTTCGTGATGAACTCATGCCGTCGAAGACTCCATGCCGACAGGGAGGACCGGTTGCGCTTGACTGCGCCGATGCCCTCTCTGTATTTCACCCGCCACTCTATTACCTATCCCACAAGATACCAACATCGACGACCCCGGTGGCCGCAGAGGATATTGACGCGCTGAAATGGGCCCCGCCTCTGCGGCGAGGCTCTTCGGTGTGTGGCGAATCCGTACACCGTGTCCCTCCGGCTGACAGTACCATGATGCACGTCCATCCCGGACAATCCCGTGCCGTGGGCATTTCTCAACCGGCATTTGACTCCCTCCCAACCCCGGCCTAACTTTGCTCTGCTTGGAAGTGTGCGGGCCTCACCGTGCACTCTGTGAAAGGACAGGCCGGCAATGAGCGGAGAGAAGCACAACGGACAGAAGTCGGGAAGCAAGCTCCTCGAGGCGCTGGACAGCGTCGTAAGAGGAGCCCTGGACAACGAGCTGAAGTCCGTTCGTTCTTCGCTCAAGAAGCTGAACTCGACGCTGACGGAGCGCCTGGAGGCCCTGGAGGGGCAGACCGCCACTGCGTTGAACCAGCTGAAGCAGAACGGGTCCGCTCAGATGAAGGAATTGCGCCAGCAGGCCCAGGAAAACCAGGAGCGCATGGCCAGTGTGGGCAAGGAATTGAAACAAAGTGTAGCGTCGCAGTTGAAGGAGCTGCGCAAGACGGTAGTCGCTGAGGGACAGGAGCGCTGGCAGCAGGCGTTCGCCGAGCTGCAGAACTGTACCGAGCAGCAGCTCAAGGAGGTCGGGCAGCAGATCCAGGACGTCAAGCAAGAAGCGGCAGGAATGCTGCAAGAGACGAAGGACAGTACGGTGGAACGCATGGATGTGCTTCGCCGAGGCATCGTCGATGAGGTGGACGAGCGCCGTGACAAGGCCGTGGGCGAGCTGAAGGAACAGGCGCGCCAGTCCGCCGGCGATCTCAGGAAGAGCATGGACGAGCTCCGCCGTGTATTGTCGGAAGAGCAGGAAGAGCAACTCAAGAAGGCCCTTGCCGCCCTCGAAGATCGCGCGGAGAAGGCTACCACCGAACTCAAACAGGAGCTGCAGCGTAACCACTGGACCGCATCGAACACGCTGGACGAGCTGAAGGAGGGCTTCTCCGACCAGTTCGAGGAATTCCGCCGCACTCTGGGTGACGAGCACACCGAGCGGCGCGAAGAAGCGGGAGCCGCCATGATGGAACACGCCGAGCAGGCCGCCAACGAGTTGCGGCAGCAACTGGACCAGCAACAGGGGGCCACGGAAAACGCGCTGGACGCCGCCCGGGAAGAACTGAGGAAACAGCTCGCCACCCAGCAAGATCTGCTGAAGAAAGAGATCGGTGTCCTGGCCCAGAGCATCGCCGGCCTGCAGAGCGAACTAACGCTGCAGCGTGATAAGAGCGAGCAGACCTCGGAGGTGCTCAACTCCCTGGCGTCGGTGTTCGGCAAACCGGCCGGCGGTCGCGCCGCCACGCAGGCCCCGCCCAAAGCCGCCGTCGCCGCCGCTGGACAGACAGGCAACAGCACGGCCTCGAACAGCGCTGTGGACGAGGACGCTGAACTCGACGCGGCCATCGATAAGGCGTTGGACTTCGGCTAGCTGTACTACAAGGCCGTCAGTACCTCCGCATCCTCCGGGAAGCGGCCGGTCTCATGCTTGGAGTAGATGAGCTTGCCGTCCAACCGGACGTCGAAGACTCCCCCTCTCCCCTTGATGAGCTCCGGGTCCACCTGGGTCTTCTTCTTGATAGCGGCCGCCAAACTGGAGGCCTGGGGTAGGTAGTTTCACTGGTCGCAGTATTCGATACTGATCTTCACAGCAGCGTCCTTTCTAATAAAAGCGGTCTCATGACCCCCTGGTCCTCTAGCTCCGGCGCCTCGGCCTGGCCAGCAGTTCACCGCCGCAGTTGGGGCAGACGGCTTTCCACTCGCTGTAGCAGCCTGGGCAGAACGTGCATTCATGGCTGCAGATGAACGCTTCGCCTTGCGGCGACAGGCCAGCGGCGCATGTCTGGCACTCGCCTTTCATCTCCAGGCTCATGGATTCCCCGATGCTCTCCGCTCCAGTTCCTCCGCCGTGAGGAAGCGCGGCCTTGGATCTCCGAACGTCGTCTGATCCGGAAACTCCTCGAACAGTCGGTAGCCCGCCGGATACGGGGCGGTATGAAACAGCACCGCTCGGCGATCCGGCGAACCGGCCAGCCACTCCCCCACGGGACCGTGGTCCTCCTCGGTCTCTACGCGCACGGCGATAACCGACGCACCCAGTTCTTCGGCTCTCTGCACGACGCGGTAGCTCTCGCCGGGGCCGTCCACCTCCACCCACGCGATGCGCAACTCCAGCAGCTCGGACAGCCGCCGGAAGTAGCGTGCCGGTGCATCATAATACTGGTAGCGGCCGCGTGCCGATGAGTTCTCGACCACAAGGATGTCGTCGGTGCGGAACAGCACCGGCCGATCGCCGATGAGGGCCGAGTCGCCGTCCGGACGCACCGGCGCCGATCCGATCAACACTCCCTCGGCATCGTGGCCAAGCAAGTCGCCCACGTAGCGGTCGCACGGGAAGTACACGTCCACCCCCAGGGTGGCCAGATGATACGCCGCGCGGGCCTTGTGTGGATGGTCGCCGCAACCCACCACCAGCTGAGCCTCTTCCCGCACCGCCGACTCCACCAGGGACGAGATGCCATGCGTGTCCACCAGCAACGCCAGGCCGCGCCAGGCCCGGGTGGTGGGATACTGCACCTTGTCGGGGAGCACACCGAAGCGAAACACGCCCAGCTCGTCCGGCGCGAACCACTCGCCGTCCTTGAGCGCCATCAACGCACCCGGCAGGGGGACGATCTGCAGTGGCGTGGCCTGCAGGAGGTTTTTCAACCGGGCGCCCTCATGGTACCAGAGGATCTCCTCCTCCGACTCCACCACTGGAGAGAAGTCATACTCCATCTGGTAGGACAGCCAGTCGCGCACCGTGCGTTCCATCTGCACGCCAACCCTGGTTCCCGGCGGCACGCGGATGAAGCTCTCTCCCAGGACGAAGGCCATCGTGCCCTCAGGTGCGATCAGGTTGGTGCCGATGTCGGCCGTGCCGAATGTGGGCTCGAACCGGCCCTCGGCCACCTCCCGGTACACACCGGCCTTCCAGTGCTGGCCGGCACGCTCGGCCAGATTTGCGGCGCGTTCGAAATAGGGTGCGGGATCCAGCCCGCACTCAGGAACGGTGAACGCCAGCGTCTCCGCCACATACAGCCGCTGCAGATTGCTGCCGGCGCGGCGCCGGCGGTGAAAGCGGCGCAAGGCGTCGCACACGCGCTCCGGGTCCTGGTGCATGCGTGCCAGCAGGTAACTGATATCCGCCATGACCAAGGGGTTGCGGGAGCGGTAGCCCTCGTAGACCTGCAGTATCTCCTTGCCGTATACCGGGTCGTCGTACACCCAGAGGCACTCGTAGCACACGGAGGGTGCAGCGGGATCGAGGCTGGCCGGAGGTAGCTTCGCACAGCCCGCCAGTGCAAGCAGAGCCGCGGCTGCTGCGCGCCAACGCCATCGTCCTCTCGCCACACCATCCCCCGTTGCCGCGAACCCGCGTCCGCCGCGGCATGGGGGTTATTCTAGCAGGGTGCGAGAAACCCCGTGCGCTCGCCCCGGCGCCGGATGGAAACGCCACGACGGCGTTCCATACCCTGCTAGAATACGCCAGGCAAGGCGCACGGGGAACGGCTGTCTTCTCGGATCGGAGCACATCATGGCCAGCGTGGCCCACCCGGACCCGGACAATCGGAGCTGGAATCGCGTCATCGACCGCGGCATTGCCGTGGCCTTGATCACGCTGTCGGTCCTGTTCGCCATGGAGTGGCTGTTGTCGCTGCAGTGGCGCATGGTGCACGACTCCCCGCTCAACCACTACGTAGCCTTCCTGTGGCAGCGCTTCGGCATGTTCCCGTACCGCGATGTGTTCGAAGTGCAGATGCCCGGGACCTTCCTGTTTCATCGCACCATCGGCACACTCCTCGGGTACGGTGACATGGCGTTCCGCGTCACCGACCTGGCATGGCTCACTGCGATCCAGTGGCTCACGTGGAAGGTGCTGCGACGCTTCGGCCGCGAGGCGGCCTGGGCAGGCGTGATCCTGTTCGGTCTATCCTACCTGCACGGACCATCGATGAGCTTGCAGAAGGATTACCTGGGAGTGCTGCCGGTGATGGCGGCCGTGCTGCTGGCTGCGTCCGGCACCCGCAGGCCTGAACTGCGCGGCCTCGGGATCGGCGCATTGTTCGGCGTGGCTGCTTGCTTCAAGCCGCATCTCTCCCTGGGTTTGCCGGTGGTGCTGTTCTTCCTGATGCGCCAGGGAGCCCTGCCCCGCATCAGAGTCCTTCGCCTGCTGGCTCTGGGTGCCGCGGGATGGGCGCTGCCGGTGGCCGGTGCAGGGGCATGGGTCTGGTGGAACGGCGCCCTGCCGGAGTTCCGCGACATCCTGGGATCGTACCTGCCGCTTTATCTCGAGCTCACCGTGAACCACCAGACCGCCTCCGGCTGGCCCCGGGTGGGCTACCTGTTCTGGCAGTTCAAGGAGCTGGGAGGACAGGGGCTATGGTTGTTGCCCGCCGGCTTCGCACTGCACCGGGTGGTGCGCGACGACGGGATGAATCCGGAGACCAGGCGGTTGGCGTATCTGCTGGGCGCCCTCACCGTGGTCTATGCGGTCTACCCCTTGCCGGCAGGACAATTCTTCCAGTACCACTGGATGCCGTTCCAGTTCTTCGTCATCGCGCTCGCATGCCTGTCGCTGCAGCCGCACTCCGGAAAGGTGCCGGATCGCCTGTTCCCGGTCGCCGCGCTGGCGCTAGCCGCGTTTGTCAGCCTCCACCTGCCGGCGGATCTTCCGCGGCAGCTCCTGGGACAGGGGCCGAAACCTCCCCAGGACGGACGAGCCGACGAGATCGCGCAGTTCCTGCGCGCCCACCTGAAACCCGGGGACACCGTCCAGCCTCTGGACTGGACCGGCGGCTCGGTCCACGGCATGCTCCTGGCAGAGGCACAGCTGGCGACGCGGTTCCTCTACGACTACCAGTTTCATCACCACGTCTCACGCCCGGAGATCCAGGCGCTACGGCGGCGCTTTCTCGCCGAGTTCCGGAACCGCCCACCGCGCTTCGTCATCGATGTGGAGTCGGGACGGGCCTGGGTCTTCGGTGAAGATACGTCGGTCCGCTTCCCGGAGCTGGAGCGCATCCTGCAGGAAGGCTACGTCGCCGTGTTCCACGGCGATGGCTATCGTATCCTGGCCCGCCGGGAGTGACGCCCTACCCGTCCGCGGCCGCTCTGGCCGTCTCGATCATCTTGCGGTAGGCCGGATCGGCGCGCAGCGGCGCCAGATAGTTATCACCGTCCACCAGCGCGGGCGGAACCATTCCCGACTCCAGGGCACAGCGCAGTGACTCCAGCGCTTCCTTGTTGCGTGACAGCTGCGCGTAGGTGCGCGACTGTTGCAGGCAGACCCGTGGGTGCTGGGGACGGATCACTGCAGCGATGCGCAGCATGGCCAGGGCTGCGCCGGGCTTTCCATTCTCGAGAAACTCCGTGGGCTGATAGAACGATGCCTGCACGAACACCATGGACAGGATGCGCTGCGCAGCATCGGCGTCCGGACGATCCTCCTGCTGCCGCGCGCGGGCCAGGAGTGCATCGAGGCGCAGGAACGCCGGTAGCTTCTCCATGCGCACTTTCTTCTTTCCCTGCAGGGTCTCGACGAAGCTCCAGAAACGATCACGGTAGGTAGTGTACTCCGCGGTAAAGCGATCCTGTCGAGCCCGCACACGCTTCACTTCCCGCGAACGGCCCAGCTCCCGGGCCCGGGCGGCAGCACCGGCCACATCCTGCAGCCCGGCAAAGTCCTGCTCGATGGCGCGGTAGACGAGGAAAGCATCGAACGAACGTCCACCCTCCTGCAGGGATTGCGCCTCCTCCAGGCGTGCGCGCAGCAGCTGTGCGCTCCAGGGTTCGTTCTTGGGCTGTAGCCCCGACTTCATGGCCTGCAGCTGCATCCACTCCAGGGACCGCCCGGCCACCTCTGCCGGGGGCCAGGAATGCGGGCCTTCCCAGACCACGAAACGATGCGTGATGGGCGTCCGGTCCAGGCTGCGGTCCAGCTCGCGCATCTCTTCGTAGTTGAAGTCGGTGCTGCCGGCGCCGCCGAAGAACACCACCGGGACCTGTGCCGGGTCGAACGCCGCCGGCAGACCGCCGCCGATGCCGATGATACCCACAACGTGGCCGCGCAGCGCTTTCGCCAGCACCCACGCAGTACGCGCCGTGCCGGAGAACCCGGTGAGGTAGATGCGGCTGGTATCGATGGACAGGCGCTTCTCGGTATCCGGCAACAGGGCCTTGAGGGACTCGATGTTGCGATCCCGGGGCATATCGCTGCGCGTGTCGTACGAGCTGACCAGGATGAATCCCAGTCGCTCCGCACCCTCGCGGAACAGCTCCAGCGCCATGGGCGCGCGGCCGCGGGGATCCATGATGAACAGGATCGGCCAGGTCGTCGCGGTATCGTAGTTGCCCGGCAGATAGAGGGAATAGGTGAACTCCGGGGCCGCCAGGCACGCCACCTGTTGCACCACTTCACCAGGCGGAAAAGCCTCCTGCCGGGCAACCGCGAGACCGGCGACTGGAACCAACAGGAGCCAGGCGAGGACAGCCCGTCTCACAGCTGAACTCCGAAGAACTGGAGGGCGTCGCGAATCATGGGTTCAGTCTGTCAGAGGTCAAACCGTCGCTGCAGGTTCCGCGCAGGGCTCCCGGAGGGCAAAAAAACGCCGTGCCCGGAGGCACGGCGAAAGTCCGGCACCTTACGAATAAGGAAGAGGGGGTTATCCGCAACGGCTTCCCTCGTAGAAGCCGACGGATTTCCGAGCCAGCCCCGCGGGGCCGGCGATCTCTTCTCCCGACCTGGCGCTCGGATCTGCCGTTTGTGGACTCTCGGCGGTAGTTCGGGCGCCCCTCTGTTACCTTTCGTACCCTCCCTTTACAACGCCTTGGCCGGGGAGTATGATGCCTGCCTCATAGTTATGTTGCTGAACCATACTGACTTACACCCTCTGCTTCAAATCACGATGACCGATTCTGCTGACTCTGTCAAGAGACACGGGACGGCCTGAAAAGCAGGCTCAGAGAGGGGTACGCGACGTGGGCCAACGCCCCCGTCCATAGCTGTTGCCTCGTAAGGAATTTCTCGTCATGGACGCCCTGGATCGGATCCTGCCTAAAGTGGAGAAACCCTCCCGCTACCTCGGGGGGGAGACCAACTCCATAGTAAAGGACCATGCCCGGATGCGGGCCACCGTGGCCTTCGCCTTTCCCGATGTCTACGAGATCGGCATGTCACACCTGGGGCTGCGCATCCTCTACTCGCTGCTCAACTCGCGCGACGACGTGGCCTGCGAGCGAGTGTTCGCGCCCTGGCCGGACATGGAGCGTGAGCTACGCGAGGCCGGACTGCCGTTGCCGTCGCTGGAGACGCGCACGCCCATGGGCAAGTTCGACGTCGTGGGCTTCTCTCTGCAATACGAGATGACCTACAGCAACATCCTCACCATGCTGGACCTGTCGGGCATCCCGTTGCGCACCGAGCAACGCAGCTTCGACTCGCCCCTGGTGGTGGGCGGCGGGCCGGTCGCATTCGCTCCGGAGCCCATTGCGGACTTCTTCGATTGTTTCGTCATCGGCGACGGTGAGGAGACCTTCCCGCAACTCATCGACCTCTACGTGGAACTGCGCGACGACTACAGGGACCGCCCGCAGGGGCGCAGAGCCTTGTTGCGCCGACTGGCGGACCTGCCGGGGGTCTATGTCCCCTGCCTCTACCGCACCGAGTTGGACCCCGAGCAGGGCTACCTGGTGGTGACCGGCCCGGCGGAGCCGCCGCCGGGCGAGGAGCCGGCACCGTTCCCGGTGAAACGCGCGGTGCTCGAGGATCTGGGAGATTATCCGTTCCCCTCCAAGATCCTGGTGCCGCACTCGGAGATCGTGCATGACCGGGTCTCCATGGAGATCGCGCGCGGCTGCACCGAGGGGTGCCGCTTCTGCCAGGCCGGGATCATCTACCGTCCGGTGCGTGAACGCTCACCCAAGGAGATCATCGAGACCACGCTGAAGAGCCTGGATGAGACCGGCTATGATGAGGTAACGCTATCGGCGCTGTCTGTGGCGGATTACTCCTGCTTTCCCGACCTGCTGGAAAAGGTGGCCGAATCGCTGGAGACACGCAAGGCGTCGGTATCGCTGGGCTCGCTGCGAGTTTACGGCATCACCGACAAGACCACCCGCGACACCGCTCGGGTGCGCAGGGGCGGCTTCACCATCGCCCCCGAGGCCGGCACCCAGCGCATGCGTGACGTGATCAACAAGGGCATCACCCAGGAGGATCTCGAGAAGGCCACCACGGCGGCATTCTCCGCCGGCTGGGAGCGCATCAAGCTGTACTTCATGTGCGGGCTGCCCACCGAGACCCAGGAGGACCTGGATGGTATCCTGGATCGCTGCAAGGACGTCCTTCGGCTGGCCAGGCAATGCCGCGCGAGCAACGAGGGCAAGAAGGGCAAGCGGCGCGGGGTCACGATGAGCCTGTCCGTGTCGTCGTTCATCCCCAAGCCGTTCTCCTCGTTCCAGTGGTGGGGCATGGACTCGGAGGAGGTTCTGGAGGAGAAACAGCGCTACATCCGTACGCGGCTACCGCGCGGTGTGAAGCTCAGCCGCCATCATGTGCCCACGTCGGTCATCGAGGGTGTGCTGGCCCGCGGCGATCGGCGGCTCGCAAACGTCATCGAGCGAGCATGGCGCGCAGGTGCACGCTTTGACGGCTGGGGCGAGTGCTTCCGCCGCGAGTTGTGGGACCAGGCGTTCGAGGCCGAGGGATTGGACCCGGACCTGTTCATCAAGGAACTGCCGGTGGAGGCGAACCTCCCGTGGGACCACATCGATACCCTGGTGGAGAAGAAATTCCTCATCAAGGACTACCTCAAGGCCTTCAAGAACAAGTTCGCCCCGGCATGTGAGAAGCCGTACAAGGGCTTCGAGTTCCCCGAGGACAAGGACGAGAAGCTGGTGTGCTACTCGTGCGGGCTGGAATGTGACCTCAAGCACATCTACTCCGAGCGCAAACGCGAGCGTAAGTTGCTGATGCTCACCCCACCGCCGCAACAGCCGAAGGCCGATGAGCCCGTGAGTGTGGACAAGGCACACCGCTATCGCTGCCGCTTCACCAAGCTCGGCCGGCCGCGCTTCCTGTCGCACCTGGACGTGATGCGCACGCTGCAGCGGGCGCTGCGCCGCGCCAAAGTGCCGCTTCTCATGTCCCAGGGGTTCAACCCCAAACCGGTGATGGCCTTCGGGCCGGCCCTGGCGCTGGGCATCGAGAGCGCCGAGGAGTGGGTGGAGTTCCACTGCCTGGAGCCTCTGGACACAGAGCGCGCCCTGCAGGACGTGAACCGCGATCTGCCCGACGGCATCCGTTTCCTTTCCATGGAACCGTTCCCGCAGTCAGCCCCCTCACTCACCGTGCTGTTCGACCGTGCCGTGTACAGCGTGGCGCTGGCCGCGGACGAGGGCACGGACCTGCAGCAGCACAGCAAGCTGGTGGCGACGTTCAATGAGCGCACCTCCTATCTGGTAGAGAAGATAGTCAAGGGTAAGACCCGGGTGCGCGACCTCAAGCACTTCGTGGGTCAAGTGGATGTACAGCTCAAGCAGGATGCCATGCAGCTCACCATCCCGGTGCGCGTAGGTTCGGGCGGTTCGGCACGCCCGGAGGACGTGCTGCAGGCCATCTACGGCCGCGCCCCGGTGGGGGCTCGCATTCGCCGCGAGCGCCTGCTGCAGCCCGGCGAACCCGGCCCGACGACTCCCACCGCACCAACAGCAGACGCGAAGGTGCGGGAACCGATAGAATCAGGACTCGAAGGAGCAAGAATATGACGTCAGAGAACAGTTCGAGTTGCCATCGTTCGGATTGCCGCACCCAGATGCATTATGCCCGCCACGGTGAGATCACCGATGCCATGCGCACGGTGGCAGAGCGAGATCACGTCGATGCCGAGAAGATACGCGAGGAGGTAGCGGTCGGGAGGCTGGTGATCCCGGCGAACATCCACCACACGTCACTGGTTCCCATGGGCATCGGCCTGGCAGTCAACGCCAAGATCAACGCCAACATCGGCAACTCGGCGGTGACCTCCAACATCGACGACGAGCTGGAGAAACTGCATACGGCGGTGCACCACGGCGCTGACGCCTGCATGGACCTGTCCACCGGGGGCGATATCAACGCCATCCGCGAAGCCATCTTGAAGGCCAGCCCGGTGCCCATCGGCACCGTGCCGATCTACCAGGCCGTGGCGGAGCTCGACGACATCGCGGATCTAACGCCCCAGAACCTCCTGGACCAGATCGATTATCAGGCGAAGCAGGGCGTGGACTACATGACGCTGCACTGCGGCGTGCTCATCGGGCATCTGGCCAAGACCAGGGGCCGCATCACCGGCATCGTCAGCCGCGGCGGCGGCCTCATGGCCAAGTGGTGCATGGATCGGCGGGAGGAGAACCCGCTCTACACCCATTACGATGAGGTCCTGGAGATCTGCCGCCAGCATGACGTGACCATCTCCCTGGGCGACGGACTGCGCCCCGGCTGCCTGCACGACGCATCGGACGAGGCGCAGTTCGCCGAGCTCGACACGCTGGGCGAGCTGACCCTGAAAGCCTGGGAGCAGGACGTGCAGGTGATGGTCGAGGGCCCCGGACACGTGCCGTTCAACCAGATCGCCGACAACGTCGAGCGCCAGCAGAGGGTATGCCACGGCGCGCCGTTCTACGTCCTGGGCCCGCTGGTAACGGATATCGCCCCGGGCTACGACCACATCACCTCCGCCATCGGTGCCACCATGGCCGGCTACGCCGGAGCGTCGTTCCTGTGCTACGTCACCCCCAAGGAGCACCTCGGGCTGCCCAACGCCGAGGACGTCAAGCAGGGTGTCATCGCTTACAAGATCGCAGCACACGCCGCCGATATTGCGCGCGAGCGGCCCGGCGCCCGGGATCGCGATGACGAGCTCAGTCGGGCGCGTTTCAACTTCGACTGGAATCGCCAGTTCGAGCTTTCACTGGACCCGGAGACGGCGCGCAGCATGCACGATGAGACGCTGCCTCATGACGTGTTCAAGTCGGCTGAGTTCTGCTCCATGTGCGGGCCGAAGTTCTGTCCCATGCAGACCAGCATGCAGTTGAGAGATCCGGAGACCTATCTGCCGGAGCCGACTTCCACCAACGTCACAGCCGACGCCACCAGCAAGTAACTATCCAGAGACGAGCCTGGCGGCGCGTGCAGCGCGTCCGCGTGAAGAGGGAGCATCACCATGTCCATGAAAGTCGTCACCAACCTGCGCACAGGGCTGAAGGTCGGCCCCGGGGTGCTGCGCGCCATGGGCGAGGGCAAGCACAGCCTCCTCCTGCAGCGTGTGAGCGACAAGGACTTCCAGGGCCACTTCCCGCTGCGCGATCTGGAGTTCTTCCTGCTGCCGGGTGAAGACGACAGGGAGTCCGGGGTCCGTCCGGAGTTTCACAGTCTGCTGTCCGGACCCTCGGATCGCGACGGCGCCAAGGTCACCGTGCGCTACAAGGCACAGGCGGTGGACGTGGCCATGATCATGGATGGGTCCGACCTCAAGGCATTCACCAGCTGGCACATCTGGACCGAGGAATCGTTCCAGGCGCGCCTCGAGTGGGACGCCACCGACCCCATGTTCCTGCTCCTGTGCAAGGTCGTGCGGCTGGATCCGCCGCTGGAGATCCCATGGAAGGACGCGTACGACGGTGAGGATCCGTGGATTCGCCTGGATGAGGATGAGCTGGCGCCGGTGGCGTTCGTGCCGGTGCTCGAGCACGTGGACTTCCTGAAGATCGTCGTGGACGTCAAGAACGCCCTGGCCGAGGTGCAGAAGAACCCGGTGGAACGTCCCGAACCGGAGAAGCCCGCTGCCGCAGCCAAGCCTGCACCCCCTCCCCCGCCCAAGCCGGCGCCGCCCGCTCCTCCCAAGCCCGGTGGTGAAGGCAAGGACGCTCCCGCGGGATAGTATGGAGGAGGACTGTCGCCGGGACGACTTCTTCGACTTCGACGGCTGGTCCTACCTCAACTGCGCCTACCAGGGTCCGTTACCGCGCGTCTCCGCCGCCGCCATCGAGGAGGCACTGGAGCTCAAGCGGCGGCCGTATCGGTTGCCGGAACGCCTCCTGGTGGAATTGCCGGCCCAGGTGCGCGACCTGGCGGCCCAGCTCATCGGCGCCCGGACGGAGGAGATCTCGGTGGCCACCGGCGCCACGCACGGCCTGAACCTGGCCGCTGCCGGACTGCCGCTGAAGCCGGGCGACGAGGTGCTGCTCTCGCCGGGAGAGTTCCCCTCCAACCTGTTCCCGTGGCGCTACCACTCGGTGCGCCGCGGCTACAGCGCGCGCGTCATCGAGACACAAGGACCGTATCCCCAGGTAGACGACTACGTCCGCGCCGCCACCGAGCACACGCGCGCCGTGGCCGTGGCCCAGGTGAGCTACTCCACCGGTTACCGCATGGATCTGCCGGCGCTTTCCCGGCTGTGCAAGGAGCGCGGCTGGTATCTGGTGGTGGATGCCTGCCAGGCGGTGGGGAGCGTGGCGTTCTCCGTCGCCGACTTCCAGCCGGACATCCTGGCCACCGGCGGATACAAGTGGTTGCTGTCGCCCTACGGGACCGGCTTCACCTATATCCGCCAGGGGCTCATCGGCGAGCTGGAAGTGCCCGTGGTCTACTGGATGGGCCTGGAGTCGGCGGAGGATTTCAATGCCCTCAGCCAACAGACCATGACCTTCTCCGACACTGCGCGCCGCTTCGACGTCCCCGAGACGGCATCGTTCCTCAACCTGTTCGGCCTCAAGCGCTCGCTGGAGTATCTGCTGCAGGTGGGCGTGGCGACGGTGGAGCGCCATCACGTCGCGCTACTGCAGCGACTATCCGACGGCTTGCCGGAGGGCTTCGAAATGGCCGGCGAGCGCTCGCCGGAGCACCGCAGCGGCATCGTCTTCCTCTCGGGACGCGATGCCGAGGCCACGGCAGCGGTGTTCCAGCGGCTGCGCGACGCCAAGGTCCACACCAGCCTGCGTGAGGGCCGCATCCGCGTCTCGCCCAACATCTATAACGACGCGAACGACATCGACCGCCTGCTGGCCGGACTGTAGGCCTGCGTCGTCGTCCCAACGCCGAAGAGGAACTACAGCCCGCCCAAGATCATCAACATCGTAACCGTGGAGGCCAGAGCCACTACCTCCAGGCGGCGGACTCAGCCAGTTGCCCGGGCGGACCGATCAATAGGTAGCCTGGAGTCGTGGCTACTCGTCGCGCAGGGCGATGACCTGATCGACCTTCAGGGCGCCGCGCGCCGGAACGTAACAGGCCAGAAGCGCAATCATCGACAGCCGAGCCCCGGGCGGATGCGCTTGCCGATGGGATCCTCCCCCGGCCAGAGCTCACGTGCCAGGGCCTGACCGATCATCGCCACGCGAGGTGCCCCCTCCCGGTCCGTGTCCGCGAAGGTGCGGCCCCGGCGCAGCGGGATGGAGAAGGTCTCCAGATAACTGCCGCCGATCATGTTGATAGTCACGGTGGGCGGTTGCTCGAAAGTCTCGCCGTCCACGCCGAGGCTGGTCATGTCGCAGCCGCCCTCCACGGGTAAGCAATACACGATGGCTGCGGACTCGACTCCCGGCAGCGCCGCAGCGGCACGTGTCATTCCCTCGAGAAGCGCGGTGGTTTGCTCGGGAGTGTAGCTGCGCGGCAGGCTCAGTCGAGCCGTAAGGATCTTGTCCGGCTGGAATCCGAGTTCCTTCGACTGCAGCCGGGTCAGGCTCTTGACCATCAGTCCGGCGCCGATGAGAAGGACGAGAGCCAGCGCGATCTGGCCGGCCACCAACAGGCCGCGGGAACTGCGAA
>Ga0114949_10000204_pt1 | contig 28425 bp, 18 predicted proteins | sample N074metaG_FD_83505 | JGI IMG/M metagenome (GOLD analysis project Ga0114949, IMG submission 83505) | Deep subsurface microbial communities from Kermadec Trench to uncover new lineages of life (NeLLi) - N074 metaG | ecosystem: Environmental > Aquatic > Marine > Ocean trench > Sediment | place...
CGGTTAGTCGTAGGTTAAACAAGGTCTCCCCGCCCTGTTTCCGGGGTTCCAGCCACAAGAAGAAGGTAAATGCCCAACACACAAAGATATGAAGAGGCTATACGCCACGACTATATTGACTCCAGTACTACCACTGTTCTCAAAGGCAGCGGTCCGGCTAAGCTTTTCAGAGTTGTGGTAAACGGAGGCAGTTCCGCAGCAGGAACGATTACTATTTACAACAATGCCTCTGCCGCTGGTTTGGTTGTTGCAATTATAGACGTGGCGACCGCCCGCGGAAATTCCCAAGAATTTGGATTCATCTTCAACAACATTAACGGACTGACTATACTAACCGAGTCATTTGCTAACGGAGCCAACTGTACCATAGTTTACCAGTAAGGAGAAGTTATGTTGGTTTTATTGACCCAGATTTTGTTGTGTATTTTACTGACCGAACTCACCACTGAACTGGTGATCAAGTCAGATATTTTCAAGCCTATGCGGAATATTATTTTCAAGCTGGGCGACTGGTTTCAAAAGCTTTTCAGTTGCGGTTATTGTTTTTCAGTGTGGGCAGCCGCAGCCGTTGTGCTTTTGACGGATACATCTTATCCTTTAACAGGGACACATTGGTTGGACTTGGGGCTTATGGCCCTAGTAGTTCATAGATTGTCAAATGTTGTTCACAATGTGATCGACAAATACACTGATAAATATTATGACGTAAGGTATGTAAATACCGCAAAGGAGTAGGGGAGGAGATATTATGCCAGGAGAAGTAAAGACACAAGTAACGAAGGAAGAAACCCAACGAGGGTACGTAAAGAATGAAGGAACTAAAGCTTATTTCGTTTGCCAGAGGCAGATTCCCCCTGGAGGCGCAGTAGAGCTTGACGATGTTTACAAGAGTGTAGGAAAAAAGAGTGGTTTGAAAAACGACCTTGAGTTTGTCGAGTGGGCCAAAACCCATGTGTTTCGCAGAGGTTCTTGGGGCTATTATGAAGATGAGGGAAAACCTTTAGGAGCCAAGCCGTCTGCTAAGACAGCTGCCCCTAAGAAGGCTGCCCCTAAAGAGGCCGCTATTTCTGATAAAGGTAAATCTTCCAAGAAATCTAAGGACGCCAAGGGCGCAGGTCGTGCTTTGAGACGAGATATTAATGCGGCTGAGGGTATTACTGTTACTCCGTCCGCTATCATCGAAGCCCCTTATGACCTAGCCCAGGGCCTAATAGAAAAGACTAGAGATAGGTCCGTTCTTAAGAAGGCGCTTGCGCTTACCCAGCACTTTGGTGGTAAGGAAAGACATATGCGCCATATTATTAAAAGGATGGAACAAGTCTACTAAGGAGGACCCCCATAGATGACGTCGGTTCTAAAGCCAGAAATAACCTCGGTCATTAACGGTCTTCTTACAATAACAGTTCGGTCTGTTACTTCGGTAGAGGCCGTCTTCGACCAGCTGTTGGTGTTTAGCGCGACTTCGGCTAATGGTCCATTTACCACCTTATTTACTATCACCTTAACTAGCGCTGGTTCGTACGCCCCCTTAGATACCGCAACTACCCCGGGCACATACTATAAGGCCCAGTACCACAATAGTTCTACGTTGGCCAGTAGTGTCTTTTCCGAACTGGCCCAAGAGACGGGCATCTTTTCAGAATACACTGTCCCAACTTCCACAGCGTCCTATCCCCCTGAGATTGCTTTAACAGAACAGGATAGGGAGATTGTGGAATCTATTCGAGTCTCCTTAGGGGATTTCGGAATCATAGAGAGGGATTATTTCAACTCATCCGATACTAACTCCAGTTTTGCCTGTGCTTCGCAGATTTCCGCGGACCAGAAGACCTGGGAGTTGCTTGAGTATAAGGGTTGGCCTCAGCGGGTTGTAATCAATGGGACCGAAAAGACCAGTCTTACCGATCCTCAAGTTTTAGGGTATAGGTTTCTGACTTTTAGTGGATCTGCGGCTTGTATCACGGGAACTTTGGATGTCTTCTATAACCATTTCCGCTTCTCGGACCGCGAAATTATCCTAGCCTATGATAGATCCAATAACTTCTTGGTATCTTGTGGACTAACCACCGGACAGATTACTACAGAGATGCTAATTATTCAGGCGACCATTCTCCTCTTGGAGGGGGAGGCCCGAGACTTTGCGACGGCGGCAGTAGAGATCCGAGATGGTGATACTTCGTTCAGTAATACACGGGGTCTTCAGGCTCGGAACGAGGACTTAGCGGACATGAAGCAGAAGATCAGAGAGATGATTGAATGTGCCCGCTATAATGCTTCTTACAGCCTCGAAGGAGTCAGGGTAGACTAATGCCTAAGCAGCTGGTACCGGGGGCGGTAAAGAAGCAGTACAAAAAGCTTATTCAGCAGCTGGTACTAGATCTTTCTCAGCAACTAAGTATCATTCAGGAAAGCCCTGTGTTTGTGGATTGCCCTAATTGTATTTGGGATTCCATTAACAAGAAGTCTTCCAATGTTTTTGATGCGTCTTTTGTTGCGGCCACGACTGTCTTTTCTGCTACTGATCAGGAGCGCACTATCAGCCCTGTCAATTTTACCTTTGGGCGTTGTCCCGTCTGTATTGGTGAGGGTCAGCTCTTTACCCAGAAAGAGGTTTGTATCCCAGCGATGGTTAATTTCCTATCGGCTACCAGCCCTGGTTATTTTGATTTGCCGGCGGGGAAAGAGGGAGTCAGTTTTCTGATTGTGAAAACCCTAGCTTGCCATTATGAACTGCTTACCAATAATCAGATCTTTGTAGTCAATGGCAACACCAAGTGTGAGAAGTTTAGACCCCCGTTTGTGAGAGGTCTGGGTGGTGAAGAATCGGTATGCGAGATGGTTCTACAAACCAGTGAGGCTGGGGAGAGGACCAGCGGAGACTTCGGTGGTGGAGATCCGCTCAGAAGAGAAGCAGAGTCCAAGCGTAGGATTAAGGGCCCAACGAATCTAGATATTCTTAGGGGCCGGCTAACGGGCAGAGACTCCTAATGGTCAAGGGGTTCAGACTCAAAATAAATATAGATAAACCCAAACTTGAGAAACTCATTCTCAAGAAGAAGCGCTTGATCCAAAGGAACATCAAGACCGTAGTTCGGGACGAAGTTATTCCCCACGTAGTAGAGTTGGTGATGGTGCAGTACGACGAACTATCTGAGATAGCGGAACAGGGGGTAGGACATGATGACCCTTCCCGACCATCTGTGTGGAGATCTGTTTTTAGGCAGCATCTTTTAGACTCGGCTGCGAATTCTTTCAAGGCCCGGAAGAACACCATAGAGGTGGGGATAGGAGATCGAGCGTTCCTAGGAGATTTTGGGTTTTTTATCGACGAAGAGGATTCCGAACCTTTGCACTGGATGGTATTCTTCCTAGAGGGACTGGTCGGAGAGTTTGCTTTGATTACCCCAGAGACTTATGCTCAGCTCAAGCCCAACAGCGAATTTGATAACGACTGGGGTAGATTCGAATCCGATCCTGTTTTCATGATAGAAAGGAAGGCTTATTTCAAACAAGGCTTCCATAAGATTATTCCCTGGGACCAAGTTAGACATCCCTTTTCAGGGATTAGGCCCCCAGATATTTTTGCTGCGGCTTTGAGTAAGTTGAATATGCGACCCTTCATTAAGAAGGCCATCAAGGCAGCCGTCGAAGGAAAAGAACTATGACTGTAACTCTAGCTAGAATGGAAGACATGAGCTTGCAGCATTGGATCAAGGATGTAGTTATCCCTCTTAAGTGGGTTGAAAAGATAGTCAATGTACCACTTAATTTCAGTAACGAGAAATCCAGATACGAGGCCGTGGTTCAATGGCTTCCTAACTTTCTGGATGAAGGCAGGGGGTGGGTTTATTTTGATCCGGCAGGCAGTGGAAGTTGTGTTATATCAGACATTCCTTCAACGGAACAGTCTACCAGAGTAACGGTTTATAATGAATCCGCGGTAGCTATCGATGCGTCCTTATACACTGTTAACTATATTGATGGGGCTATCGAGCTTCCTGGCGGAGGCACTACCACGGCGGAAGGTACTCCGACCACTATAGATTTTACCCAATACTATGTATCTATGATAGATGGTTGGCCGGGAACAGATCCCCCCGAAGCTCCTCTAATCTCTGTTGAAATGACGGGCTACGATAAGCAGCCTTTTCAACTTGGGGGCGGAAGAAAGTCGGTGAGGAGAGTTGCTATAGATATTTTTGCCACCTCAAGTGCTGAACGAGATGATCTCACAGAGTTTATTTACGACGCCCTTTACAATCGACACATTCCCGTATTTGATTTTAGAGAAGGGGAGCCTCTTACTTACGATGGCACTTTCAACCCTACCTGGAGTGGGACCCTTCTTCAGTTGAACACTAATGATGATTCTATTTTCTACTTCCAGGATGTAAATGCGAACAACATAACTGGAAGGCAAGAGTGGAGCGACCTTAACAGATGGCGTTCCAGAATAACGTGTAAGATGATTTCTTATAGAGATGGCTTAGATTTTAACGCTCTTTCCTAACTGTTTTTTTTCGGGGCGCGGAAGCGCCCAGGTACGGAACAGGAAATTCCTCCAAAGTAAAGCCTCACTTTGGGGTGTTACATAGATCCCCCCATCTAATGTAACTAAAATATCTCGTAAAGGAGGAAGACCTGATATGGCACGACGTAACCGAATAATTTACCCTAGTAATTCGGTATGGGCGAACGGTAATGTTCTCTATCGTGTAATGACGTTTGGTTCTACCACTACGTTTAACACTGAGGACGTCTTCGAGCTTGGTCAACTCAAGGTTATCGACGTTGTCGATGACTCCCCGACTGTCGCCGTGACCATTGAAACCGATGAATTTGGTTCACTCTCTAACCTATACGCGCTTGCAAATCTTGAACAGGACGATGTCCTAATTCATGATGCAACCGTTGTATCTGGCCACCTTACAGTAGTAGAAGGCCTTGGTGAGAGCGCAACTAACATTGCTTTCTATCACGGTGTTACCCTATCCGACTTCGGTCTTTCCGCTGTTTGTGGTAACTCCTCGGTCGAGATCTGGGCTCCAATCCAGAACGAATGCGATCTTGGTACTGATGCCAACAATGTTGATCAGACCATGTACCTGCCTCGTGTGTTCGTCAATTCTATTGAATGGACGTACACTGCAGGAGCCACTGCCTCTGAGAATTTCGGTGGTGAGACTGACGCTAAGTTCTGGTTCGTAAACGATGGAAAATTCATTTCCAACGAAGAGTTCGTATATACCTCGCTTGCAATAGGCACTGATTCTGATGCCAACATAGGAACCACGGGCGGTACTGGAATTAAGATTCCAGCCGGCTCTGGTACTGTATTCCTAGGGTTGGACGAAGGCGCATCGCCTGCGCAGCTTGTATCCATCCGATCTACCGGCGCGCTAGCATTCCTACGCTTCGACAATTTCGGCTCTCCCGCAGTACGTATTTACAACGCATCTGAGGGTGAGAGCACCGAGATTCCTGTTGAGCCAGGAACTTCCGCTGTCGCGGGTGCATACGTATATAACAATGCAACTAATGAACTCATCGATCCTACAGATCTCGCATCTAACAGTGAGCTTCTAGGCGAAGCTAAGGCTGATGGAGACATCCTGTATGTGATCTACGCTGCTAACGCATTCTCAAATGCTGCTGGTGATTTGTCCGGCGGTGTTCTTGCTGGAAGGGGTGGTGGTACTGAAGCTACCTCTCTAATGGCAACACGAAGAGACGCAGAGTACTTCGCACCGATTGAGGTAAATACTGAAACTAAGCCAGAGGATGTTGGTGCTGTGCGACAGGGACAGATTGAAATTTATCTCATCGATAAGGATGTCCTAGACCCAGGAGCAGATCGCGACGAACAACTAGCTCTAAGATTGACTTCTGTGACAATTGCTGCAGACCTCACTCGAGAGCCACTGTTCGAGCTTTCGCACCTACGACCTTATGACCGATCTTTGACTTTCCCAATTCCGTTTACGGTGACTATTGAGTCTACCGCTAACGATTTGGTAGAATACGCAACCCTAGCTTCTAAGAAGACAGGTGTTGTTATTGACAAGACTACGGATGATATCTCTATCTATGACTTTATGACCGCTAATGAGAGACTGGACCTAGTAGTTCAGATTTATCAGCAAACCGATGAGGAAGCTGGTGGAACTGGCTCTAACCGTCGAGTTCTCGTTCGTGAGATGGTCGGAGATGAGTACTATCAGAGAGGAGTCCGTTTCGTTTATTATGATGGAACGGGTACCGATCCTGATGGCGATCCTGACGGCTCTCCAACAGAAATTCCGGCAGTCCCAACTAAGTCTAATACGCACCGTGAGCGCCCACTTAAGACCGTTATTGCTAAGGATCTCAGAATTACTGATGAGGCCTACAATCTCGCTCTTGGTGAGAATGCTACGCAAACCTACGGATTCAGAGGAACCAACCGAATCTTCACAATACTCGGCGAAGTCGATATTGCAGATATGGTTGCAGATCCTGGTCTTGAGGTTAATGGGGCGGCAAACCGACTGTTCTAAGGGTATTAATTACTGCCCCTGGGGGACCAGCGGCAGTAACAAGTTACCTCCGGAGTATAAACGGAGGGGAGGACTTAAAGGAAAGGAATATAATGACTGATTCAAGGGAAGAGCAGACCTTACAAAGGTCTAAGGATAAATTCAAGAGAGATCTTGAGAAACGAATCATGAGGGGAATCGATGAAATTTTGGATATTGCCGAAGTGGCTATCGGAGATTCCCAACGGTACAAGCCTTTTAGGTCTAAGGTTTTGAGAGCAGGAAACAATGCTATCCGGGACCTAAAGAACGATTTGGACAGGCAGTACAAGGTGCTGTTTGTACCTACCACTGAGGATATAATTGAAGTTCAGGCTCCTTCTATAAGAAGAGCTAATTAAGGCACAGGATAAGGAGAAATAACCATGGCAGATGCCACAGAAGTCGTAACGGAAGCTGCACCGGACGCTAAGGAAGCTGTGCAGGATGTATTGGATAGTCGGCGAGAGTTTGTTATTGAGCAGGAGGAAGGAGAGCTTAAGAGTTACTTCATTGCTGCTCCGGGAGGCGAAGATATTCGCAAAGCGGACTGGCAGTACTCAAAGGTTTATAACCAGGCCATTATTGATGGGTTCCTCACTGCCGCTCAGATGACTGAGTTGCTAACGGAAAAGGGTATTATAAGTGACGACTATACCCAGAGAGTAGAGGATGTTCGAATTGGTCTAGGTGCGGAATTGTTCAAGCTAGAAACTCTCATGGAGAGTTCTACAGAGGAAGAGAGAGAAGCGGTAGCTATGGGCGTGGCTCGATATCGAGACGAGCTGTTTCAATTGAACCAACGAGTTAATGGACCCATGGCTAACACCTGTGAGAATTTGGCCGAGGACGCCCGCACAGAGTTCTTAACTAGTAGAATTATCGAACTCAAAGACCAGACTAAGCTCTGGAAGGATTTCGAAGCTTTCCGTACCGAAGATAACGCCGCCTTAGCTATCAAATCAAGGTTTGAAGTTATGCTTTGGATGCAGGGGTTGGAAAGTAACTTTCTGGAGAATACTCCGGAACAGGCCGTCCTAAGGAAGATCGCTCAGTCCAGGCTTCAAGAGGCAGTTAAGATAGCTGCCGACGAAACCGCTCCGGATCAGGTGGAAGATCTAGAGCTTCCTGAGGAAAAACCCGTAGAGGAGCCCAAGGCCGAAGCAAAGCCTAAGCCGAAGAAGAAGGGCCGCCCTAAGGGAAGTAAGAACAAGAAGAAGACTGTAGCGCCCAAGGCTGAAGAGCCTACCCCCGAAGAGCCCAAGAAGGACGAGTAATGTCATTCGACCTTTCCTTTCAGGAGGTCGAGGAGCTTCTAGAACAGATAATCCATAACAAGAAGCTAGTACAACTTGACTCCTCAAAAGGCGAAGTCTTTGTAGTATTTTCTTTCCCTGCAGCAGACGACTTTATTAGAGGTCGACATGTGCGCGCTAGGGCTTTATTGGAAGCCCAGAAAGAAGAGTTGCCGACCCACGCAGACATGGTGGCGGTAATTGAAGAGCGTGGCATAGTCACTGAGGCAGACAGGGAGAAAATGCAAGCTCTTCGTGACCAAATAGAAGGGCAGAGACGTGTCCGTAATCTAACCAAGATTGAGGGACGCCGTAAGCCTATAGACGAGAATATAGAAAGACTTTCTAAGGAACTAGAAGAACTAGAGAGTAAAGGTTCGGACTTATTCCTTCTCACCCAAGAGTATAGGGCTGACGAGGAATCTTTGTTGTTCCTTACGTGGGCTTCTACTTACACCATAGATTATGAAAGATACTGGGACTCTTTTGCTACGTTCGAGAAGGAAACTGATTTACTTCTACGAACTAATGCCTTGATACAATATACCAAATTTAATCGAGGGATGTCCAACGAGATAATTAGGTTTTTAGCAAGACATGTTATATGGAGAATTCCCTATAGTTCGGCTTTGAAGATTGGAGGCCCTTTGTTTCCCCGAGGGCTGCACGATTTAACTACGGATCAGAAAACGTTATTGTACTGGAGTAATTTCTACCAGTCAATATACGAAATGATGCCGGATGATCAACCCACTGATGATGTTATTGAGGATGATGACAAGCTTGACTCCTATATGGAGGCGTATTACAAGCAAAGGGAAACGGAAAGGTCTGGAGGACGGTTAAAGAGAGGATCAGGAAGTAGCGGAAAACTTTCTACGAACAATTCTGACGAGGTAATAGTTACAACTAATCACCCAGACTATTTGAGTTTGGGGTATACCGATAAACGTGTTAAGTCTGAGAGTGCGTCGGAAGTAGAAGTAATAGCCCCCAATAGTAGGCGGGCAAGGAACAGGCGTGCTGCCAAGAGAAATAAAAGGCAATAAGTATTTTTGACGGCGGAGGAAAAGGCTAGGTGGCAGAAGATACCTTTAAGATCGGCATAGATCTGGAAGTCGATGACGACAGTTTAGCCGATATCACAAAGAGAGTAGAAGCGGCGCTAAAAGCGTCCTTCGAGTCTCAAGGTTCAGGAGCGGGTGGTAGGTCAAAGAGACCCCAGCTTCCCGCTAAAACTGGTGCTCAAACGCGTAGTGCGGGTGCCGCAACTAATGTTACCGCCAAAGATTTTGGTGATGCAGTAGCCATAGCTCTGAGTAGAGAGCTAACTAAGAACACCTCTGGTTTTGAAGTAACCCAGAGACGTATTATTGCTCAATTAGAAAGATTGACTCGCGTAGTTGAAGGCCAGGGAGGAGGAGACTTACCTCAATTACCTTCTGGCCCACAAACTCCCCCGCAAATAAAAGCGGGCCAGCGCGATCCCCACCAATTCGTCAAACAGCAGGGTCAATCGGGCCCACCAGGCTCAGCCAGGGAAATCTTTAGACAGGCCATAAACAGACAAACCCAGGCAGGTAGAGAGCGTGGAGGGGCAGGTGGTGCCCCCGCCGTCCGTCAGGACACTGGCACCACTGGAGATCCTCGAACTGACAGTCTCCAAAAACGACAACAATTACTTGCAAGACAAACAGCTCGCAATCCGCAAGCCGTAAGCCAAGTAGGCGCTCATCAAAAGTCAGCGGAGCAGCAAGCTAAAAGTGTAGCTAACGCTCTAGACATACTATGGGCTTCTGTCAAAAACGTAGGCGCTCTTGGGGACACCCCCGGCCTTCGCGAACAGATGGGGCTTCCTAGAGGTAAAGATGTTAAGGTAGGTGCTGGCGCTTCCGTAGAAGTCAGAACAGTCACCGGACTTACTAAGACCCTATCTCAGTTTGTTAAACTAGTCAATAAGGATGTTAGTACGGCTGGAAATATTCTCGTTGAGAGAGTAAATAAACTCATGACCGCCCCCAAATATAAAGAGGCGGTGGGTAAGGCTGAACGTACGGCTAGGGCAGGGGATCCTGCCGGAGCCGCCAATACACTCCGTAGGGAAATGAGAGGACTTGTTCAAGACCCTATGCTCAAGAGTTCTTCTGCCCAGGCCAAGTTCGAAAGGGCAGGTGAAACCCAGGTTGAGTGGGAAATTACTGATCCTGGAATGCTCAAGGAGCTTAACAAGCACCGAGGGGACGAAACTGCCCAGATTGCCTACCTCAACAAGGTTCTGAATGAAACCCCAGAGATACTTAAGAAGTTATCTGCGGCCCTAGGCTCTGACTTTGTAGGATCAGTGGGACTCACAGAGGAAAAGGCGGCTGAAGCTAAGGTTACCTTTGACGAAATGGGCAATGCCATGGCCCGCCTCACGATTCAGGCCCGAGATATTGGTGGTATGGGTCCTGGTGGTAAGGGCGGATTAAGAGTTAGACGAACCAAGCAGCCCACGGGTGCACTGCCTTTGGCGCAGGGAGAGGCTCCGCGGACACAAGGTATCAAGGAATCGATAGCCTATGCTACCGGTTTATTTACAAAGAATATTTCCAAAAACATGCAAACCGCTATGCTAGATCCGGCCAAGACGCCTGAAGTTCATGAGGACATGATCCTGATCACCAAGAAGGCCGCTAGTCAGTTCGGTGCTTGGGTAACGGGCCAGAGTAAAGCCCTAGCACAAGTAGATCCTGGCATGAGGGCTGGTGGGAAGCTACAACAGGGCGATGTGATGGGCTATGACGTTAGTGGTAAGGCTATGGAATTTGACTTGCATGGCGTTGAAGCAGAAATAGAATCTATCGAAGAGATTATTGACAACGGGGTCGCGGGCTGGAGAGTTCATTTCAAGGAATTCACTGAGCTAATTACAGGAGAGAAGCTAACTACTCCAGGTGGATTTAAGGGAGTTACCCAAGTTGTAGATGAGCCAGATTTGTCTCGGTATGGGGCTCCGAAGGGGGCCCAAATAGCCATCTCGGCCCCGGGAGAGGCTAGAAGAGAAATTCTCCAAGACCCTATGCGTATGATGGCCACGGAATTGTCCCGGGTTGTTAAGGACCTTAGGGGAGTAGATCTAGATCCGCAGCTAATTATGGAAGGCATCGAAGATGCGATGGATGAGGGAGGTTATACCTTCTACGAAGCGGTCAAGGCCGCAGCCGAAGAATTACAGATAGCCGCCAAATTTACAGGAGGTCAGGGCGGGGCCATGATGGGCGGAATGGATTGGATGCGCTTGAAGGGTCCCCAGAAACAAGGACCTGCTGAGATAGGACCGAAGTATTACGACCGCCCAGCCATGAAGGCTTTGGAAATGGAAGCCGGCACCCATGGTATGGCTAAGCAGATGCAGGTGGATATGGCTAAGGTTGCGGAATCTCTTAGTGAGCTAACTATAACCTTGCAGGTTTTGGCCGGAATGGCAGACGCCGCTTCTATGAGCCTTAGGCAGATGCTGCCGGAAGACTTTTCCCGGTTACCTTCAGATTACGCTACTCCTCAACAATTGGCTGGAACTATGTTGGATCCGGCAAATAAGGAAGCCATGGCTCTTCGACTTCCGGTCCGAGGGGGAGGAGAAGAAACTCTGCGGATGCCTCAAATCGGCGGAGCTTTAGGAGAACGAGGAAAATATGAATCCCCACTAGGTGCGGTAGCTCCTAATGAAATAACGCGACGGTGGGACCAGATTGCAGAGACCGGTAAGGAGATCCGATCGTCAGAGGGTCAGATACCGGGAGATGTGAGACAAGATCCTGAGATGGCTGAGGCTGCTTACTATCAAGTAAAGACTCAAGTCAATCAGGCCCTAGAGAAGGCGTTGGAAGGAGGCCCTGAAGCTTTAGCTGATTTCGTGGCCAAGATGATGCCTTTGATTGATCAGATAGGAGGCTTCAGCGATGACATCCAGTATTACCCAAGCCAGGGAGCAAAGGAAGCGGGAGCCGGCGTCGCAGCAGGCGGTTTCAAACGGGGTATGACCCCGAGCGATTTTGTTCGAGGTAGAATGGGAGCCCCGGAAGCTCAGGGAGGAGGCCTAAAGGGGGCTGCATACGCAGCAAGAGACATAGTTGCTGGTCGGCCTCCAGGCCCAGGCGCGGGTATGAATGTTCCGACGGCTGGAGAAATTCAGAACGTAGATACCTTACAGAAGGCGATGGAACATCTGAATATTTCTATTGCGCGCGGCCCAGAACACATAGAATCACTGTACCAGCGCCTAGATATGTTGAAGGAAGGCCTTCAACGCATGCTTACCGCTCTCGTTCCAGGTAGCCGTCGCGGACCTGTAGAAGGAAGACGGGTAGCGGAGCAGGTGTCTGGAGGTATAGCTACTGCCCCAACCGAACTTACCGCGGTACAAATGAGATCAGATGTTTCTGGCAGCCTGTCAGAGGCCCGTAAGCAACTAGAACTTATGGCGACCGCTGGACACAATGTTGCGGATGCCCTGTCGGCGGTAACTAGATTAGAAGCGGCCCAGGGAGATGTACCGTCCATTCCTCAGGATATGATATGGTTGAACCAACAGGATTGGGATAACCTAGTCAATACTCTTAAGGAAGAGAAGCAAATCTCGACGGGCGAAGCCGAGGCGATGGTTAAGGGGCCGGGTCTGGTCCATCGTTTCCCAACCACTTTTGGAGGCAGTTTCTATCCTGCCGAGGCCGGAGTCGCTCCTAAGGAAGCTGGACTGCCCGCAGGGAAGATTGGTATTCCGGGACCAATGGCTGGGAAACCCGAAGATGTAGGCACTGTCCGCACCGCGTTGAAGGGTTGGGTGACTACCTTAACGTCGGCTATCTCTACAGGTAAGGTATCTGGGGAAGCCCTGTCTGCTATGAGCGATCAGGTCAAGGTAACTTATTCTACTCTTCAGCAACTGAATCAGGTTTATCGACTACACGCCACGAACCTAGACTTCGACGGCGACAAGATTACGTATTTGGCTAATGCTGCTATCCAAGCAACTCAAGGTATTGAGACGTTTATTCAGAAGTTAGAAAAGGGTGCTATTAGTTGGGAAGCTATTACCGCTAACATCATGGGTAAGCTTAAGTCAGGCGGTGCCGCAGGTGCGGAAGAATATGGGGAGATGTATGAACAAGCCCAAGGCCGCCCAGCTACGTTGCAAGCCTGGACCCCACAGAGAGCACAAGAGGAAGCATCAGCTCATATTGGTGGTAAGAAGACAGTTGGTCTATTTACCGACATGTTCAACCAGATGGCGCTTGTGGCCATGCACGGTACTAAGGAGGTTGGAGATACTTTCAGAACCCATCTGAACCAGTCCATGCAGAACATTAACAAGTCTCTTGCCCGAAAGGGAGGCGGTGAAGTAGCGGACCCAAGAGAGTTTATTGAAGATCTTCGAACCGGTAATATCGGTGGCATGTACCAGAAGATGGACGAAGGTAAGGGCATTTACTCTGAAATGCAGCAGTACAATGAGGAGTTTAGAGCGGATGCTACTACCGGGCTCAAGGCTATGTATGGTGGGGCCGGAGGCGGAGCCGCTGGAGAAGAGGAACTTAGAAGGTTTGCCAAGAAGGAAGGGGCCGCCCTACCTGCAGGCGCTATTGGCCCTGGAAGCTTAGACGCCACCATCGAAGCCATAGTAGATCAGATAGACCTTAGGGCTTTCCTCAAGAAGCTACATAATCGTTTGGTAGCTAACACGAAGGGCGCGCTGGGGATGGAAGGATTATCCGGCATCCAAATTGAGGAAGGCATGGCCGGCATGATGAAGCCCCGTGGTGAAGGTGGCGCGGGCGGTCTAGATCTAAGAAGGGCTGCCCGACAGCTTGAGCCTGAGTGGGTAGCTACTAGAGGCTCTGAAGCAGAAGAGTTTAAGCAGAGACCTGTAGAGCAGCAGACCGCACAAGCTTTGAAGATGCTTACGTCCGGTCGAGGCCCTTCTATAGATTATGAAATGGGTGACGCCACGCCGAGTGGCTCGAAAGAGGCGCGCGTGGCCGCAGAAGCGTCAAGTAAAGATATCAGAGTAACTGCCAAGGCTATCGCTGCCGCGGCTCGAGCATTATTGAACAGTATGAAAGATAGTTACGGAACATTATCCAATGCCGATATTGAAGATATGGGCCTTTCCAAGGGGACGAGGGGTTTGTACATGGAGCACCCAGGGAAGGATCGACCTGGCGAAGGCTCAATAATGATTAGGGAGACTCTACAAACCGATTTTCAGGAAGCCGTCGAAGAGTTGATGAATGTTAGTGAAGGGGCTGGAATGGCCGCAGCTAGAATTAAACAGGTGGCGGAAGCCCTTTTCGTATTGTCTAATGTCAGAGCCCACGAAGGTATACATAAGGCCAACAAGATGCTACCCGAGTTTAGGGAAAACCTTGTCCGGGCAATGAAGGCGGGTCTGAGCAGTAAAGGTGTACTTAAGGGCCAAATGGGCGAGAGGGGTGGTATTAGAGAGGCTCTTCGTAGTCGGAGTAACGTCGGCGGCGCGGAAACCGCTTGGAAAGATCAGCAGCGATACACTAGAGAGGGAGCCAAGGTAGTTAAGGAGTATGGTCAAGCTCAGGGTTGGTCGGCCCAACAAATTAAGGAGACTATTAAGGGAGACGAAGACTTAAACCAGATGAGGATGAAGACCAAGACCCTTCTGGAAGCGTACCTCCGGGTCCTGTCTGAAGAGGCCATGGCCTATCAGGCAAATACGTCTGAGTGGTCTTCGATGATGACCGGCCCGGACCAACAGAATCCCTTGGTTTCGGGCAAAGCCCAAGAATATATGACTGAACAATTTCGCGGTCTCATGACGGCCACAGGCGAAGATCCTCGATTGGGTAAGGCGACTTTTGAACAGCCTGGAGAGGAAGGTTATAAGCTCTACTCTATGACGAAGTCTATGGGTGAGAAGAGAATTGAGGAAGCCCCCGACTACAGGAAAGAAAGAGCGGGAATGGGAACCCAAGAGGCAGCATCATCCTATGATATTATTCGTAATGTAGAAGCAGCCCTTAGTAAGGGACTTAGCTCTTGGGGTGTTAAGGCGGCTCCTAAAGCAGCTGGTATTTTCGGCGCACGAGACCCAGGAGATCTAGAACACGCAACTGGGGACACAGCTCGCCCGGAAATGAAGGAACTTAATACTGAGTTTAAGCAGCTATTCGCTGATGTTCATGCGGGAGCAGGTACTATTGGCAGCCTTCAGAAACAATCCAAGAGGATATTCAAGGAACTTGCGGAGCAATATAAGGACATGGAAACCGGCGGGCAAGTTAGCAAAGGTACCGGTTTCCAGCTGGTTAAGAAGAAGTTGGTAGAGTTCCGAGCAGCCATGGCAGAGCGGATGATTAATGAAGCCAAGATGCTTGAGAAGGCTATCGCCGCTGCTGAAGCGGGCGGGGGTTCAGACCCCCATGCCTTAGAAGAACTATTCAAGGCCTACAATGCTAAGGTTCGGCAGATGCAGAGTTTTGGTATGGAGGTCGGTCGCATGCAAGGCCCAGGGGGTGGTTCTGCTGCCTCCCCATTCATGACCCCTAGAGGCGAAATGTCGGAAGAAGGTATTAGCGCCGGGCTCGCCCCAGGTATTGAAGGCCTTAAAGGCAGAATTAAAGATGTTGCCGGCCGAGGCGAAGAGGGCGCGCAATTTATGCAGCAGTTCGAGAAGGCTATCATGGGTGCGGTGGAGGCCCAGCTTAAGGGTCAAAAGCAGACCACTGTTTGGCACGGCCTTCTAGAAGCTTTGTCCGAAGAGCCCCAAAATATGTATGTCAATCTTCTGAAGTTAGTCGAGATTCTAGGTAAAGCTAGAACTGAAACTGCGTCTTGGGAAAATGGTAAATTTTCCGAAGCCGCACAGATGCTCGGCGTTACTGCAGACCAAGCCAAAGAAGTAGCCAAGGCTCTAAAGGGTGTTAGAATAGAGTCTAAGGAAGATATCATTACAGCAGTTAAGGTGCACGGGACCAAGGGTGCGCAAGCAGCCCTTGAACGAGGACGGGCTGGGGGACCTGAGGGCGGTATGGGCCCAAGTGTTTCGGCCCAATATAAAGAAGCTTACAACGAGATGGAGAAGTACCAACGGAAGCTTGAAAAGATAATTAAGACCGAAGGGTACCGCAAGGCCGGACGTCCTAAGCAGTTTGAGCCTATGGAATACAAGATCAAGGATCCGGACAGCGGTAAGGTTCTCCAGACTATGAGAATTGAAGCCAAGAGAACAGGAAAGGTCATTAAGATGAGTATGCAACAGGCCGGAGCCGCAGCCGGAGCAACTTCCAATCAGATCCGCTCCGCCCTTCGCCGCGTGGTTCAGTGGGGATTTGCTTCTGGTATTGTCTATGGTGTGGTACGGGCTTTCCGAAGTGTTACTCAAATCATCGTCGAGGTTCAAACCAAGATCGCATCTCTCCAGAAGGTTATGGATACTGCCACTACCAACTTTGAGAAGATGCAGGATCAAGCGGCCGATTTCGCCAGCGAGTTTGGTATTGCCATCGGCGAAGTGTTAGATGGTATGGTGGTTTATGCGCAGCAAGGTTTGAAAATGGCCGAGATTAACGAACGTACCCGAGCCACCCTCCTCGCTGTTAATACTACCACCCTGTCTGCTGTTGAAGCTACGGAAGCTTTGACTGCTGCTCACAAGGTCTTTTCTAGCGCAGTGTCGGAGAGTGCCGGATATGTGGATGCTTGGGCATCTGTAGCTGCTCACCACGCTATTACTGCTAAGGATCTTGCTAATGCGGTTAAGAGATCGGGTGCCGCTGCTAAGACTGCAGGTGTTGGTTTCGAAGACTTCATGGGTATCGTTACAGCTATTGGTGCTGTGACTCGACAGACTGGTAAGGAAATCGCTACCAGTACCAAGTTTATGTTCCGTGCTATGCGCCGACCGACAGCGCAGAAGCAGCTGATGAAACTAGATATTCAGAGCCAAACTGCGGGTGGAGACCTCAAGCCTGCTATGGAGGTTTTGGGAGAATTGGCTGGGAAGTGGGAGAATTTGAACCGCGCCCAGAAGCTTAATACCGCCCAGGCAATGGCCGGTATTAGACATTACAACGCCTTCATCGTTCTAATGGAGAACTGGAATGAGGCGCTCTCGGCAAGTGAAGACGCCCAGAATGCTTCGGGATTTGCCACCCGAAAGAATGCTTTTGCCATGGCCACTTTTGCTAAGCAGATGGCGTCCATGAGGGGAGAGCTAGTTAAGGTTTCTCTTGCTCTCGGAAAGTCCATGTTGCCTATGATGACAGCGGGTGTTCAAGCTATCACCAAGCTTGTAGATGTCTTTGGTAAATTGCCCGACGTTATGAAGACAGCCATGATCGTTGGTGCTGGATTGATGGTAGGATTTACGAAGACTGCTAATATAGCGGTAGATACTTGGGACGCTATTTCTGGGCACGGGGTAGCCCAGAAGCACGGAGACGGGTCCGGGGCTAAGGCCGTAGGGAAGGGAATAAGAAAGGTCACTAGTAGCATCGGAAGATTTGCCATGGCTCCTATCGCAGGTGTGGGTGCCGCCGCTGGGGGTCTGAAAGGAATATTTACAGGCCTGAAGGGGGCTGGACAAGCAGGGTCCGAGATGGGTAAGCTATCCCAGGCTTTCGGCAGTACTGTTAAAGAAATAGAAACGATAAAGAAATTGCAGATGGCCGATATGACCAGGAGCCTGGGCGAAAATGCGGGAGGAGCTTCTAAGGGAGTGTATAAGTTAGCAGCCTCGTTTGGTAGATTGGACAAGGCTGCCAAGATCGCTACGGTGGGTGGTTTGAGTCTCATGCTCGTTGCACTGGCGGGGCTGGCCTATATCTGGGCTACCCTGCCTAAGAAGGGTGCGGACGTCGCGTCTGCGTTGGAAGGACAGATTGGTTCTGCAATGCAGGCCGCCGAGGCGTTTGATAGGCAGGCTAAAACCATGGGCCGCTTCGGCGATGAAATGATCAAGATTTCTACGCTGATGAAGAAGCTGGGCTCTGCCGATAACATTAATCGAATGTTTAAGGAGGCAGATTTCAAAGGTCCTCATACAGCGGCGCTTAAGCTGAAGTCAGCCATTACGGCAGTGGCCAATTCCATGGCTTTAATCGATCCCTCCGCAGTTTCCGGTCTAGATGATATGGGAAATTTCATACTTGGAGTAGGGTCTGGTTTTGAAAACATTGCTTTTAGTGCCGCCGACGCTCAAAAGTCTATTGCGATGGCCTTGCAAACCAAGGTTATAAAGGCCTTCACTAGGGAGTTGAGAGAACCAGTTACCCTGTTAAACAAGATTAAATCTATCTTGGGTGGTCTTGGGATAGGTTCAATGCCTGCAACAACTATGGGGCAATACGAGGATATGACAGCGGCCCTAAAGAAGGCCTTTGCCCAGAGAAATAAACTTCTCCAGTTAGGTAAATCCACGATCGGCGTAGACCAACGAATTAACGATTTGACCTCTAAGCGCGCCGAAATAATGGATGAGATTGCTGACAAGGCAAAAGAGATCAAACGTACCTTCGAAGAGATGCCCATCATGAAGGATATGGGGATGGCAACCCGGGCGCTAGAAGCTCCAGGCTTGGCCGAAGGTATAAAATTGGCGGTAGATCAGGGCCAATTTGGTGTCGGGGCCACTGAATCTTCCGTTATGATAAAGCAGCTTGCTAAGAGTGCTGGATCTGGTGGAATGTTTGGTGCCGAAGCGGCAGCATCACCTCAACGGTTCCTAGAGAACTTCTTAGAGAAGGGAATTGGTCCCCAGGTAACAGGAGAACAAGGGGGCTTGTTCGACATCATACAGGAAACTGGGGACTTAGTTCAGGTTTCAGAGGGCGCTGCCCGTGCTTTCTTGAGGCTGGGTGGAGTTATGGGCGCGGTCGATTCGCGCGAGATGACGAAAGCCATCGCGGGCTTGCAAGCGGGAGTGGCTGAAGTCGATAGGGAAGGAAACGTTGTTATCAAGTTCTGGGATTCTATCCATGACAAGTTTGTGAGAGTAGGCGAAGATACGTGGAAGACTGTAACCGCCGCCATAGGAGAGCAGGGATCTCAGGCAGCTGTATTCCTCCAGAAGGAGATGGAGGCAGCGGCCGCTAATACTCAGAAGATCTTGACTATGGGTTACACCGGAGCTATGGCCGGTATTAGAGAGCCAGGCAATGTAGATATCGGCCCCGCTCGTTGGTCCGAGGTTGGTACTAAGGAAAGGATGCTCGGATCTTTGCCGGAAGAGATGCAGAGATTCTCCGCTATCGCTAAGCAACTAACGGAACACGCCAGAACCTTTAATGAAGAGATGTCTGCGGAGGGTATGGAAGAGGCTTCCAGAGCCATCAACGCTCTTAATGAGCAGTCCCTCGATCTCGTAATGAGTCTGCAGCAGGAAGGGTTTAAGCTCGCCGCAGCTGGGCACTTTAATGAAGCTCTCCAAGATTTGAGTAAGACTATGGAAGATGTTGCTTCTTCCGTTGAAAAGTTGACTAGAGAAGAAGAAGTAAGAGGAAGAGTAGCCAGGCATACTAGTGGGGCCCTTGCAGGCATGGCAGTGATGGGCAAACTAGATTTTGGCACAAGAGCTAAGGACTTAAGCGGTCTGGAAAGGATTCAACAGAGACGACCTGAAGTCGCGGCAGTTGTTCAGAGAGCTGTGCAGGCACAAGGTGCTCAGAAGGTAATGGAAGAAGCAGCCGTTAATATGAGTACCAAGATTCAGGACCAGTTGGACATGATTAAGGATTTGAGGGATAGGCACGAAAAGCTAACTGAGGAGCAAGTTAAGGTTAAGAAGGGTATGATGGAAAAGGGCCTTAGTAAGGAGGCCCAGGAATATATACAAGCCCTTTTGTCTACCAAGGATGCCTTGGCGGGTATAGGTAACTCTCAACTAGAGGTACAGAGGGCGATGTTAGACGTGTTGAAGTTGCAAGTCAAGATGGATGCGGCGGCCCCTGAGGACAAGCAGCAAATCTATCAGGCAGCTGTTGGAGCGGCCTCCTTCGAAGACTTGGTCAAAGGTTTAGCTAAGGGAGGGGCCGGTGCAGATATAGACCAGTTGAGAAGAGATATTACGGGTATAGGCAAAACCGGCGAAACTGAAGTAAAGATGGGCGGGCGTATTGGCATTCCTTTCAACGAGCGAGAAGGCTTCATAACGGCGGGTATATCTGAGTCGTTCGGAGCCGTTAACCCAAGCATGGGTGATGAATTATCAGGACCGGCCAAGGCTACTTTTGATGCAATAGTCGCAGAGATGATAGAAGTAGAAGAAATGACCGCTGCCTTGTCTAAGGCTCAGAAACAGAGAACCGAGGGTCTGTTCGGTCTGTCTCAGGATGAATCCGCGGCCCTCCCGGGCATAGCTCAAGAATTAGATAAGTATGCGGCAGAAATGGATGTGCTTATGAAGGCCCTGCTGGCCATTCCGCAGATTCGGCAGCAGGCAGAGCGTACAGCCCGAACCTGGGCCAGCGAATTCGCCCCAACTGTCGGTACAGGTACTGGAAGTGATGCTGAGCTGAATGCTGGTCAGGTCGAGATGGAGGCATGGCGCGCCTCGCTGATAGCCAAACAAGCCAGTGTTCAAGCCGATCTAGAGAAATTTACCTTGGATGCCGCAAAGCTAGTCGAAGAGAAGCTGAGCCCGCTGCAAATTGCCATTAATATTGAAAGCTTTGCTAAGACTCTTGAAGACATGATTGATGGTTTCAAGAAAGCGGAAGCTCTGGAATTTGATGACATCCAGTGGAAAGAGAAATGGAAGTCTGATCTAGAGGGGCCCTTCGCCAGAGTTGGTAAGCCAGGATTCAAGACTGATTTTGAGACACGAAGAGAAGAGGCCGAAGCTAAACTTTACGGCGGCCGGGGAACTAGAGAAGAAAAGCAAGCTGCCCGTGAGGAATTAGACAAGGTAGATTTTGATGAGGACGAGGCGCGCATTAAGCAGAAGCAGGATAGGGAAACTGCCCAGCTTAAACAGCAGCAGCAACAGGCCGAAAGCCTAAGATCCAGCATTGCAGATGCCATTTACTCCCAGGACCTGTTTGAAGGTGCTCCAGGGCAGGAGAACATGGCCAAGAGGATGATGGAGACCCTCACTGATCAGTTAGCAGAGTCTGAGCAGGCAACGATGAGGGGCGGTAAGTTAACGTTCAAGGGAATTCCTGGCCTAGAGGAAATTAAGAACTTTGCTGCCTCGATGAAGAGGGCCGCTGAAGAGAAAGCTTTGGAGGCGGATAAAGAGCGTCTAGAGGATATCAATAAGAAGAGTATTACCACCCCGCTTCAGGAGTCGTTGCGTACCCTAGGCGGGGAGATTACGTCGGCAATTTATGACACTAGTCAAAAGCTGCAGGTAGGAGATGCGGCGCACGCAGCCACAACGGCGTCAGCGGCCAACGCCGCTGCAGTCCAGGCTGGCGCAGCTGCCCTACCGCCTGGAGCGCAACCAACTATGCCTGGGGCTCACCCACACCCCGGTGCTGCCACCGCTGCTGGAGCTGCCCCTGTTGCAGGAGGTATTCAAGCCGCGGCCGCGGCAACTATTTCCGCCGAGCACCGTGCCCAACTTGAATCTCTAGGGATGCCGGTACCGGGTGCCCTTGGCGGAGGACCTGCCGGGGATACGACTACTATTACCCAAGTTCAGATAGATGCAGTGGCCAACGCCAAGCGCCTGTCTGGGACATCAGGAATGCTTTCGGATATGACTCCGGAAGGGGGAATAGCGCCCCGCCAGATAATGCCGCTGTCTGATGCCGATTGGGAAGCAAAGATTAAGACTAGAACAGAAGAGTTTCAAGCCCAGATGGCTTCAGCTGCGCACGATCCTGACCGCCCGTTTGTTCAAGAGCAGACGATTGTCCCCCGCCCAGAGGATGCCCAAGCTAAGCAAGATTGGTATAAGAAAAGGCTCGCTGAGGACATGTTGAAGGGGGGATTGCAGTCCTATGCCCCGACCGGTGTTACCAAGGGAGCCACTTCCTTTAGTGACCGTACTGTAGATCCGGCCTACACGTCTGCTAACGCCGCTTTCCAGCAGGTAAAACAGGGCCAGGGTTGGGACACACTTCCTGCAGTAGGTAAGACTAATAACAATTTGGCTCGCGAAGCCCAGGCCAGAAAAGAGGCCGGTAATGCAACGGCCACTACTAGCTCGGTTATCACGACTCGAGATGCGTCCGGCGCTCGTCAGGAAGGCGCAGGAACCCAAGGCGAACGGGATAAGAGGGCCACTGGTGCCGACACCTCGGGCACCGAAATTAATATATCCGAGCTGGTCAGCGCAGTAGAAGACAATGGGAAGAGATTGGATGCGATCGTGTCTGCTCTGGGTGGAACCCTTAAGACCGAGACTACTGGTGAAGTAACCGTAGCGGGACTTGATGAATTTGCTTCTAGGGTTGGTGCAGATGTTACCGACCTCCAGTCCGTAGTTGCCCAATTAGGTACCGTAGTTGATATTAATGGACTCCCGTTGGACCAGAGAGACGCGGACCTACAGGCCCAAATTGAGCAAGCTAAGACCGACGCCCAGACAGACTTTACTAATCTGCAAGATGAGTTATTTATTCGAGCTGAAGTGGCTGGCCTTGACGCTGCCCAGCAAGAGCTGGCCGGCTTAGAAGCCAACTTAACGGTCCTGAAGGACGCTCTTGATGATGCCGTGGCAGAAGGTACTGCCTCTGCCGGCGTGATCTCGGCGTTTGGGGAGACTGTGGGACTAGTCGCCCAACAAATTTCGGACGCAGAGGACCGCTTGTCCTTGACCGAAGCCGAGGTTCAGGCAGCCCGAGAAGAGGGTAGACAAGCAGGTATCCTGGCAGTAGCCGCCTCGGAGAAGGCTGAGGAAATAAACGATCTGAAATTAAGACAAGATGATATTGAGGCCGCCGTAGAAGTGTTCGAGAATGAGAGAGAAGATGTGCAACTCGCTACGGCTCAGCTTCTGGAAGCTCAGGATGAGCTGACCCAACTTCGACAAGACTTCACCGAGAACACGTCGGCGAGGAACCTTTCGGATAAGGAGATTCAGACTGCCCTTAACAAGATCACGACAGCGGAAGCTGAGGTTCGTGCACTGAAGACAGTGCAGGATGAGCAAGTAAAAGAACTCAGAGAAGCCAGGGCTGATTTGCTAGTTACCAAGGGTAAGGTTAACGCGGCAGAGACCAAGGCGGATCAAGCGATAGCCGGGCTGGCGAGGAAGAAGAATATATAATGGGCGCAGAAGCTGTAGAAAATAGAGCCATTCAAGGTCTGGGTAATTTCAATGTGCTAGTGGGAGGCGATCCCGACTACCAGACTATAGTTTTAGGAAACATTGACCCCGTAACTGGCGATCCCATCATTGCTAACGACTTACTAGACCCAACGGCTGACATCCCGGTTACCCAGCTTGTTTTGCAAACTTTTGGTATTCCCTTTAATCTCGTCGAGGTATTAGGGAGCGAACTTCCTGGTTTGGATATTCGTAATCAGGATGCCACTACCCTACTTAAGTATTCTCTAGCTGCCGAGCTTAGGGATCCTCCTGCGGGTAGTTCAGGCTTTGCTGAGATAGAACTAGACGCAAATGGAATTGCTAGATTCTACGTGGCCGGAGCAATCGCTGCTGCCAACCTTGACATTCGTTATTGTATTCCTACTAGCCAAGTTACTACGCCTGCAGATTTAGTCATTGTTAGAGGCTTTGACCCACCGCCCAAAAGAGAATTACGAGACGCGTTCGATGGGCTCAAGAACAAAGAGATCATGGATTACAAAGACTGCGCTGAACAGTCTTGTGATGAAGGGGTGGTTAGCCAATACGCCACTGTTTCCTATGATGATCCCCAGCTAGACCAATCTTACCTAGATGACATTGTCAATTCCTACGAACTAGCTGCCTTCGAGAGCATTTTAGGGTATCTGGTGGATTTGGATATGCCTGACGAAACAGACCCTAATAGCCCTTTATTTGTTCCCGGGATTAAGATTACCTTTGGTGATACTACCAAGGAGTATATTAAGATGGACGCCGGTGTGATGAGTGCCACAGTCCTAGAAGGTAATTTGGATAACTCTGTTGACGGCGTCGCTCACGAGACAGGAAGCAGCGTTCTTGGCGGGTCTGTTACTCTTGCGGACTTCGGCTTCGACTCCGGAACAGGAATTGGATCAACCACCGCCAACGCGGGCACAGGTAATTTTAGTCCAGTCCCTGTCACACTCACTACCATCTCTCCCCGAGGAGATAAATGTACGGTAAGTGAAACAACCCTGACCGGTTCGGATGTGACCATAGATGGCAAAAGATTTCAGAGACTAAACAAGTTTGGAGTCTTAGAATCAGATGTTATAGGCGTGGTTGATGTGGTATTCTCGGGACAAAAGATTAGAAGCATTACGTCCAACACCTTTGGAATTGATACCCTTACAGCAATAGTTACCCCCACCAAAGAACTCGTTAGTCTTGAGCACGGGAAGAACTGGACCTATGACATCTCGGTAGATGGAGATAGGGACATTACTGTTCATTTCTTTAGTGTGATCGAGGACGCTTTTTCAGGATTTATTTGTACCATCTATCGCGACCCAGGCGCATTTAGTACAGTACAGCCCGGACTTCTGGTTAAGCCTTCCAACGATTTTACCGAAACTATTGCCACCGATTTTGATGGTTTCATTTGTAACGTTGGTGATGCTTTTGGTTACCGCGCCGTGAACGGACAACTGTGTTTGGTAATTGAGAGAAAGAGGCCTAGTATAGATATCTTCGATCCTCGTGGCCGTGCCCTAGAATTAGCCAACGAGATCAGCATCGAATACACGCCCATCGTTATTGTGGATGATCCCGCCCCAATCGCTTATGCTGCTCTCCAGAACCTCTCTAGTATAGATGGCACCACAACTATTGCCGCGGAAGGAATTATTGATCAGTCTGACGGTATTGTGGATACCGACCCCGCAACTGTTCAAGATTTAGATGAGAGTGAGATGGCTATCCTCCAGGATAACACCTCTGGTTCTACGATTGACATTACCTTACCTTTCTGTACGGATACGGAATGTCTCCAGATTGCTCGTAATTTCTTGGCCTTACAGAATAGAGTAGTATCAACCCACTCTGTGGTTCTAGGTCCGGATTCGGAGCCTCGGTTGGGAGATTTTCTTACCCTGCCTAACGGGGAAATTGGAATCATCAATGAGCTTAGTTTTTCCTATTCTGACGCGAGTCAGTACTTGATTACCGCAACGGTTGGACCTCTTTACATCACTGCCGGTAGTTTCAATGATACTAGGTATCAATTGAAAACTGAAGACGTCACCCGGGAGGGATTAATTGTTCAGGACGGTGGTAACGGGGCTGAATACATTGTTCGCTTAGAGGGCTTTGGAGAAATAACGGCCCTGCTTATGGTGTTGGAAGATGTCTCTGTGGGCGATAAAGTCAATGTTCGGATCTATAACAACCCTGTGGAGAAGATCTAATGGTTACCTGTGCAAATATTACTCTAGAGAAGATTAGGGCGAAGGTAATTTTTGGGAGCCTGGAATTTGAAACTCCGGATGTGCAATCGTTTAGTGTAAACAGGTCCAGATCCGCTATAGCAGCTACGTTTAGTTGTTCTATAAAGGTTCCCGTAACCACGATCTTTCCTACAGACCAGGACCTCGTTATCGAAGCAGGAACTCTAGGCAACTTGCAACGGCTCATTACAGGGAATGTTCTCAGCATCACGGTTAATCCTTCTTTTGAGGATGCCGCTTCTTATATCATTAATCTCTCGGGAGCAGATAGACTCCAAGAGCTAGAAGGGAAAAACATTTCCCGAAGGCAGAGAACTCGCGGTGACGCCATTTTTGCTGCTATCACAGGGGTCTCCGCTAAGGCTCCTCAGAAGGGAATGTCCCTGGAGTTACGCAAACAGAGCGGTGGCTCCCAGAGAATTCCTAATCGAGATACCAATATTCGAGAGCTTTCTAAATTGGTACGTACAGACCGAGTGGCCTGGGATCCTCTTGGAACAGCTAAGGCCCCCCGAGCCGGAGACCAGTCTGAAGCGGATGATGTAGATATCATTGACATTAAGCCAAAGACTATTGCTCTTTCGCCAGGCGTTGCAGCCCTCTTTTCAGTCCAGAATCACACTGTAGGGGCCAATGACACCTGGAGTGTTTCGGATACGAACATTGGTACTATCGTGAAGAACGAGGATGGTACCGCAACTTATACCCAGCTTGCTCTGGGTGAGAATGATATCATTTTTTCCGCGGCGGGAGGAGCTACGTTTACAGGACGTGCTACCGCGATAGGTATCCCGCTCCACGACCATAGCAGCTTAGGAGCAGGTGGCCCAGCTTTTGGTGTTTATGGGACCGACTAGGGTTGCAATATCAGAACAAGTGTCGTATAATTAGGAGGACGAGAACCAATGGTCTGTGAGTGCAATATAGCTGGACTGTTTGAAATCGGTTTTGAAGGCATCATCTCAGCCCAAATCACCGGATCTCAAGAGTTCATTGACATTGTCAGTCAATGTGACCAAGCTCCCAATGTCTTCACTGATGTTCGCAAGCGTCTTAAGGGACCTTCTACGGGCTCCTTGAACATTACAGCTTATGCCTTCGAGCAGGGAGGCGATCGTTATCTCGGGACGTCCTGTCCCTCTCAGGCGGGGATTAGTTTCCCAGTTCAAACAAGGTTTGATTGTGAGAACAACGTAACCCGTCTTATACGTACCAAATCAGGAGATTCTTTCCGAGAGGGTGACCCTATGACCGGGGTTACTCTGGTTGGAGAATTTTGTTCTTTCCGCACTGTAAATGCTAGTGCGCAGGGCGGACCAGCTACTCGTGTGACTGATACCGAGCGGTTTTTGGGTTCGGATTTGATCTATACAGGCCCACCGTTTACTTTTGATAGTCAGAATGCTGATAGTCTGGATTTCACTATTCTAGGACTGGACGTGAAGCTCACTAACTTTAGCGTTAGCGTGACTATTCCTAGTGCAGCTACGAATAGTTATACCTTTCAGTTCTCAATCCCATCGTGCGAAGGAGATCTACTATAATGGTAACCCGATCAACTTCTTACAAACTACGAGCTTCGACTCCCCAACCAGTGAAGGGGGATTGCGCTACTTTAGAAAGCCCAGCGCCAGCTACAGTGGCGTTTGTGCTCCAGACCTTCAAGGCTGAGAAACAAGATACAGATACTTGTGAAGATCAGTCCAGTCTTCTTTGTTCCAACGACATGATTGGTTTGGGTGGAGAATATGTGTCTGCTAGCTATACCGCCCAGAAATTTTTGGATTCGGATACAAATAGTATCATCTTTACTTCTCAGGAAACTCGTAGAGAAGTCTTCATTGAAGAAGACGAAATTCCAGGAGTATCTAACCTCTAATGGCTGAATCGTTCGAGTTCATAGACTGCCCGACTATTAGCATTGCATACCAGGCTAATGGTCTAGCTAACGTGAGCTTTACAGTTGTTTCGACCGAGGATGCCCCTGGGGAAAGCCCCGCACGTGACTATACTCAGCTCACGTTCGGAGGAATTGATTTCAAGGGATTCATTACAGGCTTGACGTCTTCAATTATTATAGGATCGATTCCCGTGGTGTTTGAACATAAACTCACGCTGACTATGACTGGCTGTGCCGATGATTGTCCGCGCGGCGAGACAAGACCTTAAGGAGAAGGAATATGCCCTGTTGTGGAAGACCTGCAAATAAAGCGCAGAAAGGCGGCGGAGAAGCAGCATATCATGCCCGCTACGCCTACAGAAGTTCATCTCAATTAGCTAGGCTAGATGAGATTGGGGCTTCTAGGTGCTCCCCGTGTTCTGCCATCACTGTTGGCGATCCTTGTACGGTGTGTGGTAATCCCAAAAAACAGGAGACAAAGGAGGATACAGGATAATGGCTGTTATCATAGGTGCCGGTACATCGGTAACATCCGATATCATTTCAGGCGGATTCGTGTCCGTCAACTTTAGCTTATCCCCTAGTGTAGAGAGGCTATTTCAACTAGGAAGCTTTGATGCTTTCGATATCAACATCACAGAACAGGAGAGCGTGAGTCTAACCAACTATGGTGGGGCCTCATCTACCGTGACCTTAGAGATTTCTACAGCTTGTGTAGATAGTACAGCGGTGATGGCGGTTGAAATTACCCCAGCCCCATGTGTGGGCTCTACCACGCCTATTACTAGGACTGGTGCAGATTCTTTGTTCATCACCAGTTACTCCTATTCTAAGGACTTCACTACTTTTGGTCAGGAGAGTTGGAGCCTACAAAGCAAGCCCATCATCACCGGCTTTACCGGCAGCCAGGTGTTCATTCAGGGTTTTGCTGAAGGCAACCATCTCATCGGATCTGATATCGTAAGCGATGACGGGATAGTGCTAACAGGGAGCGTTGTTGCCACCACGGAAGATGCTACAGGTAGAAGCTTGAGTGTCAGTGCGGGTTCTCCGGGACTTGGTAACGATGATACTCAGGAATTCGGAAAGATTACCCAGATTGGTGGGGGTGTAGGAAAGGAAGACGGGAAGCGAGGTACGTCCTCCGCTAATATTC
>Ga0114949_10000206_pt1 | contig 28415 bp, 18 predicted proteins | sample N074metaG_FD_83505 | JGI IMG/M metagenome (GOLD analysis project Ga0114949, IMG submission 83505) | Deep subsurface microbial communities from Kermadec Trench to uncover new lineages of life (NeLLi) - N074 metaG | ecosystem: Environmental > Aquatic > Marine > Ocean trench > Sediment | place...
GCTCGGCCTGGGTGAGCGGGACCACGAAATTATCAAGACCATGCATGACCTGCACAACGCCGGCGTTGATATCGTAACGCTCGGCCAGTACCTGCGACCAACGCCGAACCACCTGGCGATCGAGCGCTATGTTTCGCCCGACGATTTTGATGCGTATCGGAAAGAAGGACTGGATATAGGCTTCCTCGAAGTTGTCGCTGGTCCGCTGGTAAGATCCAGTTACCGCGCAGAACGTGTGCTACAAAAAAATAATGTCGGAATCGCTGTCTGATAGCAGCGGTGCCACCCATATCCTGAAGTGATCTCATGACCGAATTTTTTGCCGAATACGGCCTCTTTCTACTCAAAGCAATCACCATCGTTGCGGCTTTTGTGGTCGTTATTGGCGCCGCAGCGGCGGCAGGCAGGAAGGCAAGCCATCAAGAGGGTCTCGAGATCGAGAGCCTGAACAAGAAGTATCAGCTGCTGGCCTCCGCGCTGAAACATGCAGTCATGAAGAAGGCTGAATGGAAGGCGGAAGCGAAAGCTGAGAAAGCACGAGACAAGGCTGACGCCAAGTCCAAAGAAAAGCGGCCGCGTGCATTCGTCATCGACTTCAAAGGTGACCTGAAGGCGAGTACCGTGCCCTCCCTGCGCGAGGAAGTCAGTGCCGTACTCGAGGTCGCGACAGCCGACGACCAGATCATCGTACGGCTCGAGAACTATGGCGGCGTGGTGCACGAACACGGCTTGGCTGCGTCGCAACTGGTTCGTATACGCGACCGGGAAATACCGCTGATCATTACCGTGGACAAAGTGGCCGCCAGCGGCGGCTACCTGATGGCCTGTGTTGCCAGCAAGATTGTGGCAGCGCCGTTCGCGATCCTGGGTTCGATCGGCGTGATTGCGCAATTGCCTAATTTCAATCGTCTCATGGACAGCCATGGCATCGATTTCGAGCAGATCACCGCCGGAAAATACAAGCGCAACGTCACTATATTCGGCAAGAATACGGATGAAGACCGGGCCAAGCTGAAGGAAGAACTCGAGGACGTGCACAGCCTGTTCAAGGGCGCAGTGAGCAAGTACCGGCCTGACCTGGATCTCGACAAAATTGCGACGGGCGAGCACTGGTATGGCACGCGAGCCATCGAGCTGGGGTTGGTCGACGAAATCATGACCAGCGACGAACTGCTGTCCGATTTGGCCAGGGATACGGACCTTTACCGGGTGGCTTACAAGATCAAGCAACCGCTGCAGAAACGCCTCATGGCGAACGTCGATGGCGCGCTCGACAAAATAGACAACCTGAATTGGCGGCGGCGCTTCGAATCGCGCTTGCCCAGGTAGCCTCGGGGAACCCTCAAACCGAACCCCGGTCTGATCCCTATAGCAGTGAGATCGCCGCAGCGATCAGCCCTTGAGTCGGCTATAATTCAGCGCAGCATGTTGGAGCAAACGAGATGAACTCAATCTACAAATACCTGATTTCAGTGTTGTTTTTGACTGCGGTAATTTCCGCATGTTCGACGACACCGACCGGGCGCGCGCAGTTGACCTTGAAGTCGGAAGCCGTGCTTGCACAGGAAGGCGCCCGGCAAATGGCAATTATCCGTGAGCAGGCGCCGCTGGTGCAGGATCGCGCCACCATCGATTTTGTGGCATGCGTTGCCGACGCCATTGTTGGCCAGCTGGATGAAAAGTCCGCGGCGTTGTACTGGGAGCTGGCGATCGTCAATCAGCCGGACATCAATGCATTTGTCATGCCCGGCGGCAAGATCGTCGTGAAAGCCGGCATTCTCAGCGTGACGGAAAATCAAGATCAGCTGGCGGCAGTCATCGGCCACGAGGTGGCACACGTCACCGCACATCACGCAAACGAGCGCGCATCAAGAGGCGACCTCACCAATTATGGTGTTGAAGTGCTTGCCTATATCCTGGGCGGCGGCTATTACAACCAGACGCAAGGTGCTTATAGTGCATTGGCGACCGCAAGCACACTGGGACTCTCCAACCCGTTCAGCCGCATGCAGGAAACTGAAGCGGATGTGATCGGGCTGGAATACATGGCGAATGCTGGATTCGATCCGCGTGAAAGTGTCGAGCTGTGGAAGAATATGAATGCAAAGGCCGAGACCAAAGTTCCCGAATTCATGTCAACGCATCCGTCCGGCGATTCGCGCATCGAGTCTTTGATCGACCTGTATCCGAAAACGCTTGCGTTGTACAACGAGGCAAAAGCTGCCGGACGCGAGCCGAACTGCACACGTTAGTAGCCGCATAACACCGACATCAGCTTCAAGGATCATTTTTCCGGCCACGCCGGCAGCTATGCCGCGCATCGGCCCAGCTATCCCCAATCGCTGTTCGACTTCCTGGCAACAATTTGTGACCAGCATGAACTCGCGTGGGACTGCGCCACCGGCAATGGCCAGGCTGCACGATCCCTTACGCCGTTTTTCGAGAAGGTCGTGGCAACGGACGCCAGCGATCAGCAAATCGCCTCTGCCGAGCCGCACAGTAAGATAGAATTTCGGGTTGCGCTGGCCGAGTCTTCGGACATCGACGCGGAATCGGTTGACCTGATTACCGTTGCACAGGCACTCCACTGGTTCGACATTGAACGCTTTTTCGACGAGGCATGCCACGTATTGAAGCCGGGCGGCGTCCTGGCGGTCTGGTCCTACGAACGATGCCCGGTAAATCCCGAATGCGACAAAGTCATCGAGAAAATCTTTGCCGAAGTCGAACCGTACTGGCCGCCAGAGCGAAGTATTGTCGAGGGCCATTACCACAGTATCAGGCTGCCAATGCCGGAGATTCCGGTCGATGCCTTCGAGATGCAGCTCGATTGGACCGCGGATGAGATGCTGAGCTACATGCGCACCTGGTCGGCGACGCAACGCTATATGCAGGCCATCGGCAGCGACCCGGTTGCGCTGAATGCGCAGGAACTCAAGGATCAATGGGGCAGCGGCAAGCGCGACGTGCGATGGCCATTGACGCTGAAAGTCGGCGGAAAGCGACATAGAGTCTGCCGCTGAATTCTGCGAAAATTTGCCACTACGGACGATTAGCCCAGGCGACCATTTGAAGATCAAATCAACAACCATCAGGACCACTGTCATGCTTGCCGCGGTGCTGGCTGTCGGTGGCTGCACTGCCATTCAGGATTTCCTGGCGCCATTGGGGTCCGACGAGCGAGAAGAACAGTTGTCACCTGTGGCTGAAGAGGAACGTCTCGACCCGATCAACCGCAATTTCTTCACGCTGGAGTCGCCGGAGCAGGCGGTGATCGGCGAACCGCAAATCGTTTACACGAGGGAAGAAAATACATTCTCGGACCTTGCGCGTGAGTACGGGCTCGGCTACGACGAAATCGTTGCCGCCAATCCGGACATCGATCCGTGGCTGCCTGGCGATGGCACAGCGGTGCTATTGCCAACTCAGTACGTGTTGCCGGACGTTTCGCGACGTGGCCTGATCCTGAACATTGCGTCGAAACGTCTCTTCTATTTCCCGGAAGTTGTCGACGGCGCACCCATCCAGGTGCTGACCTATCCCATCGGTATCGGCCGCGTTGGCTGGGAGACGCCGCTCGGTAACACGACAGTCATATCAAAAGCGCGTGATCCCTCCTGGTATGTCCCGGTGTCGGTCCGCAGGGAACGTGCAGAAATGGGAAGCCCGTTGCCAGCGGTGGTACCGCCGGGGCCGGATAACCCGCTCGGACATTTCGTGCTGAAGCTCGACATGCCCGGCTACCTGATCCATGGCACTAACCAGCCCTATGGCGTCGGAATGCGAGTCAGTCACGGCTGCATCAGGCTTTACCCGGAAAATATCGAACCACTGTACGAAATGGTCGGCATCGGTGAGGCGGTAACGATCATCAATGAACCGTATCTGGCAGGTTGGCGCGACGGTGAGCTGTATTTCGAGAGCCATTCGCCGCTCGAGGATGACGTCATCACGCCCGAGGAGCGCATGCAGAAATTTTTTAAACACACCCGCAATACTTCGGGCGCATTCGTTGAGCAGGCGCAAATGGATCGGGCCAACGCAGTCGCCGCCAATGCACGCGGTGTGCCCGTACGGGTGTTGATGGCCGATGCCGATGAGGTCTTGCATCGCGCGCGCGTCGTTCGCAATACGGTGGAACCGGATCCGAACATGCCGACGATCGATGAGGTCCGCGCATTGCTCGACGAACCCCTCGAATCAGATATTCCGGTGGAACCGATTCCGGCAGAACCACTCAACGAATAGCAAAGCGGCAAAGCGGGGTCGGACTTCTGCGACCCTTTAAACGCATTGCGAAAACACGGTCAAATCAGCCGAAATACCTCAAGAATTCCTCCGGTAACGCTTTCTCGTCCAACGGATGCTCCGTTGGGACTGTCACCGGCATTGCGTAGTAGGTATTCCAGAAAAGAATATTAAGCGTCTCAGTGTCTGGCTCCTGCAGATCAGCAAGCAATGCTGCCAATGCTTTTCCCGTGTACGTCGATTCCAGCCTGATGTTGAGCTGCTCCTTTGCGAACGCGATCGCAGCTTCTGCTTCCGGCGTTGAATGTGCATAGCCCCCACCGAAAAAACTGTTTCGCAGCCTGATATTTGTACGGCTTGCGAGGTCAGCCGGCACTGACTCGTCGAGGCGGCGCATCATCGACACCGTCTTTTCAGTCAGTTTCGTCAACAGGTGGTCATTGGTAATCTCGGTCGCAGAAGCTCGCACGGCATGCACTTCGGTGTCGAGCTCTGCGATCGCGAGGCCAAGCGCCATTCCGATTGCTGTCCCCATCGTTCCGGTTCCGACGTAAATCCTGTCCGGTTTCGATATCTCGCCCACCGCAATCTGCTCAGCAAGCTCGAGACCCGCCGCAACAAAGCCGACGGTACCGCGCCACGATGAGCCGCCCATTGGGATGACCCATGCTTTCCTGCCCCAGAGACGGTCCCGCAGGGTCTGCACGCGTTTGGCATATGCCCCGCCATAGCGGACCAGTTCGGTGCCAGCTTGAAGGTGCATATTGAGCGTCGCGGCTATTTGCTCAGTCTTTGCCTGGTGCATCAGGAAACAGGTGCAGTCGAAACCGACCTGGCGGGCATATAAGGCAGTCGCCAGCGCAGAGTTCGACCCGACCGCGCCGAAGGTCGCGAGCCGCCCGCATTTCTTGTCGCGGGCGTGGGGGAAGATGTATTCGAGCTTGCGAACCTTGTTGCCGCCATAGATGGCGCCGGTCAGGTCGTCACACTTCAGTGACAGGTTGCGCTTGCCGGAATCGAGTTGCACGGATATCTCCCGGACCGGCGTCGGCAGGTCTGCAAGGCGCATTCTCGGCAATTGCTCACCAAGTGTCGGAAATCTTTCCAGGAGGTAATCGATATTCGACATAGGAATTAATCACGATTATTGCGCCACAACATTAGCATCTAAAGCGGACAGTAATTAGAATGCCCCCACAGATATCTGGCTCATAATCGCGGAGATAGGTTTGTCAGATGCTCTAGACCGGGGTATTACGGTCACCGAGATATCGCCGATGGATCATCCCATCGACGTGCCACCTGATTCCACGGCCGCATTTGTTGGCCGTGCCCTCCGAGGCCCCCTCAACACTCCGGTCCTTATTGAGAGTTTTGCCGCATTTCATCGCCGATTCGGCGGTACCTGGCAGCGCAGCAGTCTTGGACCTGCCGTGCAGCAGTACTTTGAACATGGTGGCAGGAAACTCTATGTCGTGCGCGTTGCCAACAGCGCACGCGGCCCGATGATCTGCTTGCCTGCGATCGGCGGCGTGCTGGTCCTGCATGCGCTGGAGCCTGGCTCGACAGAGACGATTCGCGCCGCCATCGATTACGACGGCATCGACATCGACGAACAGCGATTCAATCTGACGATTCAGCGCATCGCACCGAATACCGGACTGGTCGTCGACCAGGAAATTTATCGGCAGCTAAGCTGCCACGAAGAGGAGGGTGGCTTTATCGGCGAGGAGCTACTGACTTCTTCCCTGATTCGGGCGCAATTACCACTGCCGGCAGGACGCCCCGCGAAAACGAATGAGCACTACGTCGAGCACGCGCAACGCGGCACCGATGGCTATTCTTTGTCAGATTATGACCTTGTGGGTTGCGACTCTGGTAGCACCGGGATTTTCGCGCTGAATGAGATCGACCACTTCGATCTTCTGTACATACCGCCACCTGGCCGGGACCAGGATTTGGGCCCTGCCGCCATTGTTGCCGCAGAACTTTATTGCCGCAAACGGGGCGCGATGCTGGTTATGGATCCGTCGTGCGCATGGAAAAGTGTGCGCAAGGCAATTGAAGGTGTGCGCGATTTCGATTTTTCCAGCCCGAACATTTTTGCTTACTACCCGCGGGTCTACGCCAAAAAAGACGATGGCTCACCGCCGCGTGTCGTTGGCGGTGCGATTGCAGGCCTGCTGTGCAAGCTGGACAGGAATCACGGCCCGTGGGAAGACCTGGATCAATTAGGTTACGGCCTGACCAGCAAGCTGGTACCGGCGGTTGCAGTGAGCATCGATGATGCCCAGATGCTCGTGAAAGAAGGCATCAACGTAATTGCTGGTCGCACGGCTGGACGCGCAACCGTCTGTGGCTCCGTAACAATGGCCCGCGGCGGGCAAATGGATGGCAAGTTCACGAGCCTCACCGTTAGACGACTGTGCCTGGAAATTACCAACACGATTGACCATGCTACGCGGTGGACAGTTTTCGCACCCAACTCCACGGCCGTAGCGGATCGCGTCGACAGCCTGGTACACGCTTACATGTGTTCGCTTGCCGACTCGGGCGCATTCACCGACGACATGTTTGTCGTGCAGTGCGACGCAGGATTACATTCGAGGCCAATCAACAAAGATCGTGGGATTACCGTGTTACTGGCGTTCCATCCTGCAGGATCCGACGAAACCGTTTCACTGACCCTGCATCAGACTATCGGAGGTTGCCGCGTAGCGACGACAGCGTTTGCACCCGTCTTCGACGAGTGCGCTTAGAATGATCGCCCGCTGGGGCGGGCTCCTACGAAGATTCTGTAGGAGCCCGCCCCAGCGGGCGATTCATTCGATTTACAAACCGGGGACCTCATACCCAAGTTGCTTGCGTAACTCCACGAACTCCGGACGTTCCAGAAACGGATCACGATATAGGTTGACCGCGAAAGCGTTTAACTGACTCGATCTGAATCCCCCTCGACCTGATCAACCGTCAGACTCATATACTTGAGTGCACAATCGTGATCGGCCACGCCCAGGCAGGCTCTGACCCACCAGGCAGAATCCACAGTTTCCCCAGGACCGACATCGCCGCTCCCATTATTAATTGATCGGGAAGTTGACCGTTTATCTGACCGACTGGTCGAGAAAGTGCCCAAGAATCAGATGCGTAGGAGCTCGCCCTTTTGGACATGGATGTCGGTATATCGCGGAGCACATGGATGCGCGAGAGCGATGAGCGAGCGATCGCCCGCCGGGGCGGGCTCCTACGAGTCGCATTAAGTCATTAAGGGACCAGTTTCCTTATCAAAACGCGAATGGGCGCGTTCCATTCAGGGAGTGGCTCGATTCGCTCGACGGCCGGCATCGGAAAGAGATAGACATGAGCAAATCCAAACTCCCGCCTAGTATCCCCTGGAATTTCAAGGAGGAGTTGTACGAGAAATTGCGAGATCCCGAGTACGCCTCGTTCTATCTGAACGAAGCATTTCTGGATGACGATGAGATCGTGCTAAAGGGTGCAATCGAGGCTGTTGTTCATGCTCACGGTGTCGTGAAAGTTGCCAAAAAGGCAGGAATCAATCGATGTACTGTGTTTAAGACGCTCAAACCTGACACTCGAACCTCATTTACGACCATTCACCGTCTGCTGCTGGCGTGTGGCCTAAAATTCAGCACACAGCCAGTACTTGAGACAACGAAAAAGAAATCGAAGCGTGCTGTTCGCTCCTCGCTTTAACGGGTGCGTTACGGGTTGCCGAAACCACCGCCGCCTGGTGTTTTAATAACGAACGTGTCCCCTTCGCCCAGCCTCACAGTTGCGGTGCCGGATAGCGTTTCCTCTGATCCATCAGCACGAATGATGCGGTTGATGCCGGTCTTGGCGTCCTTGCCGCCTGCCAAACCAAACGGGGCGATGCGTCGATGATTCGAGAGAATCGCGGCCTCAACGGGTTCGGTGAATCTAAGCTTTCGTACAGTGCCATTTCCCCCATGCCATTTGCCGGCACCCCCGGAATTCTGCCGAATTGAAAACGACTCGACGATGACCGGGAAATTCTGTTCGAAGACTTCCGGATCGGTCATCCGCGAATTGGTCATGTGCGTGTGCACGGCACTGGTGCCGTTGAATCCGGGGCCCGCGCCTGCGCCACCGCAGATGGTTTCGTAGTACTGAACTTTGTCGTTGCCAAACGTAAAATTATTCATCGTGCCTTGCGAGGCGGCGAGCGCACCCAATGCGCCGTATAGCGTGTCAGTCACGCACTGTGATGTTTCGACGTTGCCGGCAACGACTGCAGCAGGATAGGACGGGCTGAGCATGCTGTCTTTCGGAATCCTGATCTTCAACGGTTCGAGGCAACCCTCATTCATTGGTATCTCTTCTTCGATGAGACTGCGAAAAACGTACAGCACGGCAGCACGTGTGACCGCTTCGGGCGCATTGAAGTTCGTTTCTGATTGTGGCGAGGTGCCGGTGAAATCAATGCTTGCCTCGCGCTTTTCGTGATCGACTTCAATACGGGCGCAGATTCTCTCGCCCGAGTCGAGTTCGTATTCGAACGCACCATCTTTGAGTGTTCCGAGCAGCCGGCGCACACTCGTTGCAGCGTTCTCGCGCACGAATCTCAAATAGCTTTGCACTGTTGACATCCCGTAGCGCTCGATCGCCTTCTCGAGCTGACGAATGCCTTGTTGATTGGCTGCGAGCTGTGCTTTTAAGTCTGCAATATTCTGTTTCTGGTTGCGTGCCGGATATTTCGCACCGGCCAGCAACTGAACAACTGCATCCATCTGGAATTCACCGGCTCGAACCAGCCAGAAGTTATCGATCAATACGCCTTCTTCGTCGATGTGATGACTCTCCGATGGCATCGAGCCTGGCGTGATGCCGCCAATGTCGGCGTGATGAGCGCGTGATGCGAGGAAGAACAGCGGTTTGTCCGAATTTTCAAACCATGGTGTCACCACGGTGATGTCAGGAAGATGCGTGCCGCCGTTGTAAGGCGAGTTCAGCATGATGGTATCGCCTGGTTGCAGTTCGCTGCCTGTTGCGGTGATGACGCTGCGTACACTCTCGCCCATCGAGCCCAGGTGCACCGGCATGTGCGGTGCGTTCGACACCAGCCGACCCTCCTCGTCGAACAAGGCGCAGGAGAAATCGAGTCGTTCACGAATGTTGACGGACAACGCCGTGTTCTGCAGCACCGTGCCCATTTGTTCCGCGATATGCATGAACAGGCGGTTGAAAACTTCGAGCCTTACCGGGTCAGGCTTTGTTTCTTCAGCTACGGCATCCTGATGCGATTCACCTTGTTGTTCGAGCAGCAGATGGCCCCTGTCATTAACCGTCCCCGCCCAGCCGGCGTCGACCACTGTCGTGCTGTTTGCCTCGGCAATAATCGCCGGTCCGTCGATCGTCCGTCCGGCTCCCAAGGCATCTCGTCGGTACACCGGCACTTCCTGCCACTGATCTGCAACCCACATTTTTTCGCTGCCGGCAACCAGGGATTCTGCTTGTGCTTCGATGAGCGGATCACTGATGACCTGCTCAATGCCGGTGCCTTCAAGCCGCAGTGTCGCAATAAGCAGTTGCCCTGCATCCGGCTCGGTTCCGAATCGATTGCGGTACACCTCGGAGAACGCTTCGATCATGTCGGCAATATTGCCGTAGGGCACGTTAAGGATCGTGTCGGAGCCGCTGATGCGCAGTCCAAGGCCGACCTGAAAGCTGCGGTTTTCCGTCGGCACGTTCTGTGCGGCGAGCGAATCGTCGCAGTGCTTGCGGAGGTCCGAGATTGAGGGCTGCATACGCGAGATTTCTTCGTCAGAGAATGGCACTTCGATCGATTGCTGTTTCTCGACCCGAATATCAGAAAGCCCCATGCCGTAAGCCGACAAAACGCCCGCCATTGGGTGCAGCCAGATTTTTCGCATGCCAAGGACTTCGGCGACTGCACACGCGTGCTGGCCACCGGCACCGCCAAAGCAACACAAAATGAAATCACGAACATCTTCACCACGTTCGATCGTGATCTTGCGAATGGCATTAGCCATGCTTTCAACGGCCACGGTCAGGAATCCGGATGCGACTTTTTCAGGCGTAACTGCAATACCGCTATCTTTTGAGATCGCATCGGCCAGGGCAGAAAACGCTTTTCCGGATGCAGCAGCATCCAGTGGCTGATTTGCATCGGAACCAAACACGCTCGGGAAGTAATTGACCGGAACGCGTCCAAGTAACACGTTCGCGTCTGTGACCGTCAACGGACCATTGCGCCTATAGCAGGCTGGACCGGGATTCGCACCTGCAGAATCGGGACCGACCTGGTAACGCTGATCCCGGTACTTGAGTATCGAGCCGCCACCGGCCGCGATCGTATGAATCTTCATCATGGGTGCACGCAGGCGCACGCCCGCCACTATGGAATCGTTGCTGCGCTCGTATTCCCCGCTCCAGGCCGATACATCGGTTGACGTGCCACCCATGTCGAAGCCAATCAGCCGTTCGTGTCCTGCCCGCGATGCGGATTCCACCATGCCGACTACACCAGCGGCCGGACCCGAAAGAATGCTGTCTTTGCCCCTGAATTTGTCGGCGAGCACGAGTCCGCCATTGCTTTGCATAAACAAAAGCCGATTTGGCGTCGCGATATTCTTGAGCGCGCGTTTCAGTCCATCAATGTAATTGTTTAATACAGGAGTGAGATAGGCGTCGGCCAGCGTTGTTTCTGCACGGCTCACAAACTTGATCAGTGATTCGACATCGTGCGACACAGAAATCTGTTGCAGTCCCGCTTCTTTTGCGATTGTGGCAATTTGGTTCTCGTGCTGCGGGAATTTGTACCCGTGCACGAGGCATATTGCGACAGATGTGATGCCATCTTCGGCGCAACGCCGCAGTGCGGCAGTTATCGAATCTTCATCAAGCGCTTGAATGACGTCACCATCAGCATTCAGTCGTTCTGATGTTTCGATGACGCGAGCATAGAGTGGTTCAGGCTTGATGATGTTGAGCGCGAAGATATCAGGTCGATTCTGATAGCCGATTGCGAGCGCATCGGCGAACCCTTTTGTGACGACCAACGCCGTCGGCGATCCCTGGCGTTCCAACAGCGCATTGGTGGCTACAGTTGTACCCATTTTGACGGCTTCAATCGATACAGCTTCCGGCCATTCCGCGACCATCCGCCGAATGCCTTCTGCAGCCGCGTCGTCGTATTGCTCCGGGTTCTCGGATAGCAGTTTCGCGGTCTCGAGCGAACCGTCAGGACGGAGTGCCACGACGTCGGTAAAGGTGCCGCCTCGGTCGATCCAGAATTGCCAGCTGCCGTCTGTCATAGCCCGGAAGTTAGCGGAAATATTGACCATGCACACCTTTTTTGCCGGTATCATGTGGCCTTGCTGGGGGCAGGCCGGTATGGTTCTTCGCCACGCCGGCTACGCAAAGCATCCGAAATATTTGCCACGATCGAAGGCTATGAGCCTTACCGCTCTGTGGGACTAACGAGGTTCACCCGATCATTGCAACAGATTGGACGACGAATGGGTATGCGAATAATGGCCGTTCGTGGAATGAAATGAGGAAGATGATGAACAGGAAATACTTCGGCCGTGCAATTGCGGTGACTGCGATGATTGCGTTGGCAGCCCTGGCTTATGCGCAGGACGATGAATTCGAGCCGGTCGATCTGCCCGACAACATCGCTGAAAAAGTTGCAGGTTTCGACCAGGAAAAGATCGATTTTTTGACGGGTGATGGGATATTCGAGTTTGCTGGCAGCCACGAACTTTTGTTTGATCGATTCAAGAACAAATCGCCAGAGGATGTCGAGGCCTACATCGATGCGATGATGCGCGTAAAGGAGTTGATGAAATTCGATCCCGAGACGGATATGGAATCGATTCCGCTTAACACGGATTCGCCGGGCTTCAATAGTTGGAAAACGAGGCGGCCGGCTGAATTCGATACACCGCGCGATGCCGGGCCGATAAACATAAACCGCTACCTGAGTGCTTCACCGAAGCAGGGCATTCCGACGTTTTTCAATCTGCCAGTGGCGCTGACGCCGGAAGACCTCGTGGCGGGCGAAGTTGACGTTGCGATCATGGGTATTCCTCTCGATACCGGAACCGGTTTCCGCGGTGCGGCGTACGGCCCGAAAGCTGTTCGCGCAGGTCTTGTTTATGGCGGTATCGGCATGTCGAACCTGCCACACATGCACACGATGGTGTCACCTTTCGACGAATTGACGATCGTCGATTACGGCGATATTGCGGTCGATTACCTGAGTCTCGAACGAAGTGTCGGGCATATCCGGAAAATGGTTCGCGAGGTTGCGGCAGCCGGGACGATTCCGATGATCGTCGGTGGTGATCATTCATTGATGTATCCGGATGTCGCCGGAATCGTGGACGTATACGGTGCCGGCAATGTTGGTGTCATCCATTTCGATGCGCACTACGATGCCGGACGCGGCGGCACGCATCTTCTGTCACACGGCAGGCCGGTAAGACGTTTGATCAACGAAAAACTCGTTCTTGGTCCAAACTTTATCCAGGTTGGCTTGCGCGGTTACTGGCCTGGACAATCCGGTTTTGAATGGATGCAGGAGCAGGGCCTGCGTTATCATCCGATGGCCGAGATTGAGAAGAATGGTTGGGATGTGGTGATGGATCGTGTATTGAAGGAAGCGCTGGAAAACGGTCCGGAATATATTTTCATTTCCTTCGATGTTGATGTGCTCGATCCGGCTTATATGCCGGGTACGGGGACGCCGGAACCTGGTGGTCTGACGACACGGGAAGTATTCCCGATCGTTCGCGGCCTTTGTGCACAAAAACAGATCGTCGGCTTTGAACTCGTTGAGCTAAATCCGTTGGTCGATCCGGGATATACGTCGGCACAGAACTCGAATCGGATTCTCGCGGAATGCCTGACCGGCATCGCGATGCGCAAGAAGGGCATAACCGATCCGAAATACCTGAGTCCGCTGACGACGGAACACGGGCACGATAATTGAGGCAACTGTTACTAATTATTTGCCTGTTACCTGTTGCAGTTTTCGCCGACAATGCGGCGCCGGCGAAATGAGCGGTACGATCTGGTCTGCGCAAGTACAATCGTCTCGAAGAGACCCGATAATAATTCGGACCCATGGATAACACCGCTGTTGTACTTGTAACGCTTGTTATCTACAACGCCTTGCTGATTAGTGTTGGATTGTGGGCGAGGGGACGTAACAAAAGCGCTGAGGATTTTTTCCTTGGGGGCCGGGGTCTCGGGCCTTGGGTAGCAGCGATCAGTGCGTCGGCCAGTTCCTCATCCGCGTGGACTTTGCTTGGCGTCAGCGGCGCCGCCTATGCGTGGGGCCTTCCCGCGTTGTGGTTATTTCCGGCAACGGTTGGCGGATTCCTGCTCAACTGAGCCTGGGTTGCGCCGCGACTGCAGCGTCTCGCAAGAGAAGAGGGCGCGGTGACACTGAGTGAGATTGTCGCGCCGTCGACTTTGGGTGAGCTGCGCCAGGTAATTTTGCGAGTCGCCGCACTAATTATCGTTTTCTGTTTTGTTTTTTATGTTGCGTCGCAATTCGAAGCCGCCGGCAAGGCCTTCGAATCCGTGTTTGGCCTGTCGAAAGCGACCAGCATTCTCGTGGGTGCCGGCATCGTGCTGGCCTACACGATGCTGGGCGGATTCTGGGCGGTCAGCGTTACCGATTCGATCCAGGGAATACTGATGGTGGTTGCAGCCATCGTGCTGCCATTTGCAGCATTGACGGCCGTCGGCGGATTTGGGCCGCTGACCGGTGGACTGGCAGAGTTAGGCAATGCCGGTTCTCCGCTCAGTAATGGGTCGTTCGGTGGATTGACGAGCCTGTTCTTCGTACTCGGGCTTTTTGGAATCGGCATCGGCTATCCGGGACAGCCGCATGTCGTGAACCGTTACATGGCATTGAAAGACGAAAAAAGTCTCAGGCAGGGTCGCATCATTGCGCTGAGCTGGGCGGTGATTGTCTATTCGGGGATGTTGTTGCTTGGTCTGTGTGCGCGAGTGATGTTTTCCGACCTCGGCGATTCAGAACAAGTGCTCTTCCGTGCTGCTGGCGTTCTGTTGCCACCAGTGATTGCTGGCGTGATGCTTGCGGCAGTTTTGTCCGCGATCATGTCGACGGCGGACAGTCAGTTACTCGTCGCATCGTCGGCCATCTCCTACGACTGGCATCTTGCATCGCAGCGGGCAAAGACCGGATTGAGCGGCATGCGCACGACAGTGGTTGGAGTTTTGATACTTGCGACGATTCTCGCTTTGGTCTGGCGTGCGGACATTTTTTCCAGAGTTCTGTTCGCATGGTCCGCGGCAGGCTCCGCGTTTGGTCCGATCCTGATCATGCGCCTGCTCGGACGCTCATTGTCGGATCACAGCACATTGGCGGCCATGTTGACGGGATTCGGTTTGACGGTCGTCATATCCTGGCTTCCGGATATGCCGGGCGACTTTGCCGAACGCATCCTGCCGTTTATTGCAGCGATTACGATCGCCTCTCTCGGCAGCCGGCCCAGCAATTAAGGGGACAGTTGATTCAATTCATTCGCCCGCTGGGGCGGGCTCCTACAAGCCTGACGTAGGAGCCCGCCCCAGCGGGCGATGCCGTACTCCTACAAGCCTGACGTAGGAGCCTGCCCCAGCGGGCGATGCCGTACTCCAGATCTATTCCGCGGTTACAGCACCGCGGAAATCACTCATTTTTGATTTGAAGTAACGTGCGATGTCGTCGGCAATCATCATGTTGGTTGGTATCAGGATCAACGTGATCATGGTGGCGAACAGGATGCCGAATCCCAGCGAAATTGCCATCGGAATCAGGAACCGGGCCGATGACGACTGATCCAACAGCAACGGTGTCAAACCGAAGAATGTCGTCAGCGACGTCAGCATGACCGGACGGAACCTGACCACCCCTGCGCGCTCGACGGCCGACAGAAGCGGCTCTCCCGCGTTCCGGTGGCGCTGATTAATGAAGTCGACGAGGACCAGGCTGTCGTTGATGACCACACCGATAAGCGCCATCAGTCCGAGTACGCTGAGAATGGTCAGTGTCACGCCCATGATCCAGTGGCCGATGATGGCGCCAATAACGCCGAACGGTATCACCGACATCACAATCACCGGCTGTATATAGGATTTCAGGGGCAGTGCCAGCAGGCAGTAGATCGCGAACAATACGATGATAATGCCGAGCTGCAAGCTGCCGAATGTTTCTGCCTGTCGTGCCTGTTCTCCCTCCAGCGTGTAGGAAATCGACGGATATTTCACCAGCAACGAATCGACGTAGGCTCGCAGATCCTCCAGCAGCACGACCATGTTCGTGTTGTCCTTGTCGACGTCGGCGGTGACATTCAAAACGCGATAGCCATCGATGCGCGTAATCTGCGAGGGACCGCGTCCCGGATTGATCGTTGCTACGTTTGCGAGTGGAATCAGGCGTCCGTTCGGCGCGGCGATCAGCATTTCTTTCAAGGACGCAACGGTTCGCCGTTCATCGATCGGGAAGCGCACCAGCACGCGAATGTCGTCGCGACCGCGCTGTATGCGCTGCGCCTGTAGACCCTTGAATGCCTGACCAACCTGATTGACAATTTCGTTTCGCGTCAGACCAACGAGGTAGCCCTGTGGGCTCAAGTCGATCTGAAGTTCTTCCTTGCCATCCGACAAGCTGTCGGCGATCTCGAACACACCCGGGTAAGTGGCCAGTTGTTTTTTGACTTCTTCACCAACCGCGTTCAGCGTTTCAAGTGAGTTGCCGCTGAACTGGATATCGATCGGATCTCCGGCGCGGAAAAACGATGCCCGGAAATTAAGACTTTCAGCGCCGGGGATCGGCCCGGTCAGGTCGCGCCATTCATTGTTCATCTCGGCTACCGAGAAATCGATCGTCCGGTTCTGTCGCGGCACAGTTTCCAACTGCACGCGAGCGAGATGCGAACCATTGCTGCGACCACCGGAACCAACACTCGACAGAATGTTGATGATCATGCTGTGCCCGGTATCGGGATCGGTATATTTTTCCTGCAGGATGTTCGCCGCGGCAACCAGTTTCTCTGCATGCCGGCTGGTCACGTCAAACGGCGTGCCGACTGGCATCGTGAGTGCCGCCCTCGCGGTTTCACCCTCCAGCCTTTCGAACATCACGAATCGAGTCCAGCCGCTAACGATCAGCATGATCAGGACAATCAGTACGCCAGCGAATGCCGCAACGGTCGAATAACGATTGCGCAAGCAGAATTTCAGTGCGGGTTCGTAGTATTTGAGAATGAGTTTTTCGAACCCGTCGGCGAAGCGGCTTTGCCAGGCCTGGAATCCGGACGCCTTGTGGTCATGCTCGTGCAGTTGGATATGTTTCAGATGCGCCGGAAGAATCAGCTTTGATTCGATCAGCGAAAACATCAGTACCGGAATCACCACGGCGGGGATAGGCGCGAAAATTTGTCCCATGCGACCTTCTATGAACGCCAGCGGCATAAACGCGGCAATCGTCGTCAGTATTCCAAAGGTCACCGGAATGGCAACCTCCTTGGTGCCATGGATTGCTGCAGACAGCCCGGAATCACCCTGGCGCATATGTGAATAGACGTTCTCGCCGGTCACAATCGCATCGTCGACGACAATGCCGAGCACCATGATAAAGCCGAAGGCGCTCATCAGGTTCAAACTGATGTCGAAGTAATACAGTACGATGAATGCACCGAGGAAACTGATTGGAATTCCCAGGAAAACCCAAAGGGCAATGGCAGGCCTGAGGAACAGCGATAACAGTAAAATGACCAGCACGCCACCCTGGATCGCGCTATTGGTCATGATGCCGAGTCGATCCTTGAGTCGCGCGGAATCGTCATCCCAGTACGAGAGTTCCATACCGACGGGTAATGTGCCCTGCTTGGAGTCAATGTAGCCTTTGACGATCTCAGAGATCGTAATCGCGCTCTGATTGCCGACCCGTTCGACATCGACGAATGCGGCATACTTGCCGTTAAACCGCGTGCGCAGAGACTCCTCCTCGAATCCATCCAGAACTGTTGCGATATCGCTGACCCTGACAATACTGCCGTCCGGGTTGGTCTTGACGACAATTTTTTCAAAATCCGCACGTCGATAGGCCTGACCTTTCGATCGGATCAGTACGTCACCGCCCTCGGTCCTTACATTTCCTGCAGATATATCGACAGAGCTGCCGCGAATTGCACGCGATATGTCCTCCAGCGAAACGTCAAATTCCCGTAACCGGTCCGGTGAGGCTTCAATTGCGATTTCGTAGCGGCGTACGGATCCGAGGCTTACCTTGGTAATGCCGTCGACTCTCAGCAGGTCGTCGCGAACCCGCTCGGCATAGAGACGGATCTCGTCTTCACTGTAGTCGCCCGCAATGACGACGCTAATGACGGCCCAGGAATGCTGGCTCAGACTGATAACAGGTTTTTCGGTGTCAGCGGGAAATACATTGATTGCGTCAACCCGGCTCTTGATGTCATCCAGCAACTCGCGTGGGTCGTAATCGGCATCGATCTCGATCCAGACGCGCGTGCTGCCCTCGACGGATCGCGAAGTGATCTTGTCGATGCCCTCGAGATCCTGCACGGCCTCTTCTATTCTGACCGCAATACCGAGTTCGACGTCTTCGGGCGTTGCGCCGCGTAACGGCACTGAAACGGTGACCGTATCCGGATCCGAGAACGGGAAAATTTCGAGTCTGACGCCATCGTTCAGGGCAAGCGCGCCGCCGATCATGATCGTAACCATCAGCAGGTTCGCCGCAACGGAATTTCTTGCGAACCAGGAAATCATTTCCTAGCTTCCTGCTGATTGCGGCCCATGCGTCGATCGCCTTCTTCTCCGACGACGGATACCCTGATGCCCGATGTCAGCTGGCCGAGCGGCGTCGTCACCAGTACATCGCCTGGCTCCAGGCCAGCGGCGATCACGGCTTCATCGTCGTTTTGCCACGCGATCTCGATATCAACGCGCCGCAATATCTCGTCCTCCACGATGTACACGTAGGTTCCCTGATAAATGGTGTTGTTCGGGATCACCAGTGCACCGGGAATCGTCTTGCCCTCAAGTCTCGCGGTGACGTACTGGCCGATTTTGAGCGGAGCATGATCTTCGTTGCCACGGCCGAAGGGATCCTCGATCTGCGCGATGACATGCAGTTGCCGCGCGGTTTCATCGATTGCACCTTCGGTACGGATCAGCGTCGCGTCCCAGGATTCTTCCCCACCCAGATCCGAGTGGATCTGTACCTTACCGCCCACTTCACGCGATACATTGCCGAAACGATAAGATTCAGGCAGATCGATGAAAGGCAGGTCCCTGTTTCTAAGGGGAAGACGAATCTCGACGACGTCCGTCGCGTAGATTTCGGCGAGCTGCGTATTCGGTGATACGACCTGGCCTACGTCGGCCAATTTACGCAGTATCCGCCCCGCAAATGGCGCAACGATATGGGTGCGTTCCAGATCGAGCTCTGTCTTGCGCAACACCGACTCGGCGGAAACTATTCCTGCTTTCGCTGATTCAAGCTGGGGAATACGCAATACTAGATCGGGCGCCTCGCCAGTGTTGCCCAGACGATCCCAGTCTTCGCGCGCCTGATTGGTTCTCGCCTCTGCCTCCGCAAGCGTCTGCTGCGCATCCGTCAACAACGCGCCGGCGATACGTACGTCCGCTTCGTAGTCGCGTGCATCGATATTTGCGAGAACGTCACCTTTCTCAAAGAAGCCGCCATCGCGAACATTGGGATTGACCGACACGATTTGTCCACCGACTTGCGCCACCAGGATGCTGCGCGTTCGTGGCTGCACTGTGCCGTAGCTTTCCAGCACGATCGGGTAGTCCTGCTCGGCCACGACCCTGGTTTCCACGGTCATCACCGGACCTGAAAATGGTGGTCTTTGTGGTGCCTCGGGCGGGTTCATCCGGATAATCATGGCAACAAGCAATAATCCGCCAAAAATAGCGAGCGGAATCAGTTTTTTGTTTTTAAAATCCAATTTTAATATTCGCTTGAGAATTCGCCGCCTAATGCAAGGTACAGGGAAATGCGATTCTGCAGAAGGAGATTCCTGAGTTGCACAACCGTCGACTCGGCGTCGAATGCCTGGCGCTGCGATTCGAGCACCGTCGTGTATGGGACCAGCCCTCGTTGATATTGTTCAAGCGCCAGCTCGAGCGCGGCCGCGGAGTTGGTTTCCGCGTCCAGGAACGACTCATAGCGCTCTATTAAGGAAACCGAACGAGAGATCGAATTCTCTACGTCGGCGAAGGCTCGGAATACCAGGTCGAGATACTGCTGTTCCGTCTGCCGTACTTGTGCGACCGCCTGTTCTTCGATCGCCTCGAGCCGGCCGGCGTTGAAAAGCGGTTGAGTCAGGCCGCCTGCGATCGACCAGACCGATAGATCGGTTTTGAGCAAGTCCGAAAATTCTGCAGAGGCTACGCCTGCGCTGCCAACTAGTGACAAACTCGGAAATCGTGCTTTGTGGGCCGCCGCAACGTTAGCATCCGCAGCCAGGAGATTCAGCCAGGCTTCCTGCACATCGGTCCGCCGTGTGAGTAGTTCCGATGGGAGACCGGAAGGAATAGGCGTTGTCAGTACCGGTAACCTGCCCGGCATTTCCATACGCCCGTCGGGATAACGAGCAAGCGACAACTGCAAATCAGCAATTGTCTCAGACAGCGTCTGTTCCTGCTGCGCGTAATTCGCCTGCTGCCGCTCAACCTGGTTACGCGCCAGGTAAAGATCAAGCGCGTCATTCAGCCCCTGACGGTAACCGCTGGCAGCGATGTCATGACTCACGATCGCGTTGTCGAGACGGCGCCTGGCCACTTCGAGCAATTGCTGCGCTTCCATTACGCCGAAATAGGCGCCGGTTGTTGCAGCAGCCAGGTTCCGTTGCACGGATTCGAATCTTGCCTGCTGAGCACCCAGCGCAAGTTGAGCGGCCTGTTGTTGTTTGCTAAGGCGGCCCCACAGATCTACTTCCCAACGGGCGTCGACGCTCGCAGCAAATGATTCCGCTGTGGCTCGCTGGTCGGACGCATCGGTAAATCCGCGGCGCGAGCCGTCAATTGAAACGTCAAGATCGGGAAAACGGTTGGCACGGACAATAACCACCGTTTGCTCGGCCTGGTAAAGTCGCGCACGCTCCTGCTCCAACAGGTAGTTATTCGAGATTGCCTCGTTGACAAAATTGCTTAATTGCGGATCGTCGAAGCTTTCGAGCCAGTTCAGGTCGACTGTTCCGCTGTCGCCGCCACGAACCCAATCGGCCGGCATGCCTAATTCCGTGGCCTCCGGAGTTATTGCTGATTGCGTGCAGCCGCCGAAAACGCCGGCCGAAATTGCCATAAAAGCACATAAAAACAATGATTTATTGTGAAATTGGCCGAGCACTGGTGAAAATCCGCGAGGTCGTGAAACCGGCTGGCTAGTATCCCAAGAACGCGCGATGCAGGAAAGGTGTCTTATCCCTTCTTTGCAAACAAAAACAATCCCGGGCAGTCTTGCCGACCATGAAGCTGGATCGGTTTATCAGGCTTGCGGTCGGACTACTGATACTGCTGGTTTTTGTCATCGCGATCGCAGCAATGCTGTTTGTGACTGAATCCGCCCTTAACGTGTGGGACCGGCTTGTACAGGGACCCCGATTCCTGTTGTACGGCTATTTTGCGGCGATGACAGGCCTGATCATGGCGGCAATCTGGCTGGTCATGCGTCTTGTTGTCAGGCGCAAAATCCGTGACACGAAATCATCGTCCCAGCCATTGCGGCAGGCCGACATAAAGCAGCGGCTGCGCGAGGCGGAAAAAACAGGTGTTGGCGTGGAGAAAGCTCAGGCGGAATTGCAGGAGCTTGCTGCGCGCCAGGAAAGCGGTTCGGTTCATTTGTGTTTCTTTGGCGAGATCAGCACCGGCAAAAGTTCCCTGATCAAGGCGCTGGTCCCGGATGCTGACGTTGCAATCAGTGCGGTCGGCGGTTCGACCATGGATATTCGTCATTTTCGCTGGCGCGACGACAAAGGCAGGCAAATTTTGCTAACCGATGTGCCGGGCAGCGGCGGGCTCGAATCCAAACTCGACCAGGTTGCCGAAGAAGAGGCATTGCGGTCACAGGTTGTCCTGTTCATTTGCGACGGAGATCTGACGCGTGCCGAAAGCCATGCGGTGCAGCGACTATTGGCACTGGAAAAACCGCTCATCCTCGTAATGAACAAGTCCGATCGCTATTCGCGCGAAGAACAATCGATGTTATTGGAACGCTTGCTGGACCAGCTTGGCGATCTGGGCAGCGAGTTTTCGAATGACCAGGTAGTCGCAGTCTCGGCTGGTGGTGAAATCGACGCTGTGCAGCGGCAGCCGGACGGATCGGAAGCAACCATTCGACGCACACGACCGGCAGACATCGGTGTACTGGTGGTAGCTATCAATCGCTTGCTTGAGGACGAAATTGACTCGCTCGATATACGTCGTGACCGGGCGGTGTTCAGGCTGGCGGCTGATAAGCTGAAGGAAGCAGAACTCGAGTATCGTCAACAACGCGCCACACAGATAATCCGCAGCTCGACCCGCAAGGCAGTGGTCGGTGCATTGGCCGCAGTCAGTCCGGGAACTGACATAATTATCCAGGGATACATCGGCACGGCGATGACCCGTGAGCTGTGTAGTCTGTTTGGCGCTGCGCCGCGCGACCTGGATGTCGAGGAATTTCTGAACCTGAGCCAGAGCCGTGCCGGCAAGGCGTTGCCACTGAGCATGGCCGTGGCCGGCAACGGGCTCAAGGCGTTTCCCGGTATTGGCACGGTCGCCGGCGGCGTCGTGCATGCTGTAGCCTACGGACTTATCTTCGATGCGCTGGGCAGAAGCCTGGTGCTGACATTGGAAGCGCACGGTCAGTTTGACCCCGAAACAGCCGCAAAAGAGTTTGAGGACGGAATCAGTGAGCATATTGATGCGGGTGTTCGACAGGTTGCCAGGATGGCCCTGGATCAGGAAAAAGGAAAAGACTGAATCGGCTGACGACTCCGGCAGCGCTCACCTGAACCTGGCACGTGAAAGCCTCCGCGACCTGATCGAAGATACGCGGCTGCCGCCAGGCGTTCGTGATTCCCTCGCGCATGATTACGAAGCGGTACAGGCCATGCTCGATAAGTTGCAGCATGGCCACCTGCACATCGCCGTTTTCGGCCGCGTCAGCACCGGCAAATCTTCGCTCCTCAACACCTTGATCGGCGAGCAGAAGTTCGCCGTCAGTCCGTTGCACGGGGAAACAAAAAAATCCTCGATGCAGCACTGGTCGGAAATCGAAGCAGCTGGCGTTTTTCTAATCGACACGCCAGGTCTGGACGAAGCCGGCGGCGAAGTGCGCGAAGACATGGCCAAAGAGGTCGCGAATCGCTCTGATCTCGTCATCTTCGTACTGGACAGTGACATCACTGACAGTGAATTGCAGGCGCTCCGCATGCTGTTGGCGCAGGGCAGGCCGGTGATCGTCACTCTGAACAAAGCAGATTTATATACGCAACAGGACTTGGATTCCCTGCTGCAATCGATCCGCGAAAAAACGACGGGGCTGGCGCATCCCGACGATGTATTGGCGATTGCGGCGCAGCCGCGACCGCAGCAGATCGTCGAAATCGACGACGATGGCAACGAAGTCACAACAATGCGCGACCGCAAACCGAACATTGCCACACTGCGCATTCGTCTCTGGGAAATATTCGAGGCCGAAGGCAAGACACTGGCGGCACTTAACGCCAGCCTGTTTGCGGCGGACTTGAGCGACCAGGTCGGCATTCGAATTCTGAATGCCCGGCGCGAACTCGGCGACAGACTGGTAAGAACCTATTGTGTTGCCAAAGGCATCGCGGTCGCATTCAACCCAGTACCGGTTGCAGACCTGTTTGCAGCAGCATTCATCGACATCGGGATGGTGATGCACCTGTCGCATGTCTACGACCTGCCATTGAGCCGTCGGGAAGCCGGTTCGCTGGTCAGCATCATCGTCGCCGAGGCGGCGGCGCTGATGGGCACTGTCTGGGCATTGCATTTTGTGTCGAGCGCGCTGAAGGTCGGTACGGTAGGACTCTCGACCGTGGTGACGGCAGGGGCCCAGGGCACTATCGCGTATTACAGCACCTACGTCGTCGGACAGATCGCGGCCGAATACCTGTCAAAAGGAAAATCCTGGGGCGAGGGCGGACCGAAAACAGTGGTGCAGGAAATCCTCGACAGCCTTGACCGCGACACGGTGCTTCGGGAAGCCAAAAAAGAAATTCAGGTAAGGCTGGGCTTGAGCTAACTCAACCCAGGAACGCATGTCTCCGCGAAAATCAGTCCGGTTGTCAGACAAGACGCAACGCCGCCATTCAAACGTCACCAGTACCGGCTAGACAATGGGTGGCGAACGGCCACCAGCGGAGCCCCGAATGCTGCGCGCGCGGCGTCGTGATTTGCTGGATTCACCATAATTCGAAGCCCGTAATAACTATTATTTTCATCTAGTTACGGGCAAAATCTAAAAAGTTGACGAGTTTAACTTCCAAACACGAGGATAACTGTACAAAATATGTCCTGCACCAATGAGGGAAACGAGCGATTGACCTCGGCGACGCGGCACTCTGAACAATTAAAACCAAGGTGTCTGCGAATCGATAAGAATCATAATATGGGAATCGGTGCGTGGTACGAGCGCTAGAGAATCCTGGACCTGATCCAACGTATGTCGAATTCTTCGGGTTCGCGCGACGGCCGTTTGCACGCCTGTCTCAACCGTCCGAAATCTTTCATACCGAACAGTATTCGTTGCTGACGGCCCATCTGGCGGTCGCGACGGAACAGGCCGATTGCCTGGTCGTCATTTGCGGTGCCGAGGGATCGGGAAAAACCACCTTGCTGAACCGTTACATTACCAGCCTCAACGATGAAATCTGTTTCGCGACCATCGATGAAACCTGTAATGGCGAGAAACAATTCTACCTCGCGTTTCTGAGACAACTTGGATTTAGAGATATCACTGGCACGGCGCATGAGTTGCGGCGCATCACCGAGGAATTCCTCGTCAATCGTGGCATGGCCGAAGATCCTGTTCTGATAATCATTGATAACGCTCACCTGGTTAAACCGATCGTATTAGAGCAGCTGCGGCGGATCTCCGCGCTCAAAGCCAAGAACCGCAGAGTCCTTAGCGCAGTGCTTGCTGGCAGTTCCGATCTTGTGAGTGTCATGGACTCACCGGCCATGAGCCAGATCAAGTTCCGCAGTCACGTCCAATTCAATATTCGCGTCTATACCGAAGAGGAGACAGCAAACTACGTCTGGCACCATCTAAGGTTGGCAGGCGGTACTGATGCCGTGAATTTCTCGAAAGAGGCACATGCGCTGATTTACCTGTATACCGGCGGGATTCCGAACCTGATAAACGTTTTGTGCAACGACGTCCTCACAGCAGCGAGTGCCTTGAAATCGCATAATGTCACGGAGGAGCTTGTTCGGACGGTTGCAGACAAACGACGACTCTCACCACATGTGGTTCCTCTGCAAGGAAAGGGGCGACGCAGTACCGATGCTGATTTCAAGCTTGCAAAATCCGAAAAAAAGGCCGGGGAACGCATAACGCCCAGAGATTCAACGGCCAGGAAAACAGCCGAGGAAACAGCCGAGGAAACAGCCGAACAACCCATGCTGAAACCCGAAACGTCGGATGTTGGCGGCAAGAATCTGCTGGATCAAATTTCCGAGCTTTCAGCGCACCTTGACCGAATCAAGGCGGAAAGGATTCGGACCCTTGAAGGTATCGGCACGCGTGACAAAGACATTGGCGAACTGCGCGACAAGCTCGAAACGGAGATCGCAGCAGCCGAGAAACTGACGACCGCGCTTGGAGACAACGCCGACGAGATCGGGCAACTGACTAAGGAACTGTCTAACGGCACGAAAGCGTTGGAGGAGAGTGAGAAAGCATCAAAGAAACTCGCTGCCAATCTGGAGAAGGAAAGAAGCGCCGTAAAAACCGCGCGGACTGATATTGCTGAATCCAAAGCAACAGTAAAAGAGCTGAGCCAGCAGAAATCAGAACTGGAGGCGACAGTAAGCAGTCTCACGGCCGATCTCAAGCTGGCCGAAGAGCGCGTAGTCGAAATGGATGTCCTCGAGCAGAGTCATGCGGCGCTCAAGGATGAGATCGAGAAAAAATCCAGAGAGCTGGATTCGCGAGACGATGAGATTGAGAAAAAGTCCGGAGAGCTGGATTCGCGAGACGATGAGCTTGGCGACCTCGAAAAGATGCTCCAGGAATCGTTGAAAGAATGCGCATCACTGCGACTTCGCGTTGCTGATCTGAATAGCCTGGAGGAGTCCGTATCGGAAGCAGACTCGCGCATCGCGAAATTAAAAGCGGATCTGGCCGCGTACGACCAGGATGACCAGGATGTCGTGGCATCAGAGCCGAAGAACGAGGAATCTGAAACCCGCGACGCGGAACCGGCGCAGGTCGAAGACATTTCAGTCGAGAAGTCGAACCTGCAGGAGGAGGAACTAACGCTCACGGGGATTAAAGCGCAGCTGCCAGAGGACACAAGCTTGACGGCGCGGCCGAAGATCAAAGCTCGCAAACCATCAAAGCGCCAAAAGCAGCAGGAAACAAGCGCGCAGGCACCCGAGCCGGAATCCGCAGCCGAGCAGTCCGACGCTGTCATCGCATCATTCGAGGTTTTCAAGGATGGAAAAGTCGAACAGGTCATGCAGCTCGAAGAAGGTCAGTCGCGCATCATGATAGGAAGAAGTGAGGACAGCGAGCTGCGTCTTAACAGTGAATTTGTCAGTCGCCACCATGCGCTGATCTTTTGCACCGATGACGGGTTTTGCATCGAAAACCTGAACAGCTTCAACGGAACGATCGTCAATTCCAAAACGATAACCCGCTGCGATTTGCATGTCGGTGATGTCGTTACGATCGGGAATTTTGAAATAAGGCCCAGGCAGGCTTAACGGACAAGACATCCTGTCGCGACGTTGCTCTGACGATCGTTGGAGGCCGCCGCCAAAAGCAGCCCTCTCTCAAGCTGCCGCAAGTACTCTATAATCTTCACTGCATCGGCACATCGATAACCAGCAGCTGACAATCTTGTGCAACTTCGAAGTCGATGTTGGTGGCGTCCTCGACGCCGATCCCATCCCGCCGCTGCAGTTGCTCATCAGCAATAGTCACCGCCCCTTCAATCACAAAGAAGTACGCTCCGTTTGCTTCGCGCTTAATCGTATAGCTACCCGTTTGACCTGAGTCGAAATCGCCCTGTGAAAACCAGGCGTCCTGATTGATCCAGATCGCGCCATCGTTGTTAACTTTTTCGGGTGACACGACGATCTGGAATTCATTCTTACGGTCGTTACAGGAAAATAACTGCTGCCCATAACGTGGCTCAATATTCTGTAACTTCGGTAAGACCCATATCTGCAGGAAGGCGACGGGTTCAGAGTCAGATGCGTTGTACTCGGAGTGAGTAATTCCGGTGCCGGCGGACATTATCTGAATCTCGCCTGCCCGAATATGTTGGCTGTTGCCCATGTTGTCCTGGTGCCGCAGTTCGCCAGAAATTGGAATAGACACTATTTCCATGTTTTCATGCGGGTGCGTGCCGAAACCCTTGCTCGGCTGGACAATGTCGTCATTGATTACCCGTAAAAGGCCGAAACCCATCCTCTCGGGATCGTGGTAGCTGGCGAATGAAAAAGTATGACGGGATTGGAGCCACCCATGGTCTGCCAGTCCGCGTGTATCAGCTTTGTGCAATACTTGCTTCATCGCCTGTCTCCAGCTTCATAGTCGTATGAATGTTTGTTATCCCAATTCCAACACGACTGATGTTGGCCGAAAATCATTTTACTGCCTGTAAATCGAGCGTCCGCTTTTGCCTGCCATTTCAACCGGTCGTTCGATGTCCCCGGGAAACGTCGACATGACGGGCTGGCTTCGGCCGCTACAGTGACGGCTCACCGACGACGAAAAAAGTGTATGAGCAGTGGCGTTAATGAACTATCAGTGCTCTGAAAAACTCCGCTCAGCGGTCAGCGATGCCGCGGCTACTAATGACGCTGAACCGCTTCGAGTGATTTTTGAACGTTTTCCATTGGGGAGACGCCGCCGATTGTCTCGGCGATCTTGCGATCGGGTGTCACAATGAACGTTACACGTTCGGCAAAGCCGTGACCGATCTCAACGCCCCGGGTGTCTTTAGCGCCATCGCGACCATCACGAACGTCCAGGTTATACGACCTGGCAATCTCACCGCTTGTGTCGGAGGCTACCGCAAGCTTGTCCGCGCAATACTCCGGATCGGCCGAGAAGTCATTGAGCCGCTCGATGCTGTCGAGAGAGACTCCAATCACGCTTGCCCCTGCGGCCGTGAATTTATCCATGTTAACGGCGAACTCGTGCGCCTGAATATTACAGCCTTGTGTGTATGCCGACGGGTAAAAATAGACCACCACCGGGCCCTCATCGAGCGCCTCGCGCAGCGAGTAATCGAAGGATTGACCCGCCAGTGACGCCTTTGCCTCAAATGCCGGCGCCGTATCGCCTGCTTCGAGTGCTGCGATAGCCGGAAGTGCTATAGCAAATGAACTCAGGAAACCGATTAGAAGGTTCTTCATAGCTTTCTCATTGTAGGTTGATTTGATCTCATGGCCAGTTGGCCAATCTGCATTCTGGCCACTGCGACCGACGCAAGCAAGCTCCGAAACCACTGTGATCGGTATCGAAAATAATTGCTCGAAATTTGAATCAAATATAATGACTGAATTTTAACCCTGGCCCGTTTGTCTTAATTTTACTGAACCGAGTACCTGGTAAATGCGCCACCTGCCCAACTCAGCGAATTTGGTCCTTCCGCAGCGTAGACATTGCCTTCCGCGTCGACTGCGACGCCTTCACCCGCAGTACCCTGGTAGACCCGGTCTTCGCGCTCGAAAGGTGGAATGAAAGCAGTGATGAGGTCCTCGTCTATGTGCCCGATGCGAACGCCATTCCTCCAGCCCTCGTGATTGGTCGGGCCAGACTCAGAGTCGATCGCGTACAGCATGTCGTCTTCGGTGATGAAAATTCCGCTGATGCGTCCATACATGTAGCGCGAATCGAGATA
>Ga0114949_10000210_pt1 | contig 28267 bp, 14 predicted proteins | sample N074metaG_FD_83505 | JGI IMG/M metagenome (GOLD analysis project Ga0114949, IMG submission 83505) | Deep subsurface microbial communities from Kermadec Trench to uncover new lineages of life (NeLLi) - N074 metaG | ecosystem: Environmental > Aquatic > Marine > Ocean trench > Sediment | place...
AGCTCGGGAAGGTCGTCGCATATTCAGAGGTTGGCGGACTGCACCATCGATACGAGCGTCGCGCCGCTTGATCCACCCCGGATGGTGTTTTCGGAAGGGACAGCCGGCTTCAGCGTGACGCGGTGCGCGAATCGATCCGAATCTCCGAGCGCCGGTTGGCGCGCCACGCGGGCTCGTCGTGGCCGACCACCGCGGGCTTGCTCTCGCCGAAGCTCACCGTCCGCAGGCGCGATCCGGGAACGCCGAGATCCTCGAGGTAGCGGGCCACGGCCGCGGCGCGCCGGTCGCCGAGGGCGAGGTTGAACGCCTCGCTGCCGCGTTCGTCGCAGTGCCCCTCGACGACGAGCATTTCGCCGCCCGATGTCGATTGGATCTTTCGGGCGTTCTCCTTCAGCGTGCGCCGCGCGTCCTCTCGCAGATTCCAACGGCCGTAGTCGAAGTGTACGAGATCGAGGTCGTAACCGGCCTTCTGCTTCGCGTCCATCGACACTTTCTCGACCGGTACCTTCGCAGGCTCGTCGGCGAGCGACGGCGCCGTGGCGCGCGTCGTCTGACAGGCCGTTGCGCCGAACAACGCCCCGAGCGCGACCCATTGAGCAAGCCATCCAATCCTCATGGTGTTCCCCCATCAGCCGCCGCCACGAGCCCCTTCCGCTTGAGACCGGACGGGATGTGGCTCCGGCTGTCTTCCCCGGCCCGATTGTCGTCTCGACGCGCAGCCATCTCCGCTTCGTGAGACGGATCACATGCAGTCCTCGGACGGGACCGAGCACAGGGCGAGAGACATCGCAGACGAACGAAATTGCTAATGCAACGCTGCCGACGTCGCGGGTGCACTCGCGGAATGAAGCGCTGCACCGAAATGATACCGAGATGTAGACGCGATGCGCATCACCTGCGCGGTTCCCTCCGTGTCCTATCGCACAGAGGCGTATTGCCGACCCGTCGATGGGTCCCAAAGACCATCGGGGAGGCTCCAACAACGTGACAGATCCCCTCGTCGCTACGCGTCCAATCCGCAGCGCGCTCGTGCCGCCGACAGCACGCGCGCGAATCGGGCACCGCGATCGCTACTCGATATCGCACCTCCGTTTCATCATCTGGACCGCGACCCTCGTCCTGCTGACCTCCCTCCTCAGCTCGGCGGGCGTCGCCGAGGAGCTCTCGAAGAAGCAGATGCAGGGACTCGACGAGCAGGTACAGGAAATCAAATCGGACGTCCTCCGAATTGCATCAGAGCTCAGCCTACTCGAGGAGAAGCTGCTCTATCCGTCGAACACACAGGTCGCCGTCTTCGTCTCCCTGGCCGAGGGCGTGACCTTCCGCCTCGACTCGGTCCAGATCCAGATCAGTGGAGAGGTCGTCGCGCACCACATCTACAGCTTCAAGGAGCTGGAGGCCCTGGGGAAGGGGGGCGTGCAGCGGATCTACACGGGGAACGTGCCGACGGGTGAACACCAGCTCGAGGTCTCGATCGGCGGGAAGCTTCCAAACGGCGAGGACTTCAGCGGAAGCAAGAGCTTCGGCTTCCGCAAGAACGTAGAGCCGAAGCTCGTCGAGCTGATGCTGGCCGGATCGGGTTCCGGCGGCGCGAGCATCCGGCTCGTAGGCGAGTAGCCCATGTCAACGGCTCTGATCCGTCATATCGCGTTCACGGTGGCAGCTCTCCTGTCCGCCGGGTTCGCCTCCGGAATGGAGCCCAGGGATCTCTACCTGGGCGAGGCACTCTACTACGCGAACCAGCAGCACTATTTCGAGGCACTCGAACGCCTCGACAGCGAGATCGCGCAGCACCACCGGGTCGACGAGCCCCGGCTCGACTCGCTCCATCGCCAGATTGGCTACGCGGAATTCTCGGTGGGCGACTTCGAGCTCAACTTCCGGATGCACCACCGCGCCGGGCGCGCCATCGAGGCCGTGCTCGAGGCCGACGTCCCCGAACCGGTGCGCAACGAAGCGGCGTATCGGCTGGCGCGGATCCACTTCCAGAAGGACCAGCCGCGCTCCGCTCTGCACGCCCTGGATAGGATCAGCGGCGAAATCCCCGAGGGCATCCGCGACGACATCGAGTTCCTCCGCGCAAACGTCTACATGGCGATCGGCCGACCGTCCGCCGCTGTCGACGTGCTCCGGCAGCTCCAGGACTCGAAGGAGCTGGAGGGTTTCTCGACGTACAACCTCGGCATCGCCCTGCTGCAGGACGGCCGGCAGCAGGACGCCATCCGGCAGCTGGAGCGGGCGGGAACCGTGGCGGTCACGGATCGGGACACGCACGCCATCCGCGACAAGTCGAACCTCGTGCTCGGCACCCTGATGTTCGAGGCGTCCGAGTTCGGGCCGGCGCAGCGCGCCCTGGATCGCGTCCGGCTGGAGGGTCCATTCTCGAACCAGGCGTTGCTTCGCGCCGGGTGGGCCGACGCCTCCGCAGAAAGATTCGAGAGGGCCGTGGTGCCCTGGAACATCCTGGCGCAGCGCGAGGCCACCGATCCCGCCGTGCAGGAGGCGCTACTCGCGCTGCCCTACGGCTACAGCCGGCTCGACGTGCACGGCCGCGCGGCGGTGCTGTACGGCCAGGCGGTGGAGACCTTCGGAAACGAGCTGGACAAGGTGGATGCATCGATCCATAGCATCCGCGAGGGCGAGTTCCTGGAGGCGCTCGTCCGCGAAGAGATCCGGCAGAACGAGGACTGGGTGATTCACCTCCGGGAGCTGCCCAACGCGCCGGAGACCTTCTACCTGATGGAGCTGATGGCCTCCCACGACTTCCAGACGGGGCTTCAGAACTACCTGGACCTGGAGGACATGCGTAAGAGGCTGATCGCGTGGCAGACGAGCCTCGATTCCTTCGAGGACATCATTCGCCTGCGACAGCAGTACTACGAGCCTCTGCTGCCCGAAATCGATCGGCAGTTCAGGAAGCTCGATGCGCAGATGCGATTGCGCCTGGAGCAGCGCAAGCACGTGGAGCGGCGCCTCCAGCAGATGCTGGTCGCTCCGAGACCGGACTACCTGCTGACGGCGGACGAACGGCTGCTCGGATCGCAGATCGAGCGGCTCGAGGCCGCGGTGGAAATCGCAGACGATTCCGGCGCGACCCTTCAGCCGCGCGTCCGTCGCTTGAAGGGCACGCTCCTATGGAACGTCGAGACGCAGTACCCGGCGCGGCTCACCGAGGCACACGAACATCTGCGCCAGCTGAACGCGGACCTCGATCGGTTGACGGCGCAGTACGACGCATTCGTACGGACCCGGCAGGCCGCCGCCCACAGCTACGTCGGCTACGAGGGACCGATCGACGTCCTGCGCGGCCGGATCGGCGAGGCGCTCGAGCGACTCGGCGTTCTGATGGCCCAGCAGGGCCACATGCTCGAGATCGTCGCCAACCGAGAGCTGAAGGTTCGCGGCGAGCGCCTGGAGACCTACCTGAACCAGGCCCGCTTCGCGTTCGCTGACAGCTACGACCGCGCCGCCAAGGCGCAGGCCAAGTGACCGGCCCAACGAGGATGGGAGACCGATGCGCCGCCCCCGAACAGCATTGCTCGTCACATCAGTCCTCGCGGTCGCCTGTGCAGGCAGCCCCGACGGGCACACGCTTGCCGAGCTGCACGCAGTGGAGGCCGACGTGACGGAAGTGCAGGTCACGAACAGCCTCGATCAGGCGATGCTGGGATACAGGAAGTTCCTCGAGGAGGCGCCGGAATCCGCGCTGACCCCGGAGGCGATGCGACGCCTGGCGGACCTGAAGCTCGAGAAGGAGTACGGAGTCCTCGGCGACGGGGAGCTCCAGGAGCTTTCCGCACCGGAGCAGACCGCCGCGGAGACCCGCCACCGCGACCGCCCCCGCGCCGCGGGCATCGCGGACCACTCGGAATCTGAGGATGACTTCGAACGACGCGCGGCCGGTGCGGAGAGGTTGACTGCGTCGGACGCGGACGCCGACCTCGACCTCCCCGGCGGCGAGGCGGCGAATGAGGGCCCGCTGGAGGCCATCGCGCTCTACGACGAGATCTTCGCCACCTACCCGGACTACCCGCACAACGACCAGGCCCTCTACCAGAAGGCGCGCGCCCTCGACGAGCTCGGCCGGACCGAAGAAGCCATCGCTGTCATGGAACGCCTGATCGCCAAGTACCCGAAATCGCGGCGAATCGACGAGGTGCTGTTCCGGCGGGGGGAATACTTCTTCGTGCGGAGGCGCTGGATCGACGCCGAGGAGGCCTACTCCGCCATCACCGCGATGGGCGTCGGGTCCGAGTACTACGAGCTGGCGTTGTACAAGCTGGGCTGGACGTTCTACAAGCAGGAGCTCCACCAGGAGGCACTCGACGAATACGTCGCGCTGCTCGATTTCAACGTCTCCACCGGGTACGACTTCGACCAGTCGGATGACGAGGGCGCCGAACGGCGGATCGCAGACACGTTCCGCGTCATCAGTCTCAGCTTCTCCAACCTCGGTGGACCCGAGGTCGTGGAGCATTATTTCGGCGACAAGGGCCGCCGAAGCTACGAGAACCGCATCTACAGTCACCTCGGCGAGTTCTACCTCGAGAAGCTCCGTTATTACGACGCCGCGGTGGCCTACAACACGTTCGTGTCGCTCCATCCCCTGCACCGGAGCTCGCCCCACTTCGGCGTGCGGGTCGTCGAGATTTACGAAGCCGGCGGCTTCCCGAAACTGGTGCTGGAATCGAAGAAGGACTTCGCGGCCCGGTACGGGCTCCAATCCGAGTACTGGCGCCACTTCGACGTGAACAATTCTCCCGAGGTCCTCGGGTACCTGAAGGCGAACCTGTCCGACCTGGCGATTCACTACCACGCGCTCTACCAGGAAGCGGATCTCACGGACGAGCAGCCCGCGAACTTCGCCGAGGCGTTGCGCTGGTACCGCGCGTATCTCGCTTCTTTTCCGACCGATCTGGAGACCCCGGGTATCAACCACCGGCTGGCCGACCTGCTGCTCGAGCACGAGGACTTCGGCGACGCGGCCCGGGAGTACGAGCGCACGGCGTACGAGTATCCGGAGAACGAGCGCGCGGACGAGGCCGGCTACGCGGCGATCTACGCCCATCGCGAGACGCAGAAGCGGACGGAGGGCGCGGCACGGGAGGCGGCGAGACGCGGTTCGGTCGCCAGCACCCTCCGGTTCGTGGACCGGTTCCCCAAGAACGAGCACGCCGCCGCCGTGCTGGTCGCTGCCGTCGACGATCTCTACGAGATGGGCGAGTTCGAGCGGGCGATCGCCACGGCTCACCGGCTGATCGACGCCTACCCGGAGGCGGATGTCTCGATCCTGCGCTCCGCCTGGGCCGTCGTCGCCCACTCGTCCTTCGACCAGGCCGACTACCCCCAGGCCGAGGGAGCCTACTCGCACGTCCTCGAGCTGACGCCCGCAGAAGACGACTCGCGCCAGTCCGTGGTCGACAACCTGGCAGCGGCGATCTACAAGCAGGGCGAGCAGGCCAGCGTCGCCGGCGATCACCGCTCGGCCGCGGCCCATTTCCTGCGAGTCGCGGAGGCCGCCCCGACCTCCGACATCCGACCGCTCGCCGAGTACGACGCCGGCGCCGCGCTCATCCGACTGGAGGACTGGGTCGGATCCGCCGAGGTGCTCGAGTCCTTCCGGCAGGTCCATCCGGACCACGAGCTGCACGAGGAGGCCACCAAGCAGATCGCGCGCGTCTACCGCGAGCAGGGCGATCTGTCCCGCGCAGCCAGCGAGTACGAGCGCGTCGCGGAAGAGGCCGAAGACGCAGAGCTGCGCGGCGAGGCGCTGCTCGTCGCCGGAAATCTGTACGAGGATGCCGGGCGCACGGATCGGGCGCTGGCGGTCTACCTCAGCTACGTGAGCGATTTTCCCCGGCCGATCGAGATCGCCGTTGAGACGCGCTTCAAGGTCGCGAAGATGTACGAGGCGTCCCACGACAAGGCGAACTACCGCGATCAGCTGCGGCGAATCATCGAGATCGACTCCGCCGCGGGCGACGCGCGCACGGCTCGCGTTCGGTTCCTCGCGGCGCAGTCGGCGCTGGTCCTGGCGGAGGATCTCTACCGGCGATTCGACGAGATCGAGCTGGTCCAGCCCTTCGAACGCAGCCTGCAGCAGAAACAGAAACGGATGGACGCGGTGCTCGCGGCGTTCGACGCGCTCGTGGAGTACGAAGTGGGAGAGGTCACCGCCGCGGCGACGTTCTACATGGCGGAGGTCTACTTCGACTTCAGCCGGTCGCTGATCGAGTCCGAGCGCCCGGCTGGCCTCGGAGCCGCGGAGCTGCAGGACTACGAACTGGTCCTCGAAGGGGAGGCGTTTCCCTTCGAGGAGAAGGCGATCGCGGTCCACGTGAAGAACCTGGAGCTGATGGCGGCCGGCGTCTACAACGGCTGGATCGAGAAGAGCCTCGGCAAGCTCGCCGAGCTGATGCCCGGGCGGTACGCGAAGTTCGAAGCTAGCAGTGGCTTCATCGACTCGATCGACCGCTATGTGTACCGGGCGCCGAACGCCGCCGGCGGCGCGGCCGACGCGATCGAGGGCGCCTCCGCCGCGCCCGACGCCCCGGCGGCCACGGCGGACGCCGGGAAGAGCATCGAGGCCGACGCTGCGGGCGGGCCGGAGCCGACCGAAGCGGTGGAACCCGCCGTGCCGGCGGCACCCGGGGACTTCGACTTCCAGGGGCGGAATGACGCGGGGGACGAAGCCGCGGAGGCCGGGAGGGCAAGCGATGCGGACGTGCGCTAGACGCCCGATTGCCTCGGTGGTCCGGCGGCGTGCCTCGATCCTCGCGGCAGCGTGGATCGTGTGTGCGTGCGGAACGTCCGGCCCGCCTCGGCCGGAGCAGTCCGTCCTCCGCGACGCGAGCGGCTTCGCCATCACCGAGAAGGTGCGGGTGGGATCCGGGGTGCGCGCTGATTTCGAGAGCGCCGTCGCCCTGCTGAAGCGGGGCGAGTATCAGCCCGGCATCGCCCGGCTCCGTGAGCTGACGGAGGCGGCCCCCCAGATGACGGCGGTCCACATCGACCTGGGCATCGCCTACGGCCAGACGGGCGACCTCGAGCAGGCCGAGCAATTCCTCGAGCGTGCACTCGAGCTCAGCCCGCGGCACCCGGTCGCGCTCAACGAACTGGGGATCGTCCAGCGGAGGACGGGCCGATTCGAGGAGGCCCGCGCGAGCTACGAACAGGCGCTTGCGGCCTACCCGGACTTCCACTTCGCGCGCCGGAACCTCGCGATTCTCTGCGACGTGTATCTCGGAGATGCGGGTTGCGCCCTGGACCACTACGAGCGGTACGCACAGGCAGTGCCGAAGGACGAGGCCGCCGCCATGTGGATCGCCGACCTGCGCAATCGGGTCGGCCAGTAGGAGGACAGCGTGTTCCGAACACTCGTCTACTGCATCGTGATGCTCCTCCTGGCCAGCACCGCCCAGGCCCAGGAGGCGGTCGATGGCGGCGACAAGCGGCTCTCGGGCATGTCGATCGTGGGAAACGACGACGCTCCGAAGTCGCTCGTCATCGTTCCCTGGAAGAGCTCGGATCTCGGAGACGCGCTCGACGTGTCGCGAATCCTGGACGACGGACGCCAGCCCGTGGACAGGGACGTGTTCAGCCGGAAGCTGGCCTACTACCAGATCTGGGCGAACTCACAGAGAACACGCAGCGCGGATGGAAAATAGCTTCAGGAGGATTCGATCATGGAATTCATTTACTCGGTCGTAGGGTTCTTCGTAACGGGAGGTCCGTTCATGTACCCGATCCTGATCGTGTTCGCAGTCGGTGCTGCGATCGCGGTCGAGCGTTACGTGACGCTCTCGATGGTGACCGCCAAGAACAAGAGCGTGTGGGATGAGGTTCAGCCCGCATTGATGGTCGGTGACTTCGACAAGGCGCGGGAAATCACGGGCGACAAGGACTCGAACATCTCCCAGCTCTTGAGCATGGGGCTCGCCCTGCAGGGCGCCGTGCGCCGTCGCGAGGACATCGAGATCGCGATGGAGGAGAGCATGATGGAGATCATCCCGCAGCTCGAGAAGCGCACGCCGTACGTCTCGCTGGCGTCCAGCATCGCGACGCTCCTCGGCCTGCTCGGAACCATCATGGGCCTGATCCAGGCGTTCACGGCGGTGGCCAACGCGAATCCGGCGGAGAAGGCCGACCTCCTGTCGGCCAGCATTTCGGTCGCAATGAACACCACGGCGTTCGGACTGATGGTGGCGATTCCGCTGCTGATCGCGCACACGGTGCTCACGGCCAAGACCGGTGAGATCGTCGATAGCCTGGAGATGTCATCTCTCAAGGTCCTCAATGTGATCACAGGGAAGGCCAGGCGGCAGGTCGACGTGAACGCGGAGGCGGCATGACCCGGCAGCACCACTACCGGCGGCGAACGAAGGAACCGGCCGATCTGGACATGACCACCTTCCTCAACCTGATGGTGGTATTGGTTCCGTTCCTGCTGATCACGGCCGTCTTCTCCCGCATCACGATCGTCGAGCTGAGCCTCCCCAGCTCCGCGGGCGGGGCGACAAACAGCGATCAGGCCTTGCGAATCGAGGTCGTCGTCAGGAACGGCGGTCTCGAGATCACCAACGGAGCGTCGGTGATCGCCAGGATCCCCAAGGTGGAGGACGAGTACGACCTCACGACGTTGTCCGAGCTGATGCTGTCCCTGAAGCGGGACCATCCGGACAAGGATGACGTCTCGGTGCTCCTGGAGCCGCAGATCGAATACGAATACCTGATCCGGGTCATGGATATCGTCCGGAGTGCAGAGCTGCCGGGTACCGAAGAGCAGGAACCCACACGGGTCGCTCTGTTCCCGGATATCTCCATAGGAGACGCGCCGTGAAGAGCTCGCGAAGAATCAAGCGAATGTCGCGGAACCGGGCGAGGGTGGTCAAGATGAACCTGACGTCGCTGATGGACGTGTTCACGATCCTGGTCTTCTTCCTGCTCGTCAATTCCGCCACCACCGAGATCCTTGAGACTCCCAAGCGGATCACCCTTCCCGATTCCGTGGTGGAGGAGAAACCCAGGGAGTCGGTCGCGATCTTCGTGAGCCCCGAAGAGATCACGATGCAGGGCGAGGTAGTCGCCCTGGTGTCGGACATCCTCGCGCTGGACCGACAGAACATCGCGCCCATCGCCGAGAGGCTGTCCCAGCTGAGCGAGAAGATCATCGGTCTCAACACCAAGATGGTGTCAGAGAGCCAGGAGGTGACGATCCTCGCAGACCGGTCGGTTCCTTTCATCGTCGTCAAGAAGGTGATGTCGACCTGCACCAGCCAGGGCTACGGACGCATCTCGCTGGCCGTGTTGCAGAAGGCATCCCAGACACCCCAGACGTCCGGGACGTAACGCAGCCCGGTGGAAACCGTGAACTCACCTGACGAACAGACGCTCCATACGCAGCTCGCGGAGGCTCGCGAGAGGTTGGATGGCCTCGCGCGCGACCTGGGGGTCATCGACGATGAGCTCGAGGGCCTGGCCGCCGAACGCGAGCAGTATGGTCTCCTCGCCGAGGTGTGCGGCTCGCTGGAACGGCTCGACGAGCTTGGTGCAACGGAGCTCTTCTGGGGACAACGCGTCAACGGAGCCGCCCGGGATCACCTCGGCCAGGTTTGGAGCCGCATCAAGACATTCCAGCTTCGCCTGGAGGAGATCGAGGAGAGGCGGCGATCGGTCGTCCACTCGATCCAGCTCCAGCAAGACGACGCGGACATCCTCGATAACGACGTGTTCGAGGCACAGCTCCGGGAGGAGCAGCGCAAGCTGGAGTGGGTCGTCGAGCGCGGGATCGACGCACTCCCTGCCCGCTCGTCGATCATGCCCTGGACCCGCGGCGGCGAGGACGACCAGCGCTTCCGGAAGTCGCTGGCCGTGTCGCTGCTGATCAGCCTGCTGCTGGGCCTGTTACTTCCGATGATCGACCTGCCGTTGCCCGAGCGCTGGGAGCCGATCGAGGTGCCGGATCGCCTGGCCCGGCTGATCCGAGAGGAGCGCCCGCTGCCGCGGCCGCCGCCGACCCCCGAGCAGGTGGAGTCGGATTCCGAAGTCGTCGCCGAGTCGACGCCCGAGCCGCAGAATGTGAAAAACGCGGAGTCGAAGGGGATCCTCGCCTTCCGCGAGATGTTCTCCGGGCTCGCCCAGCACGCTTCCTCCGCACGGCTGGGGTCGCAGGCGCGGATCAGCAGCGTCGCCGACGCCGCGAACGGGCGACCGACGCGCTCGATGGTCGCGACCGAGGCGGCGGGCTCGAGCGGCGGGATCAACCTGGCCTCCCTCAGCCGCGACGTCGGCGGCGGCGGTGGCGAGATCGAGGGAGTGCAGGTCGTCCGCGCGACGAGCGCGATCGGGGGCGGCGGCACGGCGGCGCGACCGCTCGCCAACGGCCCGGGCCCGGGCCGCACGGACGAGGAGATCCAGATCGTGTTCGACCGCCACAAGGCGGCGCTCTACCGGATCTACAACCGGGAGCTGCGAAGGGATCCGACCCTGCAGGGACAGATGGTCCTGCGGATCCGCATCGAGCCGGATGGCAGCGTGTCGCTATGCGAGCTGCATGCCACCGACATGAAGGCGCCGCAGCTCTTGGCGCAGGTGGTGGCGCGCGTGGGCACCTTCGACTTCGGGGCCAAGGATGGCGTGCCGGCGATCACGATCCTGTATCCGATTGACTTTCTGCCGGCCACTTGAGATCGCCGACAGAAATGGATGTTTCAGAAACCCGAGAGGAAATCCAATCCACGCTTTGGTTTGACCCATAGAGCCACAGGCTCGAATCGATTCAGACAAAGGCAAAACCACCGAAAGGTGGCGACGCAAAGTCACCGGTCTACAGGGCTCCGGGCCCCACGACAGCGGGACCGCCGGAATCCAGTCCGACCTTCGGACTTCCGCGGCCCACACTGACTACGGCGATCGCCCCCAGCGGTGGAACGGGGGCGACAAGTTGATCCGACGGGATCGAAACAGTGCGAGCGGAAGCGGCGGCCGGGCCGGCATCCTGCTGCTGGTCGTCGTGCTGTTGCTGGGCGCGGCCTCCTCGGCCCATGCGCAGGCCTGCTCCGATTTCAGCGGTGTGCTCGACGGCTTCGCTGGCGACATTCCTCCTTCCCAGCTCCAGATCGACCAGAACTGCACGATCAGGAACTATCCAGCATCGAACCCGCTGCAGACCAACTTCAGCTTCTTTCAACCCAACGCCAGCCCGGGGCCGTGGCTCGTCGTATTCGACAACGTCGTGCACACCGGCCAGATGGCGTGCAACACCGTCGCCGAACACAAGATCTGGTTCACCAACGGTTCGTCGACGGCGATCCAGGAGAGCTGCCAGAACCTCCTGATCCCCGTCGAGAAGATCGACAAGCAGACTCCGGCGGGCCAGACCACGGCCAGCGTCGGCGTACCATTCACCTATACGCTCACGATGCCGGTCCTGTTCGACCCGGCCACGAGCACCGTGATCAACACCAGCGGTTCGCTCAACGACCTGCACGGCGTCACGCTGTGGGACGGCCTCGACGAGACGGGCGTGGACCTTACCTACCTGAGCCACGTCGCCTACTGGCAGGGCAGCGGCGTGCCCGTGCCTCACACGTTCTCCGACGTGGGCGGTCAGCTCACATTCGACGCGTTCCCGATCATCCCGGCCGGCCAGCAGGTCGTCATCGAATTGACGGTCGTCCTGGAAGACACGCCGACGAACGCGCCGGGGACCCAGTTCATCAACACCGCCAAGTGGGACTTCGGGCGGCTCATCGACGGGGTCTTCTACGAGCCCCTCCCCGGAGAGTGGGGGATCTCGCCGCCGCTCACGATCGCCGCGCCCGAGCTCGTGGTCACGAAGACGGGCCCGGCGACGCTGGGCCTGACGGTCAACCTCGGGCAGTGGGGAGAGTTCGGCATCGACGTAGAGAACATCGGCCTGTCCGACGCCTGGAACGTCACCGTCCTCGACCGGCTCCCCGACGGCCCCACGGGCGGCATGTGCGATCTGACGCCCGAGGTGCTGACCGCCCAGGTTTTCGCGGCGGACGGCGTCACGCCGGTTCCCGGCAAGGGACCGTTGGTCGAGGGAACCGACTTCACGGTGAGCTACGCGGGCCCAACCACCTGCGAACTCACCTTCACCATGCTCACGCCTGCGAGCGTGATCGGCGCGAACGAACGACTGATCGTCACCTACCGGACCCAGCTCGACGCCGACACCCAGGATGGTGTCCAGCTCACCAACGTCGCCGGTGCGACTCGCTGGTTCAATGACGAGAGCGGCAATCCCGACCGGTTCTCCTTCACGCGCACGCTGACCGACGGCACGGTCGGCACGCCCGACCACGAGGACGCCCACACCGTCACCGCCGAGCTGTTCGGCCTGTTCTTCGAGAAAACCGTCGCGAACCTCACGACCGGCGTGAGCCCGACTGCGACGGCCTCTCCCGGCGACACGCTGCGTTACACGCTGCGCCTGCAGGTCACCGACGCCCAGCTCGACGGCCTCTCCTTCACCGACGATCTGGGTGCACTCAATCCCTCCGCGGTATTCGTGCCGGGCTCGCTGGCGGTCGTCCTCGCCAGCCTCCCCCCCGGCGCCGACATCACCAACACGAACCCCGCCGGCGGCACGAACGGGGCCGGCCTCCTCGACGTGCGGAACCTGAGCGTTCCCGCGAACAGCGAGATCTCGGTCCAGTTCGACATCACACTGGATCCCTCCCTCAGCGACGGCACGGTCGTCACCAATCAGGCAGACCTCATCAGCAGCGACGCCGTGATCGCCGTCAGCGACGATCCCACCGTCAACGGTCAGGCCGATCCCACCATCGCGGGCGACGAGGACCCGACGCGGGTGGTGGTGCTGACAACGCCGGTGGGACCGCTGGTGAAGGCCACCACCCAGACGACGGCGTCAGTGGGCGAGACGTTCAGCTACCAGATCACGGTCCCGCAGACGCCCTATCCCGACCCGATCTACGATGTGAAGATCACGGACGACCTGACGGCGTCTGCCGCCGATCTGCGCTTCGTCAGCGTGACGAAGATCGCCGGCTCCGGGTCGTGGATCCCCGTCAACACCGGCACGGACACCAACGTCGTCATCGAAGACCCGACCGGTGGGATCGACATCCCGGCGGACGAGCAGATCACCGTGGAGATCACGGTGGTGCTGGAGGACACGCCCACCAACGTCGCGGACCTCGTCTTCACCAACAGCGCCTCATTCCTCTACAACCGGATCGACGACGACGACAGCAGCGAGCTACCGGGCGATCCGGGGACCAGCGAGCCCATGACCGTCGTCGAGCCGGAGCTCACCCTCACGAAGGGCGGTCCGGCCTCGATGACGGTCGGCACGCCCGAGACCTTCTCCCTCGACGTCCAGAACGCGGGCGGCGCGCCGGCCTGGAACCCCACGATCACCGATCAGCTCCCGGACGGGGCCACCGGCGGCACTTGCGACGTGGCGCCCTCTGCCGTCACCGCCGAGATCTTCGAATCGGACGGCACGACGCCGGTCTCGGGTCCGTTGGTCCAGGGGGCGGACTTCGACACGAGCTTCCTCGGGGCCCCGGACTGCCTGTTCACTCTCACGCTGCTCGCCGCGGCAGGCCCGATCGACCCCGGGCAGCGGCTCCTCGTCAGCTACCAGACCGAGCTCGACGCCGACACCCAGAATGGCGTTCCGCTCACGAACGTGGCCGGCGCCACCGAGTGGTTCAGCGCCGACGACGCGACGCCGGACCGGCGCTCCTCCAACCGGACGCTCACCGACGGCACCGTCGACGTTCTCGACTACGAGGACGCCCACACCATCGACGCCATCACCAACGTCCCGCTGCTGTTCGCGGCCAAGGACGTGTCGATCTTCGCCGATGCCGGCACGCCGAACGCCGTCGATCCCGGCGACGTGCTGCTCTACACGATCACCGTCGACAACAGCGGCGGCGTCGCGGCGACCGGCGTGACACTCTCCGACGCCGTTCCCGCCAATACCACCTACGTCCCGGATTCCGTGACGCTGAACGGGCTCGCCGTAACCGACGCGGCTGGCGGCGTCTCGCCGCTGGTGGCGGGCATCCCCATCAGCTCCTCGGACCTCACCCCGCCGCTGCCGGGCCCGGGCGCGGGCACCATCACCGCGGGCGAGACCGCGGAGATCCAGTTCCGGGTGCAGGTCGACGCCGGCATCCCCGGCGGCACCGTCATCAGCAACCAGGCCGTCGTCGCCAGCGACCAGCTGCCCGACGTGCCCTCCGACGGCGACGGCGATCCGGACACGGGCCCCGAGCCGACGGTGGTCGTGGTGAGCGACGGCCAGCAGCTTCTGATCACGAAGCAGGTCGCCGTGGTCGGCGGCGGCGCCGCCCTCCCCGGATCGGTTCTCGAGTACATCGTAACCGCGCAGAACGTCGCGGTCGTTCCGGCCCTCGACGTCGTGATCACGGACGACCTCGACGCGGTGACCCCCGGCCTGCTCGCGTACGTCGGCGCCTCGGCCAGCTTGGAGGGCTCCGCGACCGGTATCGGCGTCGTGGGATCGCTCATCATCGCCGACTACGGGGCGAACTACGGCTCACTGCAGCCGAACCAGTCGATCGTGCTGCGGTTCCAGGCCACGCTCGACCCGGGCCTCGCGACCGGGACGACCGTCACCAACACGGGCGTCGTTACATGGGGCGAGCCGACGCAGACCGCGAGCGCCAGCGTCTCCATCGACGTGGGAGGGATGCCGGGGCTCGGCGCCCTTAACGGTACGCTCTGGCACGACGCGAACTTCGACGACGTGCTGGACGCGGGCGAGCGGCTGCTCGCGGGCTGGAACGTGTTCCTGTATCTGAACGGGGCGCTGGCCCAGACGGCAGTGACGGATGCCAGCGGCGCGTACTCCCTCAACGGGCTGGCCCCCAACGACGTGAGCGGGGACCAGTACGAGCTGCGCTTCAGCGCGCCGGGCGCGGGCGCCAACACCGCCGCCCTCGGCCTGGCCGCGTCCGCCTTCACCAACGGTCTCCAGCAGATCAGCGACATCGTGATCGCGGCAGGGGACAACCTCCAGGGCCTCGACCTGCCGGTCGACCCGAACGGCGTCGTGTACGACTCCGTCCAGCGGGCGCCGCTCGCCGGCGCGTCGCTGACCCTGCTCGCCGCCAACGGTGGCGCGCTGCTGCCGTCGTCCTGCCTCGACGATCCGGCACAGCAGGGCCAGGTCACCCTCGGCGACGGCTACTACAAGTTCGACCTGAATTTCACAGATCCGGCTTGCCCCTCCGGCGGGAGTTACCTGATCGCGGTCGTTCCGCCCGCGCCCGACTACGCCGCCGGCGCCTCCCAGATCATTCCGCCGACCTCGGGCCTCGCGACGCCGCCGCTCTCGGTGCCCGCGTGCCCCGGCGGCGTCGACGACGCCGTACCCGCGACCGCCCAGCATTGCGAAGCCCAGCCCCAGGAGCTCGCCCCTCCCGCATCGGTACCGGCCGGCAGCACGGGCACCAACTACTACGTGCACCTGCAGCTCGACGGCAGCCAGGTCCCGGGCTCGAGCCAGATCTTCAACAACCACATCCCGCTGGATCCGGTGCTCGACGGCGCCGTGATGATCACCAAGACGACGCCTTCGCTCAACGTGAGCCGCGGGCAGCTGGTGCCCTACAAGATCACCGTCAGCAGCGAGCTGTCCCTGGACCTGTTGGATCTCCGGATCGTCGACCGGTTCCCCGCCGGCTTCCGCTATGTGAAGGGCTCGGCGCAGGTCGATGGGGTGCGCCTCGAGCCGACCGTGGACGGCCGGGAGCTCACCTGGACTGACATCGGCAGCGGACCCGCGAACCGCCGCACCATCGCCCTGCTGCTCGCGGTCGGCGCCGGCGTCGGCGAGGGCGAGTTCACGAACCGCGCCCAGGCCTACAGCGACGCCACCGGTACCCCGGTCTCCGGCGAGGCCACCGCCACGGTGCGGGTGGTTCCCGATCCCACCTTCTCCTGCACGGATGTGATCGGCAAGGTCTTCGACGACGCCAACCGCAACGGCGTCCAGGACCCCGGCGAGCTGGGGCTGCCCGGGGTCCGGATGGTCACGGTGCGCGGCCTGGCCGCGACCACGGACCAGTACGGCCGGTACCACATCACCTGCGCGACCGTGCCCAACGAGGCCCGGGGCAGCAACTTCGTCCTCAAGCTCGACGACCGCACGCTGCCCAGCGGCTACCGCCTGTCCACGCGCCAGGTGCAGATGCAGCGGGCGACCGCCGGCAAGGCCCTTCGCTTGAACTACGCGGCGTCGATCCACCGCGTGGTCTCCCTCGACATGGCGGATGCCGTCTTCGAGCCCGGCTCCACGGAGATGCGCCCGCAGTGGCGGCCGCGCCTCGACCTGCTGATCGACGAGCTGGTGAAGGCTCCCGCGACGCTTCGCCTCTCGTACGTCGCCGACGTCGAGGGCAAGGACCTCGTGGACCAACGCCTCGCCGCGACCAAGCGGGAGATCGTCGAGGCGTGGGAGTCCCTTGGCAGCTACGAGCTGACAATCGAATCGGAAGTGTTCTGGCGTCGCGGCGCTCCGCCGAGCGAACCCGACGGCTCGAAGTGGGATCTGTGGTGAGCGCCATGGCGAACCGACGAACACTCCTGCTGCTGTGGCTCGTGCTGCTCGCCCCGGCCGCGGCGGCCCAGGAATCTTCCGACGCCGGCATCGGCGAGGCCGTCGAGCGGCACCTTTCGGGCGACGCGCCGTTCACACGCTGGGCGCTCGATCCCGATCTACTCGACACCGAGCGGGGCGACCGGGTGGAGGAGCGCGAAGTCGTCGTCGACGACGTGGAGATCGTCAAGCTCACCGGCGTGGTTCCGCCGATCCGCTTCGAGTCCGGTGTTGCGGAGATTCCGCCCAGCACCGTGGAGCGGCTCCGGGGCGTCCTGCGCAGCATGCAGCATCTCACGAACGTCCGGCTCCACCTGGTGGGGCACGCCGACGACCAGCCGCTGTCGAGCGCCCTCGCCGGCGTCTTCGGCGACAACGCGGGGCTCTCCCGGGAGCGCGCCGGCGAGGCTGCGGAGTTCCTCCAGGCCGCGCTCGGGCTCCCGCCGGAGTCGATCTCCTTCGAGTGGGCCGGCGACCGCCAACCCATCGACTCGAACGCCACCGCCGAGGGGCGAGCGCGCAACCGGCGCGTTGAGGTCGAGGTCTGGTACGACGAGGTCGGAAAGAAGCTCGCCCTCGAGGACGTCGTCGTCCCCGCGGAGATCAAGCGGATCAAGGTCTGCCGGGTGGAGACGGTCTGCAAGCTCCGCTACCGCGAGGGGCACGCCCACCGCGCGCGGGTGAGGAACCTGATCGCGCCGCTGCACTTCGACGACGCGACCGTTGGCGTCCCAGAGGGGTTCATCCAGCAGGTCGGGGAGGCACTGCAGAACCTCCGGGACAAGCGGAACGTGACCGTGAAGTTCATCGGGTACACGGACGACGTCCCGCTGACGGGCCGGGCGGAACGCATCTACGGGACACATCTGGCGCTCTCCAAGGCTCGGGCCCATCGGGCCGCCCTGGCCGTCCGGGACGCCCTCGATCTCCCGACCGCCGCGATCGACAGCGACGGGCGCGGCGGCGCGCAGCCCGTCGCCTCCAACGCGACGGCCCGGGGCCAGGCCCTCAATCGCCGCGTCGAGGTGGAGTTCTGGCACGACGATCCGCTGCAGGAGCTGCCCGACGAGCCGCAACCCTGCCGGGACGAGTCCGACGGCGAGGTGGTGACGCGGGTCTACGATCCGCCGTGGGGACGCATCGCCCCGGTGCCCATCGAAGGCGGACAGCCCGTGATTCCGCCCGGCTACGCCGACGATCTGCGCCGCGCGCTGGCCGACGTCGCGGACCGGGACAACGTCCGGCTGCGCTTCGTGGGCTACACGAAGAATGAGCGTCTCGACCGGCGCACGGCCATCGTCTACGGCGACGACATCGGACTGTCCGCCGCCCGAGCGCGGCGCACCTTGGAGACGATCGCGGCGGAGCTCGAGCTCTCGGAGGCCCAGGCGGAGCACGAGGGGCGCGGCTTCGTCCATTCGAACGACGTCGTGAACGCCGGCTTCGTGCAGGGGGACGACTCCCACGTCGTGGTCCAGGTGGTCTACGACGAGCTGCTGCCGCGCGACGACTACGAAGGGGTCGACGTCACCCCGATCACCCGGGAGCTGAGCCCGAAGGACCCGCTCGCCCTCAACCTGATGCGCATCTCCGTGGACGGCGATCCGATCGACGACCCCGGCCGGAGCTCCGCCGACATCCAGCGATGCACGGACGTGGAGCTGGAGCGAGCGGACATCCAGTTCCGCTTCGACGGCCTCACCTCCGAGCCGCGGCTCAGCGTGGCGTCTGATCCCGCCTCGGTGCCGGTGTGGCCGTCGGGGTCCGACGGAGGCGTGGTCGGAAGACCTGTCCGCTTCTGGATGTACAGCAACTACGGGCACTTCATCGAGCGGTCCGAGGTCCGGATCTTCGACCGGGGGCAGTCCCTCCAGTCGGAGCCTCGGGCCGTGATCGAGATCGGCCCGGACGGGCTCGGCGAATGGCAGCCCAACGGGAAGCGGTTCGCCGCGCCGAAACACGAGCTCGTGTTCGTGCTGCGGGTCTACGGCGAGGACGGCCGGTTCGACGAGACGGCGCCGCAATCGCTGTGGATGATCTATGGCGCACCGGCAGACGCCATGCGCGCGGCGGCAGACGCCCTCGCCGTCTCGTCCGAGTCGGAGGCCGGGCCGCAGACGAACCCGCTGCTCGCCGGCTACGGCGAGAACGGCCTGGCGCTGCGCAACATCCCCCTCGGAAACTCCGGGACCGTCGGGGTCCGCGGCAGCGGCATCCCGCCGCAGTACACGGTATGGCTCGCCGGCAGCCCGATTCCGGTGGACGAGCGCGGGCGCTTCGCCGCCGAGGCGATCCTTCCGTCGGGAACGAACACGGTGGAGGTGGCCGTGCTGGACCCCTCTGGGAGCGGAGAGCTCTTCCTGCGCGACGTCGAGCTCGAGGACAGCGACTGGTTCTACGTGGCCATGGCGGACCTCACGCTGTCGTGGAACCAGAGCAGCGGCGCGGCCGACCTGCTGCAGGGCAAGGACTCGCCCTACGACCCCGACTCCTTCGCGGACGGAAGATTCGCGTTCTTCGTGACGGGCAAGTTCTGGGAGGATTGGCGGCTCACGGCGAGCGCCGACACGCGCGAGGGACCGCTCGAGGACCTGTTCAGCAACTTCCTCGACAAATCGCCCGAATCGCTGTTCCGGCGCATCGATCCGGACTACCACTATCCGACTTTCGGCGACGACGGCACGGTCGACGAGTACGCGCCGACCTCGGGCAAGTTCTATCTCAAGCTGAGCCAGCGGGACAACCACGCCCTCTGGGGGAACTTCGAGGTCGACTACCTGGACAACGAGCTGGCCCAAGTCGTCCGAGGCCTCTACGGCGCAAACGTGCACTACCAGTCCGAGGGGGTAACGGCGTTCGGCGAGCAGCGCCTGGCCATCGACGGCTTCGCGGCACAGCCGGGCACGGTGCCGAGCCGCGAGGAGTTCCGCGGCACCGGCGGGTCCCTCTACTTCCTGCGGCGGCAGGACCTGCTGGCCGGCTCGGAGCGCCTGCGGGTCGAGATCCGCGACAAGGTCACGGGCCTCGTGACGGCGGTGGTGCACCTGCGGCCCGAGCTCGACTACGACATCGACCACCTCCAGGGCCGCATCGCGCTCACCGAGCCCCTCGGGTCGACGGTGGGCGACGGGCTGCTCGTGCGGAGTGACGGCCTCTCCGGCAACGAGGCCTGGCTGGTGGTCCAGTACGAGTACGCGCCCGGCTTCGACGAGATCGATGCCCTGGCCGCCGGTGGCCAGGGCCACTACTGGTTCAACGACTTCATCCGACTTGGGGCAACCGCCAATCGTAACGACGACGACGGCAGCGACAGCGCCCTCTACGGTGCGGACCTGACCTTCCGCATGAGCACCGGATCCTGGCTCAAGCTGCAGGCCGGCCGCAGCGAGGGGCTGGTGTCCACGACGTACCGCTCCGACGACGGCGGATTCCGCTTCTTGGGCAGCGATCCCGGGGGCGTCACCGACGCCGGCGCCGGCGCCTACCGCGCAGACCTGAGCTTCGCATTCGGGGACCTCATCGACGGCGCCCCGGGCCGAATGAGCCTTTACGGGCAGCGCCAGGACGCCGGCTACTCGGCGCCGGGCCAGGCCGCCTTCACCGACACGAATCAGTTCGGAGGCGCCGTCGAGATGCCGGTCACCGAGCGGCTGCAGCTGACCGCCAAGGCGGACAGCCGCCTCGAGAAGGACGGGCTCGAAACCACCGCGGCAGAGCTCGACGTTGGCTATCAGCTCGCCGACCGGTGGAGTGTGGGCTCCGGGGTACGGTACGAGATCCGCCGAGACGAGTCGCCGGTCGTGCCCGTCACGCAGGTCGAGGGCAACCGGACCGACGCGGTGGTGCAGGTGGGCTACGACTCGGGCGCCCGTTGGAGCATCTACGGCTTCGCCCAGGCGACGCTGGCCAAGACGGGAGATCGCGAGAACAACCACCGCGGCGGCGTCGGCGGCGCGTTCCGGATCAGCGAACGGCTCGGCGTGGACGGGGAGGTCTCCTACGGCAACCTCGGGCCGGCGGCCCGGATCGGGACGAGCTACCAGCAGTCCGAGGCCACCCAGACCTATCTCAGCTACTCGCTCGAGAACGAGCGGATGTACGACGGCCTGCATCAGCGGCGCGGCAACCTGATCACCGGCGCGAGGACCCGCCTGTCCGACAGCTCGAGCGCGTTCCTCGAGAATCGCTACCAGCACACGCGCTCGACGATCGGACTCAGCCGCGCCCTGGGAATCAACCTGGCGCCGAACGACCGCTGGAACCTCGGCGCAACCTGGGAGAACGGGACCTTGTTCGATCGGCAGACACACGCCGAGACACGGCGCTACGCGGGCGGTGCCAGTGTCGGCTACGCCGTCGGGAACATGAACTTCTCGAGCGGCTTCGAGTACCGCTACGACGAGACGCAGCAGCTCGACGGAACCTGGACGGACCGGACGACCTGGCTCATCCGGAACAGCCTGAAGTACCAGTTGACGCCGGACTGGCGACTGCTCGGGAAGTTCAACCACTCCTACAGCGATAGCTCACTCGGGCAGTTCTACGACGGCGGCTACACGGAGGCCGTGGTCGGCTACGCGTACCGGCCGGTGAACGTCGACCGGCTGAACGTGCTGGGCAAGTACACGTACTTCTACAACTTCCCCACGACGGAGCAGGTCACGCTGCAGAACACCCTGGCGGAGTTCATCCAGCGCAGCCACATCCTTTCCCTGGACGTCACCTACGACCTGACATCGTTCTGGACCCTCGGCGGAAAGTACGCCTACCGCCTGGGCGAGGTGAGCCTCGACCGGGAGGATCCGGACTTCTTCTCCAACAACGCGCACCTCTACGTCCTGCGGAACGACCTGCGCCTGTTCAAGAACTGGGAGGGGTCGCTCGAGGGCCGCATGCTCCATCTGCCCGACCTGAGCGAGCGCCGCATCGGCGCCCTGGTCGCCATCTACCGGTACCTCGGAAAGCACTTCAAGGTTGGCGTCGGCTACAACTTCACCGACTTCTCCGACGACCTAACGGACCTGAGCTTCGACCACCGCGGCGTGTTCGTGAACATTATCGGCACGCTGTGACGCGGGCTCTCCCAGCCGACACCGTATTGTGCCAAAACTCGGCCGAGCGAGATCCGAAAAGAAATCGGCGACTTGCCCCGCAGCCGGAACCCGTAGTGTCCCAAAACTCAATCGCCTTCCTTCATCAACGATTCCCAGACCTTAGTCGGCCCCGCGCAACCCTCCCGATCGCCCAATCGAGCCTATTATGGGACGCATGGCATTGAACTTCTGGAGTACCACTGTCCATGCAATCCTGACGATGCTGGCCGGCTGGATTCAACGCGAGCAGGAAGTGGTCATCGCATACCAGCGGGAGGAGATTCGCGCGCTCAGGGAGATGCTCGGCGGAAAACGGCTGCGCTTCACCGACGCACAGCGCCGCAGGCTAGCCCTGAAGGCACGGTCCCTCTCCCACGCCAAGCTTCGGGATCTCGGCTCGCTCGTCACCCCAGACACGCTGACCCGCTGGTTCCGCAAGTACGCGGGCGCCAAGTACGATAGCCACGCCAAGCGCAGCCCGGGGCGCCCGCCGAAGCCTCAACACATTCGGGACCTCGTCGTCAGGTTGGCCGAGGAGAACGTGGGCTGGGGCTACACGAGAATCCGGGACGTGATGCGCCTCCTCGGCCACGAGATCGGGCGGACGACCGTCCAGCGGATCCTTGACGAAGACGGCATCGAGCCTGCGCCGGAGCGGCGCATGCACCTGCCGTGGGCGACGTTCCTCAAGGCACACTGGGGCGCCATCGCGGCGATGGACTTCTTCAAAGTGGAGGTGCTGTCCCTTCGCGGGCCGGTGCGCTACGCCGTGCTCGTCGTGATGGACCTCCAGAGCCGGCGAGTAGAGATCGCGGGCATCGTCCGGGAGCCCTACGAAGACTGGATGTTCCAGGTTTTGCGCAACCTGATCGACGGCGTGGACGGGTTCTTGCTCCCGCACCACTACCTGATCATGGACCGCGATCCGGTCTTCACTCAGGAATTCCGTCGACGTCTCGCACGTGCCGGTATCGAGCCGATTCGCCTGCCCAGGTGCAGCCCGAACCTGAATGCGTTCGTCGAACGGTTCAACCGTTCGATCAAGGAGGAGTGCCTCGACCGCGTGATTCCGCTGGGAGAGGCCCATCTCAGAGAGCTCGTGCGTGAGTACGTGGCGCACTACCACGAAGAACGGCCGCACCAAGGCCTGAGCGGTAGGCTCATCGCGGCTGCCGCCGATCCCCGAGGTCGCGGGCCCCTCGCGCGGCGTCAAAGACTCGGCGGACTTCTGAACCACTATTACCGTGAAGCAGCGTGAGATTGGCGACGATCCGGTTTTGGGACACTACGCCTTCCGCTGCTCTGCAGACGAGCTACGTGCCCCCGCGCTGGCAGCTCTGCGGCCAATCAGAATCATTCCAATGCGCAACCTTCCGCGCAACACGCGCCTAATGTTAAGGATTCTCATCTGACATTAAGTCAAATTATTTCGCTTTCATAAATACCCTACACATGAGAGGATGATAGTTGCTCACGTGTGGGGATTTGCGCTGCGAGTGCAGTCTCCGTCGGTTATCTCGGAAGGAGACAGTTACGATGCTGGTGTCTTCTCGGTCTCTCTTTGCTCGTCGGATTCTCACTTCACTTTCACTGCTCGCAATGGCATTTGCCGGGACGCAACTCCTCGCAGCGTCTGCGGCCAACGCGACCTCGGGCGCGATTTTCACGACCACCCCGGACGGTGGGATCGTGAACGAGAACGTCCGCTACAACGACAAGCGAGCGGTCTATCTGGACGGCGGTCCGGGGCGCAACGCTCCTGCCAGGGCCGCGGGTCTCCGGCCGGCCGGCTGGTACGTCTTCCAGGTTACGAATCCCTCGGGCAGGGTCCTGCTCTCCGAGGATCCCGCGAAGTGCCGGGTCGTGGAGGTGTCCGACGACGGCGTCATCATCGACCGCGTCCCGCCGGGCGACTTCGGCCTCGACAATACGTGGGACAAGACTGTTCTGACGGCCGTCGGCAAGGGAAACAGCAACAAGATGAAAGCGACGCTCGTGGAGACCGTCTGCCACATCGACGATGACCCGGGCCACCCGACCGACACGATCAACGATGCGTGCGTTGCGGACGACCCGGACGATCCTCGGAATCGCTGTGCCGGCCAGTCCGGTCAGCATGACACGAACGAGGACCTCGACCATTTTGACGATGCCGGAGCGGTGGTCGTCCAGCTCATGCCCTACGGCAGCACCCCCAATCCCGGGGGCGTCTACAAGGCGTGGATGATCCCCTTTGATGACTACCTGGCGGACGGCGGTGACCTCGACGCCGAGCCAAATCCGATTCCCAGCAACCGGCAGCGGCCGCATAAGTGCCCCAATTTCTGCGCGGATCCGGACGACGGCTTCGGCGGCGCGCGCAACGATTCCAAGACGGACAACTTCAAGGTAAGGGAAGACATCGTCCTGATCCCCGATACGAACATCTGCGTGAAGAAGTTCCACGACCTGAACGCCGACGGTGTGATGGGGACCGGCGAGCCCGAGATCGGCAAGCTGGACTCAAACGTCGTCTGTCTCCCCTTCGACGACCAGAACCTGCAGTGCGTCGAGACCGATGGAACCCTCGATGAGGATTGCAGTAGCGGTGGTGGCTGGAAGATGTTCCTTACCGAGCCCACCGAACCCGGGGTGGTCACAAACGAGGCCTACACACTCGTCGAGGTTCTAAACGCGCCCACAGGTGAGTGGGAGGTCGAGGAGCAGGAATACCCGGGGGACTGGGCCCAGAGCGCGACCTATCGCTGCGATGGTCAGGGTTTCCAGAGCAGCATCGTAAAGGCGTGTGGAACGGGAACGGGAGTCGATCTCGGGATCACCAACCCCGTGATTTTCACTCCGATCATCGTACCGATCGAGCCCGATCGTATTGCCGTCACAACCATCGTCTTCGGCAACTACATGCCGGCGTCGATCCACGGCCGCAAGGTCATCGACGACAACAACGACGGCAACATTGCGGGCGACACCTGCCCGGCGGACGGAGAGCCGAATTCGGAAGGGTGCATCGGCGTCGAGATCCGGCTCACCGGAACGCCCAACTTGCCGGGGAGCGCCTCGGTCAGCGAGGTGACGTATACCTGTGGTAACGAGACGTATCCCTGCCCCGATGGCAAGCAGGCGGGCGAGTACTGGTTCACAGACCTCACTCCCGGCACCTACCAGGTAGCGATCCTCAGTGAGCCCACGGACTTTGTGTGCACGTACCCGTCGGGGTGTGCTCACAGCGGTATCAACCTTGGAAGCGGACAGAGGGTGGAGAACAAAGACTTCGGCGACTTCAAGGGTGTCGACGTCCACGCGCGGAAGTTCCACGACAGGAATGCCAACGGCACGGAGGACTTGGGCGATGTTCCCTTGAGGGGCGTTCCCTTCTGCATCATCGTCCCGGGCGACGGCGCGTCGTGCGACGCTTGTTTCGGAACGTGTGGCACGATCGAGCAGGTGGACGGCGCGATAATCAGTCGGTGCATGTCCTCGTCTGGCGAGTCGGCCGCAGTCTGGTGGACGAATCTGACCGCCGGGCAGTACACGGTTTGCGAGGAAGTGCCGGAGGGGAGCTTCCCCACCACCGTCGGTGGCGCCTCCCAGACGACCGAAGTTCTCGGCTCCTGCGACGAAGCCCAACTGGTGTTTGGAAACGCAGACGACTGTGACGGGCTCACGCCGGGATACTGGAAGAACTGGAGGAACCACTATACGGATGAAGAGTTCGTGAGCCTGCTCCCGGGCACGATCGCGGCGAACATCAACGAGGTGGATGCCATCTTCGATGACTACAATGCGGGCGACTGTAATGGTTGCAACCCGATCACGATCCTGAAGGCCATGCTGCTCGCGAACCAGCTCACGCTGAACCTGACCCAGACGGATCTCTTCAATGCTGGGTTCGGAGGCAACCTGTTCCGCGGTTGCATCGACCCCGATGCGCCGGCAGCGTGCGATCCGGGCACCAACCTCGGCGACGCGATTGACACTGCGCTCGCTCTGCTCGATCCGGACAGCAGGGATCGGAATGCGGTGATCGACGCGAAGACCTGTCTGGATGCCTACGCCAATTTGGACAACTGAGCGCCACGGGCGCCCCGGCTTCCGGGGCGCCCTGCCAATTCAAGCCCCCGGAATCACACGGTTCCGGGGGTTTCGCCTTTTCAGGCTTCGGCAGCAGTGTGAGGATATTGTGGGGACTTCTCGGCGAGGCGGGCGAACCGTTCGGGGCACTAGACGTAGTCGATGACGGACTAGGTTACTGGCGACAGCATTACCCGTGTAATCTGTGAATGCGGTTTTGACCGGGCGGCGGGGCGGCCCGAGCTAGCGGGGGAGCGATTCGAACCCCGTAGTGTGCCAAAACTCAGCCGACCGAAATTCTCCATGAAATTGGTAAGTTGGGCGGCGGTTCGATCTGCCCAGATCAGCCGACTTCGGCGCCGGCCCGTTCTCAAGTTCTGTCCACGGCCGAGGAGTTGTCTAAAGGCGACGACCCCCGGAGGCTCGAACAAGCAGCCGATGATGCGACTCGGGATTACTCGTCCAGGTTCAGGCGGAGAATCACTTCTCGTTTATCACGAGCAGCTTTCGCTGTTCGCGCCGCGGAATTCCCTGCTCGTCGGCAGAAATTTCCCTGTTTCCGAATGCAGGGAAACAAGCCGCGTAGGACCCCAAAAACGCGCTTGCACTGGAGAATCTGGTCCAACCCGGGAGTCGGTTTTGGGCGAATTCCCTGTATTTTCCCTGTAGATCAGGGAACTCCGCTCTCGGAGACGGGTTCGCGATCGACTGCTCGCACCGCCATCTAGTCTGCGCATGCGGAGACTTCCCGCCCGCACTCCGGCACATCCTGAGAAATCTCCGCGATTCCGCGGGGTCTTGGCCGTCGAGCCCTCGCGGATGCGAACCGGAGACCGCGGGTTCCTGGCGCGAGCAAGGGCGCTCGGGAGCAGCTTCGCACAGGGTGCCTCAAAGCTCTTTCGTTCCGACAACGGCGTGCCTCTCGCCAGGAGGGGGACGGACCCTCCGGGGCTCCCGGCTCCAGCGTCTGCCCGACCTGGGCTTGCTGAGCACTCGGAGGCGCAGCCGCATCGTGACCCGAGGTGCACGGCTTGGCTCTGCTGCGTGTCGTTCGACAGGGCCTGCGATGCGCGACACCAGCCGGCGGGCAGCAGTGGGCCCGTGAGCGGCCCTCGACGGCCCGCTTTGGAAATGGCACCGAAGTTGCTCCGATCGCCGTGGAGCACTCGATCCCGCGAAGGTCCTCCGCCGTCGAGTATCAGCGCCACGAGCCCGAGGGAAGCCTGCTCCACGAGGTGGTCCGCGACAACCTCGAGCCCTTCCTCGCACGCGCGCAAAGTAGGCACCAACCCACTCCCCGCTTCGTCGAGCAGGAGCTGCGAGCCTATCTGCGCTGCGGAGTCCTGGCGCATGGCTTCCTGCGCCTGCATTGCGACGACTGCGGGCACGATCGCCTGGTAGCCTTTTCTTGCAAGCGCCGCGGTTTCTGTCCGTCCTGTGGCGGGCGCCGCATGGCGGACACCGCTGCACACCTGGTAGATCGCGTCCTGCCAGAGGTATCGATCCGGCAGTGGGTGCTCACCCTTCCCTACCCCCTTCGCTATCGCTGCGCCTACGACGCGAAGCTCACCAGCGAAGTGCTGCGCGCCTTCTTGCGCACGCTCTTCGCAGAGCTGCGCCGCCGCGTACGACGGCGGTCGGGGATCCGAGCCGACCAATGTGGCGCGGTCACCTTCATCCAGCGCTTCGGTTCCGCGCTCAACCTGAACCTCCACTTCCACACCCTCGCCCTGGACGGCGCCTACACCTACACCGTCGGGCAGTCAGCGGCGCCACGCTTCTTCCTCCTGCCGCCCCCTAGCAACGACGAGGTGGCGCGGGTACTGGCGGGAACCGCCCGTCGCATCCAGCGACTACTCGAAGCGCGTGCCGAGGGAGATGACGACGCCCTGGCTCGGGACGAACCCCTGCTGGCGCTACTCGCTGCCGCGTCACTGCGCACGCGGATCGCCACCGGGCCACACACCGGCGAGCCGTGGCGACGCCTCGGGGATCGGGTCGACCCCGAAGAGCCGATCGGGGATCCGGACGCGTCCACGCGCGTGCCCCAGCATGCAGGGATGAGCCTTCACGCGGCCGTCGCGGTTCCCGCCCGAGACCGCAGACGCCTCGAGCGGCTGTGTCGCTATGTCGCGAGACCACCCCTTGCGAACGATCGCCTGGAGCAACGCCCGGACGGAAGACTCACGCTCCGCCTGAAGACCCGCTGGCGAGACGGCACCACGCACATCCTGATGGAGCGGAGCGAGCTCATCGAACGACTCGTGCCGCTGATCCCGGCCCCCAGGGCCCACCAAGTGAGATACCACGGGATTCTTGCTCCGGGGGCGAGCCAGCGGGACTGGGTCGTCCCCAGCGTGGAGCACGGCGCCCAAGTTTCGACCGACGATCCAACAGCGGCCGCACGGACCTCGGCGGAACGACCCGACCCGATGAAGGCGGCTGCAGCTGACGCGGATCGCCTCGCCGCAGCGGC
>Ga0114949_10000211_pt1 | contig 28230 bp, 26 predicted proteins | sample N074metaG_FD_83505 | JGI IMG/M metagenome (GOLD analysis project Ga0114949, IMG submission 83505) | Deep subsurface microbial communities from Kermadec Trench to uncover new lineages of life (NeLLi) - N074 metaG | ecosystem: Environmental > Aquatic > Marine > Ocean trench > Sediment | place...
GATCCCGTTCGGCATCCAACAGCCGTGGGTTGTTGCCATACGTGTCCGCCACGAGTTTGCCGTCGTCCCCAATCCACAGTTGTCCGCCGACGTCCGCCAAAGGCCAGTTAGCTTGGTCAGGAACTTCAGGCGGACGCGCCGGGCCTAGGCTACCGTCACGCCACACTACACGGATCGCTGGGCGACCGTTCTTGGCCGGGAACGCGTACTCGATGCGAGACGCTTTCGGGGCCGTCTCTGCAAACAGGGGTGTCGACTCAGCTTCGACCCTTTCGGGGTACCCGAGGTCCAAGGTCCAAAACGCGGCGTCCATCGAGTGCGCCGCAATGTCGCCCAAGGCACCGGTGCCGTAATCCCACCAACCACGCCACCGGAATGGAGCGTATGCAGGGTTATACGGGCGTTCCGGCGCCGGCCCGAGCCACAGATTCCAATCGAGTGTCGGGGGTACGTTGTGGGCTTCGGTCGGCCGATCTATGGCCTGCGGCCAGATGGGCCGATTGGTCCAATAGTGGACCTCGCGTACTGTTCCAATCGCCCCGGCCTCGACCCACTCGCGAATCATGCGAGTACCATCGCCGGCATGCCCTTGGTTGCCCATCTGCGTTGCAACACCCGACTCGGCCGCGACTCGCATTACCGCTCGCACCTCACCGATCGTGCGCGCCAGCGGTTTCTGGCAATACGTGTGTATTCCCATGCGCATCGCCATGATGGATGCCGCCGCGTGGCAATGGTCTGGCGTGGACACCGTCACGGCGTCAATGTTGTCGCCCTCGGTCTCCAGCATTTCGCGGAAATCCCGATAGCGCTTCGCACTCGGGTGAGCGCCGACTGCGGATCGAGCCGCCTTCAAGTCCACGTCACACAACGCGTAGATGTTCTCGCGGCTCATCCCACGGACGTCACTGCGTCCCATTCCGCCCACGCCGATACAAGCCACATTCAGCGTGTCGCTCGGTGCCTGGTAGCCCTTCCCCAAAACGTGCCGCGGCACGATCATCACACCAAGACCCGCACCTGCGGCACTACGCACGAACTCCCGTCGGTTTTGTTTCGACATCAATCGCTCCCGGATTCGTCTCCCACGCGGTCGTAGAAGAACATCGCAAAGCCTATCATTACCAGCCCGGCGAACGCCGCCGGAATGATCCAAAACTCGCGCCACTGGTCTAGAGTCAGTGCACTCGAGTCGCCCAAGAACTTGTTGAACAGGTTGCCCGCCAGCTGGGCACCCAGCAGCATGCCAACTCCATACGTCACTAGCACCAGCATTCCCTGTGCTTGCCCGCGAACTGCGGCGGTCGATTTCTTGTCGACATAGATCTGACCTGTCACAAAGAAGAAGTCATAGCAGATGCCATGTAACAGGATTCCGCTGATGACCAACCCGGCGATTGCACCGGGTGCACCCAACGCGAACAACGCGTAGCGCAGCACCCACGCACCCATTCCGGCTACGAGCATCCACTTCACGCCGAAGCGTATGAAGAACAACGGCATGAGCAGCATGAAGACGACCTCGGACATCTGGCCGAGCGTTTGCGTCCCGGCAATGTTCTGGAAGCCGGTTTGCTCGAGGAACAGCTGCGTAAAGTTGTAGTAGGCAGCCAGCGGGATAGAGATGAGCAGCGAACTCACGATGAACACGTAGAAGGGCTTGCTGCCCAGCTGTCGAAGCGCATCGAGGCCGAGGATACTGCGCACGGAGATCCGCTCGCCCGCGCCTGGAGGAGGCGTATGGGGCAAGGAGAAGCTGTAGAACGCCAGCACGAGGCTCGCGATCGCCGCGGCATAGATCGGCATCGAGGTCTGTTCCGGAAGCCGCCCATCCGAAACGAATCCCTTGAGCGCAAAACTCACGAACAGGCCCGCCACAATCCAACCGATCGTCCCGAATACGCGAATCAGGGGAAACTGTTTCTCCTGGTTCTCGATATTGTGGAACGCCAGGGAGTTGGTCAGGCCCAGCGTGGGCATGTAGCACAGGTTGTACAACAGAAGAAGCAGGATGAAGACGACCGGTGTGCCGCTCGTCGAGGGCACGACCAACAGGATCACCCCACCCAGGAGGTGCAGGACTCCCAAGATCTTTTCCGTTGCCAAATAGCGATCGGCGACCAGCCCGAGAAAGAACGGTGCAACGATCGCGGCAAGCGGATTCACAGTGAACGGCCAATGTGTCAGATCGGCCATGCCTTCCGCCGTCATGTACACGGCAATCGACGTGTACCACGCTCCCCAAATGAAGAACTGGAGGAACATCATGATCGAGAGGCGAGTGCGCACACCTGCGGGGTGGCCGGTCATCGGATTCCCGTGTTCGGTTGGGGCGAAGGTACGGCACGAAGGGCACGCCCGCTACCCACCGAGCTGACGCTTAGGATCGAAAAAGGGAGGTTGGGAAGCCAGGCTATCGCGCAAGTTCGACTTTGCCCATAGTATTCCTCATTCCTATGGCCGCCTCCGACCTTCAAGCCCGTCTCGAATCCGCCCTCGGCGACACCTACACCATTGAGCGCGAACTCGGAGGCGGAGGCATGTCGCGGGTGTTCCTGGCGGAAGAGACCCGGCTCGGCCGTCAGGTCGTCATCAAGGTACTGCCACCGGAAATGGCCGCGGGTGTCAGCGTCGAGCGCTTCGAACGCGAGATCAAACTCGCCGCAAAGCTCCAACACCCGCACGTCGTCCAACTGCTGACCGCTGGCTCGCACGATGATTTGTTGTGGTATGTAATGCCCTTCATCAAGGGCGAGTCGCTTCGGGCAAAGTTGGCGCGCGAGGGCGAACTACCGGTGCCCGAAACAGTTCGGATCCTCAAAGAAGTCTTGGACGCGCTGCAATACGCACACTCCGAGCAGGTGGTCCATCGCGACATCAAGCCCGACAACATCCTGCTCACCGGTAACCACGCCGTAGTCACCGATTTCGGCGTTGCCAAGGCCGTCAGCGCCTCAACCGACGAATCCAACCTCACTTCACTCGGCGTCGCGCTCGGCACGCCCGCATACATGTCGCCCGAACAGGCAGCGGCCGATCCGCATGTGGACCACCGCGCTGATATCTACGCGGTAGGGGCGATGGCGTACGAGATGTTGTGTGGACGACCACCATTCACGGGAACGACTGCACAGCAGGTTCTCGCCGCACATATGACGAACGAGCCCGAGCCCGTGACAACACACCGCCCGACCGTGCCGCCGGCCCTCAACGAAGTAATCCTTCGTTGCTTGCACAAGAAACCGGCGGATCGGTTCCAACGCGCGGACGAGATGGTCCCCTACCTCGATGCAGTGCTGACACCCAGTGGCGGGATGACGCCAACGGGAACACAGCCGATTGCCACGGTCGATTATGCCGCTGTCGCCAGGCAGTCGCACCCACTCCGTGTCGCCGGCCTTTTCACCGTGGGATCTTTCCTCCTGATCGCGGTGGCGTACGGATTCGTGCAATTACTCGGGTTGCCCGACTGGGTCACGCTCGGAGCGGTGGTACTGTTGGCCGCCGGCCTACCCGTCATGCTACTCACTGGCCACCACGAACGGAAACGCGCGGTCGCCGCCATCACTGGGATGCATGTCGCAACGCCCGTGGGATTCGAAAAGCATTTCACCTGGAGAAAGGCGATGACAGGCGGAGGGATGGCCTTCGGCGGCCTTGCCATTCTGACGATCGGGTTCATGGCATCACGCCTGATGGGAATTGGCCCCGGTGCGACACTGATGAGTTCTGGCTTCTTGGGCGAACGGGATCGATTGATTCTGGCTGAGTTCGAGAATACCACTGGCGATTCTACCATGGGAGAGGCGGTCACTGAGCTGTTGCGAATCGATCTCTCCCAATCGCCGATCATCACCATCGTGGACCCCGGCCGCGTTTCCGATCTACTCGAGCGCATGGCCCGAAGCCGAGACGATGCGTTGACAACGGACCTGGCCCGAGAGATGGCACAACGCGAAGGACTCAAGGCCTTCATCGCAGGAGAGATCCGGCAAGTCGGAGAAGGGTTCGTTATCTCCGCGCGGATCGCCTCAGCGTCGACGGGCGAGGCCCTCGCCACAGCCGGGAGCACGGCGGATGATCCGGCTGGCATCATCAACGCCGTCGATGACCTCTCCGCGGACCTCCGCGAGCAGATTGGCGAATCACTCAAGAGCGTGCGTGCAGACCCGCCACTGGAGCGTCTGACTACGACATCACTCGAAGCACTCCGACTCTATGCCCAGGCAGATCGGGTGTCGGACGATGGCGACTACCGCCGGGCCATCGGCCTCCTCGAGGACGCGGTTGAACGTGATACGCTGTTTGCCATGGCATACCGCCGACTAGGCACCTATAAGACGAACCCGAGCTTCATCCAGCAGTTCGGCGTTTCGGGCGACAGCGCCCTGAGACGTGCATATATGCTCCGTCACCGCGTCTCGGATCGCGAGCGATTCCAGATCGAGGCCTCCTATGCCTCACGTGTCCAAAACGACCCTGAGGGCATGGTCACCTCGTTGCTCGCCCTACTCGATAAATACCCTGACGATGCTGTCGCTTTGAACAACATTGGCAACGCCTATTCCCGCCTCGGACGGTTTGCCGACCGCGACGAGGTGCATCGTCGTGCCATCGACGCGGGCGTGGCTTCGTCGATCACGTATTCGAATCATGGTTTTTGGCTCGTCAACAAGGGCGACTTGGCAACCGCTGATACGATTCTCCAGTTGTTTACCGAGCGCTACCCCGGGAGTTCCGAAGTTGACGCACTGAGGGCGGTTTTGGCAGATGCCCGCGGTGATTGGGATGAGGTCGAGCGCATTGCGCGCAACGTCATCACGAACCGTCCGTCGGAGGAGCCGTGGGCTCGCGGCTGGTTATCGGTGCTGGCGGAGCGCGAGGGGCGATTGGTGGAGGCGGGGCGACAGGGCGATCTGGGAATCCAAGCGCAGGCCCGTCTTCAGAGCATGTCGGACGAGGAGCGAGATTTCCAAATGGCGATCTTGCGTGCCGAACGCGATTTATGGTATGCGAACAACCGCGTCCAGTTGCGTGGCCAATTTGACGAACTCCTGCTCCGGAATGACGCGCTTGCGACAAACTTCCCGGATCAAATCCAAGGCTTCAGGCTCGGCAGGTTCGTCGGGGCCAATACGCTCCTGGGACGCCCGAGTGAGGCGGACGCCATTCTACAAACGACAGGCGATCTCATTCCCCGTAACGTGCAAGAGACCACAGGTGGGAGGGGCTTCGTTAGCAGCTCACGAGCTGACATTGCCGCCGCGAACGGCGAGTTCATGAGAGCGGTCGAGTTGCGAAGGCAACGCCGCACCGAAATCGACTGCGCTGCCTGCGATCTCGTCGAGATCGCTTCATATTTTGATCAGGCCAGTGAATCGGACTCGGCGCTCGCCTACTACCAAGAATACGTCCAAACACCGTGGGGCAATGAACCGCGGTGGCTTCCAGTCGCCTACCGGCGGCTCGGCGAGCTCTACGAAGACAGGAACGATTTCGAAAAGGCGATAGACTATTACAATCGCTTCGTGGAGTTGTGGGCGAATGCCGATCCGCAACTGCAGCCGATCGTCGCCGACATTCGATCCAGGATCGCGAGGCTGGTAGCCGAGCGATAGCGGTCTCCCCCTCCAACGTATGAACCGAGGAAACAGATAATGCTCCTTCTCCGTTTGGTGCATATTCTCACCGGAATTTGTTGGGCCGGTACGATCTTCTTCATGGCGTTTTACCTCGAGCCGAGCGCTCGCGCCGCCGGGCCTGACGCGGCCAAGGTCATGAGTGGCATTCAGAAGCGCGGGTTGATGACCATGCTTCCGATTATGGCCCTGCTTACGATTCTTTCCGGTGTCGATATGTATCGCCGGTTATCAGCCGGCTTCGAACCGGCGTGGGTACATTCACGTATCGGGCTGACATACGGCGTTGGCGCCATGGCTTCGATCATTGCGCTGGCGGTGGGGTTGTTCGTGATGCGGCCCGCGACCATGACCGCCGGTCGTCTTGCCGCTAGTCTTTCCACCGTCTCCGACGATGCTGAACGGCAGCGCTTACGAGGAAATATCCAGCAACTGCAAGGCCGGTCGCGCATCGCGCTCCGCACCGTCGCTGCGCTGCTCGCGGTCGCCGTCACCACCATGGCTATCGGTCGATACATGTAGTTGTTGCGGCACGCCCTCGCACGCCTCGCTGCTGGCCTTGCCGACACCTACCGACTCTCCCACGAGTTGGGCCGTGGCGGTATGGCCACGGTGTACCTGGCAGAGGACCTGAAACTGAAACACACGCGCAAGTGGCAGTGAAGGTGCTGCACCCCGAACTCGCCGCCGCGATCGGATCTGACCGCTTCGTTCGGGAAATCGAGATTGCCTACTCGGACGCGATAGCCACGCCCGAAGCAGTCAGGACTGACCCGAGATTCCATGACTTCTTACGGCGCCTCAACCTTCCGGTGCCTACGGTCGATCCCGCTCGATAAAGTTCACGATGGCATCGATGAAGTACGCGCGCGGCGTTTCTAAAAACGCAGCGTGATCTCCGCCAGGATTACCACCCACTCTCGGTCGTCCGTCCCTAGATTCACAAACAACGTCGCCTGCCGATTCGTGGGTGCGATCGGATCGTGCACGCCCTGCAACAGGAGCGTTGGAACAGTGATGAGGCTAGCATCGAGTTCGTTCCACTGATGTAAGCCCTTCCAGTCGGTGCGAACCGGGTCGGCGGCGAGCGCCGCAGCCACGTAGGCATCGATGGCAGCCTGGCTGATCGACCCTTCGACGATGAAATCACTCGCAGCGGCCGCTGCAGTGGTTGGCGTCCGGTCTGGCTCAGCGGGAAACTCAGACGCTACCGCGTCCGCCGACAGGTCACGCCAATACCCGAACAGCATGAGCGAAGATACGAGGTCCGGTCGGCGCTGAATCGCGAGGTGGGCAATAGTCGATCCATTGGACCACCCCAAAAAAGCCGGACGTTCCCCGTTGCTCTGTGCGCCGAGCCACTCGAGAATTCCAATCATGTCCTTGGCGGCGCGATCGGGTGTTAACCAGCCAGTGCTGTCGCGCGGGGTCTTTCCATATCCACGCATATCAGGGGCGAAAGTAGCATAGCCGCGCTCGACCAGACCATCCATCAAGGGCAGATCTTCACCCGGGACCTGAAGATCGAAATCGGGGAGCGCACTCCACGTTCGCCCATGCAGCAAGACGATCGTGCCAACGGGATTTGGGGGACTCTTCTCCCACACCACAAGCGGATGACCATCGACTTCTACGGTGTGTTGCCGAAGCGCCGCCCTCTCATGGCCGTCCTCTGCAGTGCATGAAGCAAGAAGCGTCGCGGCTGCAATGACACCAGCGATCCGGACTCTCAGCATCCAGCCCCCAGCATCCTAGTCAAACTCCTTGATCTTGATATTTCTGTACGCCACCCAATCTCCATGGTCCTGAAAAACGATGTGACCGCGCTCCGCGCGACCATATCCCGGCCACTCTACAAATTTGGAACTAGCGACCAACTCCTCCCACCCGGGTGACCACGCCTCGTATTCCACGACTTTCGTACCATTCAGCCAATACTCGATGTGTGCACCGTTAGCAATGATGCGCACCTCGTTCCATTCCCCTGGTGGGCGAACCACCCCTTCCGTTGAAGCGTGCAAACCATAATTGGCACCGGCTGACGTAAGCCGGTACTGCCCATCTGGATGGTTGACGTCGTCCAACACCTGCATCTCAGCGCCACTCTCGAACGTACGATTGGCATTAGGATCCACCCGGTACATGATCCCGCTATTGCCACCCTCCGAGATATTCCATTCGAGCCGCAACTCGAAATCGCCGTATTGTGCAACAGAAACCAAGTCACCACCACCACCTACCCGCGTGATGGCCCCATCGACGACCTGCCATCCTTCGGGCGGCGTGGCGTCTCTGAACGCCTTCCATCCATCGAGCGTTTCGCCATCAAATAGCACCTCCCACTCGGCGTCGCCCGTCTGGGCACACGCTACGAACGGAAGCACAATGAGCGCGGGAACGATCTGGAGGATGCGCGGCGTCAATCGGATGTTCATATTGATCTCGTCAGAAGTGTCACCCCAATAGAATACGCCTCATGCCAACGCTCCGAAAGCTAACGTGACCGCATACCCAACGCTCGCCATCATCGTCCCACACACACACTGGGACCGCGAGTGGTACCGGACCCGACACGAATTCCAGCTTATGCTGGTAGAGGTGCTGGATCGCGTATTGGATGCCCTCGAGAGTGACCCTGAGTTGTCGCATTTCCTGCTCGACGGGCAGACCATCATTCTCGAGGACTACCTCGAACTGAGACCGGAAAACGAGGAGCGGCTGCGCAGTCACATCACCGCTGGGCGGATCGATATCGGCCCCTGGTACGTATTGGCTGACGAGTTTCTGGTCGGAGCCGAAAGTCACGTGCGGAATCTTCTCCTAGGGCGCCAGGTTGCCCGACGCTTTGGTGAACCGATGAATGTTGGGTACATCCCCGACGCATTCGGACACATCGCTCAGATGCCACAGATCTTGAGGCGAGCGGGGATCGACAGTGCGGTCTTCACCAGAGGGATGGGCGACGAAATCGATCGTCTCGGTTGGGAACATCGCTGGCAGGCTCCAGATGGCAGCGAACTCATCGTCCTCAACCAATGCGGGGGCTACTGCGCTGCCGGAGGCCTCGGTCTCGATTCAGACAACGACGCGTCGATCGGTGCCACGATCGACATGGACAAGGCCGTCGCAAAAGTGCGGACGCTGTTCGAAAAGATGCAACCACTCGCCAACGGGTCGATCGCGCAGATCTCTAACGGTTGCGATCACCTCCCGCCACAACGCGATTTCGCCAAGATCCTTTCCGCACTTCGGCTGGCGATGCCCGAAACGGAGTTTCAGGTTGGAAACCTCGATACCCTAATGACCTCGATCAAGAGTTCTGGTGTTGCAACCAAGCCCAACACTGGCGAACTACTTGGTGGCAAGCATCAGTTCATTCTATCTGGGGTGTGGTCGTCTCGCGTTTATCTCAAGCAACTGAACGAGCGATGTGAGACCCTATTGTGCCGGACACTCGAGCCGCTCGCATGTTACCAGCACTTCATCTGCGGCCAACCGCATCCGTCATCAATCCTGGCCCATCTGTGGCCTATGCTTCTCCAAAATCATCCCCACGACTCTATCTGCGGGTGTTCGATCGATGAAGTCCACCGCGAAATGGTCAGCCGATTTGAAGGTGTGATCGCCGGCGGGACACAACTCGCACGGATGTTGCTAACTCCGACAGCCGACAGCCGACGGCCGACAGCTTGCATCACTGTTTTCAACCCGCTTCCAGCGTCTCGTACTGCCGTCATCCGCCGCCTATTGACCCTTCCGGCCGCCACAGAACCATCGAGCTTAATCCTGCTCGACGAGCACGGAGCCCCTGTACCGTTGGTAATCAAGGCGGCTCATCGCGTCGTGCCATTGGGGGGTCGCGACTTTACGACCGCAGTAGACGGTGACGAAACAATGGAGTGGTTCGAACAATATCGGATGGAGCTGCCCGAGCGATTTGACACAGAAGACAACGATGACACCCCAAATGGGCAATGGCTCGCCATCGAGTTCGAAGCCAATCTCGCTGGAGTCGACTGCCGCTCGTATCAACTAGTGGCTCGAAGCGAATCGCTGACGCCGATTCCGATTCCACCACAACTCGCCACGCATGATGGAACCATCGAGAACGACTATGTGCGGGTCATACTACACGCGGACGGCCGTGTCGATGTTCTCGATAAGAAGACCGACTTCGAATACCGCGATCTCAATCGCTTGGAAAGTACCGAAGACGCCGGCGACGAATATGACTATGCACCTGCGCAAGAGACACACATGGTCACTACAGACGGATTGAATGGAACCGTGCGCATCGTATCGGACACCGGATTACGAGCGACCATCGAAACCTCCTACGATTGGCACATTCCTCATGGCCTCACCGACGATCGGCGACGACGTGCGGAGCAGATGGCTGCCTGCCCTGTGCGGGTACGCGTTTCCATCGAGCGCAACAGCCCGCTCGTCGAGTTGGAGGTAGCGATCGGGAACCGCGCGACCGATCACCGCGTTCGGTCCCGATTCCTCACGAACCTTCAGGCGACACACATCCTTTCCGACGGCCACTTCTACGTGAACGAGCGCCCGATCGAGATTGACCAGCACGCCGACTGGGTGCAACCACCCACGGGTACGTATCCCCAACAGGAGTTCTCGGCGATTTACGATGGGGAGAAGGGACTCGCAATCCTGAGTCGCGGCCTCCACGAGATCGCACCCATCACCGCGGGTGACGATTCCGTCGGACTCGCCGTAACGCTGCTACGCGCCGTCGGGTGGCTCTCTCGGGACGACCTGCCCACTCGCAATCACAAGGCTGCTGGACCGATGATTCCGACGCCTGAGGCGCAATGCATCGGCACACACAAGTTTCAACTCGGAATACTGCCGTTTACCGGAGGCCTGGCGACCACCGAGGTGCGCGAGCGAAGCGCGGAGTTTCGCGTGCCACCCCTCAGCATTCAGCGTTCCGCCGACTCCCAACGGCCAACAGCCAACGGCCTTCTAGAAGTTACGGGGCCAACCGTTGCCGTCTCCGCGATCAAGAAGCATGAAGAACGTGATACGCTGATCGTACGGTTGTTCAATACCGGAGACGAGCCAACCCGTGCCACCCTCCGACTTGGACGTCCGATCGCTGGGGCATGGCAGTGTGCTTTACTCGAGGATCGATTGAACGACGTACCATTCGAGGATTCGTCGGTCGAGGTACCGCTGTCACCGCACGAGATCCGCACTGTCGAGATTGCCTTCGCATGACCAACCTCTACGAACTCGCCGACCAGTTCGGCAACATCGACATCTACCTCTTCGACCAGTTGCTCAAGCGGCGGATCACCCCTGGAATGGCGGTGTTCGACGCGGGCTGCGGCTATGGGAGAAACATTCGATACCTACTCCGCGCAGGCCACGACGTGTACGGCATCGACCCCGACTCGGCGGCAGTCGAAGCGGTTCAATCCCTGGCGTCCGAGTTGGCCCCTAGACTCTCGGCCAACAACTTCCGTGTCGAGCGGCTCGAAGCAAACAGCTTTCCCGATGGACTGGCAGAAATGGTGATTTGCTCCGCAGTTCTGCACTTCGCCGCAGACGAGGCGCATTTCGCCGCGATGCTCGATGGCGCATGGCGCGTTCTCAGCCCAGGCGGGATATTCTTCAGTAGGCTAGCCTCTACCATCGGTATCGAGAAGGAAGTGAAAGCACTAGGTGATCGACGGTACGTCCTCCCCGACGGTAGTGAGCGCTTTCTCGTCGATGAGGCGTTCCTCAGACGGGCTGAGGAGCGGCTTGGCGCCCAACGACTCGATCCTCTCAAGACGACCATCGTGCAAGACCTGAGAGCGATGACCACATGGGTACTACGAAAACCGGAATGAGGTCGCAGATTACGCTGATCATGCTGATCGGTGCGACGTTGGCATGTCAACCCGCGAAGGAGATAGCACCGTCGGTCGAGCAGCAGGTTAGTGGGACGCACGCGCTGCTCCAAGCAGTCAGTGTAGTCACCCAAGACACCGTCTGGGTAAGCGGCCACGACGGGACCTACGTGCGTACCACGGATGGCGGAACCACATGGACCGCGGGTGTCGTACCCGGCGCCGACACATTGCAGTTCCGGGACGTCCACGCGGTTAATGGGTCGACAGCGTACCTCCTCGCGGCGGGACCAGGAGACATGTCACGCATCTACAAGACGGTCGACGCGGGCACGAGTTGGGAGCTCCAGTTTGTGAACGATCAGCCAGAGGCATTTTTCGACTGTCTGGATTTTTGGGATGCGGACCACGGCGTAGCGTTCAGTGATGCGGTGGACGGTGCGTTCGTCATCCTCAAGACGAACGACGGTGGAGCGGCGTGGGGCCGGCTGCCTGCCGCATCCGTACCGGATGCGCAGGAAGGTGAAGGATCGTTCGCTGCCAGTGGGACCTGCCTCTCCATTTCCGGCGACCGGCATGGATGGATCGGTACTGGTGCCGCAGATACGGCTCGAATCCTCGTGACACGCGATCGAGGTCTCAGCTGGCACGCCGTGAATACTCCGATCATCGGTGGCGATGCGGCTGGCATCGCCGCGCTGGCCTTTGCCGACACCCTGACCGGCTGGGCATTCGGCGGCGACATTGGCAACACCGACACGTTCACGGACAACGTTGCAGCGACATCCGATGGCGGATCAACGTGGACATTGCTCGATCACCCCACGTTCACCGGTGCCATCTACGGCGCCAGCATCGTCCCATATGCACCTTCTCCATCACTGGTCGTGGTTGGCCCGGGAGGAATGGATTATTCTATTGATGGCGGGAGTAGTTGGGTGTCACTGGATACGCTCACGTATTGGGCGGTCGACTTTGCATCTCCTAGAGCGGGTTGGGCAGTGGGCCCACGCGGCCGAATCGCTAGAGTCGCACTTTACCAATGACGGTGTGCATGACCATAGCGGATGGCAGGATCCAATTCAATTCCCCCCTGTCCCTCCTGTCCCTCCTGTACTACGGTACCGGCTGCACGATCTCCGCGTAGCTCTCAGGATTCCATTGAGGGCGGGCATCCTTGTTCGCGATCTCGAGACCGAGATAGAACATCAGCTTCACAATACGCGATTCTTTCTCGGCGTCGATCAGTTCCACCTGGTCACTGGGACGATGGTAGTTGTCGTGCGTGCCGTTGAAGAAGAACAGCACAGGAATGCCGCGCTTGGCAAAGTTGAAGTGATCTGAGCGGAAGTAGAAATTCTGGTCGGGCCAAATATCGTCGATGGCCGTCATATTAAGCTCGAGGTGTTGCGAATTAACCTGGTTCAAGGTTTCGCCGAGATCCGAGTGTTCTTTGCCGATCACCACGATCGTATCGGTCCAGTTGCGACCGATCATGTCTGCGTTCAGGTTGGCAACGATGTTTTCGCGCGGCACACCAGGATTCAGCACGAAGTAGTCGCTCCCCCAAAGTCCCTTTTCTTCACCACTCACCGTCACGAAGATGATCGAACGTCGTGGCCTGGGATTCACCATGGAGAATGCCTCGGCGAGTTCGACGATCCCGATTGTTCCGGAGGCATCGTCGTCTGCTCCGTTGCAAATGCCATCGCCGTCTACCTCACGGCAGCTCCCCTCTGCCGATGTGCCGACATGGTCCATGTGAGCACTGAACACGACGTATTCATTCTTGAGTTCGGGGTCGCTGCCTTCGAGAATGCCCACCGTATTCGGCGTAGGCAGCACGTCTTCGACACCGTAGATCGTCTTGATCGTGATCGAGAGATCGGAAAGTTCACGCACCTGCACGGCGCCTGAATCCGCGCGGATCTCTTCTAGCGAAACGCCCAACGTGGACAACACAGGTGCGATCATCGCATCCTTCACCTCCACCACGGGCATCACGTCGCTGCTGTTGGCACCCCAATCGGGAGACACCCGGAAGCGATCTTCACGAGAGAGCTGGTTTGCCCACTGCTCGGTCGCCTCGCCGGTCACGAATATGACGCCCGCCGCGTTCTGAACGTACCGCAACAACCCACGCGCCGTGCGCCGGGTACTCCGCCCTCCGGTCGGGACAATGACAATAACCGTCATGCCGTCGACCGGAAGCTCAGTCACCTCGCCCTGGGTGGGTCGGCCCCATACAACGGCGACTTGGGCTTTCACGCCCGCGTTGCCCGTGACCCCCTGCCACCACGACGCATCGGTGCCGAATTGCCAGGTTGGTCCGCCCTCGATAGCAATACTGGGCAATGACCCCGATCTTCGCCCTAATGTCTTCCGGGGTGATGGAATTCACGGCGGAGGAGATATCTTGGGCGGAGAGGGTAGGCGCGAAAAAAAGCGAAGCAAATGCGATCTCCAGTTTCTTCATCATAGTTCCTTCATAGAATGCTGGAGGCTGGGTGCTGGCCACCCATCCCTGAGCTATCGACTATCGACCGGTTCACAAACATACACGGATCGTCACGATCCACTTGCCCCGCCTTGCGCGCGTCGGGACCTCCACCCCAAACTCCGTAGCAGCTTCAACAAAGGATCCTGGATGCGGCGAAATTCTTCGAACAAACTATGCCTGCGGCATGAAGAATCTGTGAAGCGTCTTCGACTGAGCCTTATGGCCACTGTTGCGATACTCCTTTGGGCATTCGGCGGTTCCGCACTGGCGCAGGATGCCCCGTGGCCGACCGATGGCTGGGCGACGAGCCTGGCGGACCAGGACCTGAACGCCCATATCTTCGGGCAACGGGTTCCCTCATCACTGGTCGCGTTTCTCGACGCCCTCGTGGGTTCCGTCAACTAATGCATCTCAGCAGTCATCGCGTTCTCATCACCGGTGGCAGCGTTGGTATCGGCTTCGCGCTCGCCAAAGCGTTTCACGAGCGCGAGAACCAGGTCACCATTAGCGCGCGACGCGACGGGCCACTCGAGGATGCGGCGAGTCGGCTTCCCGGCGTTCATACCGTCGTCGCCGACATGACGAAGGAAGAGGACCTCCGACAACTGGTGGACGCAGCGGTCAACCGGATGGGCGGCATCTCGATTCTCCTCAATAACGCTGGCCTGCAATGGAACGACCGGTACGGCGAGGACGACACCGACACGGTACTGGATCATGTCGACAGTGAGATCGGGACCAACTTCACCGGCGTCGTCAAGCTGACGACCTTGGCGCTCCCGTTTCTCAAACGGGAAGAAGTAGCGGCTATCGTCAACGTCTCCTCGGTACTGGCTATCGCGCCCAAGGCCAGCGCCCCAGTTTACTGCGCGACCAAGGCGGCTGTGCACTCTTTCACAATGGCGCTACGCTACCAACTCGAAGCATCGGCGCCAAACATTGCAGTGTTTGAGGTCCTTCCGCCCGGTGTGGACACGGCGATGACGGCGGGACGCCAATTCAAGAAGATGTCACCGGACGCGTTGGCATTGACGCTGATGAACGGGATGGCACGTGATAGATTGGAGATTCTCCCTGGGCAGACACGGTTGTTGGCGACGCTGCACAGCATCAGCCCGAAGGCAGCGTACCGAGCGATGAAAACGAGATAACAAGGCGGGAACATGCGACGATGGACGTTGGCGTTGGTCATTCTTGCAATTGGATGTACGTCAGACGAGCAACCGGTGACAGAGGAAGCTGCGGACGATGCACCGATCACCGTCGTCTTCGAAACGAACCTCGGCGAGATCGTGGTCGAAATGGATTCAGAGAATGCCCCGGAGACAGTGCGCCACTTCATGACGCACGTACGCTCCAAATTCTATGATGGTGTCGTTTTCCATCGAGTGGAGCTGGGGTTCGTCATTCAGGCCGGAGGTTGGCAACCAGACGGACGGGAGCGCAACACTAGCGCCTACCCTGTGGCAAACGAGAATCCGACTGGCCAAACGAACGCCCGTGGCACGCTCTCCATGGCGCGAACTTCGGACCCTCATAGTGGCTTAGTCGACTTCTTCATCAATCTCGTCGATAACGCGGGCCGACTCGATTTTCGAGATTCTACCACGGCGGGATTCGGGTACGTGGTCTTCGGTACGATAACGTCCGGCATGGATGTGGTGGACTCGATCGCAAGAATCCCGACTGCCAGTCGAGGACGCGGACGGCGCTCCTATCCCGTCGAGGACGTGATTATTGAGAGGGTCTATGTGAGGGACGCGCCTGTTCCCTAGATCAGGCCACGCTCGCGAGACGCTGACCGGCGCCGGCCCCGCATCGCCCACACCCATTTGTGCATCTCCATTACAACGAAGATGCTTAACGCAAGCGCCCACAATGAGGCCAAGGTTGTTAGGCTGAGAGGCTCAACCTGCAGGACTCTCTGTCCCAGCGGCACGAACATCGTGCCGAGATGAATCAACAATGCGACGACCACACCGCCGAGCAGAATCGGGCTGCGGAAAGGCGACAATTGCAGCGCGGATTTCGTCTCAGACCGGCAATTCCCAATATGAACGTTCTCGAACAACACCATGAGCATCAACAGGCCATTACGTGCCGCAACTTCAGTCCAACCAGTATGTAACATCCACCAAGAAGCACCAAAGCCGACAAAACCCATGACCACCGCAGCGACGATCGTTCGCTCGATCATCAGGCGATTGAGATGGCGAGGTGGCGCGAGTCCACCTACTAATTCAAGGGAGTCGAGCCGGTTCAGCGAATGGCTTTGCGAATGCGTATCAATAGCAGGAGGGGACAATGAAAACCCACGGCATAATATCGGCGGTTATCGTCGCCGCGGCCGGCGCGATCGCAAGTCCGTCGATCACGGTAGCGCAGACAGACGCGATCAACGGCGCCTGGCAGCTCAACCATGAACAGAGCGACGATTTTCAACAGAAGCTGCAAGAAGCCAGGGAGGCCCGCGGGGAAATTCAGAGCACTGGCGGTGCTGGCGGCAGTGCTGGGGGCGGTGGCCGAGGCGGAGGTGGTCGTCGGGGGGGAGGCGGGGGTGCCGGAGGAGATTTCTCCGACGCGCAACGCGCCGAGGCGCAGGAGTTCCGTCAGATGGCTGCCGCCGCAATCGAACAATTCGAGTTCGGAGCTGCACAGGGCATGGTGGTATTCCGCTATCCGGATGGGCACTCGCTCCTGCTCAAGGACGGCGAGACGACCAAACGACGCATCGGCGAAGACGGGGGCGTCGAACTCGACATCAAGGCCGAGTGGGACAAGGAGAAGCTCGAGGTCAAACGCGAGATCCGCAGCTCGGGCAGGATCAAAGAGGTCTATTGGCTGAATGATGCCGGACAACTGATCGTGGACACCGAGGTTGAGATGGGGCGGGGGGGTATGAGAGTGAAGTTCCGAAGGGTGTACGACAGAGTCAACGCAGGATCGCTTCACTGATGACGGCGTTGAATCAGGGAACCCCTAACTCGTAGGTCTCGTGCCACCCTCGAGGCCCTATTCCGTCACCCCCCAGTCCTAGCAGGAGTAACCATGATGTGTGCTCCCTGCGTACCGGGAAACATCAGCCACGGCGCGCCGGGCCCACTCGGCACAATCGGCAGGCCCGTGGTCTCACCCGTGGCGCCAGGCAGATAGAACACCCATCGCAAGAATGGATTCTTCACCTCACCGAGGGCCGCATCGAACCCGCCCCCGTGCAGCACGTACAACACTGCCATTGGGTCCGGCTTGGCAAGCGCGCTAGTTTCCATTTCCTCCCAGCGCTTCGCATTGCGTTCGCCCGGGTTCGTAACACCCTCCGCATTCAACTCGCGGCCCCTCGCCATATATGGTTCGAGCGAGGTGTGATAACATGCAACGCTCCATCCTTCGTTCGCCGGATTGTCCGCCAGACACACCAACTCGTTGGTTCCTTCGCGCAGCGTGACAAGATGGCCGTCGGCATCGTACCCAAGCACCTTCGCACCTTCGCGCATCGCATCTGGCGCAGCAAGTACGGCCGATCCCAATTGCTCTGCCCCGGACGGCACCTGGGCTTGGAGCGACCCTGCGGTTGCGAGTGCTGCGACGATTGCGGCGATCCTCATGGAGTCTCCAGCGGAAAAGATGGGTAACAAAGTAATGCACTCCACCTTTAAGCTATGGGGAACTGGCGCGCGGGGCTATGGAATGGAATCGCCTGGTGGCCCAGTGATCTCGGCTGGGATTTCGAACAGTGGCGGAGTCGGTTCAAGCGGTGGATCCAGGTATTCTCCAAGCCAAAGGCCTGCCCAAACCGCCCCGACCACGAGCGCGGCCAGCACAACGCGCGCAACCCACGAGGTCCGCGACTTCGCCACCTGTTTGTGAAGTTGGCGGAGCTCGCGGACCAGCTCGGCTTTTTCCACAGCTCGCTCGATGGCCTGCGCCAAGTGCTCGAGTTCAATCGGTTTGGTGAGGAAGTTCTCAGCGCCGCGCCGCATCGCCCGGACTGCTTCCTGTATTTGACCCTGGCCGCTGAATACGATGACCACAGCCTTCTCTTGCACCAGCTGTTCGAGAACGGCGAAACCGTCGATGCCGGGAAGGAAGAGATCGCAGAGGGTGACCGTTGGCCGATGCGTTAGCCACATCTGCACCCCTTCCTCGCCGGATGCAGCACGGTAGACAGTGTAGCCCAACCGCTCGACCGCTCGGCCCACCGACTTCAGGATATTCGGGTCGTCATCGATGATGAGAACCGATACGGCCTGCATTTTCGCGTCATCGCCGCTGATCATCCCCCTATGACCTCACTGTTAATGATTCCGCCGCAGGTGGCATACTTGGGGCCACAGGGTAGCACCCTCCGGTATCGTCTGGAATCGGTTTAGGCCGACCCCAATTCCTCCAGCTCCTCGATGGCCCGTCCCAGAATCGTTCGCACCTGGGCGCGCTTATTGTCATCCTCCCGATACCGCCACGTCATGCGATACGCCTGCGATACGAGCCTCCCCACGAGTCGCGATACGTCTGGCATGGGGTCGGTGAAGAACGTATCGATCATTTCCTCGACCCGCTCAAAAATATCGTCAACCGTCGTCTTGTGTTCGTCGAGGAATGCAAGACCTTCGTCGGTGATCTCGTAAACCTTCTTCCCATTCTCCTCCCTAATCCTAACCAACCCTTCGTCCTCCAACCACTGCAACGTGGGATAGACCGTCCCCGGTGAAGGCTTGTAGCAACCTCTGGTTTGCTCCTCCAACTCCTTCATGACCTCGTAGCCATGCATAGGCTTTTCCCGGAGCAGCTTGAGAACGACGTATTTCATATCACCCGATGCGAACCACTGCCGGCGACCACGTCGCCTCCAACCAGGTCCGTGTTTCCATCCTCCCCACCAGTCACCAGCGTCGAATGCAAATCCCGCTTTCTGCTCTGACATGATTGCCTCCATAAGATATATCGTACGTAATTATGTACGTAATATCGCCACGATATATCTTGTTGGCAACCAATATGACGCTTGACGATAATCGTTATGACGATTATCGTTGTGCATGAAATCAGCCATCGAGAAGACACTCCGGCAGACCAAGCCGTTTCCCTCGGCCGGAGGCGAAGTCCTCGTGGGTCTCCAGATCGTCGCGAACCGCTTGCGGGACCGGTGGGGGCAGTTCCTCAAGTCGACCGCCGACCTCACGGTCAATCAGTACAACGTTCTCCGGATTCTTCGTGGGGCTCACCCCGAGTCCCGCACCTGTGGGGAGATCGCCGAACGAATGATCGAGCGCGATCCCGACATCACACGCTTGCTCGACCGGCTATCCAAGCAGAGCCTGGTCGATCGCACGCGCGACGAGAACGACCGGCGCGTGGTCCGGGCCGCCATCACCACGGAAGGACTGGCCGTGCTCGACCGCCTCGATGTTGCCGCGTCTTCGCAGTCGACCACGCTGCTCGAGCAACTCGGCGATGAACAACTCGAACGCCTTCGCGCCACGCTGAATCGCGTCGTGGAGCTACTTGACGAACAACCAGATGCTTAAGGAGACAGAATGAAAAAGGGTGAAAATCTCATTTTGGTCATGGGTGCAACCGGGCAGCAGGGCGGCGCCGTCGCGCGTGCGCTCCTTTCGGCAGGCCACAAAGTCCGCGCGATGACGCGCAACACCACAAGCGACGCGGCAACGGCCCTCGCGAAGGCAGGAGCAAAGGTAGTCCAAGGCAACTTCGATGACGGCAATTCAGTGAAGGCGGCTATGGACGGTGCCTGGGGTGCTTTCGCTGTACAGAACTCGTGGGAAGCCGGTATCGAAGGCGAAGAGACACAAGGCAAGAACATCGCTCAGTGGGCAAAAGATGCAGGGATCCGGCATTACGTCTACACATCAGTCGGCTCGGCGCATCGCAACACTGGGATTCCCCATTTTGACAACAAGTGGCGCGTGGAAGAGACGATTCGTGGTCTTGGACTTCCGTCTTTCACGATCCTCCGCCCCGTGTTCTTCATGGAGAATTTCGCGTCACCATTTTTCAAGCCGGGCATCGATGAAGGCGCGGTGACGGTCGGGATCGGTGCCGAGACGAAACTGCAGATGATCGCTGCTGCTGACATCGGCCAATATGGCCGTGTCGCGTTCGAGCGGCATGAAGACCTGAACGGCCGTGCGATAGATATCGCTGGAGACGAACTGACGATGCCTGAGACTGCCACGAAGATCAGTAGTGCGGCGGGTAGAGAGATCTCGTTCCAGCCCGCACCAATCGATCAGGTCCGTCAGTTCAGCGATGATTTCGCGACGATGCTCGAGTGGTTCGACAGTAGCGGGTTCGAAGCGGACATCGAAGGGAACGTGAACGAGTTCGGGATCGTGCCTACACAGTTTGCCGATTGGGCCAACGCGGCCAGTTGGTAGTGTACAGACGGGAGGGTGGGGAGGCGGGAAACCTAGCCTTCCCGCCCCTCCACCTATTTCGCCCTACCGTTCGAAATCAAACTTCCAATCATTCTCCGGTACCGTGAAGGCCACAGTTATGCGACTCTTGTTCCTCATGACCTGCATCGAGACAGTCTCCCCGCCTTCGTAGGACCGGAGAATCCTGAGCGCGTGCGACGGGCTCGTCGGCACCCGACCGTCAATCTGCAGGATCACGTCACCACTCCGCAAGTTGAGATCCGCATCGCCGGGCGCCCGCACAACCAAGAGTCCTTCCGTGGTGCCGAAGTAGGCGCCCAAGTCCTCGTCCAACGTCACTAGTTCGACGTTGAGCCATCGGCGCGGCATTTCGATGGTCGTAATCATCTCCAACGGCTCGGCGAAGAAACGCTCGATGCGCGGCTCGAACGCCACCTCTGGGCTAAACCGGAGCCGAGGCTCCCACGCGCCCAGCAACGAATCTCCGAACGCAAGGGCGAACGCTTCGCTTTCCATCACGCGCGGAGAGAGCGTCGCCGTGCGCGTTTCACCACCACGTTCATACGTCAGGTTGAGCTCATCGCCCTCTTCCAACGCACGCACGACATCGATGAACCGCTCACCCGGATTCTGATAGCGGCGTCCACTGGACGCCAACGACACGCCATTGGCATTGGTAATGATGTCACCTGCCTCGAGTCCGGCCTCTTCCGCCGGACCGCCCGGCGTGACCGCCGTCAATTTCGCTCCGATCGCGTCGGTCTCTTCGTCACGATTGGTTTGCACCAATACACCGATACGCGGACGGTCGTCGCCAAACACAGCGAATTGCGGAATCTCACTGCCGTAGGCATACACACTCAGGCCGCCACGCCCTGGTCGCGTCATCACGTTGAAGCGAAAGTCGTCTGTTCTCAGTTCACGTTGCGCTGCGCGCAGGGCTGTCATCGCCTGCTCCATCTCACGTTGCGCATTCTGCGTTTCCGCTTCGCGAAGTTGCTGAATGGCCCGTTCGAGTTGCGCTTGCGCCTCTTGAAGCTGACGCTCCGCTTCCTCGCGGCGTTGCTGTTCGCGTTCTACGTCCTGCGCCATCAGTGCCGGCGCGGTACCGACAAGGGCGAAGATGGTAAACGCTAAAATACTCTTCCTCATGACTTCAATGCTCCTCTGAATGTTCGTGACGGTCGGTTAAAAGCCGACATATCCCACCTGTCTCACATGCGTATTCACTAACGCACCCATCAACGACACCCGCTGTTCCCACAGGCCTCGCATATCGGCCGTGGTGTACCGACGCAACTGCGCTTCGAAAATGCCCGCGTCGATCAAGGCGATGCGATCCTCGAGATCGGCGATCGCTGCGGCAGTGATGCCGTTCATCACACGCCCGTCCTGTCCAACGGTGTGCAACACACCCTCAAGGCGTTGCGATTCCGCCATGAGGTCGACCATCCGTTGCTCCGCGGCCGTTTCGACGCCCTGCGCCGCGAATTGACTGAAACCGACCGCCAGCGCGATGACCGCCGCTGCAGCCGCGCCACTCAGTCCAATCCAGCGACGGGTTCGCCGGCGCTCGCCAACCAATTGCGACCGAACCACTTCCCAGCGGTCTCTCGGCGGACGGAACTCAGCAAGTGATTTGAGTGCTGCCACCCGTTGGTGGAGCCGCTCGAACTCCGTCGCACATACGTCGCAGCTCGATAGATGCTCCCGTGCGACTACACTTCCCTCATTGTCCCGGAGCGCGATAAGCTCCGACATAGTGAGATGCCTCAGCATCGAACCTCCTCGCCGAGCATTCTTCGAAGCCGCGCATGGGCGCGGGAAAGTTGAGACTTCGAAAAACTGACTGTCTTGTTCATCATCTCGGCTATCTCTTCGTGGGTGTATCCCTCGACATCGTGCAGCCACACCACGGCCCGAGCCGTATCCGATAGCTGCTGGAGCGCAGTCTCCAAATCGATGGAAACCGTCACATCCTGATCCTTCCGTCCTGCCTTCACGTCCTCTACCAGTTCTTCTGTATCGCGATACTTCTCGTAGCGAATCCGAATGAGCGCTTTGCTGGACGCCACCCGCTTGACCCAAGCCGTGAGGCTCCCCGGCCCCGTTCCCCGGAACCGTCTCATGCTGCGGCAAATCTCCAAGAAGGTCTCCTGCAGCACCTCCTCGGCCTCCTCGGGCGTCCGGCAGATCCGACGGGCCACCGAATACACGACCCCCTCATAGGCGCGGTATATCCGCTCGAGCGCGTCCAAATCGCCCGATTTGGCCCGCTGGATCGCGAGCTCATCCAAAGCCGCCATGGAAAGTTGTGTCATGCCCGTTTGACTAGATGCCGGAGGGGGTAGGAGGGTCGCAGCAGGGCCGTCGATCGTCCATGAAGTGGGCCCCTGGCACATCCCGGATCCCGCCAGCCCCGGGCGATCGACTGCCTCCTATCTACGCTCCCGCTGATTCACCTCGCGCGCCGCCTCCTGTAGAACCACAGCGCGTTCCGGTGTAATCAATACAGTGGGACCAGATTTCAGTTGGAATTTGTCCGGCAACCCAATGGGTGTCACACCGGTCAGTTGTTCGAAGATGACGAGGGCAACCATGTAGGTTCCGAGGACTGTAGGATGGAACCCGTCCCCACTATAGAAAGGAAGAGTGGAGTCAGCCTCCCATGCGACGCGCCACCCTTCTCCGGCAGGAAGGAAGAGCCCCATGGCGCTGTCCGCGGCCATGGCGTACGACTCCCGAACGCCATCCCAATCGAACGCACGGTCATCAGCCGGCCACACCATGTACAACGCCGGCTCGGCGCCGCTCTCCCGAATGGCCTCCCCAAACCGCTTCGAATACTCGAGCAGCGACGGCCGGCCCTCGGTCGCTGACGGCCCCTGCTGCATGATCACGAAGTCCCACCCACCACCCTGAATCATCGGAAGGACTTCACCATGAGCCCAGTGATCTTGCAACCCCAGGTTCGGCTCGGTCTTCCAACGGACATCGACCGGTCCTTGATCGGCCGAATCGATAAGCGCTCCAAGCATGTTCGGGAGATCGTTCGTAAAGGTGAGGCTGTTGCCTATGAAGAGGATATTGACGTTGTCCGGATCGAGTCCTAGATCGGTTTGCCCCTCTTCAATATCTAGGTTGAGGCACCCCGGAATAGCGACGAGCAGCAGAAGACAGAGATAGCGCATACGGCTAGTAGTCTACCGCCGTGCTGATGTTCCGCCTCCCCGTCTATTTAACGACCAAACTAACCAGCTTGTTCTCCACGTAGATGGTCTTCTTGATCTCTTTGCCCTCTATGAAGCGCTGGACAGATTTCTCTTCGAGCGCCTTCCCAACAGCGTCTTCCTCGGCGATTCCCACATCAACGTTGATCCGCCCCCGAACCCTGCCGTTCACCTGAACCACGATCTCTACTTCGTCTTTTTTTGCAAGCGCCTCATCATGCTCTGGCCATGACGCGTCGAACACGCTCTCAGTATGACCCAATTGTTCCCAACACTCCTCGGCAAAATGGGGAGCAAACGGCGCCAGCAGGATGATGAGCGGCTCGATCTCTGATTTGGAGACACCCCCTTCACCTGCACCCTGCACCCCGCGTCCCCTCAGAACGTTGACATACTCCATCATCTTTGCTATCGCCGTGTTGTAACGAAGTTCTTCGACATCTTTGGTAACACCTCGAATCGTCTGGTGCAGTTTCCGCTGCGCAACGGCGTCACCACCATCGCCTTCATGAGCGTTTGCGACCAGGCTCCAGACGCGACCCAAGAAGCGGCGTTGGCCTGACACACCCTTGTCGCGGAAATCCCCCCCCTCTTGGTACGGGCCCAAAAACATGAGGTACATGCGGAATGTGTCTGCGCCCCATTGCCTGATGAACGCGTCGGGGATCACCACGTTGCCGCGCGACTTCGACATCTTTGCCCCGTCCTTGACGATCATTCCATGCGCGCGGAATCGATGGTACGGTTCTTCGAAGTCGAGATGTCCAAGATCATGCAGCGCCATAGTGATGAACCGGGAATACAGCAGGTGAAGCACTGCGTGCTCATTCCCACCGATGTAGGACCGAACGGGAAGCCACTTCTTGGTCAGGTCTTTGTCGAACGCTCGATCGTCGTACTCCGTGGAGGGGTACCTGAGGAAGTACCACGCCGAGTCGAGAAAGGTGTCCGACACATCGGTCTCCCGCCTAGCTTTCGCACCACAGGACGGGCAGGCCACAACGTACCAATCTTCGTGTCGGGCTAGGGGTGATACACCACTTTCATCGGGGCGAAAGTCTTCGACGACCGGCAGCAGCACCGGCAAGTCCTTCTCGGGAACTGGCACCGTTCCGCATGCATCGCAGTAGATGATTGGAATCGGTGGGCCCCAATACCGCTGGCGCGAGATGCACCAATCATGGAGCCGGTATCGCACGCGCATCCCCCCTGCATCTTGGTCACTCAGCCACTCGGTAATTGCAGGTGCCGCCTCGCGACAACTTATTCCGTTGAACTTCCCAGAGTTGACCAATACACCGTCCCACCCAGCGTACAATTCTTCGTCGCTGTAGTCTGTAGATTCGACAACAGTTCGGATCTCCAACCCAAACTTCTTTGCGAACTCGAAGTCGCGTTCGTCATGTGCAGGCACCGCCATAATGGCGCCGGTGCCGTATTCCATGAGTACGTAATCGGCCACCCAGATCGGAATGGATTCGCCGGTCGCAGGATTCCTTGCGTAAGAACCCGTGAACACACCCGTCTTCTCGCGAACACCGACCTTGCGCGCGACGATGTCCTTCGCCGCGGCCTCACGCCGATAGACGTTGACGTCTTTGCGCTGCTCCTTGGTCGTCAACTGTTCGACGAGTTGATGTTCGGGCGACAACACCATGTAGGTCGCACCGAAAACCGTGTCGGGACGCGTCGTAAAGACACGGATCTCCACATCGGACGGCGTCCGGAACACCAACTCCGCACCCTCTGATTGGCCGATCCAGTTGGTCTGCATCGCGCGCGTCGATTCCGACCAATCGAGGTTCGGGATGTTCTCGAGGAGGCGCTCGGCAAAGTCCGTGATCTTGAAGAACCACTGCTTGAGCATCTTCTGAAAAACTTTCGTTTCTGTATGGCGCTCGCAGAATCCGTCTTTCACCTGTTCATTGGCGATCACCGTCTTGCACTCCGGGCACCAGTTGACAGCGCCCTGTTTCTGTACTGCAATGCCGGCCTTGTACAGCTGGAGAAAAATCCACTGCGTCCACCTGTAGTAGGCCGGATCCGTCGTCGATAGCTCATGATCCCAGTCGAACATGAGCCCGACCGCCTTGAGCTGCCTACGGAACCCACTGATGTTGCGAGGAATCAGCTCGGCAGGGTGTGCGTTGATCTTGAGCGCGAAGTTCTCCGAATGGATCCCGAATGCATCGAACCCGATAGGCTCGAACACGTCCCATCCCTGGAGGCGGCGAAACCGTCCGTGAACATCGGCGCCAACAAATGCGAAAACATTTCCGACGTGCAGCCCTTCCGCTGACGGGTACGGAAACATCATCAGGTTGAAGTAGGGACGCTCCGCGGCATGGATATCCACGGAGTTGGTACGTCGCTCCGCCCACCGCTCCTGCCACTTGGCCTCGACGACCGCGGGGTCGTAGCGAGTTGGCGTCGCTTCGTTCATTGTGTCGTAACTCGGTGCGGGCGGACTAATTTCCGCCCGGGCCACCATTCAAGTTGGCTACCGTAACTTCGATGACATCTGCGAGCTCGGCAAGTTGGGCGACGACCGCCGAGCCAGGTGGTTGATCCACCACGATGGTAGCAAGTGCCTCGTGTGACCCAGCACCACCGCGCGATTGATGGTAGGAGGCGACATTGATCTCAGCCTCTCCCAGCAACGTGCCGACACTCCCGATCACGCCAGGCACGTCCCGATTCCGGAGTATCAGCACGTAGCCGTCGGCCGGCATGTCGACATTGAACCCGTTCACTTCGATAACGCGCCCCGTACGGTCGCCAACCATGGCACCGATCACATTGGTGACGCCATGCTTGCCTTCGACCTTGACCCCAATGGTCGTCGAAAACCCGGAAAGTGCGCTCGTCACTTTTCGGGAAACACTCATGCCTCTTTCATCCGCGAGCGTTGCTACGTTGACGATGCTGACTTGGTCGACCCCCAGCGCCGATAGGACGCCTTCCAACGCGGCCAGCATCACCGGACGAGGCGCATCTTCGTCCTTCCCACCGTACGCTACTGCCACGGACTTGATCCTGCCATTGGCAATTGCCGCAGCGAGTCGACCCATGCGTCGTGCGAGTTCCATCACCCCGACGAGCCGCGTGAGTGTCTTCCCCGATATGCCCGGCAGGTTCACCGCGCCACCGATCGACCCTGTAAGCAACGCATCGCGAATCGCCGTGCAAATCTCCGTGGCCACGCGCTCCTGCGCCTCCGCCGTGGAGGCTGCCAGATGCGGGGTCAGCGTTACCAGTTCGTGGCTCCGGAGCGGGGAATCTTCGGCCAGCGGTTCGGGTTCGAACACGTCGAGTGCAGCCCCGCCTAGCTTGCCCGAATCCAACCCTTCTATCAACGCGGCGTCATCGATGAGCGCACCTCTTGCAGTGTTGACGACCACGGCCCCGTCCTTCATCTGCGCGATCCGGTCTCGATTCAAGAAATGACGCGTTTCATCGTTAAGCGGCAGGTGCAAACTGACTACATCCGCTTGAGCCAGAAGCTGATCCGTCGACACCAACTCGATACCGAGTTCCAACGCCCGCGCCTCAGGCAGATACGGATCGTGCGCAATGACTCGCATGCCGAATGCACGGGCAATCGATGCCACATGGCGCCCGATCCGGCCGAGTCCGAACAATCCGAGGGTCTTTCCACGCATCTCGGTGCCAGGGAATTCTTTCCGCTCCCATTTGCCGGCGCGCATGGAACTCACCGCAGCCGGGATATTCCGCAGGTTGGAAAGGAGCAATCCTATCGCATGTTCTGCGGCACTGACCGTGTTTGCGCCAGGCGCGTTGAGCACCGCAATGCCTCGCCGAGTAGCGGCCGCCACATCCACATTATCGACACCCACGCCGGCCCGCCCTATTACCTGTAGCTCCGAGGCTTCCGCGATCAAGGCCTCCGTCACCTGCGTATCGGACCGAACGATGAGTGCGTTGGCCCGTTTGATTTCCTTCTTGAGACGATCCGCATCTCCGACGGTCGATACTACTTCGATGTCTTCCTCGGCATTCAAGAGAGCGAACCCCGAGTCGGCAATCCGATCTGCAACCACTACAACGTAAGTCACGCTGTCACCGTCTCCAGGCACAGTAGGAGCTCATTCACTCGTTCCACCGAGTGGTCGCCCATGTGCCCAATCCGTATTGTCTGTGATTTCAGCCTCCCGTAACCCGAACCGATCACCCAACCCTCTTTCTTCATGGCCTGTGTAATAGTACGTCCGTTCGCATCCTCCGGAACGTTGAGGCACGAGACGGTCCACGATCGGCGTCCCTCTTCGGGTAGGTAGGAATACCCCAGATCCCCGCCGGCGCCGGCAACCCACGCCTCGACGGCCTTCCGCATCGAATCGTGCCGAGCCCACCGCCCCTCCGGCCCGCCCTCGTGGTCGATGCGCTGGAGTTGTGCCTCGAGCGCGTACAGAAGTGAGATGGCCGGGGTGTTCGTGGGCTGGTAGCTCTCGGCCGCCTTGTGATACGCCACGACATCGAAGTACGCACCCCGTTCGGGTACGGTCTTGGCGCGCTCCAGCATCTGCTCTGACGCTACGCCAAACGCAAGTCCGGGCGGAAGCGCAAACGCTTTCTGCGCCCCGGTGA
>Ga0114949_10000218_pt1 | contig 28147 bp, 27 predicted proteins | sample N074metaG_FD_83505 | JGI IMG/M metagenome (GOLD analysis project Ga0114949, IMG submission 83505) | Deep subsurface microbial communities from Kermadec Trench to uncover new lineages of life (NeLLi) - N074 metaG | ecosystem: Environmental > Aquatic > Marine > Ocean trench > Sediment | place...
GCAGTTCGGTCACTTTGCGAAGGGATTCCACAACGATCGGACCGATGGTGAGGTTGGGAACAAAATGCCCATCCATCACATCGACATGAATCCAATCGGCACCCGCGTCTTCGACCGCTTTGACTTCATCGCCCAACCGGCTGAAATCGGCGGCAAGAATCGAAGGTGCAATTTTTACCATGGGAAACCTCAAAAAAGAATGGACCCGAACGCAGAATGGCCCGAGTGTGGAGACCATCGAAAAATCGTTGCTGAGAATAACACAAGCAGGCAATCCAGCGCCATCCAAAAACCCCCAGCGTGCCGCTGGACCCAAATAGCTGACGCTTAGTATCATTGCCAGCAATGGTTGAACGTATTATCAAGTCAGGACTCATTTAGCCCCGGCGCTTCGCCGGCAGGGTGGTCAACCGCCCTTGTAGTCTATATAATCATCCCATTAACTTTCTCGACGGGAACCATGAATCATGATTTTTAATGGCTGTAAATGGACCGCCCTCATTTTAGGGATCACCCTGTTGACCGCCTGCTCTGCTGAGGAACGGTCGCCGGTGCGGCGCACCCAATTCATCATGGGCACGCTGGTCGAAATCACCGTCTCCCATGCCGATGAAAAGGTCGCGAACCTGGCCATGACGCAGGCTTTCGATGAAATGCGGCGCATCGAAAAATTGATGAGCACTTATCTTCTCGATTCGGAAATTTCCCAACTCAACCGTTCGGCCGGCGGGACGGCGCTGGCCCTCTCACCGGAAGTGGTTGAAGTATTACGCGAGGCCGTCCGCTGGGGGGAGGCGTCCGCGGGCGCTTTTGATGTCACCATTGAGCCGGTGGCACGGCTTTGGAATTTTGATGAAGAAGAACCGCAGGCCCCCGAACCGGAACGGTTGCAGAGAGCGTTGACCCGGATCAATTACCGGGATATTGAAATTGAAAACGACCGGGTTCGATTGGCCCAACCGGGGATGGCGGTCAATCTCGGCGCCATCGCCAAAGGCTACGCGGTGGACCGCGCGGCGGCCCTGTTGCGCGGCCTCGTGCCCAACGGCATCATCAACGCGGGCGGCGACTTGACCGCCTTTGGCAGGCGCAACCCGGAGGATCCGTGGATCATCGGATTGCAACATCCCCGTGAGCCCAATAAAGTGCTCGCTTCCTTCGCCGTCGAGAAGCGCGGCGTCGCCACTTCCGGCGATTACCAGAAATATTTCATCCGGGATGGCGTCCGTTACCATCACATATTGAATCCCACAACTGGCTTGCCCGCACGCGGACTGACTTCCGTCACCGTTATAGCGCCCAGCGTCATGCAGGCCGATGCCCTGGCGACAGCGGCCTTCGTGATGGGCGCGGAGAAAGGCCTCGCCTGGCTGGACAACCTGCCGGAGGTGGAAGCCCTGGTGGTGCTGGCGGATGGAAACTTGCGATTCACCAACGGGTTTCAAAAGCAACCGCGATTCAGTTTGCGATGACCGCGTCACGCGCGGTGGCGCGACGGTTGGAATCGTTTCAACAGTAACGAATTGCTCACCACGCAGACCGAACTGACGGCCATGGCCGCGGCGGCGAACAGCGGTTCCAGGAGCACGCCGTATAACGGAAACAACACCCCGGCGGCAATGGGAATGCCCAGAATATTATAGAAAAAAGCCCAGAACAGGTTCTGTTTGATCTTCGAGAAAGTTTTGCGGCTCAACTCAATCGCGTCGCCCACGGCGTGAAGGTCCGAGGTCATGAGCGTGATGTCCGAAGTCTCCATAGCCACATCGGAGCCCGACCCCATGGCGATCCCGATATGCGCCTTGGCCAGCGCCGGCGCGTCGTTGATGCCGTCGCCCACCATGGCGACATGGCGTCCCTCGGCGATGAGTCTTTGCACCTCGGCCGCCTTGTCCTCCGGAAGCACCTCGGCCAGAACGCGTTCAATGCCCAGTTGTTCGGCCACGGCCTGGGCGGTGCGCGCGTGGTCGCCGGTGATCATCATCACCTCCAGGCCTCTGGCCTTCAGCTCCTTCACCACGCTCTGCGCATTCGGTTTGATTTGATCCGCCGTCGCCAGCAATCCCACGACCCGGTCTTGCACCCGGAACAGCAGTGCCGTCTTGCCCTGCCGAGAAAATTCCTCCACCTGCGCCCGCACTGCCGAAACATCATATCCCGATTCCACCATGAGCCGCAGGTTTCCCAAAGCGACTTCCATGCCATCCACTTGCGCCTGCACACCGAAGCCCGGCAGGGCTTTGAAATCGCTGAGGGGCAACAGGTTCAATTGGCGCTGTTCCGCCTCGCGCACCACCGCTTGGCCCAACGGGTGCTCCGATCCCTTTTCCAGGGAAGCGGACAACGTCAGCAGGCGGTCCGCATTCATTTTCGATGCTGGGTCGATCCACACATCGGTCACAGCGGGCCGGCCCTCGGTCAAGGTACCGGTTTTGTCGAACAGGATGGTGTCCAAATACTGCGCCTGTTCCAGGATTTCCCCGCCCTTGATCAGGATGCCCAACTCCGCGCCCTTGCCGGTGCCCACCATGATGGCGGTGGGCGTGGCCAATCCCAACGCGCACGGACAGGCGATGATCATGACGGAGATAAAAATCATCATGGCGAATAAAAAAGGATCAGTCGGTAAGGTGGTGATGGCGGTTCCGAACAACCACCACACCAGAAACGCCAGGCTGGCGAGAGCGATGACGATGGGAACGAAGATGCTTGCCACCCGGTCCGCCAATCTCTGCACCGGCGCCTTCGACCCCTGGGCTTCCTCGACCAGTTTGATGATATGGGCCAAAACCGAATCCCGTCCCAGGCGGGTGGCGGTCATTTTGAAAAAGCCGGTGCGGTTGAGGCTGGCCCCGATGACGTCGTCACCGGAAATTTTATCCACCGGCACGCTCTCGCCGGTGATCATGGATTCGTCGACGGTGGTATTCCCTGCCAACACGGTACCGTCGACCGGGATTTTTTCACCGGGGCGCACGCTGATGGTATCGCCCACGACCACCTGCGCCACCGGCAGATCGACCTCCAACCCCTGGCGCTCGACCCGGGCGGTTTTCGGTTGCAGGCCAATGAGTTTGCGGATCGCGTCGGAGGCCCGGCCCTTGGCCCGTGCTTCCAGCAAGCGTCCCATCAGCACCAGGGTGATGATCATAGCGGAAGTGTCGAAATACACGCCCTGCGCCAGGGATGGCAGGGCCGAGGGAAAGCAGGTCACCCATACGCTGTAGCTGTAAGCCACGGTGGTGCCCACCGCGATGAGCGTGTTCATGTCGGTGTAGCCGTGTTTCACTCCGGTCCACGTGCCCTTGTAAAACTGCCAGCCGCCCCAAAACTGCACGGGGGTGGCCAGAACCAATAGCCAAATGTTGTGCAGGCCGGGGTCCAGAGTAATGAAGGTCTGCATGCCACTGAGCATGATCAGCCCGCTGACCACAGCGCCGAAAACGAATTTGCGGGTCAGCCGCCGGGTCTCCTGGCTCTGCCGTTGCTCCGCCGAATCCTCAGCGGCCCCGACCGCCATTGCCATCGGGGAAACTTTATAGCCGATCTGCTCCAGAGCGATATTGAAATCCCGCATGCCCACCCGCGACTCAAGGTGTTCCACGGTGGCTTTTTCACTGGCCAGGTTGACCTGCGCATCCCACACACCATCCAACCCGCGCAATTTTTTTTCAACGCGGGACACACAGGAGGCACAGGTCATTCCCGCCACCGGAAATACGGTTTTGATCCTGGGGACTTCAAAGCCGATGTTTTCGATCGCGGCCATGATCTGGCCGGAAGAGGTCTGCTCAGGATCGTATTCCACGGCGACCATCTCGGCCCCGAAATTGACGCTGGCCTGTTGCACTCCCGTCATGCCGCCCACTTTTTTCTCAATGCGGGCCGAACAGCTGGCGCAACTCATGCCTTGGATCGGAAGAGTGATATGATGGGATTTTAGAGTTTCAACCATGACTGCCACCGGTGTTAAATTTCCTCCTTTTATTATATTATAAAAAGAACCATGAAAAGAACCCACCCGGTTCCCATCCGAGAATTAGATGCTCTATAGAAACAGATACCAGACGGTCTGGAAATATTCCTGGTTGAGAGGAGCGTTATTTGCGTTGATTCTTTGTGGGATCGCGCGGCCCGGCTGGACGGAACCACAATGGGTGGATTTGACGCACCCGTTTGACCAATCCACCATTTACTGGCCGACCAGCAAACCGTTCGAGTTGCACAGGGTCCACAAGGGGCTCACCAGCGAAGGATTCTGGTACGAAGCCAACAATTATGAGGCCGCTGAACATGGCGGAACGCATCTCGATGCCCCCGCTCATTTCGCCAGAGGAAAATGGACCGTGGATGAAATCCCCTTGTCCCGCCTGGTCGCTCCGGGGATTCTGGTGGACGTGAGCGCACGGGTTCGGAGTCACCCGGACACTCTGATCCAAAAACAGGATTTTCTCGACTGGGAGCAACGCCATGGCCGCATCCCGGAGGGGGTGATCGTGCTGGTTCGCACCGGCTGGGCAACCTTCTGGCCGGACAAGAAAAAATACCTGGGATCGGACCAACCGGGGGACGCGTCACAGTTGCATTTCCCCGGATTCAGTGCGGAAGCGGCCCGCTTTTTGGCGGACGACCGGAAACCCGCCGCGGTAGGGCTGGACACGGCCAGTCTGGACTACGGCCCCTCCAGAGATTTTCCCGCCCATCAGGTGTTCGGCAACGCCAATATCCCCGGTTTTGAAAATTTGACCGGTTTGGCTTCACTCCCTGCCAAGGGGTTCCGGGTGATTGCTCTTCCCATGAAAATCGGCAAAGGCAGTGGGGCGCCTTTAAGAATCATTGCTGAAATTCCGTAATCGTTTAAACTATGGTTTATTTTTTCCAGAACAGATATCTTAAGGTGAAAAAACCGTAGCAGATGAGAAGAAGGGCGATGATTGCGTTGGTAAAAGAGTTTTCAGAAATTGAGCTGGTGAAAAAATATATGCCAGCCACACTCAATATGAGGCCCAGCGAGAAGTAACACATGGCCTTTAAAAATGAGGACCGGGAAGTGAGGTTCAGGTGTTCCCGCTTTTGCTTCAGTTGCCAGCGCCAGCGTAAAATATAGTAGGTTTGTCGCATCCAGGAAAACAGACCGCCATCTTCCACGAGGTTGGTTTGGCAATACATGCAATGGGTATCGGCCTGGCGGTTGGGGAAACCGCAGTTCAGGCACAGCCGATGGTTCTGCTGTTCATGGTGCAAAGCGATCGGTTCTTTTTTTGGTTTGTCCATGGCTCAGGGGACAGAAGGGAGTTCGGCGCCACGCCGGCAACTCCAGATTCTTTAGCAATATAAATACCAATGGTGATTGAATTTTATACCCATTGATTTGGGCTGTCAATCACCGGGAATTTTATCATTGATTAATAACTCTCTGCTTTTTCGGAACTACCGGATACCTATGAAAATTAGCCATTTAATGGGATGGATCGTATTGGGATGCCTTGGTCTCCCGCCCAACAATGGGGTAGCCTCCCCGCACCCTGCCGGCTTCTCGCCGGCGGTTGAACGGCAGGCGCTGATCCCGGCGGGTTCCTATGAAATGGGCAGTCGACGATCGCTCCGGGAACTGCATCCGACGACCATTTTTCAAACCGACCGCCACATGCTGGGTCCGGAAGACCCGGCGCACGAGGTGATACTGGATGCCTTCACCATTGATAAATACGAAGTCACCCACCTCGAGTACAAAATTTTTATGGACACCACAGGATATAAAACGCTTCCCCGGTTTTGGGACGACCCGGATTACAACCATCCGGATCAACCGGTGGTGGGCATCACCTGGAAGGAAGCCCAGCAATACTGCCGATGGCGGAACCAGCGTTTACCCACCGAAGCCGAGTGGGAAAAAGCCGGGCGCGGCAAGCGTCCCGTCAAATATCCCTGGGGCAATGAGGCGCCGGATGCCACCCGGCTGAATTACCAAAATGAAGTGGGCAAGCCCTCCCCGGTCGGTTCTTTTACAGCCGGTCAATCGGATTACGGGGTCCATGACCTGTCCGGTAATCTGTCCGAATGGGTGCAGGACTGGCATGACCCGGAACATTACCTGTTTTCGCCCAAGAAAAATCCGCAAGGTCCGAAAAAAGGGCAATACCGGGTGATTCGCGGCGGCAACTGGATGAACAACGCGGAGGATGTGAGGCTGACCTACCGCAACGCCACGGTTCCTAAAGCCCGCTCTCGGACGTTGGGATTCCGTTGTGTGGCCGCGGTCAAATGACCGATCTTCATGATGAGGGAGCGATTTTACTTTTGATCCGGTCCAGAAGGATGTCGGCAATTTCCACCTTGGACATCAGCGGTAGGGCTTCAATGGTCGCGGCCGAGTCGATGAGGGTGACCTGGTTGTTGTCGGACTGAAATCCGATGCCGGGTGCGCTGATGTTATTGGCGACGATTAAATCGAGCTGTTTTCTTTTTAATTTCTCCTGCGCGCTTTGCACCACGTTTTCGCTTTCGGCGGCGAACCCGACCACAAACTGTCCGGTTTTTTTTGCCGCCACCGCCTGCAGGATATCCACAGTAGGCAGAAAGTGAAGCACCAGAGGTTGGTCGCTTTTTTTCATTTTTTCTTTCTGCACCTCCGCCGGAGAGAAATCCCCTACCGCGGCGGTCATCACCAGCACATCGCAATCGGGCAGATGCTTCATCACCAGCGAGTACATTTCCTGAGCCCGCTGACAGGGCTGTAGCTGGACGCCCGGAGGCGGCTCCAGATGCGTGGGCCCGCTGATTAAAACCACCTCAGCGCCGCGTTTGACGGCCTGCCGGGCAACCGCGTATCCCATTTTCCCGGAAGACCGGTTGGTGATGAAGCGCACCGGGTCGAGGTGCTCGCGGGTGGGGCCAGCGGTGACCAAAAATTTTATTCCTTGAAGATCGCTTTGCTGGGCCAGCAGTTGCTGAATCTCCCGAACCATGTCCGCGGGCTCGGCCAGCCTGCCCAGGCCCGTCACACCGCAGGCCAGCTCACCCAGCTCAGGATTCATCACATGGACTCCCATCCGTTTCATTTTACGAATGTTCTCCTGAACGGCGGCATGCGCCCACATCTTGTCGTTCATCGCCGGGGCCACCAGGACCGTGCCGTCATAGCCGGTGAACAAAGTGGACAAGGGATCGTCCGCCAATCCGTTGGCAAGTTTCCCTAAAGTGTTGGCCGTCGCCGGAGCGATGATGAGGAGATCGGCGTTCTCCGAAACTTGCAGGTGTTCCATAGCGGCGGAATGTTCGGAATCGAAAATCTCGTGATACACCGGGTGGCCCGACAGGGTTGCAAACGTCAGGGGCGTGACAAACTTTTTGGCGCTGGCGGTCATCACCACGTGCACCGAGGCTCCGGCTTTGGTCAAAAGACGCAACAGCTCCACCGCTTTGTAAGCGGCGATGCCCCCGGAAACCCCCAACACAATTTTTCTGCCATTCAAAGAATTGGCCATAGTCAATCCACCTGGTTTTCTCCGTTCACTGGACAAAAGAATTTTCTCACGGAACGAGTGCAATGCACCCAATTATAGAGATAGTTCCTTGCAGGATCAACGATTTTGCAGGCACCGGATGGGATGCAAGTCGAAATTGACATTTAAATAGCCTTTGCTTAGTATGCCCATGCCCGTTAACCAACTCAATCTTTGAACCTGAAGGAAACGAAAGATTTATGCCTGAATTGAGAAAAGATCCGATCGTGGATCGCTGGGTCATTATTGCCGAAGACCGTGGCAAGCGGCCCGGTGATTTTCCCAGCCCGACCCGGAAACTGCAGGTAGGATTTTGTCCCTTTTGTCCGGGCAACGAGAGCAAAACACCGCCTGAGGTGCTGGCACTACGAGCCAGCGGGGCACCCAGAAATGGCAGTGGCTGGTCTCTCAGAGTGGTGCCGAACAAGTATCCAGCTCTGAAAATCGAAGGCGAGATGAACCGTACCGGTCTGGGCATGTTCGACCGAATGAACGGAATCGGCGCGCATGAAGTGATCATTGAAGGCCCCCAGCATGAATTGGCGCTGGAAGAACTGCCCGAAAAAAATATTCAGGATTGCCTGTGGGCGTACCAGCAAAGAATTATTGATTTGAAAGGCGACTCCCGGTTTCGTCACATTGTGATTTTTAAAAACCACGGGGAAGCCGCTGGCGCAACGTTGGAACACACCCACAGCCAGTTGATCGCTCTGCCGATCACTCCGAAACGGGTTTCAGATGAGATCATCGGCGCGCGACGCCACTATGAACTCAAGGAACGCTGTATATTTTGCGACATCATCGACCAGGAGCGTAGCGACGGCCAACGGGTGGTCATGGAAAACAGCGATTTCATCGCGCTCTGTCCGTACGCGTCGCGTTTCCCCTTTGAGACCTGGATCCTGCCCAGATATCACCAATCACATTTTGAAAAAGACAGCGTTAACCAGATGGCCGCCATGGCACCGATTCTCAAGGATGTCTTGTTGAAAATCCGCATTGCGTTGAACCATCCGCCGTACAATTTTATCTTGCACAATTCCCCGGTGAACGGCCATCACGATGCGTATTACCACTGGCACATCGAGATCACCCCGAAAGTCACCAAGATGGCCGGGTTTGAGGAGGGCACGGGATTTTATATCAATCCCACCTCTCCCGAAGAAGCCGCCGAGGTCTTGCGGTCCATTCCTATCCAGCCTTGAAATGGCGCGCCGCCTCAAAATTCTGTACGTTGCTTCAGAGGCCCATCCTCATGCCAAGACCGGCGGTTTGGCGGATGTTTCTGGCGCCCTGCCCGCAGCGCTGAGAAAACTGGGACACGATGTCCGCCTGATTTTGCCCAAATATAAATGCGTCCCCTCTGCCACCATCAAACCGATGGGGAAAAAGGTTCCGGTTCTGCTCGGACCCACCTACCAAGAAGCCATCCTTTTTGAAACCATTCAACCCGGCCCCACTTATTTTATCGGGCACGACCCTTTTTTTCATCGGGACGGATTGTACGGTTCCCATGGCCGGGATTTTCCAGACAATGCCGAGCGTTTTATTTTCTTTTGCCGCGCCGTATTGGAAACCTGCAAAGCCATATCCTTCCAGCCCGACATCATTCATTGCAGTGATTGGCAAACGGGCCTGGTGCCGGCTTACCTGAAAAGCATTTACGCCTCCGAGGCATTTTTTAAAAATACCCGAAGTATCTTTTCCATACATAATCTGGGATACGCCGGGAATTTTCCGCCGCAGGCTCTCCACACGGCGCATTTGCCGTGGACTCTGTTTCACCCCAAGGGCGTGGAATTTTTCGGTCAATTCAGTTTTCTCAAAGCGGGGCTGGTGTATGCCGACCTGTTGAACACGGTCAGCAAAAAATACAGCCGGGAAATTTTAAAACCTGAGAACGGGTTTGGTTTCGAGGGGATCCTGCAACACCGGCGCCAAGATCTGTTCGGGGTGTTGAACGGGGTCGATGAAGAGGCGTGGAACCCAGCGGATGATCCGTTGATCGACCATCATTTCAGCGCCCGGTCCTTGCAAAAAAAGCAGGCCTGCAAAAAAGATATCGCTAAAAGTTTATCCATTGAGTTGGGGCGGCGGGAACCTTTATTGTGCATGATCACCCGGCTCTCCGACCAAAAGGGACTGGACCTGATCGTGCAGGGGTTTCAGGACATCATGGCGGAGCGGGTGGGATTCATTCTCTTGGGTTCCGGCGATGCCCGATACGAAAAGTTTTTCAAATCCCAAAAGTATCCCAAAAAATTTGCCTGCCGGTTGGGCTTCGACGAAAAACTGGCCCACCGAATCCTGGCCGGGAGCGATATTCTTTTAATGCCCTCGCGCTACGAGCCCTGCGGCCTGACCCAGATGTATGGCATGCGCTACGGCACTGTTCCGGTGGTGCGGGCGGTGGGCGGCCTGGCCGATACGGTCCCGCCCTTCAATATCAGGACCGGCCAAGGCACTGGTTTTAATTTCCGGCCATTTGAATTAAAATACTTCATGACTGCCCTGCGCAAAGCATTGACGGCCTACCAGCAACCCAAGACCTGGCGGCAACTGATGCTCAATGGGATGAGTCAAGATCATGGCTGGGAAAAGGTGGCCGGACAGTACACTCGACTTTACCGCCGGGCCCTTCGCCAAAAATAATTTTCCGTTCCCCGTGATTGGCAGTGAGGTTCATATGATTCAAGAAACCGCTCTGGGGCTCGAAATCTTAAGAGATGTCGCGCGAATTTCCAACTCCACCCTCAACTTGGATGAGATCCTCGCGCAGACCCTTGATATCGTCAAAAACAAGTTGCACATCGACGCCTGCTCCATCTATTTGATTGAAACGGAAAATGAACAACCCCGCCTGAAACTAAAAGCCTCCAGCGGCATGCCCGAAGGCGCGGCCTCCAATATCTATCTGAAACCCGGCAAAGGGGTGACCGGATGGGTGGCTCAAAACAAAAAGACTCTCGCTTTAAGCGATGCCTTGCAGGACCCTCGTTTCGTTTATTTCCCGGAAATTGAGGAAGAGCGTTTTCAGTCCATGCTCTCGGTGCCCATGCTGTATCAGGACGAGTGCATCGGTGTGATCAACGTGCACACGCTGGCCATTCGTTTTTTTTCACCGCCCGAGATCGCGGTCTTGGAAACCCTGTCCGGCCAGATCACCGGTTGCATTCGCAACGCTCTGGAGTTCCAAAGAAGCCAACTTCTGCTGAAGGAGCAAACCCTCCTGTACGATATCAGTCTGGCGGTTCAGGGAACGATGAAAATGGACCACCAATTATGGATTCTGTTGACGGGAATCACCTTGGGCGGTGCGGGTGGGTTCAACCGGGCCTTATTGTTCCTGACCGACGACCAGTCGAAAGTATTGCAAGGGTATATGGGGCTGGGTCCGGATTCTCCCGAAGCCGCAGGGTACATCTGGTCGGAATTGCGCCATAAAAAAGGCGATGTCCTGCATTGGATCCTGACCGAATCCGACCGGAATGAATATCAGCAGTCCGCATTCAACAGCCTGGCTCAAAGCCTGACCATTCCTCTAAAACCGGGCACCCATGTGCTGGCGGAAGCGGCTCTCCTCAAGCGGCCCTTTCTCATCGACCATCCGCAAGAACATTCGCTGGTGCCCAGGGAATTCGCAGAACTCCTCGGTTCAGACAGTTTTGCGGTGGTGCCGCTGGTGCCCCATCAGGAAACGCTGGGCGTTCTGCTGGTCGACAATCGCTACAACAACGCCCCCATCACGGACAACGATATGGCCCTGCTCACCCGCCTGACCACCCACATCGGATGGGTGATTGAAAACTCCCGGCTGTTCAACAAACTTCTGAAATCCAATCAGGAACTGTTGTCCACCAAGGAACAGTTGATCCAATCCGAAAAGCTGGCGGCTATGGGGGAACTGGCGGCAGAGGTCGCCCATGAAATCAAAAATCCCATGGTTTCCATCGGCGGATTCACCCGCCGGTTACGGGACCAGCTCTCCCATCTCTGCCAGGACCCGAATCTGGCGAGTTTACTGGATTCTCCCATACAATACTCCGGCATCATCATCAATGAAGTCGAGCGTATGGAGCGGCTTCTCAATAATATCCTTCAGTTATCCCAGGCGGAGCAACTGGAACTGGAGGACGTCAATATTAATGAACTGATTCTAGAAGTCATCAAGTCTTTTCAGGTCGGGATTCAAGAAAGAACTATCGAGCTCAAGCTCCATCTGCCCAGGGAGAAGGAGGTCCTGCCGATTGATCGGTCCAAAATCAAACAGGTGATGATCAACATCCTGTCCAATGCCATGGAATCCATGCCGCGCGGCGGACTCTTGCAGATCAGCAGTCTGCCCTACGTTTATATCAATGACCGGGAAATGCTGGCGCTGTGCTTTGAGGACTCTGGCGGGGGAATTTCCCAGAAAACCTTTGAAAATATCTTCCATCCATTTTTCACGACCAAGGCCACCGGCACCGGACTGGGCCTTTCGATTTCCCGTAAAATTGTGGAAAGCCACGGCGGCGCTCTCGAACTAAAAAATAACCCGAATCAGGGAGTGACGGTGTACCTCTATTTACCGTTGCAAAATCCCGCGAATTATAATAAAAACTAATAATCCTTTTCCGGTCTGGCAACGGGGCCCGGCGTTTCTCCATCCCCTCGGTGCAACAGATAAAGACAAAATAAGGAGCGGACCATGACCAAGATACTAGTGATCGATGACGAAGCCAATATCCGCCTTCTTTACAAGGAGGAGCTTCAAGATGAAGGTTACGAGGTCGCTCTGGCGGCCAACGCCGAGGAGGCCCTCAAGGCCATCGAAACGGCTGAGCCAGACCTGATCACCCTCGACATCAAAATGCCGGGAATGAACGGCATTGAACTTTTGCGGAAGTTGAAGGAAGATAAAAAGGACATTCCCGTCATAATATGTTCCGCTTACGGTGCCTACAAGCAGGACTTTCAGGTGTGGGCCTCCGAAGCCTATGTGGTTAAATCGGCGGACCTCCAGGAATTGAAAACGACCATCAAGGAAGTCCTCGACGCCTCATAAGTCACTTGAGCCATCATTAAAATGAACAGGGTCCGCGCTTTCAGTGGAACCCAAGAGGCCCGCAACCCTCATGGATGAACCAAAATTCATAGCGATCGAGGGATCGATCGGCGCCGGCAAAACCACCCTTGCCAAGATGCTGGCCAAGGAATACCAGGCCCGGCTGGTGCTGGAGGTCGATGAGGAGAACCCCTTCATCAGTAAATTTTATGAGGACCGGGAAACATTCGCCTTCCAGACTCAGGTTTTTTTTTTACTGAACCGCTACAACCAGTACCGGGAGTTATTGCAGAGGGATTTGTTCAGTTCGGTAGTCATCACCGATTACCTTTTCCAGCGGGACAACCTGTTTGCCAATATCAATTTGCAGGGCCATGAACTCCATTTATACCAACAAATCTATAACCTCATAAAAATCAAGATCCCCAAGCCGGATTTAGTCATATTTCTGCAGGCCGATACCGATGTGTTGTACTCTCGGGTCGAAAAAAGGGCTCGGGATTATGAGCAAATCATGGAATACGCGTATCTGGATGAGGTCAACCAGGCGTTCAACAATTATTTCTTCTATTACGCGGAAACCCCTCTTCTGGTGGTCAACACCAACGAAATCGATATCGTGGCAAAAAATATTGACCTGAAGGAGTTGATTAATAAAATCAATAGTCATAAAATAGGACGCGAGTATTATAATCCGCTTGGATCCTGATAAGACCGGGACGGAGTGAAGGATTTTCCAGTCCGGGGGGACGTCGGGAAGAAGACCCGTTTTTACACTGGCTTCAAACCCAAACAAACGTCAACCTGAATGCTTGAATAACCTCCGTGCCCACCGGCTAAGCCGGCGGGCTTTTTGCTTGGCACAACACTGGTTGGCCAGGTCCTGCCCGATTCATCAGGTCCAAGTCACATCGGACCGCTATGAAAACTGTACCCGTCACCATTCCGGATCTTTTAGAGTGGAAAAAAAATCAGCGGATAATCACGGCGCTCACCGCCTACGATTACAGCTTCGCGCGATTTCTGGATGAAGCAGACATCGACATCGTGCTGGTCGGCGATTCGCTCGGCATGGTTTCCCTGGGCTATGAAAACACTCTGCCGGTGACCATGGACGAAATGATTCACCACACCCGGGCCGTCCGGCGCGGCATCCGCCATGCCCTGCTGGTGGGGGACATGCCGTTCATGTCCTACCAGGTCTCCGATCAGGACGCCATCCTGAATGCCGGCCGTTTCATAAAAGAAGGCGGCGCCCAGGCGGTCAAACTGGAGGGCGGTGCACAGGTGCTGGATCGGGTTCAGGCGCTGGTGGGCGCCGGAATTTCCGTGATGGGGCACGTCGGCCTGACCCCCCAGTCGGTGCACCAATTTGGGGGCTACAAGGTACAGGGCAAAAACTACCTGAATGCCCGGCAAATCAAAAAAGACGCTTTGGGTTTGCAAAAGACCGGAGCGTTTGCGGTGGTGCTGGAAGGTATTCCAGCTGATTTGGCGGCGGAAATCACCGCTGAACTGACCATCCCCACTATCGGGATCGGGGCCGGACCGCAGTGCGATGGACAAATTCTGGTGACGCAGGACATGCTGGGTATGAACCTGGATTTTTTTCCCAAGTTCGTCAAAAAGTATGCCGATGTGGGGGACACCATTCAGTCGGCTCTCCAAGACTATATTCAGGAAGTCCGGTCGGGAACTTTCCCCGATGAGGAACATTCTTATCGCGTCGAGCGGAAACCGCTCCGCAAGGTGGAGAATGCCAACGGAGCTTAAAATCTAAGGCTGATCGAGTGAAAAATGGAAATCATTAAAACACTGGAAGGCATGAAAATCGCCCAACGGCGTCGCGCCGGACAGCGCGTCGGGTTGGTGCCCACCATGGGTTATTTGCATGATGGCCATTTGAGTCTGGTCGAGAAATCGCTCAGCACCTGCGATATCACCGTGGTCAGCATTTTTGTCAATCCCAAACAATTCCGGCCGAATGAGGATTTGGACACTTACCCTGTTGATCTAAAAAGAGATATAAAATTGCTGGAAGACTTGGGAGTGACCATTCTGTTCCTCCCAAAAAATGCGGACATGTACCCAGAGGGATATCAAACATACGTTCAGGTGGAAAAAATCACGGAACGGTTATGCGGCAAGAGCCGGCCGGGGTTTTTTCGCGGCGTGGCCACGGTGGTGTTGAAACTGTTCAATACGGTGCAACCGGATGTCGCGTTTTTCGGAGAAAAGGACCGCCAGCAGTTGGCGGTCATCCAAAAGATGGTGCAAGATCTCAATCTCGATATACAAATTGAGGGGTTGCCGATTGTGCGAGATCCCGATGGCCTGGCCAGCAGTTCCCGCAACCTTTACCTGAGTCCCCAGGCCCGTCAATCGGCGTTGTGCCTGCAGGAGGCATTGCAACTGGCGCAACGGCGAGTGGCGGCAGGCGAAACTTCGGCCCATAAAATCCGCTCAGCAATGCAGGACGTTATTGAAGCACACCCGGACACTCGAGTGGACTACATCTCGGTGTGCGATCCTTTACAGTTTAACGAGTTGGAAGTTATTCAAGGGAAAACCTTGATCGCCCTCGCTGTACACGTTGGGCAAACAAGGTTAATCGACAATTGTTTAATCGAGAGAATTTAATTATGCTGAGAACTATGTTGAGTTGTAAATTGCACCGGGCGCGCGTCACGGATCGGGATATTGATTACGAAGGAAGCATTGAAATTGATCAGGATTTGATGGACGAGGTCGGCCTTTTACCCCATGAGCAGGTGCACATTTATGATATAAATAACGGCAACCGGTTCATCACTTACGCCATCCCGGGGCCTAAGGGCGGTGGGAGTATTTCCGTCAACGGGGCGGCGGCACGCCTGGTGGAGAGAAATGATCATATCATTATTGCCGCTTATGGTACTATGGAAGTTGATAAAGATGACCAGTACCAGCCACGAGTCCTCCTGCTCGACGAAAACAATCGCATCGTTGAGAGGCAAGGTTCTCTCGGCTTGACCACAAAGATTGCATCATGACTGAATTTTTTTGGACCCTATCTTTTATATTCACCGCTTGGATGTGCATTGATGCCATCAACCGCCGGGAGCATTTTGTCTGGATCATTGTGATGATTGTGCTGATGCCGGTCGGTGCTTTGGCCTATTTCTTCACCATCAAAAATAAGGCTGGCGGCGGAGTCCTGATGGCCCCTAACCTCCGACTCTTTAAATCGACTCCTCAAAAAGAAATAGACACCGAGGAAACTCTTCAGCTGAAGGAATTGATCAACAAATTTCACAAGGCCTATCATTACGAAAAGCTAGGAGAGAGCTACTTTGAACAAAAAAAATATGCGCTGGCCATTCCACAGTTTGAGGCGGCAATCAAAAAAGATCCTGAGCTCACGGAAGCCCGTTACAGCTGGGCAAAATCATTACACGCTCTGGGCCGCCACGCCGACTCTGCCGAAGTTCTGGTAGAATTGATCAAGATTGATAAAAAATACGACTACGGCAACGCCATTTTCGGCTTGGCAGAGTGTTACCGGCTTTCCGGGCAGGAAGACAAAGCTCTGGAAGCCTATGAGACCGTGATCAACTCGTACCACTTCTTCAAAGCCTATTATCATTACGCCCGCTTGCTCGACCAGAAGGGTAAAAAGCAGGAAGCTATCAGTTGCATGAAAAGCATCATCGGTTCATCCAAAGACCTCCCCGGTTACAAGCTTGAAAAAGAACGGCATTGGATTGATGAAGCCTACAAATATTTACGGAAGAACGGAATCGAATTGGCTTGACCCTCTATTTGTAACCAAACTCCTCATTGTATTCCGGCCCATGGAACGACGCTCCCATTTAGGCGCCTATTTTGAGCCTTTTGTTTAAGCCCCAAATTAAAAATTTTTTAAAATTCTTAATATTTTTCTGGAAAACAGGTTGGCATTTATGTTCTTCTGGAATCAGTGACATTATTAGAGCGGGGGAAGCATTGAAAGGGAAAAAGATAATGACTGTGTTGGCGGAAAACTTAAAAACCATTAGAAAGAGTCTGCATTGCACGCAGATGGCCATCTCCGAGGTTCTGGGCATTGGGTTTCGCACTTATGTCCGTTATGAAGCCGGCGAGCGGGACGCCCCGGTGTCGGTCCTCATCAAAATGGCCAAATTGGGGAATATTCCCCTCGACCGGTTTTTGATCCATAAAATCACGCCAATGGATATGGGCGAAGGAACCCTACCCGCCACACCCGGCAAGGTGGAAGTGGTGTCGGGTTCACTTATGGAAGGGCGGCTTTCTTTAAAAGGAATCAGTCAGGATTTTTACATCACCACCAACGCCAACGAAAAAAAATTACTGACGCATTTTAGAAAACTGAGTCCAGCCACTCGGGAAAAATGCATTCAGGAAATAGAAAAGAAATTAAAAAAAATGAAAACCCAAGGCTTGGTTTCTGGCACAAAAAAGGTGCCGAAAAAAGTGATCAAAGCGCAAAACACTATTCAGCTGAAAAAGATGGCCAAGACCATCAAGAAAATCACCTTGAAAGGATAATCCCCCCGGCGAAGCGCCGCCAGGCAACTGGTCAGGCTTAGTTCCGCGCTCAATAGCTTACAGGCATAACTCGAAGAGCATAGCAATTTGCTTCCCCTGCTAAGGGGTCACTTCCTCTTGAATTTCCGCAATATATCATTGAGATCAAAAAACAGGGCGATGGGCCGCCCGTGGGGACAGGTGTAGGGCATCTCCGTCTGCTCCAGATCGTAAAGGAGTTTTTTGATCTGGTCCAATTCCATGGGATGGTTGACCATAATAGCGTTGCGGCAGGACATCATGATGACCACATCATCCAGTTTATCCTGAAGCGCATTGTGAGAGTCATCGCGGGACAGCGTTTCCGCAATGTTCCGCAATATTTCCTCGTGCTGGTGATTTTTCAAAATGGCGGGCACGCTTCGTAATAGAAATCCGTGATTGCCAAAAGGCTCCAGCTCCAAACCCAAAACTTTAAGAGCCTCCAGGCTCTGACTCAGCGCCTCGGCTTCCGCCGGTGCAAACTCCACAGCCAAAGGAAACATCAGGGATTGAACTTCAACATTTTTGTTCTGAGCCGCCTGCCGAAACCGTTCGTACAAGACTCGCTCATGGGCCACATGCTGATCCACCACCAACAACCCGCGCGGCCCCTCCATCAGAATGAAAGAATTCTCCAACTGTCCCACGGGATTGAACTCCGAATAAATGAGTTCCGACACGGCCTGCGGTTTTTGATCAAAAATAGCAACCTGCGGCGGCAACCCGGTCTCCTGTCCGCCAAAGGATTCCCTGCCGGACGACTTCCCATAAAAAGTTTCCAAACCCTCGGCATGACGGTCGCCATGAACCTGCTGGCCGACCCCCCTGGCGGGCCGCGAGTGGGAGGCATGATCCATTGATGGATGCGAAGGCGCCCCGCCGCCGGCAGGGAGAGCGTCATCGCGAAAGTTTTCCGGGGATGTGTTTTTCTGTGCCAAAAAGGGCGACGACTTTTCGTTTTGGCGCAACGCATCCTGAACCGCCCGGCTCACAAACTGAAACACTTCCTGTTGAAACGCAAAACGGACTTCCGCTTTGGCCGGGTGAACATTGACGTCCAGCAAGTCCGGCGCCATGGAGATAAACAGGAAAAGCACCGGGTGCTGTCCTCTGGGCAAAAGATGACTGTAACCCTGCTGGGTCGAACTCAGCAATACCTTGTCGCGCACATAGCGGTCATTGACAAAACAATATTGGGTGTTGCGGTTGGAACGCGTGTATATGGGGCTGGAAATATAACCTTCCAGGCGGTAGGCTCCGTCTTGTTTTTCCACCCGCACCAACTCCCTGGTGATGTCCGGCCCAAACAGTTCCGCAATCCGGTACAGGACTTGGTCGGTAGGCAGAGTTTGAATGACCGTGCGATTATTGTGCGTCAGGCTGAACTGGATATAGGGATGCACCAGCGCCTGTTGTTGTACCACGCGGGTGATGTGGGTGGCCTCCGTGCCGTCCCCCTTCAAAAATTTTTTACGCGCCGGGGTGTTGTAAAACAACTGGCTGACTTCCACCGTCGTGCCCTGGTGAAATGCGATCTCCCGCAATGACGGACGACCTCCGCCCGCGATCGTCACTTCCGTACCCACCGCCCCGGCATGGGAAGACGTGGACAACCGCACCTGGGCAATGGAGGCGATACTCGGCAGAGCTTCTCCCCGAAACCCCAGGGTTTGAATCGCCGTCAGATCCTCCAGTTTCGAGATTTTGCTGGTGGCATGCCGTTCAAACGCCAAGGCCGCGTCTTCCGGGCTCATCCCCTGCCCATTGTCGGCCATTTTGATCAACTTTTTGCCGCCCATCTCAACCTCAATAGAGATTTGGGTCGCGCCGGCGTCAATCGCATTTTCCAACAACTCCTTGACCACGGAGGCCGGCCGCTCCACCACCTCGCCGGCGGCGATCTGGTTGGCCAGGTCTGCGGGAAGAATGCGGATGCTCATGGCGTCTCTCATGGATAAGGATTTCTGAAATGGAGATAAACTTGAAGTGGATCGATCAATTCCGATTGAACGGGCAAAACGATTCTAAATGAATCGCCGTTAATTTCAAGATGATATAAGGGTGAGTTGCTCTGAATCCCGCTGGCAAATGAAAGATGAAAGTGACGCGATAAATAAGTATTCTAGTAGCATGATAAAGATTCCGCATCAATGGCTTAAAATTTTACCTCTGCTAGCTTTGGTGTTTCTTATAATTTCCCTGGCAGGAGACCGGAGGGCTGCCCGCGCGCCCTCCCCTGAATCGACACGCACCAATTCCCATTCGGGTCACAATCATAAAGCCGACGCCGTATCGACCCCGGCTGAAGGTTCTAAGGGAATGGACCACAGTGCCGAAGGCTCCCAGGGAATGGAACCCGACCCGGTGAAACAAAGGCGCATGGGCATTCACCATTTTAACGAAGGCAACCGATTTTTGGGGCAGGGGCAATACGATCAGGCGATCCACAATTATGAAATGGCCTTGAATCACGACCCCGATATTCATGAGGTTTACATCAATCTCAGTACCGTTTACCTCAAGCTGAAAGACTACCAGCGGGCGTCTCAAACGCTGGCAACCCTGCGCACTAAAAAGCCGGACCTGCCTTCCCTGCATTACAACCTCGCCTGTTACTACTCCCTGACTCAGCAGACGGACCTCAGCCTTGAAGCTCTCAAGAAGGCTCTCGATTTGGGTTACTCACGGATAGAGGACATCAAGACCGATCCCGACCTGACCCAGGTTCGGCAAACTCCAGGCTATCGGGAATGGTCGAAAACCTTTTAGTGGGACGGGGTTATTTGCCAGAAGAGGGAATCAAACCGACCTTGCCCTTATTAATTCCAAGGCCCTGCTGGCCTGCCAGAAGCAAGTGAAGGTCGTTGCCAATCAGGTCTTTGCGCCAACCCTGGAACAGCGGATGCTCCCGGAACGCATCCTTCAATTCATGAGCTTTAACGAAGGAATGAATCTGCTTGCGGTCGGCCAGCAGGTGGGGTTCCACTTTCAATTCCTGAGACCGTATTTGAACGTAGGCGGCCAAAAATTCTTCCACACCGCGGCCGGTCGAATAGTTGTTGGATTCGGGAATGACCGGGTATTCGCTTTCGGGCACCTGCAATCCTTTGGCAACCAAACTGAGTATCTGTTTGCCATTTTGTGACAGCTCGCGGGAGTGGACTCCCCGAATATCTCCCAACTGCTTCAGGTCCTTCGGTGCCATCCGGGCTATTTCAAGCATGGGTTCGTCCCGGAGAATGGATTTCGCCAGACAATCGCGTTGCACCGCCTGCTCCAACCGCCATCCTGCAATTTCACGCAACACCGCCAGGTTTTTAGGCTTGAGGGAACGAAAGCTTTTTACTTTCAGGAACTGGTATTGGGGGTCGGGCAGGGCAAAATTTTTCTCATCGAACAGGGTCAACAATTCCTGCTGAACCCATTCCAAGCGGCCCTTGCTCTTCAATTGTTTGACCAGCTTTTCATAAACCGGCATCAAATAGCGGACATCGTTGATCGCGTACTCAATCTGACTATCGCGGAGCGGTCGACGGCACCAGTCCGTATAAGTTTCACTTTTGGAAATTGTTTTGCCCGTCACCTTGTAAACAGCTTTGGCAAAAGAAATCTGGGCGCCCCAGCCGACCATAGCGGCGGCCACTTGCGTGTCAAACAGGGGTTGCACCACTTCCCCGCACAGTTTGTAGATGATCTCCAGATCCTGTTTGCCAGCATGAAACACTTTGATTTTGTCTGGCTGACGAAACAGGTCTAACAGCGGGGTCAGGTCTTTTATGGCGATGGGGTCCACGGCGGCGGCCAGGCCGTTACCGGCCACCTGAATCAAACCCAAACGGTGAAAATAGGTTTTCTCACGAACGAACTCAGTGTCGATCGCCAGGGTGTCACAATCCTGGAGCTGGTCTACCAGCTTGGCAAGCTCTTCATCAGTGGTTAAATACATGTCTGATCTGGAAGTGATTCATTGAAAATTATACTCTCTTGGGAGCAACCGACAGGACCGTTGACAACCCGGCGCCAACTCGCCACCCAAAATTAGAAAGGACGATCATACTACAAAGGCAGGATTATGAAAGTACCAAGACCGCCTGCTGGTACTTTTTATTGAGGAGATCCTTCATTTCAAAGGATATTCCGACCTTTGGCGGGGGAGCTTTTCGGGACAAGGCCTTTAAAGTCCAACTCGTCATCGTCCTGCCCCAACTTTCCACAAAATTCTTTTCCCTCATTTTTAGCTTTCCAAAACTTTCTACTTAAGGATTTGGAAGATATAACCTTTTTTATCTGACCTTCCTTATCCAAAACTTTGACCTCATAAAACATATTGGCCTCCTCAAAAATTGGAGTGATGCATGAGATGCAATAAGTCTGGGAAATTCAAACAAGCTTTTATAAATTCATAAAAAACAACCGGTTGATTAACGTTTACAATGCATGCCAAGTAAAATTAAAACTCTGCAGCCCATTTGTCAAGATAATTAACACTAAAAATTCAAATAGTTAACCCCTGTCTTCCCATTTTTTTCACCGGCCAACATCCTGCCTTCTAACCCGAGAGTCCTCTCCATAAATAAACTAAAATTGGGAAACTTCTCCACGGCGCCCTTATCCTAATGAATTGATTAGATAAAGTTTTGCAACCTGAAAGTGATAAAAACTGCCTGCCGTGGCCTGCGGGTTTTGCGTTGACATTTTCCAGGGAATCCCCTAAGTTGAATACCAAGGCCGTCTGGCCCGCAACAAGGTAGGCCCCATGAGTAGCATGCAAACATTTCAGCAATTACTGGGGAGAAGATGAGATTATTGGGAATCGACTCATCTCAGCCTAGTGGTAGTACCGCCCTCCTGGAAAATCAGTCTATCCTTTCTCAAAAAATCAATCCCAACCCGGAATCCCGCGCCAATCCTGCGCTGGCTTTGGTCGATGCGGTGTTGTCTGACGCCGCGGTTGAGTTGAAAGCTTTGGACGGTTTCGCGATCACCACCGGCCCGGGGTCGTTCACCGGGTTGCGTGTCGGGATCAGCTTGATCAAAGGATTTGTGCTGTCGCTGGAAAAACCTTTTATTGGAATCAGCACTCTGGAAGCGCTGGCCGCCACGGTGTCTCCGGACGCTCCTGGCGTGATTTGTCCCGTATTGGATGCCCGCAAAAAAGAAATTTATACGGCGTTGTTCCAATATCAGGCAGGCCATCTCGTGCGGCTGACCGAAGATGCGGTTTATTCTCCCGAAGAATTATGCCGGATTGTTTCCCAGCCAACTATTTTTTTGGGAAACGGCTTGGAGTCTTACAAAAATTATTTTCAGGATCGGCTGGGACCACGGATGGTTTCCGGGGACGCATTCATTCAATGCTGTCCGGCTGCGGGCGCGGCACGGCTCGCCGCCCGGCGTTTTGCCAAAGAAAAAAGTTTCGACTTGAATACGCTACAGATCAATTACATCAGGAAACCCGAAGCCGAAATCAACTTGAAGACTTAAATTTTGAAAGGAGGCTTGTCTATGGAAATCAATCAGGACTTGCTTGAAAAGGTGAAAACCAGCAACAACGAATTCCGCAAACTCTATGATGAGCATTTGACACTGAAATCAAGAGTGGAAGAGTTGAATAAAATGAAGTTTTTGACACCGGAGCAAGAGATCGAAAAGAAAACCATTCAGAAAAAAAAGTTACAACAGAAAGACCGGATGAATGAAATCGTTGGCGAGTATGAAGCCAGCCTGCACTGATTCATCCTGCGTGAAAAATTGAGACCTCATTCCGGATCAGCAGATTTTAACAGACGCCGGAAATCGAAATTTTTACAGCCCCTCTTCCCGGACTGGGGTCTCAGGCCAGCCAGTATCGTTTTTACCAGAAAACGGAATGAGACCACTTGCTCGGCTGGCATGTAATCCCCCAGAACTCCCACCAATTGCTGAGCCAGGTCCGGATTGGCGGCCAAGGCAGTCACCACCCGGCGGCACAACCAGGGATTGTATATCAAGCGTTGCAGTATCCGGCTGAGCGTAAATTTTTTGTGAAACTCCCGCAAACGCAAGCCTTCATACCTTTGCACCACCTCGCGGGAAAACTGCTTGGACCTAAAAGCTCGATCCAAAACCTCGCCCGCCAGTTGGGCGCTCCGGAGAGACAAGTAGATGCCCTCCCCCGTGAACGGATCAATGAACCCCGTCGCATCCCCGACCAACAACAACCCGCCGCAGGGAACCGGCTTCACGCGATAGGAGAGCGAATCCACCGCGCGCACCGGACCCTTCAAAACCGCCCCCGCCAAATATTTCCGGCGAAGCGGATTGCTCAATACCGCCTCGGTATAAAAAGAGGCCCGTTCCCTGCCCTTCACTAACTTGGAGTCGACCACCAGCACCACGTTGAGCAAATCATCCCCCACTCTAGCCATCCCGGTATAACCCGGCAGACTGATATGCATGGTGCAATAATTATGAGGAAGTTGGGCTCCCGTCCAGTGGGCCGCCAGCGCAATTTTCCGCTGACGGGCACTGCCTTGTTTCAATTTCAACCGCCGCAGAGCAATGCTGTTCCGGCCACCGGCATCGACCACCATCCGAGCCTTCAAGGTCAAGGGCGCCTGATCGCCATCGCGGACTTTCACGCCCACCACCGAACCATTTTCAAATATCAAGTCGTCCACCTTGTGCGCCTCGCGCAGTTCAATCCCCGCGTGACGCAACCGCTTGACCAACAGGTGGTCAAAGACAAACCGCGGCAGGGACAAGCTGGTCATGGGGCGGGCATTCTGCGGATGCGGAGGGTAATCGATGCACAGGGCTTCGTTGCCGTAGGCGGAGATCGCCACTCCCCGCAAACGCACCGGTTGCGTTTGTTCGATGGCGTCCATGAGGCCCAGCTCTTCCAATATAGGATCGGCGGCTGGGCTGATGAACTCCCCGCACACTTTATCGCGGGGAAAGCGGGCCTGGTCCAAAACCACCACCCGGTAACCCCGGCTCTGCAGGAACAAAGCGGTGGCGCAACCGGCAGGCCCGGCGCCGATGATGATAACGTCGTAGCGGTTCATCGTTTGGAGATCCACCCTTCAAGGTCCGTAAAAAAAATCATGCGCCGGGTTCCACCTTCTTTTCCACCAGAGCGATGCGGTAAGGAAAATGCCGATGCACTTCAAACTGTTGCCATCCCGCCGCCACCGCCATCGCTCGCAACTCGTCCGGCGTGAATGCGTTCATCACCGAAACCGGCGCGTCGTAACGGGTCAGCCGGTTTTGGGTCAACAACCGCGTCAACAAAAAAATCGCGGCGTGGGCGATGCGACTGCGGTGCAGATCGTTGACGATCACCCCGCGGCGGGCCAGCCGCGAAAAACCCTTCAGCTGGGCCACCGCATCGTCCCGTGTGAAATGGTGCAGAGCCAGGGAATTGATCACCACATCAAAACTATTCGGCTTGAAAGGCAGGTTCAACACATCGCCTTGAACGAAACGGATCTCAGGATACGCGCGTGCTTCCTCGCGGGCAAAATCCAGCATTTTCGAATTGATATCGATAGCGGTGATCTGGATGGGCTGGCCTATTTTGCGCGCCCAGCGAACAACCGCGATGGGCTGATCCGCCGAACCGGTCGCGGCATCGAGAATCGTGAGAGGTCGATCCGCCGGCTCCATAAAACCGGCGATATGATGCAACAACACCCGGTAACCACTGAGATACTGATTGACCCGCTGAACGTCCCGCAGGCTGTCCCGCACTTCTTCAAACGGGGCCTCGTCAAGATCCAACAGTTCAGCGCGTAAATTTCGGGGCGGGGGAGAAAATATCATGGGCGTCGTGGAGCCCTTTCACATGAACCGCAATCTTACGGTGCCTTGTCCTTGAAGAAAAACCAGTTTTCCCCACGGGACAATTTACTTTTGAAGATTTTTAAGGCGACATATTTGGCAATGAACCGCGTTTTCGGAAAGGTAATTATCAATCCTAAAACATCGGTCACCACCCCGGGAGTCAACAGAAATCGGCTCCCGATATTCATCACCGCGCCGGTCACCACCTCGTCGGCGGGCAATGTGCCCGCGCGCAGGGACCATTGCATTTTATCAAACCATTCGGGTCCGTAACCGCGACCGATGATGACGCCCAGTAACATGGTGAACATCACCAGAGAAATGGTGTTCATGATGCTGATCAACGACGCGAGCCACATCAGGGAATAAAGCTCGATCACAGAAGCGATCAGAAATATGAGAACGATGGATGCCGTCATAAAGAAATTTTCCTGAGAAGTATTTTTATTGTTATTAGTAATCGCCTGCGGTCATTTTAGTACAAAGTGTGGGCCGGATGGAAATTTAATCGGCTCTCATCCCCGCCCTTCAAGGTTCTTCAATGGCCACCAGTTCGACAAAAAAAGTGAGCGCCTGCCCCGCCAAAAGATGGTTACCGTCGAGCACTACTTCCTCCTCGCCGACTTCTTTCGCCCGCCATTTCAGCCCGTTTGGCCCGGCTAAGTAAGTACCCACCTGAATCTCCTGCGGCAAACTCGACCGGGCGACGGTCTTCAACAGGTTTTCATTGTTTAATCCATAAGCCTCTTCGGGCCGGACCCGAAGGGTTTTTTTCTCACCCACCTTCATGCCAATCAGGCCCTCGCTCAGACCACGAATGACATTTTCCTCGCCCACGGTGAAATGCAACGGTTGGCCTTTTTTGGTTTGATCAAAGATGGAATTGTCATCCAATGTTCCGGTGAAATTAATTTGCACCGCAGATCCATTTTGAACTTCCGTCATCCGGTCCCTCTCAATAGCAAAAGGAGCATTATAAGCGCAACCCCCGTTAGCGGCAACTCCTTCTACCGGGTTTTCCCCCTTCATTGAGAACGCGAAGCGTCCGCCACGCGCTTGAGGAAATCCAGAATATCCTCCAACGCCGACTCATCGACGAATTGTTGCAGGTTTTGCGAGCTTGCCGGATGGTGAAATCCTGAAAAATCCCGCTGGAAGCGCGCCCGATCTTCACCGGTAGAAACATCGTAAGCCGGCAACAACGGCACGCCCTTGTTGCCGCCGATGCCCATCAGGGAATGGCAAAACAGGCAGTTGTCCTTGAACGACGGCAATCCCGCCATCCCTTGCCCGATGCGGTCAATCGGAGCGTAATAATCGCGCAATCGCACCAAACGCAGTTCACGGATATTGGCCGTCAGGAAGCGTTCCTGAAACGGCACCGGAGTGCCGCCCTCCGGCACAATGATCATGAGGGGATTCAGCCAATCGGGTTTTTTAAACGTTGCGGGAAGTTCCAGGCGAGTGGCCAGTTGCAAATTGTATTTCCGGATATCCGCGATGGCGACAATGCCCTGGTAATCGTCAAAACAATTGAGTAGAACCGCGTCGAATTTCCCTTGTTCCTGGCCCACCAGTTGGGAAAATGAGACCACCTGAAACCGCGCCCCCTGGACCCCCATCGCGCGATCAAAATAAGCGCTGGTCAGCCAGCGGCTGGGCATGGATGGCAACCCGGACAGATCCATTGGCGTGGCGGTATCCGTCGTCGTCACGAGTTGCGAGGAGGATATTTCCGTCCCGTTGGGCGCATCTCCGCCGGTGCAGGCCACCCCCGCAATCATCCAAATCCACAATCCCAGAACCCAAAAGTTAGATAAAACCGGATTTATTTTGCGGACCATGCTCTCCACCTCATGCAACAGATACGATTTGTGGTAAGATTCTACCATTGGCCGTAGCCAGCCTGTCCCCCTTATTGGGATAGATAGAAAACCAACACCTTGGCCTGCAAGCCAGGCTAATTATCATGGAAACCACCACCACAGAAATCAAGCCGTCAGAGGGAAGCAACGCGTTTCGGGCTTACTCCATTTCTTGGAATATCACCAAGCGGTGCAACCTGAATTGCGAGCATTGTTACCTCGATGCCGACTTCCGCGGCGGCTTCCGGTCCGACGAATTGACCACCGAGGAATGCTTCCGCGTGGTCGACCAGATCGGCGAGGTCAACCCCAACGCCTTCCTGATTCTCACCGGGGGTGAGCCGCTACTGCGTCCCGACATCTACGACATCATAAAGTACGCCGCCGACCGAAAGTTCATGGTGGTGCTCGGCACCAACGGCACCATGATCAACCGTACCATCGCCGAAAAAATCAAAGCCGCCGGCACCCATGGCGTCGGCATCAGTATCGATTCGATGGATTCCGGCAAACACGACACGTTTCGTGGCGTGACGCAATCCTGGGAAAAATCCATGGAGGCGTTCAACATCCTGAACGATGTGGGCGTCGATTTTCTCATCCAGATGTCGGTCTCCGACATGAACTATCAGGAAATTCCGCAGGTGATCGAGTTCGCCGAAAAGATCGGCGCGGTGGCCTTCAACCTGTATTTCTTGGTGTGCACCGGCCGGGGTCAGGGCAACACCGACATTTCCAACGAAGCCTACGAAGAAGCCCTCAAAACTCTGTACCAGCAACAAATGAAATACAAGGGGCGGCTCATGATCAACTCGAAATGCGCGCCGCAGTACAAGCGCGTCGTGTACGAGAACGATCCCGACTCCGTCTACCAGCGCACCTACTCCGGTGGTTGCCCGGCAGGCACGCATTACAGCCGGATCAGCCCGGAAGGCGACTTGACACCCTGCCCGTTCATCGCCGAATCGGTGGGCAATCTCAAAACCGACACCTTCAAAAATTTGTGGGAGACCGCCCCGCTCATGGTGCAACTGCGCGACCGCAAAAAGCTGGAAGGCCGATGCGGCTCCTGCGAGTTTTCCACCATGTGTTCCGGGTGCCGGGCGCGCGCCTTCGCCGAAACCGGCAACTACATGGCGCAGGACCCGTCCTGCGACTACGAACCCGGCCAGCACGGCGGCAAGACGATTGAACTGAAGATCGAAGATACCCTGGGATTGGAAGTTGAGTACCGTCAGAAGTGGACGGACGAAGCCAAACAGAGACTGGACCGCATCCCCTCATTCGCCCGCGGCATGGTCGTGCAGGGCATCGAGAAGTTCGCCACCGAACGCGGC
>Ga0114949_10000224_pt1 | contig 27778 bp, 26 predicted proteins | sample N074metaG_FD_83505 | JGI IMG/M metagenome (GOLD analysis project Ga0114949, IMG submission 83505) | Deep subsurface microbial communities from Kermadec Trench to uncover new lineages of life (NeLLi) - N074 metaG | ecosystem: Environmental > Aquatic > Marine > Ocean trench > Sediment | place...
ATATCCTGGCGAGCCTCGCCATCGAAGGCCAACAGCTGGGTCAGATGTTGGTCGAGGCCGCCGAGTCAACCTCGACACACCACTAGATCAATAGCTCTTGCTTCCGGCGATCGCCCATCGCACCGCGGCCCTCGCGTACACCGATCCTGCGTCGATCCCCACAACGGTCTGGCCCAAGCGGAGAGCTTCCTCTACGGCTGCCAGACCCGACCCACCCAGGCCGACAACGCAGACGCCAGCCTCGATGTGGGTGTCCAGCGGCGCCAGACCCGGCCATTCGCCGGTGTCCCAGATCGGGGTGTCGATCACGGGCGGCGGAATGACGAAGGGCACCTGGCTACGAGAACGTCACACGGAGAACGTGCCACAAGTCCCTCAGCCACGGTGCCCAACAACACCATGCGCGTGGCTGTGGCGCCGCGGTTGGCCACCACGATGAGATCGGCATTTCGACGCCTCACCACCTCATCGATTGTCTCGGTCGGTGGCCCGTCTGCGATCAGAGTCCGAACATTCCCGCTCCAGGGCTCCGCAAACTCGGCCATTCGGTCGGCTGCGGCCTCGAGTCTGGACACACGCGAAGCATCGAGCTCCTCACTGAAGAGCCCGGCATCCGACAGCACCAAGTCGAAACGGGATGGAAGTGAGTAGAGAACTGTGATGTCGGCCTCCGGAAACAGCGTCAGCGAACGCTCGACGGCCACACGTGAGGCCTCGGAGAAATCGACCGCAGCAATAATTCGACGGTAGGGAACGCGTGGCTGACGTCGAACGACGAGCGTGTCGGTCCTGGCCATCCGGGCAACTCGTCTTGCCACTGGCCCGGCGGTGAAAGCATCGATGGTTGACGAGCCGACTACGACCAGTTCCGCGCCCTTGGCACGAGAGGCAAGCTCCCACGACGGGGAGCCCTTCACAACGTCGAGATTGACAACGACGCTGCTCCGTTCCTGACACCAGGCAGCAAGCTTTTCAGCCTGCGCGTGTTGATGATCGCGCATCAGTCTCGCAAGACCCGGATCGATCATTGCTTCGCCGACCGGCTCGAGGACATGAACCAGATTGAGATCGACCCCTGCACCCTCGGCGATGACCCTCGACCGATCGGCAACTCGCCGACCCATCGCAGTGAGATCAACGCCGGCTACAACGGCCCGCAAAGTGCCACTCGCTGAGCACAACGGCGACTTTAACCAGTCGCTCCGGTGGATGAACCCGCGAACGGCCCCGGCATCGTCAGCGCTCTCTCGAGGTGGTCCAGATACGTCTCCCGGCCGATGACCACAGCCCCCAATGACTCGAGATGAGGAGTCTGCCACTGGACGTCGAGAAGACTTCCCCCACCCTCGTTCATGACAACGACCAGATGTACGAGAGCGACCTTCGACGCGTCCGTGGTTCGGTGGAACATCGACTCGCCGGCGAAAAGGCCTCCGATTGATATTCCGTAGAGACCCCCCACCAGCTCTCTTTCCGAGTCCCAAACCTCGATGGAGTGAGCCCACCCGAGACGATTCAATTCGGAGTAGGCCTCGACGAACTCTGAGGTGATCCACGACTCATCGCGCTCGGGGTAGACGCATCCGGCGATGACACCGGCAAAGTCCCGGTCCACGGTGACGATGTACCGACGCGAGGACTGACGCAGAGATCTGGTGATGCGAAGCCCGTTGAGTGGGATCACCGTACGCTCGACTGGTGACCACCATCCGAGGTGCCCGTCCGGAAGATGCATCGGGAACATCCCCTTCCGGTATGCCTGCAGGATCGTCCCCGGCGCCAAATCCCCCCCAACAGCCACTACGTCGCCCTCGGCCGTGAGAGGATCTGGGAGATCGAAGCGTGAATTCTTCGGCTCTACGGGCATATCCTGATTGTGTCAGAGCCACGAGCGTTATGGCAGTCGTAGGCTGGCCCGATGCGAGCCCTAATCTGCGACGACTACCAGGGGATTGACGCTCTACGAGTGGGAGAGCTCCCCGAACCCGAACCAACACCGGGATCTTTGCTGATCAGAGTCGAAGCGGTTGCAGTCAACTTCGCCGACACGCTGATGGTCACAGGCGAGTATCAGATAAGACCCGACCCCCCTTTCGCCCCCGGTTACGAAGTGGCCGGAACCGTGGTGGTGGCAAACCAGGCACACGGCCTGTCGCCGGGAGATCGGGTGTGTGGCTTCCTTTGGTATGGGGGCATGGCGGAGAAGGTGGTCTTGCTCACTCAGAACACGACGATACTTCCCGAGTCGATCCCGTTCGAAGTGGGCGCCATCCTTCCAGGCACCTACGGCACCTCCTATCACGCATTGGTTGACCGGGCGAAGCTTCAGAAAGACGAAACTCTGCTGGTCCTGGGGGCCGCAGGCGGAGTCGGGCTGGCGGCAGTCCAGATCGGCAAGGCCCTCGGAGCCAATGTGATTGCTGCTGTCTCATCCAGTGAGAAGGCACGATTCGTCGGCGATGCCGGAGCAGACCACGTGATTCGCTACGACGAAACCCAACTGAGGGATGGGATTGATGCGGCAACCGACGGAGCTGGCGTGGACGTCGTTTATGACCCCGTGGGCGGTGAGGCGACAGAGCTCGCTCTGCGATCAACCCGGTGGGGCGGCCGACTCCTGGTCATCGGCTTCGCAACGGGGACCATCCCCGAGATTCCTCTCAATCTCCCCCTCCTCAAAGGCAACTCCGTTGTCGGTGTTTTCTGGGGTCGCTTCACCACGGAGGAACCGGACAAGCATGCAGCCAACGCGAGAGAGGTAGTGGAGTGGGTGGAGCAGGACATACTCCAACCCGTGATCCAGAAGACTTACTCCCTTGACAGGGGTCAGGACGCGCTGCGCTGGGTCGCCGATCGGAAAGCCATGGGACGCGTCATCGTCACTCCGTGACGGACTTCGTCGTCATCGGAGGGGGAATCGCCGGCGTTTCGGCGGCTGCCCACCTGGCTCCCCATGGCTCGGTGACCCTGGTCGAGATGGAATCGGCGCTGGCCTATCACACCACAGGCCGATCGGCCGCACTCTTCGTGGTCAACTATGGAGCACAGGGATCCCGCCCCCTCGGTCTGGCCAGTCGAGCCTTTTTGGAGAACCCACCGGAAGGATCGACCGATGCGCCTTTGGTCACCCCTCGCGGCCTCCTATGGACCGCCGATGAGACACAAATGCCGGGCCTCGTGAAAATTGCCGCGGAAGGCGAGGAATCGGGAGCTGGATCGCGGTTGATTTCGCCGAACGAAATTCTAGGTCTCGTCCCGGTTCTGAACCCTGACCACATCGCCGGCGGCCTGTTCGAGCCTTCTGCCCAGGACATTGACGTAGCGGCGTTGCAACAGGCCTTCGTCCGCATCGCCCGTATGCATGACGCAGAGATCCGTACCCAATCTGCTGTCACCGCGATTGAGCAGAAAGGGTCTGGTTGGATCGTCAAGGCAGGCGGCGACACCCTCACGTGTGGGTCGATCGTCAACGCGAGCGGAGCCTGGGGTGATCGCGTCGCGGCTCTTGCGAACATCGAATCAATAGGGCTTCATCCGATGCGACGAACAGCGTTCATGGTTCCCGGCAACCAGGGCTACGCCCGCTGGCCGATGGTGGTCGACGCCGACCAGCGCTTCTATTTCAAGCCGGACGGCGTGCAGTTGCTCTGTTCGCTGGCTGAAGAGGAGCCCTCCGAGCCCACCGACGCCAAACCACGGATGGAGGATGTCGCTTTGGCGATCGAACTGATCAACGAAGCCACCACCCTCGGCATCAGGTCGGTCAACTCCCAGTGGACCGGTCTACGCACCTTCTCACCGGATCGGGATCTGGTGATCGGTGAGGAACCCACGGCCCCGGGTTTCTTCTGGCTGGTCGGTCAAGGAGGCACCGGGATTCAGACTTCACCTGCCTACGGAGCTCTCCTCGCCAGCCAGGTAATCGGCACAGAGATTCCTGAGTTTCTGGCCGAAGCAGGCGTTGACCCCTCGACCACCGATCCGGGTCGATTCAGGGGCTAGTACGCATTCTGGGCGGCCAAATGACCAAAGGCGACGGGCCATGCATTAGGTGCTCGGTTTTGAACTATTCCTCTTCCTCGGCCCGGCGTTCCAGGAATCGAGCGAGCGGAGTGGGCATTGCCGCTGTCCGGCTTCCCCAGTCATAGACGACGGCCGAGCCGGCGAAGTGGTCGTGCCAGGCCCTGCGTTCTCTCCCGAACACGACCCCGACCAGACCGAGGAAAAATATGACGAAGCTCAGCGGATAGGTGATGGCGCGAACGAGGGCCTGGCGTCCCTGCAACACAAGTGTTCCGTCCGAACCGACCACCCTCACCCCCAGGATGGCCTTTCCGAGGGTCTTCCCGAACACCGCCAGACCGAACCACAGATAAGTCAAGCCCCAGAGGGGAAGTGTCACCCCGTACCAAAGACCCGGATTCACCGGGAGGGAAAAGCTTGGGATGAAGAGGTCGATCAGAAAGCCGACACCAGCAATGATCAGAGTGAAACTGGCTGTCACCACGAAGAAGTCCATGATCACTGCAAGAAGCCGGGTCAGTGGACCGGCATATCGACCGGTCTTGATGGCCTCATCCTCGTCCTTTTGCGCATCGACCCAGTCCACCAGGTCGCCGGGACCGGTTGGGAACTCACTTGGGTTGCGACGCGCCAGGCTATTGAGGACCCGGAAGAGAATCTCGTCCAAGCCCACCAGTGGCCTGCGGAAGAGGTCCAATGCCGATCCACCGAGATGACTCGTGCTCTCCGCAATTATCTCCGGTATTCCAGCCCGCTCCACGATCTTGGTGATGTCGACCCGCTCCATCAGTGCGTCAATGTCGGCTCGAGCCATGAGAGCCTCGATATCCACCCGTTCCAGCAGTCTGTCCACATCGACACGGTCGAGCAGTTCGTTGACGTCCACCCTGTCGAGGATGGCGTTGACGTCGATATGGTCGAGGACGAGATTCGGATCAACAAGCTCGAGCACTCGATCGGAAGCGGCGGTGGCTGCCCGACCGATAAACCCTTTGCCCTCAGACCCCTGCGACTGACTCACCCCAGAAACTTAGCCCGTTACTGCACCGTTGCTCGCCGAACCCACCAGACGCGCATACTTGGCCAAAGCACCTTTCTGGTATCTGACGGGCTGGGGACTCCAGCGTCTGCGCCGCTCCTCGAGTGTCGCTTCGTCCACCAGTACATCGAGTGATCGAGCCGGGATATCGACGCGAACGCGGTCACCCTCCTCGACCAGACCCAGGACACCACCAACCTCCGACTCCGGAGCGACATGACCGATGCACAGCCCGGTGGTTCCGCCCGAGAAACGCCCGTCGGTGATGAGAAGGACATCCTTGCCGAGCCCGGCGCCCTTCATTGCGGCGGTTATCTGAAGCATCTCCCTCATCCCCGGGCCCCCTTTGGGACCCTCGGTCCGGATCACCACGACATCGCCATGGGTGATCTGATGGCTGAACAGAGCGTCGAGCGCTGCTTGCTCACCCTCAAAGACACGGGCCGGTCCTTCGAAGGTGTCCAGTGCGATACCGGCGACCTTGACCACGGCGCCATCGGTGGCGAGGTTCCCTCCAAGAATGGCGATACCGCCCTCTGTGGCGAATGGCTCCGCCGGATCCATGATCACGTCTTGATCATCGGGCACGACGGTGTCGACAAGGTTCTCTGCCATCGTCTTTCCGGTGACCGTCAACACATCGCCATCAAGGAGGCCCTCGTCAATCAACGCCTTGAGGACCACCGGGATACCTCCAATCCTGTCGAGATCGACCATGTGATAGCGCCCGAAGGGTTTCAGATCTCCCAGATGAGGTGTCTTGCGAGAAATACGATCAAAATCTTCGAGATCGAGAGACACATCGGCCTCGTTGGCAATCGCCAGAAGGTGAAGTACGGCGTTGGTCGATCCGCCGAGAGCCATCACCGTGGTGATGGCATTCTCGAAGGCGGGACGGGTCATGATCTGCCTCGGGGTCACCCTCGACTCGAGCAAGGCCATAACTGCCTCCCCGGACCGACGTGCAAAATCACGGAGTCTGGGATCGATGGCAGGCACCGTGGCCGACCCCGGCAGTGACATGCCGATCGCCTCGCCGACCGACGCCATAGTGTTGGCGGTGAACATGCCCGCACATGATCCGGCACCGGGACACGCGGCCCGCTCGATCTCGAGAAGATCCTCCGCCGAGATCCGACCCTCAGACTCGGCGCCGATACCCTCGAAAACGTCGACTATCGAGATGTCCTTGCCGCGATACCGGCCGGGCAAGCTCGATCCGCCGTAGAGGAAAACCGCGGGCAGGTCCAAACGAGCGGCTGACATGAGCATGCCGGGAAGGGACTTGTCGCAACCGGCGATGGCGACCAGGGCATCGAAGCGCTCGGCATGCATGACAAGTTCGACCGAATCAGCGATCACCTCGCGGGAGACGAGTGAAGCCCGCATCCCCTCATGCCCCATAGAGATGCCATCGGAGACGGCGATGGTCGAGAACACCAGTCCCACTCCCCCAGAGTCGACTACACCGGCCTTGGCATGATCCGACAACTCGGGACCAGTGAGATTGCACGGGGTGACCTCATTGCCGGCCGACACCACGCCTATCTGGGGTTTCGCGAAGTCTTCCTCCGACAATCCCACGGCTCGCAACATGGCGCGCGCACCGGCCTTGGCGGGCCCGTCCGTTACGTCCTGGGATCTGAGTTTCATCGACATCTTGGGGTGATGTTACGGCTCAGTTTTGGAGGCAGCGAAGATTCGACCCACAATCATGTGATGGCGACGATCTACTACGACAAAGACTGCGACCTCGGCCTGATCCGGGCCAGGAAAGTAGCGGTCATCGGTTACGGGAGCCAGGGACATGCCCACGCCCTCAATCTCCGGGACTCGGGTGTCGACGTGGTTGTCGGTCTCCGACAGGAGTCGGCCAGCCGGGCAGCGGCGGAGGAGGCGGGATTGCGAGTTCTCGCCCCGGATGAGGCCTCTGCATGGGCAAACGTGATCATGATGCTTGTGCCAGATCAGGTTATGGGCGGTATCTACGCCGAGTCGGTTCAGTCCAACCTCGAGCCGGGTGACACTCTGGCGTTCGCTCATGGATTCAACGTCCACTTCGGTGAGATTGCCCCGCCCGAAGAGATAAACGTCATCATGGTGGCCCCCAAGGGGCCGGGTCATCTGCTCCGGAGGACCTATGAGGAGGGGTCGGGTATCCCGTGTCTTCTCGCCGTCTACCAGGACCCTTCGGGCACCGGGCGCGCCCTTGGGCTCTCCTACGCGTCCGCCATTGGCGGCGGACGGGCAGGCATATTGGAAACCACCTTCAAAGAGGAGACCGAGACCGACCTCTTCGGCGAACAGGTAATCCTTTGTGGAGGTGTCTCCGAACTGATCAAGGCCTCCTTCGAGACTCTCGTTGAGGCGGGTTATCAGCCGGAGTCTGCCTACTTCGAGACCCTCCACGAGCTGAAACTGATCGTCGACCTGCTCTACGAAGGCGGTCTCTCCTGGATGCGTTACTCAATCTCAGACACCGCCGAATACGGCGACTACACCCGTGGGAACCGGATCATCACTGATGAAACCAGGAAAGCGATGAAGGAGATACTCGAGGAAATCCAATCGGGTGCGTTCGCCAACGAATGGTTGGCTCAGGCTAGGGAAGGAGCCCCCGTCCTCCATGAGCAGAGAGCGGCAAACAGGGCTCACCAGATCGAGGACGTCGGAGAAGAGCTTCGCAAACTGATGCCTTTCCTCGACCCCAAGACCGCTCCCTGAAACCCAAGGCTGTCAGACCTTGACAGTCGGGTAGCCGCCGGTGCATACTTTCAGTTACATGTACCGCAGCCAAACACCAGTAGCCGACCTTCTTCTCATCGAATAGCGCACGCAACTTTCTGCGTGCGCCCAACCCTCCTCACGGAGGGTTTTTTGTGACCAAAATGAAAAACTTGTGACCAAAATGAAAAAGCAGCCATTCACGGGATCCAATTCACTTCTCAGCAGCCTCGAGCACGAGGGTGTGGAGATGATCTTTGGAATTCCCGGCGGGGCAATCCTCCCCGCCTATGACCCCCTGCTCGACAGTCCGATACGCCACATCCTGGCGAGGCATGAGCAAGGGGCCGGCCACATGGCCGAGGGATACGCCATGGCGACAGGCAGGGTGGGGGTGGCAATGACCACCTCCGGGCCAGGGGCAACCAACCTGATCACGCCCCTCCAGAACGCAAAAATGGACTCAACCCCGCTGGTCGCCATTACCGGTCAGGTGGGCACTGCAGCCATAGGCAGTGACGCCTTCCAGGAGGCCTACACGACCGGCCTGGCGATGCACTGCACCAAACACTCCTATCTGGTTACCGACGCCGATGAGCTCCCAAACGTGATCCACGAGGCATTCCATCTCGCATCCACGGGGCGGCCCGGACCGGTGCTGGTCGACATTCCCAAGGACGTGCTCAATCAACCGACTCATTGGTACGAGCCGTCGTTGACCGGGCTTCCCGGGTACAAGCCGACGAGAGAAGGCCATCCCAAGCAGATCAACGCCGCCATCGATCTCATCGAGTCCTCCGAGCGGCCGGTCCTCTATGTAGGTGGTGGAGTGATCAACGCCGGAGCCTCCACGGAACTGGCCGAGTTCGCCGTGGCTGTCAACGCGCCCGTGGTGACAACCCTCATGGCGCGAGGGGCGTTCCCCGACGACCACCCTCTCGCATTGGGGATGTCAGGCATGCACGGCACATACCCGGCGACAACAGCCATTCAGAAAGCCGATGTGCTGGTCAGTCTTGGTGCCCGGTTTGATGACCGCGTCACAGGCAAAGTCGACGCTTTCGCTCCCCACGCCAAGGTGATCCACGTAGACGTTGATCCAGCCGAGATCGGGAAGGTCCGCAAAGCCGAAGTACCCATCGTCGGGGACGCCCGGCTGATTCTGCGAGCGTTGTTAGATCGGGTTCTCTCATTGAGAGACGCAGCCGACGCTCCGACACGACAAGAGTGGTTCGATCAACTCGACTCGTGGAGGAAGAGCCATCCGCTGTCATATGATCAGGACCCTGACGGGCCGATCAAGACCCAGCACTTCATAGAGCGTCTCCATGCTCTCACCAATGGTGAAGCAGTGGTCACCGCAGGCGTGGGTCAGCATCAAATGTGGGTATCACAGTTCTGGAAGTTCTCCAGGCCACGCTCATGGATCAACTCCGGCGGGCTGGGAACGATGGGATTCGCCGTCCCGGCGGCAATCGGAGCGAAGGCGGCCAGACCCGACGATCTCGTCTACGCGCTTGATGGAGACGGCTGCTTTCAGATGACCTTCCAGGAGTTGATCACAGCCGCCACCGAAGACATACCTGTCAAGGTCGCTGTCTTCAACAACGGGGGGTACGGCATGGTCAAGCAATGGCAAAGCCTCTTTTACGAAGGCCGTATCTCTGCGACCAGCCTGGGCACCACGATCCCCGACTACCCAAATCTGGCCGAGGCAATGGGCTGCGTTGGGCTCCGTGTCACCCACGCCGACCAGATCGACGTCACGATCGAAAAATCCCTGAGCGTCAACGACCGTCCTGTCGTCGTCGAGGTAGTTACCGATCCAGAAGAAATGTGCTTCCCGATGATTCCAGCCGGCGGGTCCAATGATGACATCGCAATGGGCCCGGAGGATCTCTGATGCAGCACACCCTCTCGGTGACTGTCGAAGACAAACCCGGTGTCCTTGCCCGGGTCTCGGCGATGTTCTCCAACCGTGGCTTCAACATCCACTCCCTTGCGGTCGGGCCCACCAACGTGGAGGGGCGGTCACGAATCACCCTGGTCGTGGATGCTCCGGAATTGGAGCAACTCAAGAAACAGCTTCACAAGCTGGTCAATGTCATCAAGGTCCAAGAGCTGGAGCCTTCCGAAACGCTGGAGGCCGAGGTGATGCTCGTCCGCGTTTCGTGTGATCCGGCCAGCCGCGGCGAAGTGGGCGATACAGCAGGACTGTTTGCAGCCCGTATGATTGACCTCAGCCCAAAATCGATGACTCTCGAGATATCGGGCACACCCGACCACCTCGCCTCGTTCCTCGACCACGTTCGGCCATACGGGATCATCGAGCTGGTCAAGTCGGGTCGGGTGGCAATGAAGAAGAAATCAGATGTCTCAACGTCCCTGATTGGAGGAGGCACTCGATGAGAGACGGCCTCCTCGTCCTTCGTTCACCAGATACGGGGCTCCTTCGACTCCCATAGCCGGGAAGCTCCAAACGAGCCGACCGGCGCCCCCATCCCGACTTGAACAACCGTGTAAGGAGACAACACCGTGACCGACAAAATAGTGATTTTCGATACCACCCTCAGAGACGGCGAACAGGCGCCCGGCATCGCCCTGAACCCCGACCAGAAGGTGGCGATCGCTCATCAGTTGGCCAGACTCGGTGTCGATGTGATCGAAGCCGGATTTCCGGTTTCGTCACCCGGCGACTTCGAAGCCGTGAAACGCATATCTCGAGAAGTGACTGGACCTGTGATCACGGCACTCGCCCGGACTGAGGCCGGGGATATCGACCGGGCCTGGGAGGCGATCAAGTACGCGGACATGTCGAGGATCCATGTTTTCATCGCCACTTCACCTATCCATATGGAGCACAAGCTCAGGATGAGCGAGGAAGAGGTCATGGCGGCGGTGAGAACCGGTGTTGCACGGGCGCGGGATTACACCGACGACGTCGAGTACTCACCCGAGGACGCCACCCGCTCCGACCCAGACTTTGTCATCGCCGTGTGTCAAACCGCTGTCGAGGTTGGTGCCACGACAATCAACATCCCCGACACTGTCGGTTTTGCCACCCCATCCGAATATGCCTCGACGATCTCGCGGGTGATGACAGAAGTGAAAGGTGAGCGGGAAGATGTTGTCATATCGACCCATTGCCACAACGACCTGGGCCTTGCCGTTGCCAACTCCCTGGCCGCGGTTGGTGCAGGTGCCCGACAGGTCGAGGGGGCAATAAACGGGATCGGAGAACGGGCGGGCAACACCTCGACAGAGGAGATTGTGATGGCCCTGACGGTCAGAAAGGACGCGTATGGTGTTGAGGTCGGCGTCACCACCGAGGAAATCGTCGAAACCTCCCGAATGGTCGCCGAGAAGACCGGCTATCCGGTCCAGTACAACAAGGCTGTTGTCGGTAGGAACGCTTTCGCCCACGAGTCGGGTATCCACCAGCACGGTGTCCTGCGCAAGAGGGAGACCTACGAGATCATGGACCCTGTTTCAGTCGGTTTCTCCGGATCCTCGATCGTGATGGGGAAGCACTCTGGAAGGGCCGCCTTCAAACACATCCTCCATGGCATGGGCATCGAGTTGAGCCCAAGCCCCTTCGAACAGGCATTCAGACGAATGAAGCGTGTGGCGGACCAGACCGGCGAAGTGTCCGAAGCCCAGATGCAAGCCATAGTCGACGAAGTCGTGACGGGAACCGAGATCCTGCAAGGAGTGACCGAGTCCTTCCAATGACCGCACACCGCATTGCTGTGGTGCCCGGCGACGGGACCGGGCCCGAAGTGATCTCCGAGGCGGTCAAGGTCCTTGAAGCGGCTGCCAACGCCTTCGGTTTCGAGTTCGATGCCACGGCTTACGACCTTGGAGGCGAGAGGTACATCCGCACCGGAGAAACCCTCACCGGTCCCGATCTCGACGGATTCAAACAGTCAGACGCCATTCTGTTCGGAGCCGTTGGACACCCCGATGTGCCGCCAGGCATCCTGGAACAGGACATCATCATCCGTATACGACGGGAGCTAGATCAGTACATCAATCTGCGCCCTATCAAGCTTCATTCTGGAGTCAGAAGTCCCCTCGCAGATGTGAGGCCCCAGGATGTCGACTTTGTCGTTGTCAGAGAGAACAGCGAGGGGCTCTACGCAGGCAAAGGCAGTTTCACAGCCAAGGGCTCACCCTTCGAGGTGGCTGTTCAGGAGTCGGTCAACACCCACTTCGCCGTCGAGCGATGTGTCCGATTTGCGTTCGAGCTTGCCGCCAACCGTCCACGGCGACACCTCACTTTGTGCGGAAAGACCAACATCATGACCTACTCGTGGGACCTATGGGCAAGAGTCTTCAGCGACGTCGCGGCCGACTATCCCGACGTCGACACCGATTACACACACGTCGACGCGACCTGTTTGTGGATGGTCGAAGATCCGGGGCGATTCGACGTCATCGTCACCGACAACATGTTCGGAGACATCATCACCGATCTCGGCGCAGCAATACAAGGTGGCTTGGGCATCGCTGCGGGAGCGAACATGAACCCTGAAGGTGTCTCTATGTTCGAACCTATTGGTGGAACGGCCCCTGGATTTGAAGGGACCGGGCAAATCAATCCCCTCGCAGCCATTGGATCTGTGGCGATGATGCTCACCGTGCTCGGCGAGATAGATGCCGGCGATGCTGTTGAGGATGCCGTCGCCAAGATCGCAGGATCACTCCCCTCTCTTCAGGCCGGTCAGATGGGGACATCGACGTCGGATGTCGGAAATCGTGTAGCCGAAATCGTTTCGGCCAGTCAATCTGCTGAGATGCCCTTATGACCGGCAAGACGCTGTTCGAGAAAATCTGGGAAACGCACATCGTTGACAGCCCCCTACAGGAAGCCGCCAGACGTGATGCCCTCACAGAGAGCGGCGAATTGGGTGATGACAACGTGGCAGGTGAGCGACAGGACTTGTTGTACATCGACCTTCACCTCATCCATGAAGTGACATCGCCACAAGCCTTCGAGGGTCTGCGCCGTGCAGGACGACCGCTGAGGAGGCCCGACCTCACGCTCGCCACGGTCGACCACAACGTGCCGACCATCGGGCGAGACCAGCCCAACCCCGACCCGCTGTCAGCGAAGCAAATCGATGTGATGCAACAAAATGCCGAGAAGTTCGGCGTCACCCTCTTCGACATTTTCGACGCCCGTCAGGGAATCGTGCACATCATCGGACCCGAACAGGGTTTCACCCAGCCAGGGATGACGATCGTGTGTGGCGACAGCCATACCTCGACACACGGTGCGTTCGGAGCGATTGCCTTTGGCATCGGAACGTCTGAGGTTGAACATGTGCTGGCGACCCAGACACTGCGGCAGACGCGGCCCAAGACAATGTCGGTCGAAGTCACTGGCGAACTTGGTCCTGGAGTGACGGCAAAGGATGTGATCCTCGCCATCATCAATGAGATTGGGGTCAGCGGGGGCAGGGGCCATGTGATCGAATACCGAGGCCAAGTCATTCGCAACTTCTCGATGGAGGAGCGAATGACGGTTTGCAACATGTCGATCGAAGCGGGAGCCCGTGCCGGGCTCATCGCTCCAGACGAGAAAACCTTTGAGTACATAAGGGGTCGCCCTCACGCGCCCAGCGAAGACAACTGGGAACGCTCTCTCGAACGATGGCGCCAACTCGCTACCGATGACGATGCCCTATTCGATCGAGAGACCTCAATGGATGGCTCCCAGATAAAACCATTCGTGACCTGGGGCACCAATCCGGCACAGAGCGTCACGGTCGACGGCCACATTCCCTATCCCCAAGACGTGGCGGTGGCAGAACGGGAAGCCACCGAGCGGGCACTGGCCTACATGGACCTCGCTCCGGGGACCCCGATCCGTGAGATTCCGATCGATCGGGTGTTTATCGGATCCTGCACCAATGGCCGGATCGAGGACATCCGTGCAGCCGCCGCTGTTGTCAAGGGTAAGCATGTGGCCCGGGGGGTCAACGCAATGGTGGTCCCGGGTTCCGGGCTGGTGAAACGTCAGGCTGAGGAGGAGGGACTGGCGGACATCTTCATCGCCGCCGGCTTCGAGTGGCGGGATGCCGGCTGCTCGATGTGCCTCGGTATGAACCCCGACATCCTGGCTCCGGGAGAGAGAAGCGCTTCAACCTCTAATAGGAACTTCGAGGGACGACAGGGCCCAGGGGGGCGCACCCATCTCGTCAGCCCCGAGATGGCGGCGGCGGCGGCCGTTGCGGGCCATTTCGTCGATGTGAGGGAGGTGATCACGTGAGGCAGTTCTCCGCCGTCAGCGGTCGAGCAGTCCCGATTGATCGTGAGAACGTCGACACCGATCAGATCATCCCGGCACGACATCTCAAGCGCATCGAGCGCGACGGCTACGGACCTTTCGCCTTCGAAGCGTGGCGTCGCGACCCTGAATTCGCCCTCAATGACAATACGTACGAGGGAGCTTCGATCATGTTGACCCGCTCCAATTTCGGTTCCGGGTCAAGCCGGGAACACGCCGTTTGGGCGCTTGACGGCCTGGGGATCGAGGCGCTGGTTGGCGTGAGTTTCGCGGATATCTTCAAGAACAACTGTTTTCAGAATGGCATGCTCACGGTCGAGCTTTCCGGGGAGGACATCGACCATCTGATGGATCTCGCCCGGAAGGATCCTCAGACCGAGATCGTGGTTGACCTGCCCACCCAGACGGTGGAGGTCGTGGGCACCGGTTGGAAACGAAGTTTCGAGATCGACCCCTTTCGCAAGTATCGCCTTCTTCGTGGTCTCGACGACATTTCGATGACTCTCGAGTACGTCTCCGACATCGAGGCCTACGAGCACCGAAGGGACAACGCTTCTTTTCCGAGTACCGCCCCCTCACAGCAGACGAACGTGCGGTGGAGACCTACCGCCTAGTGGTACTCGTCGTGATCGTCGAACGGTTCGGCCGTGTCTGACAGCTTCTCGGTTATCCAGCTGTCGATCTCGCCCCAAATGTCATAGAGCCAAGTTTCCTGTTCTTCTGGCGGTGGGATCCGCTCGGCCGGGAAATACCAAGCCTTGATCGCGACCTGTGTGCCCATGGGCATGCCACGCCAGATATCCCCGAATGACACCAGCGTCTCGAGTCCCGAATGGCCGATGAAGAACACGTCGGTCTTGCCCGGGGCTGCCGCCAGCGCCGTCATCACGCCCTTCGGCTTTGGAGGAAGAGTGTTCTTGAGACTCTCGGCCCGCTCCGCCAGATCGGGACGGCCTATTTCCCTTAGCTTCTGAATGGCTCGCAGGTGCCGTTTGATGGTGTAATTGCCCCCCTCAGGGAAGATCACAAACGCATCGTTCACATCCATGGAGGCGGTCATCGCCTCGATGGCCTCGATAACTGGATTGCCTGCCCTGCCAGTCGCCGGAACGAAGGCGGAAGGGAGCCGATTCAGCATTATGTCGATCGCCGGGTCCCACTGGAGAAACTCCTTGAGGACGATACGCGGCTGACGGCCAAACCGGTTGTACAGCCCGTCCATGACAAGAAGAGAGTCCCCCGGGCCGGCATGTCGGGACAGGATCAGGATCGGCCGACTTCGTCCCTCGCCAGCGGTCCTCGGGATTTCTCCCTCGGGAACCGTCTTCACCTTGAAGGTGAACTTCGCCGACGCTACGACCCGGCGAAGCATCCAGCCAAACAACCGATAGTGGGCCTTCTGGAATCCGGGCGATCGGATCCTCCACCCGAACCCGGAGACGATCCAGAGCAAGAACAACCCGACGACCGCGACCACATCGACCACCAGGTAGAGGAAAAGGAACCAGATGATGCGAAGCGGCCGCCACTTGCCGGGCACATATCGCGACAGGAAGGCAACCACGACCAGGACGACCGGTAGCGACAGCGCCACTACAGCCATTCCAACCACGAAGCCAGGATCGATCAAAAGACGCCGAACCCACCGGGAAGGGGGTCTCATGACAGCCCATTCTCCTTCAGATAGGTGCCGCTGACCGTGTAGGCACCGTCAATCAGATCGGACGTGTCTCCCGTATCCCTCCAACGCAGTTGACGGCGATCATCGAATTCGACTGGGTTTCCCGATGGCAAGACGTGTACAGCGACATCTGGGGGAAGATTCTCCATGGCTGTGGCATATCTGTTGCGTCTGGCAATCTCGAAAGAAATCAACGCCGCCTCGTACAGCCTCCGGGGGGGTCGAAGGGGTGCCTCGAGACGACCGACCTGAAGCACGTAGATCACCGAGGCGCCTTGGTCGACGGCTCGTGTCAGGGGCACCGAGTTGACCAGTCCGCCGTCATAGAAGTGCTCCCCCTCGATCTCGACCGGAGGGAAGAGCACCGGAACTGCCGACGAGGCGAGAAGCGCCGGAATCAGGGAGCCCTTGGTGAACCAGTGCTCGGCGGCTCTCTCGATCGAAGCCGCAACACACTGGAAAGGAACCTGTAGATCTTCTATGCGCTTGTCCATCCCGTGGATGTGTTCGAGAGCAAGTTGCAGGCCCGCGGACCGGTGGATGGCCGGCTGAAGGGTGGTCACGTTCTTCATCCTGCTGAGCAGGCTGGTTTGGAAAAGACCGGCGCCGGTCAATTCCTCCCAGAAGTCGGTCAACCTCTGTACTCCGGCGGGGCCTGGATCATCGGCGATCACCGAGCCGTTGAAGGCGCCAATCGAGGTCCCAAGAATGATGTCCGGTTGAATGCCTGCTTCGTCGAGGGCTCGGAGCATGCCGACCTCGACGGCACCCCAGCGTCCCCCGCCGCCGAGGACATAGGCCGTATTGATGGCTCCGCTCACGAATCGTCCTCTTCGATGTACCACTCGGTGAAGTCGTAACAACGGCCGTCGTCACGAAACCTGATGACGAAGAGGTTGCGATAGCTGATCGGGGGCTCGAGATAGCGAGTCTGCCCGGTGATGATGGCGACCTCTGCGGAATCTATGAGCGGCTGCCACTCGAAGTCCCAGTTGTCCTCGTCGTCGTCTGTCTCCTGCCAGCGGGCAATGATCTCAGAGATGCCGTCCCACTCACCCGCCGCCGTCTGCGGGTCATAGACCGCATCATCTGTGAAGAGGGCAGCAATGTGCTCTGACTCGTTGGTACTCCATGCCAGGACGTATGCATCCATCCAGGCGTCAAGACGCTCGCTCATGGCGCAGCAAGTTAGCCGGGTGACATCACGTTGCCGGATGACAGGTCCGTTAGCTGCCGGGCACTTTTGGCGTGGGAGCTATCCCCAAGGCTCCCATCAGATCCTCAAACTCATCAAAGTGGAGTGACTGGGGCCCATCACTGAGCGCCGTGTCGGGATCCGGGTGGATCTCGACCATTATTCCGTGAGCGCCGATCGCCTCCGCGGCCAACGCCAAGGGCGGCACGAGATAACGGCTTCCTGCGGCGTGTGAAGGATCGACGACCACCGGCAGGTGGGTCCGGCTTTTCAGCACCGGGACTGCGCTGAGATCAAGGGTGTTCCTGGTCGATCTCTCGAAGGTTCTGATCCCTCGTTCGCAGAGGATCACCTGTTGATTCCCCTCGGCCAGGATGTACTCGGCCGCCTGGAGCAATTCGTCCAACGAAGAGCTCATCCCCCGCTTGAGCAGCACCGGTCGATGGGTTCTCCCCACCGCCGCCAGGAGTGAGAAATTTTGCATATTCCTGGTGCCGATCTGAAGAATGTCTGCTTTCTTGGCAACATGATTGACATCCTCAGGCGAAAGAACCTCGGTGACCACTGGCAGACCAAAGGTCTTCCCCGCTTCGGCGAGCATGTCGAGACCCTCAAAACCGAGTCCCTGGAACGAGTAGGGAGAAGTCCTCGGTTTGAAGCACCCACCGCGCAGAACGGAGCCCCCGGCATCACGCACCGTCCTCGCAGTCGCGACAATCTGGTCCCAAGACTCAACTGCGCATGGGCCAGCGATCATCACCAAATCGTCGCCACCGAATCTTGCCCCGCCAACCTCGACGACTGTGCTGGACGACTTGTGACCTCGGCTCCCCAACCTGTATCCCTTGGGGTCTTCGGTGGCCGGTGACATCTCCACGAGAGCCTCTCTGAGTTTGGGGTGCGCGGACTTCGGTGTCCGAACCGTGGGTTTTTGCCGTAGGTCCCGCGACGGGTAGCTGCCAAGGACTTTCAAGAACCTCACTTCTCTCATCAGGGTGTCGAGGACCGCGTCAACAGCTTTCTCGCTCACAGCCCCTTCGAAGTCGACATAGAACAATTCCTCTCTGGGATTGTGTGGGATGGGACGCGACTCCAGCTTGACGAGGTTTATGTCTCCCTCGCTGAATATTGCAAGGGCGTCCATGAGAGCACCGGGGTGGTTGCCAACGGCCATGACGATCGAGGTCTTGGCCGGAACCCCCTCGGGGATGTCGATCGGATGGCTGGCGGCCACCACGAAACGGGTGTAGTTCTCGTCGCGATTGGCGATCCCGGACTTGAGCACCTGCAGATCAAACAGCCGGGCCGCCTCTTCAGACGCGATCGCGCCAACCGAAGGGTCATTGAGATTCTTGATCCATTTTCCGGACAGTGCGGTGTCACTGAAATAAACGACCTCGCAGTCCTCGAGCGTCGTCAGAAACTCAGAGCACTGGGCGATCGCTTGCGGGTGACAGTAGATCTTCCGCATGTCGGCAATCGAGGCGCCTTCCAGGCCGAGCAGACAGTGGCGAACCTTGAACTTGATGTCGCCTGTCAGGTGTAGCCCACTTTCGAGAAGAAGGTCGTATACCTCCGCGATGGCTCCCGATGTGGTGTTCTCGATGGGAAGTACCGTCGCATCGGCTCTTCCGGCGCGCACGTTCTCGATCGCTTCGGAGAAGGTACGGGACGTCACAACCGATACTTCGGTGCCCTTCGCACCAAAGTACTGCTGGCTTGCCAGATAGCTATATGAGCCCTTGATGCCCTGAATCGCCACAGTGACGACCGTCGTATCGGTGGCACCGCGCCCAAGGGCCTCCTGCTGAACACGGACCGAGTCGTCGACGATTGCTCGCCAGACCTGGATTATCAGGCCCGAGTCGAGATCATGATCCTGGCCGGATGCGACTCGTTTCGCGATCAGTTCTTCTTCGCGGTTCTCATCCCTGGAGGGCTGGTCAGCCCGGCCCTTCTCATGGGCTATCCGAAGGCTTAGTCCTTTTCGCTCAGCGAGCAGATTCACGATTTCATCGTCGACGTGGTCAATGTCGGTTCTTATTTGATCTATATCGAGTGGGTTCTGTGGTTCATTCATGGGTGCCTCAAAACGAAGATTTAAGGGGGTAGGAATACGAACAGCGAAGGTGAGGTAGGCGGCGCTAAGCGCCGAAATAGACGAACCCGGGGAAGCGACCGAGGCTATCGCCGGAGGGCACGGTGAGGCGGTTCGTCTGCATGTAGACCGGGATGCTCGCCAGGCCATCCCGAAATGTCAAGATAAAATCAGCGAATGCTTCGACTCGCCCCGGAATCATCCTCATCATCGCCCGGTTCATTTGGATTCTCCAGGGCTTCGACGTGGCGTTTGCCCCCCAGAGCTTCGTGACCGGGAGTTCGATCTTCGATCACAGACGTGCATTGAGCCCGGGGGGCATTTGCGTGACGGTCGGAGGTTCCACGGCCGCGATTCTCCAAACTGTGTTCTTAGGGCCATTGGTTTCGATGATCGGGAGTAAGAAAACGGGCATTCTGATGCACAAACCAAACCAGAAGGATCTGGTTTATCTGAACGAACTCTTGGAGACCGGCAAAGTGGTGCCTGTCATCGACCGGCGCTATCCACTGAGTGAGGTTGCTCGAGCCCTCCGGCGCTTCGCGGAAGGACACGTCAAAGGAAAAGTTGTCATCACTGCGTGAAGCGCACGCCATCGCTCACATCAGGTGATGTCGGTACGCAACGGTTCGACCAACATCCGCACATCACGGCTGCCGGCTCAAGGGGTCATGGCAACACTTCGGCGATTTCCGATGGTGACATCCAGTCGAGGGTTTTTCGAGCATGTTGGTCGCCACGGGTTGGGTAAAAGTCGAGCTGGCTGACGGGTGACTCACTCGCCGGTCAGGGGCTGATGCCCCCCAAGGTGGTCGTAGTTCTCATGAGCCTGCCATCTCGGGTGAACTCGATCTCCGCGGACGATCCAGGTCTGTGACTCACAACCGCTGCGAATAACTGGCCAGGATCAAGGATCGTCTCTCCATTGATGGCCACGATGCGATCGCCCACCTGCAGATCTGCTTCCTCAGCAGCGGAACCTGCCAGGACTTCTCGGACGATGGCACCTCCGTTGCCTGACGTGTCCGGGATGGCGGCCACGCCGAGGGTTGCGAGTTGGACGTCCCCGCCAGCAACGATCTGGTCGGCAACGACGATCGCTACGTTGATGGCTACAGCAAACCCGATCCCGTCGTTGCCACCACCCTCAGTGAAGATGATGTCGTTGATTCCTATGACTATGCCCGCAGCGTTGATCAGCGGCCCACCGGAGTTTCCCGGGTTTATGGCCGCATCGGTCTGGACCATTGGCACGCCGTTGATATTCCGTCCGGTGGCACTGATGATCCCTGCAGTAACGGTCTGGTTGAGCCCGAACGGACTTCCGAGAGCGATGGCTGTTTCTCCGACATCCGCGCCGGTCCCATATCCCAGCGCTGCAACTGGTAGGTCAGCTCCCGAAATCGCCACAACTGCGATATCGGTGGCTGTGTGGGCACCGAGGACGCGGCCTTCGAGCAGTCGTCCATCAGCAAGTCTGACTTTCACCTCGCTGACACCATTCACCACATGCGCCGCCGTGAGGATCAGGCCCTCCGAGTCGTAGATAACACCAGATCCGAGACCAACATCGGACTCCAATTGGACCACCGCAGGAGAAACCAGCGCCGCAGCAGTAGCGATATCAGAAGGCCCGGCAGAGGTCAGAGACACAGGCTCGGTGACAACATCACCACCCGGCAGGTATCCGGCAAGAGCAACCCCGAACAGGACACCCACCGCAAGAAGGAATGCCCCGACCATCAAGCGGAGGCCTTCCCATCGTCGCAGATGCCGATGCCCCGACGAAAAGAGCAATCTGTGAGGCCGCTGCACCGAGTTCGACGAGTGGAGGCCTTCGCGATCAGTGGTCATACTCATACGCTCTCCAACGGTTCGAGACAGGCCCTCCATCGCCAACTGTCGGTCGTTTGACAGTTTTCTCATGTAGTAAATTTCGGGTTCAGAATCGCCTGATCAGACCACGCCTGCCGACCCCAGGTCATTTCACGAGACCAGCAGGTCGAGTGAGTCTTTTTGGCAACTTTCGACAGAAGACCGCGGACTCAGGGCGGTACGTATTCCCGACTGCCTTTCAGGATCGAGACAAGAACTCTCCTGTCGGATTGTGATCGCTTTGTGGAGGCTGTTCGACCATCCTCTCGACTCCGGTCGGCGGCTCCGCCCCCGACGGTACGCTGTTTCACCACGGTGGCCAACGGATGCGTCTGCCGGTTCGAGACCGATGTGATTTAGCTGAATATTCCGGAAAACCCCCTCATGTCAACCCAATGGATAACTCACAAGTTCGGCGGCACCAGCCTTGCTGACGCTGATTCCTTCGGCGCCGTCCGTGACATCCTTCTGGCACCCACCGATTTCCGACAGGCCGTCGTCGTCTCGGCGGCGGCGGGTGTGACGGATGACCTGATCGATATGGTCGGGATGGCCAGCAACCGTGACACGGGGTACGAGGACAAGGCCAAGCGCATGCGCGAGAAGCAGGCAGCCCTCATTGGCCAATTGGTGCCTGGTGACGTAGGTAAAGCGCTCCTGGCACAGGTGGATGACGAGATTGACGAGATCCGCGGTCTTCTCAAGACATCCTGGGTGATGCGCACCTCCACCAGCACCACCGACGCCGTTGCAGGGTACGGGGAATTGTGGTCGGCGAGGCTGCTCGCTGCATTCCTGGCCGACTCCGGACTGGACGTGGCGTGGATGGACGCACGCGAGGTTCTAGTCGTCAACCCCGCGGAACTGGCGTCGGCTGTGGATTGGGAGACCTCCCGGGCCAATCTGGACCAGTGGCTGTCGGACTGCCACACCGACACACTGGTCATCACAGGATTCGTCGCGTCGGATTCGCAAGGATCGCCCACAACCCTTGGTCGCGATGGGAGCGACTACTCGGCATCGATCTTCGCCGCCCTTCTGTCGTCAGTGGAGATATCGATCTGGACTGATGTCGACGGTGTTCTCAGCGCCGACCCTCGACTCGTGCCAGACGCAAAGGTCCTGGAAGAGCTGTCGTACGACGAGGCAATGGAGCTTGCCTACTTCGGGGCGAAGGTCCTCCATCCCGCCGCAATGACACCGGCGATCAGGGACGAGATCCCGATCTACATTCGGAACACGTTCAACCCGTCTGCCCCTGGAACGCGCATTCATCTTCAATCGAGGACGGATTCTCCGGTCAAGGGGTTTGCCTCCATCGGTGCGATCGCCCTACTCAATCTGGAGGGAAGCGCGATGGTCGGTGTCCCCGGCATCAGTGAGCGTCTGTTCGGTGCGCTTCGCCAGGCCGGCGTCTCGGTGGTGATGATCTCCCAGGGGAGCTCGGAGCACTCGATCTGCTTCGCTATCCCCGAAAACCAGGCCCACCTGGCCAGCTCGACAATCGAATCGGTCTTCGAGACGGAGCAAAAGCAGGGAATCCAGACCCTGGAAGTCACCGATCACTGCACGATTCTTGCCGTCGTCGGTGACACCATGTCGGGCACGCCGGGTGTCGCCGCCAATTTGTTTGGCGCGCTTGCCAGAGCCGGTGTCAACGTAAAGGCCATCGCCCAGGGCGCCTCAGAGCGGAACATCTCCGTCGTCATCGACGAGGCGGACGCTGCCAAGGCTCTGCGAGCGGCGCACGCCGGGTTCTATCTCTCCAAGCAAACACTTTCTATCGGTCTGGTTGGGCCGGGACACGTCGGGTCGACCTTTCTCGATCAGTTGGCACGAAGGCGCGATTGGCTTCGCGAGGAATTCGGGGTCGACCTCCGAGTACGAGCGATCTGCACCACCAAGAAGATGATTGCGGACGAAGCCGCAATCGAGCTCCCCCGCTGGCGAGAGCGTCTGGCCGAGGAAGGAGAACCTGCCGATCTCGATGGGCTGCCCGGGTACGTCCACACCGAATCGGTGCCCCATGCGGTAATCATCGATTGCACCGCAAGCGAAGACGTCGGATCACGGTATCTGGACTGGCTCTCCTCGGGGATTCACGTCATAACCCCCAACAAGAGGGCCAATACCGGAACACTCGACTACTACCGCTCGTTGCGAGAGCAGGGGCGGCGGGCCGACGCTCATTACCTCTACGAGACCACCGTGGGTGCCGCACTCCCGATCCTGCAGACCCTTCGAGATTTGGTGCAAACCGGTGACGAGATCCAGGGCATAGAGGGCATCCTCTCCGGCACGCTGTCGTATCTCTTCAACAACTTTGACGGGACCAAGCCTTTCTCCCGGATTGTTCGTGAAGCGTGGGAGAAGGGGTATACCGAGCCAGATCCCAGGGATGATCTATCCGGGATGGACGTTGGCCGCAAAGTGGTCATCCTCGCCCGCGAGATCGGAATGGATTTGAGTCTGTCCGATCTGGAGATAGGTGGGCTGGTGCCCGAGGGGCTGGAGGTCGGCTCGGTGAATGAGTTTCTCGATCGGCTCGGCGACCACGACGACGAGATGCTCGACCTTGTCGAGAAAGCCAGATCACGAGGAGAGGTGCTCCGATTCGTCGGCTCGATCACTCCCGAGAAGGGTTGCTCGGTTGCCCTGCGCTCCTATTCGGCCGACCACCCATTTGCCCGGATTCAGCTCACCGACAACATCGTCCAATTCCGGACCCGGCGCTACAAGGACAACCCGCTGGTCGTGCAGGGCCCAGGTGCAGGCCCAGAAGTGACCGCCGGAGGGGTATTCGCCGACCTGCTCCGCTTGGCTTCGTACCTCGGAGCGACCCTCTAGGTCACACCGTCCACGGTGACGAAATCGACTTGGGATGTTCTCGTGATCACGCCTCGACGCTGTGACGAAGCAACCCGACCACCAGCCCGTCAGACAATGCATCCCATGAGGCTTCGATGATGTTCTCATGGACGCCGATAGTCCCCCACGATGAGACACGGTTCGCAGTCTCGATGAGCACGCGGACTCTCGCCGAGGTCCCGTCCTGGCTGTCGAGCACCCTGACCCGGTAGTCGGTTAGTCGCAGATCATCGACTTCGGGATACCGATCCCTGAGGGCGGCACGCAGGGCCTGGTCGAGGGCATGGACAGGGCCCACCCCTTCACCAACAGTCACTCGCCGTGAGCCATCCACGACAAGCTTGAGCGTCGCCTCCGACACGATGCCCTCATCAGACCGAAAGTCCGACTGGACACGAAACGCTTCCAAATCGAAGTAAGGGTTCGACCATCCCCCAAGATCACGGACCAATAGTTCGAACGAGCCGTCGGCCGCCTCGAACTGATAGCCGTCGTGCTCCAGCTCCTTCACCCTGTCTACGATCGCCGCCGCCTCTGCTGCGTCTACCTCGAGACCCATCTCCTCCACCTTGGCCAACACTGATGCCTTCCCGCCGAGCTCGCTGACCACCATCCGAGTCTTGTTTCCCACCTGATCAGGTTTCTCGTGTTCATAGGCGTCGGAGCGTCGAGCGAGAGCGGAAGTATGGAGACCCGCCTTATGGGTAAAAGCCGAAACCCCGACATAGGGGCGGTGCGGATCTAGAGAGATATTGACGATTTCGGCAATGTGGTGAGAGATGGGGGTGAGAAGACCGAGATCACCCTCGATCGGCCGGAGGCCCTTCTTGAGCTGCAAGTCCGGGATCAGAGTGGAAAGATCGGCATTTCCAGTGCGCTCGCCGTATCCGTTGATGCAACCCTGGACCTGGGTTACCCCTGCCTCGACAGCGGCGATCGAGGCAGCGACGGCAGTACCCACATCATTGTGATAGTGGACACCGAGGTCGGCGTCGGCAAACGCACTTTGAACCTCCCCAATTACGTCAACGGTCGCCGTGGGCAGTGTGCCCCCGTTTGTATCGCACAGGACGAGACGCTCCGCACCTGCTTCATGAGCCGCCCGGAGCACATCGAGAGCGAACCCAGGATTGGCCTGGTATCCGTTGAAGAAGTGCTCGGCGTCGAAAAAGACCCGACGCCCGTGTCCCTTGAGGAACTCGATCGACTCGCCCACCATTCGCACACCCTCATCAAGATCGATTCGCAGGACTTCGGACACGTGGTAGTCCCAGGTTTTACCGACGATGCAGACAAATTCGGTTTCGGCATCAAGCAATGCTTGTAACTGATCGTCCGAGTCGACGTCGCCTTTGGGTCTCCGGGTTGAGCCAAAGGCGGTCAATGTGGCCGTGGTCAGATCCAGTTCGGTCTTGGCACGCTCAAAGAACCTCGTGTCCTTCTGATTCGCTCCCGGCCATCCCCCCTCGATGAAGGCGACGCCGAGATCATCCAGCAGTCCAGCGATCCTCAGCTTGTCGTTGACCGTGAGACTGATCCCCTCCTGTTGGGACCCGTCCCGGAGTGTCGTGTCGTAGATCTCGAGTTTCATTTCGCCTCCAAGCGATACCAAAAGAAAAACCCCCTGCGGTGGCAGGGGATTGGGCGCAGGCCGGTCGTGGGCTGCGCCTATTCGATGATGATGATGGTGGTAGCGGTTTGAGCCATCAGGCCAGAAGTATGACGAGGTGACGGGCAGCGGTCAAGACCATGATGACCGACGGTTCATCCACAATGAACCTCGGATCGCCGATGGAGCAGTCCGCGACGCGGTAGCTCGGTTGACCTACGCGCAGTCTGATAAGCGGACCTGAAGCCGTTCGGGTTCTAGGGGATAGGTGCGCACTCGTTGAGTATTGATCTGGTGACCGGCCGCATATATGCCTGCCGCCTCGAGGGTTGACTGCAACCGCTGTGCACTAGTCCGATCGACGTTTGCCGCTATGACGGACTCACAGTCTGGTGAGATAGGGGAAACCCCCAGTCTGTTGCTGGGGGTTTTCTGATCGCTTAGGCAGTTTTGGGTCATGCCGGGGACTGTGATCTGCCGCCGGAGGGACAGTGGGCTACACGGGGAATCGTGAATCTTTTCATCTCGCTCTCCTTTCTCATAGACCCGGCCACCAAATCGAAAATGGGCCGGGACGATTTCAGATGGGTTATCCATGGCGGCTCGAAGACGCCAATACGGCCTTTCTGGCGGTGTGGGAGTCGACGATCTTTTTCTCCACTGCGTCGAGGGCGGCCAGGGGGATGCAGTAGGTGACGTAACGTCGTCGCAGCAGGATGATCGGTATCGACACCACCTCGCATCCTCCGTATCCAATCCGCCACTGGAGGATGAACGAGGCTCCAATGTAGATACCCATGGCAAGGACCAGCGCTTCGGGGAGTTCGACGCCCGTCGGCGGAGCAACCAGGATCGGCCACCAGCCGACTGTGAATGCCGGACCGACGAAGATGGCAGTGTTGACCCAGGGGTTGGCGGAAGCGAAGAAACGCCCACCAAAAGCCCAATAGACGAACACGTAGGCGGCGGTGATACCAACCAGATACAGCACGGCTTGCGAGTAGAACTTGCCCGAGGAGAGCAAATCCGACCGGGCAGCGACGTCGAAGACGATCGGTGTCAGGAGCAACAACCCCCATGCCAAACGAGACCACCTACCGAATACACCAACGTCAAGACCGAGGGTGCCAAACCTGGACCGACTTGCTTGTTCTGTCATCACGAATCCTTTCATCCGATTTCTTGTCGTCGCCACCGCGACCATTGACACCTCTCAATTGTGTCCCGGCGTCCGGTATCAGTCATCCACCTGACCATTGGTTTCGCAGAACCGGTCGGTGGACTGTTGGATCAACCGAACGGTTGACCCGCCGAGGCTCCCCACCGACGACCAACCCGCCCGTAACGGCTGTGGTCAGCGTTCAGCCGCTTGATACCGGCTGACCACGTGTTGGGCCGGCCTGGAGTGCGAGACCTGCGATGGCCACCCAAAGACAGAAGAAGATGGATCGGACCACCATCGGTTGTGCCACCGAACCCGAAATAAAGGATCTGCGCGGCGGCAAACCAAGAAATGAAGAAGGCTGGTCCACCCATAAGGCCAGTTCCGACCGTGACATGAGACCGAACCTAGTTCCACCTCCATGAGAGGATTTTCCGCTGATGACGGCACAAACGGACGGCTTGACATTCCGGTAATGGCGGGGCCGGGTGGTGGTCTGGCGTCGGGGGACTAGTCATTGTGGGTTGGCCGGGTATGACCATTTAGTTTTTGGGGAATGTGGTCGATGTCTATTCTGAATGTGCAGATATGCCGTTTCCGTGCCTGGTCGGGTCGGCCGCATTTCGCATGGTCGACCCTTCCCCCATTCTTTGTCGCGCTCCCGGTCTGATTTACTGATGATTGGCTCGCTGGACCGATTGGTGTCTGCTCGGTGGTCGGGGTATTTGGGATGACATTGGGTCACAGTTTCGAGTCGGTTTTGGAAGCGGCCAAGCTTGGTGCTGATTGGGCGTGGGCTGTCCTTTACGGTGACATCGCGGGTCCGGTGATGGGGTTCTTCAGGAGTCGTGGTGTGGCTGATCCCGAGGAAGCTGCTGGGGATGTGTTCTTTGAGCTGGCTCGAGAGCTGGTGGATTTCGAGGGGAACGAGGAGTCGTTCCGCACCTTCGTGTTTGTCATTGCGTACAAGCGCCATCTGACTGAGAACCGCTACTCGAATCGACGGTTGCGGACTGTTCTTGCCGATCAGGTTCTCGACCGTCTGCAGAGCGGTTCTGAGGTGATGGGCGCTGTCCCCGTACTCGAGGTTCCGGACGAAGTCCGACGGGCATTTGAGGTACTTACGTCTGAGCAGCGTGATGTCCTTTCGTTGCGGATTGTTGCTGGGTTGTCTGTTGATCAGGTTGCGGAAGTGTTGAACCGCGGTGTGAA
>Ga0114949_10000225_pt1 | contig 27771 bp, 31 predicted proteins | sample N074metaG_FD_83505 | JGI IMG/M metagenome (GOLD analysis project Ga0114949, IMG submission 83505) | Deep subsurface microbial communities from Kermadec Trench to uncover new lineages of life (NeLLi) - N074 metaG | ecosystem: Environmental > Aquatic > Marine > Ocean trench > Sediment | place...
AGGACATAGGCAGAACGTGGCGGAAAGGATCGAAACTCCGCAGTGGAGAGACGGAACGGTCACTGCGCATCGCAGTGTTTCGCGATGAACCGCAACGTTGCGGGGTATTGACCCATCTAATTATCCATACTCTCCACACCTTCCCGCACCACCCCAGGAGACCGTCATGGGCGGATTCACCAGAGACCTTCGGTATGCAATCCGTTCCCTGATCAGGCAACCCATGTTCACCGCTATTGCGGTGGGCACCATCGCGATCGGCATCGGTGCGAATACCGCGATCTTCAGCGTAGTGCAGGCGGTGTTGCTCCGCCCACTCCCCTATGAGAATCCCGATCGCCTCGTGGTGATCTGGGCGAACCTCACGAATCGCAATCAATCCAAATTCCCCCTATCGCCTCCCGATCTTCGTGACTTTCGAGAACAGGCGACGCAGTTCGAAAGCCTTGCCGGCGTTGTCACCTTCACCCAGACGTTGACCGGCGGCGACGGCGACCCCGAGGTGATCGACGTAGCCGGCGTTACTGCGAACCTCCACGACGTGCTCGGGGTGCGGCCATTGCTGGGCCGAGGGTTCGAGCCCGCCGATGAGGAACCGATCGCACCGAATACCGACGCCGCGGCAATCCCGCCCGCCAGTGTGATTCTGAGTTACGAACTTTGGCAGCGGCGGTTTGGCGGTGACGACCAGATCGTTGGACAGTCGGTCGAGGTCAACAACAACGCGGCGGTCATCGTCGGCGTGATGCGGCCCGGTGTCGAACTCCATTTCGGTACCGGCAATCTCACGCAGAAAGTCGACATGTGGACGACTCCGCGAATCGACGTCGCAGCGTGGCCGGCACGTCGCAACGTCATCTGGGTCGTGGTCGGGCGAATGAAGCCTGGCGTTAGCATCGCGCAGGCCCAGGCGGAAATGGATGGATTCACCGCACGCTTCAGAGAAGACGCCAGCCTTCGTGAGACCGCTGGATGGCAGATCGACGTCCACGGAATGCTGGATGAGCTGACGGCCGAGATTCGTCCCGTCATCCTGGCGCTGTTCGGCGCGGTGGCGTTCGTCTTGCTCATCGCGTGCGCCAACGTATCCAACTTGTTTCTCGTACGAGCCAGCAGTCGTGAGCGTGAGTTTGCGATTCGCACGGCCCTGGGTGGAAGCCGCATCCACGTAATACGCCAACTGCTCATCGAGAGCGGTGTGCTCGCTTTCGCCGGGGGTGGACTGGGTCTGCTGTTGGCGTTAGCGGGGAACCGTGTCTTGCTGGCCATGCGGCCCGCGAATCTGCCCCGCATGGAAACGGTGAGCATCGACCTGTCCGTGCTCGGCTTTACCGCTGTCGCGTCGATTGCCGCGGCTCTTTTGTTTGGGCTGTTCCCCGCGATTCAAGTTTCGAAGCTACAGCTCACCGATTCACTGAAGGACCGTGGGCGGTCGTCTTCGTTGTCTAGGCAGCGTGTGTTTCGAAGCGGTATCATCATCGCCGAGGTCGCGCTTTGCCTGGTGCTCATGATCGGTGCTGGGCTCATGATGCGGAGCTTCATGGCGTTGCAACGCGTCGAGCCGGGCTACGACGCGGAGAACTTGCTCACGTTCAACATCGCGCTTCCCGGCAATCGGTATCCCGATCCCGAGAAGCGGATCTTCTTCGATACCTTCGAGCGGCAACTCCTCGCGCTGCCCGGGGTCACCAACGTCTCCGCGGCAACCACGGTACCGCTTCAGAACAACTTCTTTACGGGTCGTTACGGCCCCCTCGAGGCCGCGACCGACGAAAGCCTGTACGGACAAGCGGCCTACCGTGCAATTCGTCCGGGGTACTTCGAGACCCTGCGAACCGATCTTCTGGAGGGGCGGTTGTTCTCGCCGGCGGACTTCGCGGATAGCACGCCTGTGGTCATCGTTGACAAAGTTCTCGCTTCATCGATCGCACCGAACGAGAGCGCGGTCGGCAAGCGACTGTTGATTCGGATCACGACGCTAGAGCCGGTGGAAGTCGAAGTGATCGGGGTCGTGGAACATCAACGGGGGCCGTCGCTCGCTAGGGACGGGACGGAAGGGATCTACGTGACCAACCTGTATGCCGGAACCTTTGGGAATCTGGCCTACGCGGTGCGGACTACGTCGGACCCACTGAGCCTGGTTCGGCAAGTCCGTCGCGAGCTCGATGCGCTCGACCCTATGCTCCCGCTGTCCGACGTGCGCTCGATGGAAGCGCGCGTCAGTGAAGCCATGACCGAGACTCGGTTTGCGTTGGCCTTGATCGGCGCGTTCGGATTCATGGCGCTTGCGCTCGCGAGCATCGGGATCTATGGCGTGCTGTCCCACACGGTGCGGCAGCGGGTGGGTGAGATCGGTGTGCGCATGGCCCTCGGTGCGCGGGCCGGAAATATTCTGGGACTCGTCGTGCGGCAGGGACTCACACTCACCGGTCTCGGGTTGGTGGCAGGTCTGATCGTGAGCTTCTGGGCCACTCGGCTCATGCAAAGCCTGTTGGTGGACGTGCCGGCAACCGATTTCACCACGTACGCGGCCATGGCGGCTGTGTTCATTGTGGTAGCAATCGTCGCGTCATGGGTGCCGGCCCGGCGGGCGACCCGGATCGATCCGGTGGTCGCGCTCAGGGAGGAGTAAGAGCGGCCTTGGCGTGGCGAGGGCGGCGCCACCTACGGTCCCGCCACTCGTACGCAAACCACAGGAGTAGCGCCATGTACACGACGATTGCTACGAGGTCGCCGGGCCGCCCGTCACGCAGTCTTGTGATGAACGCACCGACCATTATGGAGAGAAGAACTCCCGCACCGTAAGTGGCTGCACGTGGAACGAGCAACAGTGCGCCACCCGCGGTCTCCAGCACGCCGATCAGGTAGCGGAACCAAACCGGATAGCCCCAGCGTTCGAACGACGGCGTCCAGAATCCGTCTGGGTCGAACTTCATCAGCCCCTGAGAGATAAACACAAAGGCCGCGAGGACTCCGAAAACGTAGGCGGTGACGCGCCGCCATCTTGGGCTAGTCTTGGGCATCGTGGGCGAAGCGGTACCGCCGCGGCCACCGGGCGGCGAACACGATCAAGAGCACGATCGCTGTAACCATGGGGTCCACGGCCGACAGATCGGCCTCCTTGGTCGTGACGGTCCAAAAGGCGCCGAGCATAATGACGGTGAGGAGAGCCGCGGCGTACGAAGCGGTGGCAGGAGGCAGCAGCAACACGGCGCCACTCGCTTCACCCACGCCGATGACGGATCGGAACCACGTTGGATAACCCCAAACCTCGACGAACCAATGTTGCCATCCGGCGGCCGACGTGAACTTGCCGAGTCCTGCGTCCCACAGGCCCATCGCCACGAGGGCGGTGAGCAGCCAGAGAACCGTTTGCCCAACGATGCGGAATGTTCGCCGGGCTGTCTTTCCAACCATAATGCATAGTAACCTAACTATGCATTATGTCAATAGCGACACAGATAGTTGGAGAGGCCTCGAACGAGGATTACGGTGTCGCGGATGGGATGTAGGGAGTCGCGTCTCCATAAGAGTAGTTGGTCATCATAAACGCCGTGAGCGCGACCACAATGACGAGTAAGAGGACGAGCACCTGTGCTTTGCGGGATACTCCCCGAAGGTCCCACAGCAGGCTCGGTCCACCGACACGGTAGGCGTCAAGAGCGAGCACAAACACCTTGAGCCCGAAGCGTTTGTGGCTGCGGCCCCGCCGCTGGTGTTCGGCCAACAAGTCGAAATAGGCGGGTTCGAACACTCGCTGACGCAACGGGGCCGGAAGCAATCGCCCGAGCTTGAACCACGGGCTTCTGGGCGCGGGCGCATCGTGGCTACGCTGGAACGCCGCCATCTTCCAAACGCCCAATCCATTCGAGGTAGAAATCCCGGCTCTCCCGACATGCGCGTCGGCCCGACGCGGTGATCTCGTAGCAGCGCTCGCGAATGATCTGGCTGGCGACGATTTCTTGGCGATACTTGCCCCTGACGAACCCCGCGTCCTCCATGCGCGACATGATCTGGTAGAACCCGGGGCCGGACCGGCGCACGCCCGAACGACGCAAGGCTTCGCGGATCTGTTTGCCGCTGGCGTCCTCGGCCTGCAGGAGCGTCAGGATCATGAACTGGATGTGGGAAAGCTTCGGTACGCGCATGGGGCTCCCAGTAACCTAATAATACATTATGTCACCGGGGACCCGTACTGCCAACTGCAGGCCTTGTCCTCTCCTTACCGCACCGCGGCCTTGAGTCGCGGCGCCACCGGTGCCGAAGCTACGTACAGTAGCAGCGCCACCAGGTAGAGCACGTTCAGACCCCAGATGTTGCTCAGGTATTCGAAGCTTCCACCCACGACGATGCCGAGCAGGTTCGAACTGAACGCCTTGCTCACGTGCTCCTCCTCGCGGAACGAAATCGAGAAGATGAACGACGCCCAGATGATCGGGAGCCCGATCACGATGCCTGCGGCGATCAATCGCGCAACCGTCGGGAGCGGCAATAGAATCTTGAATGGGAAAAAGAAGCCCGCGACGAGCGTCACGAACAACAATGCGTACGACCAGCGCCGCGACGGCTTCTTGTCTTTGATCACCAGGTAATTGGCGATGAAGATCGTGAGCAGGATCGAGGCGAAGACGATCGTGTTCACGTTCCATGTGGCCCCGAACAGCAGCGCCATCTGCGTGACGCTGCGCGTCTCCAGCAACATGAACCCAGCGCCCAGGAAGAAGAAGTGCATGTTGGGGCGGCGCGCCGCCGGTTCGATGCCTATGACCATCAGGAAGCTGATCAGCGTCATCGCTCCCAACACGATGATGTAGATGTTGGGGATGCGGTTGGTCTCGAGATAGAGGTGCGGCCAGTTGTCCGTTGCCAAAATGAGGTCGGCGGGCCGTTCCGGGCTGGGCAGGATCTCCACCGGTTCACGATTGGGTAGCAGGTCGACGGCCAGCGCCTCTGGCGGCGCAAACACGTAGGCGATCGAACCGAACGGACTGCCGACCGATTGCAAGACGACGGGTTCTTCGCCCCACGCTTCGGTGAGGGTCCAGTAGGTTCGCTCGCCCATCCACGGCCGGGTTGACCCGAGGTTCAAGACGAAGACACCGTCCGGTGCCAAAAGCGTCTTGATCGTTTGGTATGACTCCAGCGTGTAGACGAAGCTCTCGAGCCGGAGGCTCGACATGCCGGGAACCTGTTTGTGGGAGTCGAGCGCGGACATCACGATCAGGTCGAACTTCTCGTCGGTGTTCGAGATGAACGATCGTGCGTCATCGACGATGATCCTGACGTTTTCGTCTCGGTACGGTTGGTTCGGGTGCAGTTCGTAGCCGAAGCTCGCAATGATCGGATCGATTTCGACGGCGGTCACGTCTTCCACGCCTTGCATTAGCGCCACCACCGCCTCGTTTCCGGATCCCGCGCCAAGAAACAGCGCTTTCTGCGGTTTGCTGATGTGGTATGGCAGTTCGTAGTAGTCGATCCAGGGCCGGAACCGCGAACGTTCGAGGCCCGGACCGAAGTCGAGCGCGTCCTGGATGCGGATGTTGTTGACGTTGATGCGATAACCGATCGGCTCCTGGTCGTTACCGAGGTAGCGTTCGAGTTCGACTTTGTAATAGGGTGACCACACCGTGGAGCGGTACGTCGTGCTCATCACGAAGAGTGACAACCCCAAGACCACCGCGCTCGTGATGAGCCACGGTTTGCTCTCTCGCACGAACAACAACAGCAACCCGGCGCCGATGCCGTACCAAATGTGCGGGGGAGAGCCCAGCCATGCGAGCACGCCGTACGAAAGGACGCCGACCAAACTGCCGGCGATGTCGTAGCCGTAGGCCTTCAGCGGGTCGTGGACGGCATTCAGTTGTTTGCCAAGTTCCTGCCCAAGAAAGACGAAGAAGGCCACGTTGACGAAAAAGCCACCCAAGGCTGCGGCGGAGATGTGCAAGGCGCCGCGTTCGAAATACTCGACGTTACCCGATAGAATCACGTCCTCGGTATAGCTGATGCTGATCCCGAACACCCCTTCCAGCAGCACGATGGCCACGGTCATGAGGAGGAGCGCCACCATCGCGTAGCGGATGAGGTCGATCTTCCTCGTGGCTAACATCAACCCGACGCCGAGTCCGAAGAAACACGAGATGAGGATGAGATTGTTGAAGTAAGTGAGGACCGAGACCGAAGCGTTGAGCCACCGGATCGAGGCCATCTCGAGAAAGAGAATGGCGAAACTGATGAGGAATAACCGTCGCGGGGACCGCGTGACGGGGAAATCCCAGGACGATCGGTCGCTCATGCCCGTACTATTCCAGCCACTCCTTGGACTGGATCAGTTCCGTGCAGATGTCTTCTGCGGAACGCCGGGCGGCCTCGGCGGCGAAGTTGGCGACCAAGCGATGGCGGAGCACTGAGAGCGCCACGTCCTTGACATCGTCGAGGTCGGCCATGGGTCGACCGTCCATCGCGGCGTGGGCCTTGGCGCCGAGGACGAGGAATTGCGACGCGCGAGGCCCAGCGCCCCAGGCCACGTATTCATTGATAAAACTGGGAGCCATGTCCTCTTTCGGGCGTGTCATCCGGGCGAGCGTGACGGCCGCGCGGACGATGGATTTGGAGACAGGAATACGGCGAACGAGATGTTGCATCTCCACGAGGTCGGCTGCATCCAGTACCGACTCCACGGAACGTTCCTCGTCGCCCGTGGTCTCCTCGACGATCGATTCTTCTTCGTCGCGGCTCGGGTACAGCACGGCGAGTTCGAGCATGAACCGGTCGAGTTGAGCCTCGGGAAGGGGATAGGTCCCCTCCTGCTCGATCGGGTTCTGCGTGGCCAGCACGAAGAAAGGCTCCGGAAGGTGATAGGTCTCACCCGCGGCAGTCACCTCGTGTTCTTGCATGGCCTGTAAGAGCGCCGCCTGCGTCTTGGGCGGCGTGCGGTTCACCTCGTCGGCCAGCACGATGTTGGCGAAGATGGGGCCCTGCACGAACTTGAACCGGCGTTTCCCGGTTGCGTGGTCTTCCTCGATGATCTCGGTCCCGGTGATGTCGCTCGGCATGAGGTCGGGCGTGAATTGAATGCGGGAGAACTCCAGGTCCAGGGCTTCGGCGATGGTCGAGATCATGAGCGTCTTACCCAAACCCGGAACGCCGACCAGGAGCGCATGGCCGCCGGACAGGACGGCGGTCAATATCCCCTCCAACACGTCCCGCTGCCCGACGATCCGGTGCCTGACTTGGTCGAGCAGGTCTTGCTTTGCGTTGGCCAGGCGCTCGAGCAGTTCGAGGTCGGCTTCCCCACCCACCTGTATTGGATTCGCGGTCAAACGGATTCTCCTTAAAAACCAGTCGACTGTATTCGCTAACCCTGAATCGTACGTGAAACCCGTCGATCCAGCTACCACGGAGAGATGCTGCGGAATCGCTCTATTGCGTCCGAATCAGCGGTTTTTCCTAAGGTCCCTCTAGTCTTACGTTCCAGAGGGATTTTCGCTCCGCCTGGTGATCGCGGTCTTCTTGCTCCAGCCGCAACGCGTGATCCACGCGCGCGATCAGTTCGTGCACTACGGCGACATTGTCGGTCACGTCGGGCTCCGCCGCGGGCATCTCGCCTTCTTGGACGGTTTGTAGGGCGGCGAGGCAGATCGCGATAGGGGCGGTTCGGGCCTCGACTTGCGCCAGGTCACGCACCGCGCCCGGCAGCAAATCGTAGCGGTCTCCCGCAAAGACTCGGACCCTGGCGACTGAATGGTCGACCCTGATTTCGACCGAGAACCGTTCGCGGAGCTTCTCGACCACTTGCCACGCTGCGGCGATGTCGCTGGAAAAACGGGGTAGCTCGTGCTGCCGGCAGAGCATGACTCCCGGAAGGTCGGGACGCTTGTCCCATGACTGATAAGGACGGCTTGGCTTGCGCCACCCCATCACTTGCTCGGCAACCAACGCATCGAGACGCAGTGCCGTGGGCTCGTAGGTCAACGCGGCGTTTAACTCGACGGGGAAGTCCATGTTGTGCCAAGATAGTAAATCTCGCCGAGGATTGCCCGAAATCTCTGGTCATTCTCGCTTGCGAAACTTTTCACAAGCGGTGATCTTTCCTCCGCCATGAGCCCTGGGAACAAGCCCCCTGGGTACCTCGTCGAGGTCCACCGACACTCCGGTCTGGGGTGCCTGTTCGCGGCAGCCGTGCTCGGTTTCATGGGCGGTGGGTGGCTGTTGGATCGCTGGCTGAACACCTTACCCGTGTTCATGGTGGTCGGGGCCCTGGTTGGGGCCGCGCTGTCGACGGTCACCATCTATCGTCGGTTGCTCGGAGACCCGGAGGATTCGTGAAAGACGCGGGCATCGGCATCCTAATCACCATGGTGGTATCCGGCCTGGTTTGGGCGATTTGGGATGTATCTGGGGCGCTTCCAACAGCCGTGTTCGGGTTGCTGGCGACGGCGATCCACGTGGCGGCAGCTGCCCTGCTGAAGTCCGGTTTGAAACATTCACTTGGGGTATTGATGTGGCGGTGGTCGATGGGGATGGGGCTCAGGCTGATGGGGGTAGGACTTTTTGCCGTCGCGGTCACGGTTCAAGGCGACCGCTTCCCCGCGATTCCGAGCGCCATTGGGTACATCGGGGTGTTGCTGCCACTCATGGTCAGTGAGATGAGATTGATTCGATGATACAACAGGAACACGTCGAAGCAGGGGCCGAGACTGCAGAAGGCGGGGTCGATCTCGGCCATCTCCTGATGGAGCACGCGGCGGACGCCTATTCGTTGCACTTCGAGCCATTCCCGCCGATCGAATGGAATCCCCATCTGCTCGAGTTTCAGTTGGCTGGGATAACCATCAACATGACGCCCACCAAACACCTGATCTACATGGTGTTTGCGGCGGCGATGGTATTCCTGGTGATGTGGCGTGCCGGCAAACGCTTGGAGGCGCAACGCGCCGGCGAAAACGCTCCCAAAGGATGGGCGAACGCGGTCGAGGGATTGGTCCTGTGGGTACGCAACGATGTGGCAATCGGCAACATCGGCCCCGACGGAGCCAAATTTGCCCCCTATATCATGTCGCTGTTCTTCTTCATCCTCTTCTGCAACTTGTTGGGACTCGTGCCGTGGGGCGCGACGCCGACGAGCAACCTCGCGGTGACCGCGGCCCTCGCCGCGCTTTCGCTGGTGGTGATCGAGGTGAGCGGGATGATGAAGTTGGGATTCGGTGGTTATATGCGAACGATCTTTCCCAAGGTGGCGGGGATCAGCGGTCCGGGGGCGGTCGTGCTGTCGGTCGCCTTGGGGCCGATCGAGTTCATGGGTAAGCTGGTCAAGCCGATCGCGTTGTGTATTCGTCTGTTCGGCAACATGACCGCCGGCCACTTCGTGATCCTCGCGATGTTCGGAATCATCTTCTTGTTCGGTAATATCGAATACGCGCGCTGGGCCATCGGAGGGGCGTCGGCGCTTCTGGTGCTAGCCATCATGATGCTGGAACTGATCGTGGCGTTTGTGCAGGCATATGTGTTTACGCTGATTACGGCGGTGTTGATCGGGATCATGCAACATGAACACTAGGGCGAAGGGCGAAGAGCGAAGGTAGTTGCCGGGCGCCGGGCGACTGCCGCTGGTAACCGGCCGAATGGCCGGCGAGGCCCACTGGTCGCAAGACCGTTGGTGGGTGGTCGCGGAATCTTTGTCTAGGGAGAGGCAAAGCGACTGCGACGGCGCAAGAACCAGATAATCTCCCTCTTGGTGAAAAGGAAACATCATGCTTTTGAACATGCTGGTGATGATGCAGGCTGAAGGGGTGTCAGCGGTGCACCCGATGGTGGGTGTGGGGATTGGTATTGGCCTCGCGCTGATCGGCGCTGGAATCGGTCTTGGCAAGATCGGTGGTGATGCGGCGATGGCCATCGCCCGGCAGCCCGAAGCCGTCAACGACATTCGTGGTACGGCGTTACTCATTGCCTTCCTCATGGAAGGTGCCACGATCATCGCCGTGATCATGACCTTCGTCGCGGTACTGGTTTAAGTATCGATGTTCACCCTCATGCTGTTGGTGCAGGAGCAACTGCCGGCGCCGTTCCGAACCAACATTGGCTTGATCATCTGGACCTGGATCGTGTTCATCGGCCTGTTTCTCCTGCTCAGGAAGTACGCGTTTCCGCCGATCGTACGGTTGACCGAGGAGCGCGAGCGAAAGATTGCGCGTCAGCTCGAAGAAGCAGAAAAGGCCAGTAGTGAGGCGCAGGCGGTGCTTGCCGAGCACCGGAAATTGCTCGAGGGCTCGAAGGCCGAGGCGCACGCACTGATCGCCGATGCGAAGTCGGTCGCGCAGAAGGAGCGTGAACAGCTTCTGGAGAAGACCCGTGAGGAACAGTTACTCCTTCTCGATCGTGCCAAACGTGAGATCGCGGCCGAACGGGAACGGGCTGTGCTGGAGCTGCGTAAGGAGGCCGTCGATTTGTCGCTGGCGGTTGCGGCTAAGCTCATTCAGGAGCGCCTCGATTCCGACACCGACCGGAAGCTTGTCGAGAAGTATCTCGCAACGTTGGGGAGTGATTCCTAAGTGCGCGAGCCAACGATTGCGAAGAACTACGCCGACGCGTTGTTCGAACTTGGTGAGCGCTCGGGTGAAACCGAGCGCTACGCCCAGCTCATGAATGGATTTGGCACCGTTCTTACTGAGGAACCGCAGATTCGGGTAGTGTTGGAGTCCCCGCGCGTTCCCAAGGAAAAGAAGCTGTCGATTCTGCAGAATACGTTTGCAGCTCTGGCGCCGGCAGAGTTCACGCGTTTTCTGCACGCTGTGGTCAGGCGTGGGCGACAGGGATTGTTTCCGGCCATCGCCGAGCAGTATTCCCAACTCGTGGACGCAAAGTTGGGCCGCGTTCGCGTCACCGTGACCTTGGCCCGTGAGCCGGACGAGAGGCTCGTGGCCAGCATTCGGGACCAGCTCTCTGCGGCGATCGGCAAAGAGGTCATTCCCAGCTTTTACACGAAGGAAGAAATCCTCGGTGGCGTGATTCTGCGTGTTGGCGACCGGATCATGGATGGATCGTTGCGAAGAAAGATGAAGGCGTTGCGCAAGCGCCTACTCACTGCGTAGCGCGCCGGCCGAGAGCATCTCAATGACGAAACGGGTCGGGTTCATTGGATTGGGCGATATCGGATGGCCGATGGCGGCGCACGTGGCCCAGGCCTATGACTGTACTGTATGGAATCGCACGATCGAGAAGGCCAACGCGTTCGCCGAGGAGAACAAGGCGACGGCCGCAGACTCGCCCGCCGGGGTAGTGGCGGCGTCCGAGGTCGTGATCACCTGCCTGCCGACGTCCAAAGAGGTCTTGGACGTCGTCGAACAGGCGGGAGACGCTTGGGCAGCTGGGCAGTTGCTCATCGACTGCACGTCAGGGGATCCGGCCGGATCGAAGCAGGTGGCCGAGTTTCTGCGCGCTCGGGGAGTGGGGTTCGCGGACGCGCCAGTGAGCGGAGGTGTGGGCGGAGCGGAACGAGGTGAGCTGACGGTGATGATTGGGGGCACCGACGAGGACGCGGCGCGCGCCATTCACGTGGTGGATTGTTTCGCGAAGAAGGCGGAACACGTCGGCCCGGTGGGCGCCGGCCACGCGGTGAAGGCGATCAATCAAGGCTTGCTGGCGGTCAACATCCAGGCGGCGGCGGAAGGGCTCGCGGCACTCGTGAAGCTGGGCGTGTCGGGAAAGAAGGCGCTCGAGGTGATCAATGCATCGAGCGGCCGCTCCAACGTGACCGAGAACCTGTTCCCCAATCGTGTCACGAACCGACAGTGGCCCAGAACCTTCCGCTTGGCCCTACTCGACAAGGATGTCGGGATCGCAGTCAAGATTCTGGAAGACAACCATGTGCCGTCGGATGCGATCGGGACGGCAGGGCGCGCGTTCAGCGAAGCGCGCAAGATTCTCGGGGAAGAGGCCGATCACGTGGAGTTCGTGAAGGTGATCGAAGCCAAGGCCGGGGTGGAGATTCAATAGCCCGCCGCTTCGACGGGTGAAGGCCTAATCTCCCGCGGGCAGCCACAACACGAAGCGACTGCCCTCACCCGGCGTGCTGTCTACCGAAATGCTCCCGCCCTGAAGCTCCGCTAGCATTCGAGCGATCGTGAGTCCTAACCCTGCGCCGCCGTGGGCGCGACTCCGTGAGTACTCGGTACGATGAAAGCGATCGAACACGCGTTCGAGATCTTCCGGAGCGATCCCGACTCCCGTGTCGGCAACGGCCACACCGACAAGTCCGTTACGCCGCAGTACCTCGAACGTCACCGTACCATCCGCCGTATATCGTACGGCGTTCGATGCGAGGTTCAATAGGATCTGCCGTGTTCGGTCGGGATCACCGAGGGCGACGGTCGACCCGTTGGACATCGTTTCTATGGTGATGTCGCGTCCGGAGGCCATAGCTTCGGTCACCTCTTCGACGTCGCGAATCACCTCCACGAGGTCAAAGGGCTGACGCGCAAGGTCTAATTGTTGATTTTCCCCCCGTGCGATGAGCAGCAAGTCCTCGATCATCTTGGTGGTTTGCTCGATCTCTCGGCCGATGTCTCCGAGAGCCTCCCGCATTTCCTCAGCCGATCGATTTTCGACGAGCGCCCATTGCACTTGCGCCCGAAAGTAGGTGAGTGGGGTGCGCAGCTCGTGACTTGCGTCTGCCGTGAATGCTTCGAGAGCGCTGTGGGCCCGCTCGACCCGCGCGATCAACTCGTTGATCACGTCAGCCATCTCGGTGACTTCGGCCAAACCTGTCGGTGTCGTAACCCGGCGGGTCAGATCCTGCGCATCGATCGACTGCGTCTCTGCCACAGTGCGGGCGAAAGGCAGGAGTGCCGCCTCGACGGTGCTTCGGGTGGCGCGGTTTGCCAACAATGCTGCGGCGGGGAGCAGTGCCAGCGCCACGGCGCCAAGGCCCAGCATAGCGATGAGATAGGGCATGCGACTTCCGGCGACATAGATGTCGAAGTCGCCGACGCGGCGATGTCCCACGCGGTACCGCCAGCGTCCTCGTTCCGCGATGGCTGCCACGACCTGTTGGCGCACCTCTTCGGGGGAGGCTCCGGCGCTCACCTCTTTGGCCGGCATCGTGGAGGAAAGAAAGTATACGGAACGGCCGCCGCCGGCCGTGGGCACGGCACGCGTGATAAGGAAGGGCTCACTCATCCCAAGGAGTTGATCGGCGAGCATGGCGGGCGCGACCGCCGTGCGCTCTCCGCCGGGATCGGAATACAGGCCGAGCAGCGACTCGATTACGTCAGTCGAGTGATCCAAGGCCCGACGCAAGGAAAGTTCGCTCACCGCCCCCGAGACCCCGATGACGATGAGGGCATACGCCGACAGCGTTCGCCACACCAGTCTCCCAAAGTCGGCCGTGAGACGCTGCCGAAGGTGGGGCTCGTTCACAATGCTTCCAGGCGATATCCGACGCCGCGTACCGTGTTGATGCTCGCGCCGGCCGCACCGAGGTCGATTTTGTTGCGGAGGTAGTTGATGTACACGTCCACGACGTTCGTCTCGGTGTCGAATTGGTAGTTCCACACCGCTTCGGCAATGCGAGATCGCGAAACGGTACGTCCTGCATTGCGCATCAAGAACTCGAGCAGGGCGAACTCGCGAGGACTCAAGTCGATAGTGCGATCGCCGCTGGAGACGATTCGCTGGAGTGGGTCGACTTGCAGGGCGCCCACCTTGAGCACCACATCTTCGTGCCGTAGGTTGGCCCGCCGAATCAACGCTACGATGCGCGCCATGAGTTCGGGAAGGTCGAAAGGCTTGGTGAGGTAGTCGTCAGCGCCGCCCTCCAGGCCTCGAACGCGATCTTCGAGTTGGTGACGGGCCGTGAGAAGCAGGATCGGCGTTGCCACGCCGCGCTTGCGCAACTCTTCGACCACAGAAAATCCGTCGCGCCCCGGCAGCATGATGTCTAGTAGGATGCATTCGTACTCGTGGTTCAGTGCCCGTTCGAGTCCACTGTCACCCGATTCGGCGTAGTCTACCGCGTAGCCCTCCTCGCGGAGCGCCTTGCGCAGGAACGTGCGAAGGTTTCGATCGTCTTCGACTAGCAGGAGTTTCATTTGGGGGAAGGTAGGAAGGCACGGACACCGAGGGCAACGGTGTCGTGTGAGAATTAGAGCATTCTAATGAAGGGGGTGGAGCGCTGGGGCTGCCTCAAGGGCGGGGATTGGAGAAAACCCAACGCAACCCATCCCTGAGCACGACCGGCATCACCGAGCGATGCGTCTGGCCTTCGAATCGGGTGACCTCCCATCGCAAGGCATCATACTCTCGCACTTTCAGGGTATCCTCGAGCGCGGCAACGCTCGCGACGAGTTCGGGCTCGTCGAGCAGCCCTACGGCGATGTAGAGGCTGGTCGGGATCGATTCGTGGGCAGCGGCGTACTCCCGTTCGTTCAGAAAACTCACGCCGTCGTCGATCTGAAGGGCGGGTGCTGACGCGATGTAGTTGGTGAAGGCCTCGGGCCGTCGAAAAACTGCGTCGACCACGAAGCTCCCCCCGAGCGAATGCCCGTGTAGTACGCGTTGGTCGGAATCACCGCGATAGTCACGTTCGATGCGTGGGGCCAACTCTTCGGTTAGGAAGCGGAGAAAGTCGTCTGCGCCTCCGGAGGTGAGGGGAGGATGCGGGCCGAACGCGGCCACCTCTTGGGCGATGAACTGTTCGACGGCGTCGCTCTGCCGGAGCGTCAGGTCACGAACCCGCAGGGCGATGGCGTCGCCGAGTCCGCCCGGATAACCGATTCCAACGACCAGAATCGGTGGAATGAGTTGGTCGGCAGATAGCACGCGAGCAATGTCGGTCGCCATGCCGAACGTCCACCATGCGTCCGGAACGTAGAGGGCTGGGAATTGGGCGTCTGCCATTTGGCGATATCCGAACGGGAAGGATACGGAGATCTGGAAATCCGCGTCGACGAACTCCGAATGGATCTCGAACGTCTCGGTTTCCGGGATCGTGGCCAGCGGTGCCGGAGCCTGCGCGAGCAGGTGACCACCGCTCAGCACGGCCCACGAGGTTACGGTAATCAGCGACTTCATCAAGGCATACTCCTAGCGATTGGGCTCGATGAGGTAGATGTCGCCATAGTCTCGGTCGCGCGAATACACTAGCCCACTCCCGTCCCAGGCCCATCCGCCGCCGTGTACGTGCCACTCGCCGTTTCCAAACGTGATCTGTTCTGGGTCGCCTACAGTAGATGGAAGCTGGTTCGGCTCACGGGTGGGGGCGAGGCGAAGCATCTGCAAATCCATGGTGAAGTGACTCACCGACGAGATGTAGGTCAGGGCGCTACCATCCGGCGACACCGACACCTCCGAGATAGCTCCCGCAAGCAAGAGCACGTCCTCTCCGGTCCCGAGATGTGCCGCGCGAAGCTCTACCTGTCCGGAACCATCCGGCGCCCTACGCGTGTACACTAGCCGCCGGCCATCCTTGTACCAGCCAAAGCTGAACGCGTTCCCAACAGTCGACTCACGCCGGTTGCTGCCGTCCGGTTCGATTAGCCAAATGGCGTTGCCGTCCTGCCCGGGCGCGAGGTATCCGATCACGCTCCCGTCGGGGGCCCACCGCGGGCCGGCCTGGGTGTCGCCCATATGCAGTGACCAGGGCAGCTCATGGTCGCTGAGTTGCCGAGTGATGCCGGTGGCTACGTCAACGATCCAAAGCTGGACGGCTCCGCCGCGATCCGACAGGAACACGATCTCATCACCGCCCGGTGACCAGTCGCCCATCCGGTCGGCGGCTCCGGGCCGGTCGGGCGGATCGGTGGTGAGCTGACGGGACTGGCCTCTGGCGCGGTCGTGGATCCACAGATCGTAGGGCGGACCACGCATCCACACGATGAGGTTTCCGTCGGGAGAGAGGCGCGGCCCGAAATTCTCGCCCGTCAGGAACGTGATGCGCTCGTCTTGGCCTGGCGAGTCGATTGCGATCCAATGGAGGTCGACCTGGTGATCCTGGTCGGCGTACGCAATTGAGCCCGTGGGCCCGACCGCGGGCGTGGAACGAGCCCCGGCGCCACCCGAGGTCAACTGGCGGGGTTCGAGCGTGGCCAGGTCGATTTCCCATATGTTGGGGACGCCAAGCCGCATCGACATCGTGACCAGTCTCTCATCACCCGGGAACCATGAGGGGAACATGTCCACTCCGTCACCGAGCAACATGGAGGGTTCTCCTCCCTCCGTCGGCAGAAGCCAAACCGTGGGTACTCCCGCCTGGATGCGCTGGAAGAGGATTCGCGTTCCATCTGACGACCATGATGCCCAACCATCTTCGCCGCCCGGTGGTGGCGTGGTGAGCTGCGTTTGCTCACCGGTCGACAAGTTCACCTTCCAGAGCGCTGCGTCGCCCGCATCGTCCATCTTGGAAAACAGCAACTCCTCGGAGTCCACCGACCAAGGATTCGTCCCCATGGTAAAAAACCAGGTCATCATGCGTTCGAGGAATGGAACGTTGGTTTCTGCGATCAAGCGTTCGGCCCCGCCGGTCGGTGGAATCCAGTAGATATTCGATCCGGTTCCACGGTCGGAAATGAAGGCGATCTTCGAGCCGTCCCGCGACCAGCGAGGATTGATCTCATCGTACGGACTGTCTGCAGTAAGGATGTGGGGATCACCACCTCCCAACGACAATATTGCGATGTCGGCGTCGCCACCGCCGGTCGTGCCGTACGCGATCTGGCTGCCGTCGGGCGACCAGCTGGGGCTCATCTCCCATCCGGCAAAGCCTGTGACCTGCGTAATAGTCGAGCCGGTAAGGTCGGCCGTTGGCGCATTACCGCCCCGTCCCAACAGGGCCCATACGAGTATCAGTGCGGCCGCCCCCGATCCGACATACCCGACACGTCGACGCCACCTCACCGGAGACGGGAACGGCATGGGTGTCTCCACGGTGGGGTTGACCGGTGTGTCCGCTACCAAGGCCTCGGCGAACAACTTGGCACTGGCAAACCGGTCGGCCGGCACCTTCGCCAACGCCTTCCGTATCGCGGCATCCAGCACCGGCGAAATAGTCTCACGGAGGCGGCGTGCCGACGGCACCGGATCGGCGAGACTCTTTGCCAGGATCGACTGTGGCGTCACCCCTGTGTAGGGCGGCTCGCCGGAGAGCATCTCATACAGCACGCAGCCCAATGCATACACATCCGTCCTACCGTCCAGGTCACCACTCCCGCTGGACTGCTCCGGACTCATGTATGCTGGCGTCCCGACCACCAGCCCCGTCTCCGTGAGCTTGTCGCCCCCCGCCGCACTAATCGCCCGCCCAATACCGAAGTCCATCACCACGGCGTGGCCGCCTGACAGCAAGATGTTGTCCGGCTTGATGTCGCGATGGATCACGTTCTGCTCGTGTGCGTAGCTGAGTGCCCCCGCCACCTCCAGCGCGATGGACACGGAGTCTTCGATCGGCAGTTGCTTCTCCCGTTCCATTCGAGCGGCCAAACTCTCTCCATCGACAAACGGCATAACGTAATACAGAATGCCGTCCGCCTCGCCTGACTCGATGAGCATGAGGATGTGGGGATGTTGCAGCTTCGCCGCGAGCCGGATTTCCCGCAGAAATCGGTCACTGCCTAATGCTGCTGCAATTTCCGCCCGCATGACCTTGACTGCGACCTTGCGGTCGTGTTTGACGTCGTGCGCCAGATAAACCGTGGCCATGCCACCCGCGCCGATTGGGCGCTCGATGGTGTAGCTATCCGCTAACGCGGTCTTAAGGCGATCGTATTGCTCGGACATGGCTCACGCCGGTCGTTCGTTACGGTGGGGAAGATGCACCCTCAGGCCGAATCCCGCGAGGGTTGTGTGGGGGTTGGAGTGGGGTCCCCCGCCCGCGGGCGAGCGGGCGACAGCCTTATCTGGACTTGTCTGTGTTCGTCACCGATCGACCCTCGCACGCGACCTCATTTCTCCTCGTATGCGTAGCCGTCTAGAAAACTCCTGAGGAGGTCGAGTCCGAACCGGCGCGCACTCCGTTGCTTGGCCGTACCGGATCCGGTATACGTTTCGATTAACTCGTTGATGGTGCGCTTGTCCGGCCGCGCTTTTTCAACTCGGTTTCTTCGGCTCTTTTGTCCCATATTGGTTAGACCGCCCTTGGTGGGGCCACGCGGAAGCGGCAATACGTGAAGTCCTGCACCGAACCCGACGGCGTTTCGTGTTGTTCGGATTTCGTCTCGACCAGTTCGTATCCGGCTCCGAGTTCTTCTTGCAGGGTCTCGTCGTCGTACCGCATTACGTGCTGGCCGCTGCAACGTTCGGGGCCCGTCATCGCGAACGTCGCGATGATTACGTGTCCTCCCGGCTTCACTGCTTCCTGGAGTGCCTTACGGTAGCCCATGCGTCGATCGGGATCGACCAGGAAGTGGAATACCGCCCGGTCGTGCCAGACGTCCCACGTGCGGGCCGGCCGAAAATCCGTCACATCTTGCCGCAGCCACCGGACATCGTCACCCGTGGAGCCCAACCGTCTGCGTGAGCGCTGGAGCGCCTCTTCTGAGATATCCAAAACCGTGAGGTCGGTATGTTTCCGGGCCAGCAGTGCGTCGACGAGTCTGGACGTACCACCACCGACGTCGATGATGCCGGCGCTTGCCGTAGCGCCGCATGCTTCGATGAGGCCGAGTGATACCTCTGGGCTATGTTGATACCAGCCGACCTCGGTATCCTGCTTTTCTCGATAGATCCGTTCCCAGTGCCCGCGCCAGTCCTCCACGTCATACCTCCATCGGTCGCAATGCACCCGCCCCAAAGATATACCTTGATTCTCGAGTCTTACATCTTCAGTCTTCAGTTTCGGTGTTCATCGATTGGAGGAGAGCAAATGTCCGATACCACAGGTGCCATAGCCGACGATCAGGAATCGCTCGAAGCCACCATCAAGGACGAAGTTCTCCGAATGTACCAGGAAGTCGCGGATCACCCCGAAAACGATTTCCACTTCTTTCACGGCCGGGAGGCCGCGGAGATGTTCGGGTACGAAGCCGAATGGCTCGACCGGGCGCCGGAAGGCTCGGTTGCTTCGTTCGCGGGCGTCGGAAACCCGCATCTTCGTAGCAATATCCAACCTGGAGCAACCGTGTTGGATCTTGGCAGCGGTGCCGGTCTCGACAGCATCATCGCCTCGTGGCAGGCGGGTCCGAACGGCAAGGCCATCGGTGTTGACCTCAACCCGAACATGTGTCTCAAGGCTCAGGCGCACGCAGCGGCGTCCGGGACGGCCATGGAATGCCATGAGGGACGCATGGAGGACATTCCACTCCCGGGCGGGAGCGTCGATGTCGTGATTTCCAATGGCGTCATCAATCTTTCGTTTCGAAAGCGCCGCGTTATCGAAGAACTCTTCCGTGTGCTCACGCCCGGTGGGCGGATCTCGATTACCGACATCGTCAGTGCGAGAAAGCTGTCACCGGATATCGTGAATGATCCCAAGCTTTGGGCCAGTTGAATTGGTGGTGCTCTCCCGGAGGGAGAAATGTTCAACTTGTTCGAGGATGCGGGCTTCACGAAGGTACGCTCCGCAGTCGTGCCCGGGTTTCGTTTCAAGAAGGGCGCGACGCGGAACTCGGCCGAGGCCTATGGCGTGAAGTCGGTAATGATGACGGCAATCAAGGACTGATCAAGAGTCGACAGTCACCGCTTCCTCATCACCGTTGCCCGGCTTCCACAAATCCTGGAAGTAATAGCTCAGGATCAAGAAGAGGCCGCCAAAGCCCATGAACAGCATGATGCGCCAGATCGGCGCCAGCTGCGCGAGATCAACCAGAAAGAGTTTCGCGACCATGACGAGGAGAGTGGCCATGGCGACCCGTTGCATGCCGGACCGGTGCCCAATCAGCGCGTAGACCAGCAGGCCGATGCCGTAGGCACCCCAAGCCAAGGTGACCATGGCGCCGCCGTTCGGGAGCGAACTCAGCTCCCGGGCCATCCAAGCGAGGATCAACACGTGGGCCGCAATGCGGTACCCCGCCGCCTCGTTCTGGTCGCGCAGTCGCGTCGCTAGGAAGAGTGCGATGCCGATCGAGAGTGCATCGACGAGTGCATCCGGATTGAACACGGCCGGCAACTGTCCACCAGACGTGATTAGGCGAGACAGTACCCAGAACGCAACAGCCGCGAGTATGGCCTGTCCCGCCCGAAGCGTGATTTCGTCCTTCGTTCGTACGCCGATGAGGTGCAGCGCGGCTGCCTCCACCGAGAGTGCCACCAATAGGGCGTTGCCGTCGAGAATCAGCGCGAAGGCGAGCGTCAGGAGCGAAACGACGGCAATGGCCTGAGAGAAGGCCAACCGGCCGCCCGCGCGCCATAAGCTCACGACCATAAAGGCCACCGACGCGAGTGCTGCCATCCCGAGGGCAATCCAGCCTGCAGCCGGCCGCGATAGATCCCAGACGATGGCGACCGCCAATAGCGCAACAAGTGGGGTGAGCACGCTGAAGACGTGCGCATGGCGATCGGTGTTCAGCGTCTTGGGTGTCCCGCCTGCTTGGGGAGGTTGCTTCCACTTCTCGGGGTCTAGCATGACCAGGCGTTCCCGAATGAGTGGAACGAACCAGAACGAAATGAGGCCGGCCGCGATTCCCGCTGTCGCCCAGATGATGGCGGCCCGCGTCGCGCTATCGGCGGCTTCCACGGCGGTGAGCAAGAGTACGGACCACGCGACGTAGAACGACGCCCAAATGAAGGTTCTCCAGCCCTTTGCCAAGAATACCACACTCAAAATCGCGAGGGTGCCGGTGAAGTGCGCCATCATCAATGGAACCGAATCGGGTGGGCCGTACAAGACGGTCGGAGTGAGCAGCGCCCCAGCTGCGCCGGTGACCGCAACTGAGACGTCATCGAGTCGCGTTGCCAGGGCGAGCGCAAGCAGGGACACGAAACTCAATACGGCAATTGCCACTGGTTGCGAGACGAGGTCGTACCAATGGAATGCCGCGTACATGGTGATGAAATGGGTGACGATGCCCCCGACGAGCAGTGCTCTCGCGTACCAACCGCGGCTCGCGTGCAGGCGGACACCCAAGATCATGAGGCTGGCACCCAGCCCGATTCCCATGAGCACCCTGGCGAGGGGGCTCAACCAGCCCTGGTCCACGGCGTATTTGAACAGATAGAGGACACCGAAGAGCAGCAACGCGATCCCAATGCGGGAAAGCCACCACTGACTGTCGTGGACTGTAATGCTGATCTTGCTTGGGGCAGCGGCCTTCGTACGGTCGGTATCTTTGGACCCGGCCCACGCGGCCCGGCGGCGAGGCTCCGTGAGGGGGGGCCGTGAAGCCGCGCCTGCACCCGTGCGGCCCCCGCTCACCATGGTCAATCGGTCGGCCATCGTCTTGACGAGCTTCTCGATCCGCTCGACCGCCGCTTCTAGGTGGGCTACGCGGTCGTCGAGGGATTCGTTGCCGGTCATGACCCGGTCAAGATAGGACCTTAGTACCTTTCGGTCGAGAATAGATCGTGGACCACCGAAGCTTTGTCACCGGAGAGCCCGGAAACCGTCGCCGGTTTCTGGAGGAGACGCTGGGCCGTGCCGCCGAGGAGCTGGCTAAACGGACCGAGCGGCGAGTTGCGCCCAAGCTCTATTTCCGCCCCCCGGGAGCGCTGGATGAACTGCCGTTCCTGGCGGCGTGTACTCGGTGCAGCGACTGCATGGATGTTTGTCCCGTCAACGCGATCGTGAAGGCGCCCCCTGGCGCGGGCTTGGCGGTCGGCACTCCAATGATCGACCCCGTCATCCAGCCCTGCACGGTCTGTGACGATATGCCCTGTGCCGCGGCGTGTCCGACCGACGCGTTGAACGTTCCGGAGACCCTGTGGGAGGGCCATCGGCTGGCGGCGCTGGAACTGGTGTCCGAACGGTGTATCGCGTTCCAGGGTGTGCAGTGTGGCGTGTGCGCCCGGGCGTGCCCAATCGGCGATGATGCCATGTCGTTGGATGACGAGGGCAGGCCGGTGATCAAGATCGAAGGATGTGTTGGTTGTGGGGTATGCGTGCGTGCGTGCGTGACGGCACCGTCGTCGCTCGAGCTTCATCTACTCTGACGAGGGGAACACCTTGGACGTTCCTTACACAGTGGACAAGCCGTGGGGGCATGAGCTGATCTGGGCCAGTACTGATCGGTACGTAGGGAAGATTCTGCACATAGAGCCGGGTCACGTTCTCAGCCTACAATATCACGAAAAGAAGGACGAGACGATTCACGTTCTAAAGGGTGAGATCATCTTCCGGGTGAAGATCGACGACGTGCTTACCGAACGCCCGATGCGTGAGGGTGAGAGCTATCGCATCACGCCACACACGGTGCACCAGATGGAGGCTGTCGTCTCGACCGATCTGTTGGAAGTGTCGACGCCCGAGCTGGACGATGTGGTTCGTCTCGAAGATCGCTACGGACGGGTATAGATGAAAGTCATTCTTCCCGTAGCGGGCAAAGGCACGCGGTTGTTGCCCATTACGCGTCACACGCCCAAGCCGCTCATCCGGGTGGCGGGCCGGCCGGTGCTGGATTACGTGATTGACAAACTCCACGGCCTAGACATCGAGGAACTGATTTTCATCACCGGGCACCTGAAGGGGCAGATCGAGTCTTTCGTCAAGAACCGCTACGGATTTCCTTCGCGCTTTGTCGAACAGAAAGTACAGGATGGGACCGCCGGGGCCGTGGCGCTGGGCCGGGACTACATCGATGGGCCGGTACTCATCGTGTTCGTCGACACGGTGTTCGACGCGGACCTCAGTATCGTGAACAGCAGCACGGCGGACGGAATCATTTGGGCGAAGGAGGTCGAGGACTATCAACGCTTCGGTGTGATCGTGACGGACGAGCACGGGTACATGGAGCGGATCGTCGAGAAACCGTCTGAACCGATCTCGAAATTGGCCAACATCGGCTTGTACTTCATTCGCGATTGGGAAACGTTGTACGAGGGCATCGATCACACTCTGGCCTCGCCGAAGAACAAGGGTGAGTGGTACCTGACCGATGCGTTTCAGTACATGGTCGACCGGGGCAAGAAGTTGTTTACCGCCAGTGTGGAGGGGTGGTACGACTGCGGAAAGGTCGAGACGGTACTCGAGACAAACCGTTACCTGCTCGATCGCGGAGCGGCGGTGGTGGAAGGGATGCTCGATGGGAGTTCGATTGCCGATCCGGTTCGGGTCGAGGTGGGCGCGACCTTGGTGAATTCGACGATTGGACCCAACGTCGTGGTCGAGCAAGGTGCGACGGTCGACAACTGTACCCTGCGGGACACGATTGTCGGCCGCGGGTCGGTGCTCCGGAATTGCACGATCGTGCACAGCCTGATTGGCGATAACGTCAACCTCGAGAACCGTGACCTAGACCACATGGTGGCAGCCATCGATGAAGTGGCTCCGGCGCCGTAAACCGGAACTCCCCGTCCATCGGGTCGAAGACGAGACGGACCTGGCCCAGGCACTTGGTTCGCCCCGGGGCGTGCTCTACAAGCACAGTCCATTCTGTTGGGCAAGCGCGATGGCCATTCGTCACATCAAGGGCTTCGTAAAGACGCATCCCGATATACCCGTGTACCTGATCGACGTCATTGCCCACCGGCCCTTGTCGATGGAAGCAGCCAACCGCCTCCAGATTCGCCACGAATCTCCGCAGGCCATTGCGATTGTAGACGGTGAGGTCGTATGGTCGGGGTCGCATGGGGAGGTGACCACCGAGGCCCTTGCCGCGGCGATTGGAGTGACGTGAATCACGACAGGGACGAGTCTTCACTCATTCACGACTGGAACACCGATGGAGCCTTCGATTGGAGTGCGGCCACGGTGGTCTTGAACGACGAGACGCTCCGAGACGGGTTGCAATCGCCGTCGGCGATCGATCCGCCGGTCGAGGTAAAAAAACGATTCCTGCACCTCATGGCCGATCTCGGGATTGGCGCTGCCGACATAGGGTTGCCCGGAGCCGGAAAGCACGTGCAGGACTCGGTCCGGGCTCTCGCGCTCGAGATCGTAAATGCCAAACTGCCCATCGATCCCAATTGTGCCGCCCGAACCGTGATCGCCGATGTCGAACCCATAGTGCGCATCTCGCAGGACGTGGGTATCGAGATCGAAGCCGCGACGTTCATCGGGTCTTCGCCCATTCGCCAGTATACGGAAGGCTGGACCCTCGACCGGATGCTGGGCGCCATCGAAGAGGCCGTGTCCTTTGCGGTGAACGAAGGATTGCCCGTGATGTTCGTGACGGAAGACACGACGCGGGCGCTCCCGGAAATGCTCAAGGCCCTGTATGGGGCTGCGATCAATCTGGGAGCGAGGCGGATCTGCCTCGCCGACACCGTGGGCCACGCGACGCCGGACGGCGTGCGCAACCTGGTGCGATTCGTCAAGGAAGAGATCGTCGCCCCATCAGGGGAGAACATAAAAATCGATTGGCACGGCCATCGCGATCGGGGCTTGGGGTTGGTCAATTGCCTGGCCGCGATCGAAGCCGGCGTCGATAGAGTGCATGCCACCGCGTTGGGTGTCGGCGAGCGGGTGGGGAACGCGGAGATGGACTTGCTCATCGTGAATCTCCGTCTCTTGGGTGCGCATCGACACGATGTGTCCTCGTTGCGTGAGTACTGCGAACTTGCCTCTGAGACCGTCGGGGTGCCACTGCCGGTCAACTACCCAGTCATGGGTGACGACGCCTTTCGGACCGGTACCGGGGTGCACGCCGCGGCCATCATCAAGGCGAAGAAGAAGGGTGACGCGTGGCTGGCTGATCGGATCTACTCGAGCGTTCCGGCCGCAACGTTCGGTGCGCGGCAAGTTATCGAGATCTCGCCGGTTTCAGGCATGTCGAACGTGAAGTACTGGTTGGAAGAGCATGGCTATAACGCCGAAGACGAAGGTCTTTGCGGGATGCTGTTCGAAGCGGCGAAGCGCGCGGATCGAGTGCTGGATGAAGCCAAGTGCCGCCGGTTGATTGCCGAACACAAAGGGGAGCCCGTAGCCTCTTGAACGCCACGCCACTCGACCAACTGGTCGATTCGTATCTCGATCTCACGTGGAATCTGGATCCGGCCGCGGCAACCGCGGCGGGCGTGACCGAATACGACCATCGATTGGCCCTTTATGACGAGGAGAGCATACGGGCCCACGGGGCCGGGTTCCAGTCGGTCGCGAATTCCATCGAGGCGCTCGAAATCGAGTCACTCGACGATGAGATAGACCGGACTGCGCTCTTGAACAAGATTCGCGTCACCACGCACCGCTTCACGAACGAGCGGACGCACGAACGCAATCCCGTCTTCTGGCTCGGCCATCTTCTCGAGTCGCTCCACTTGCTCCTTGTGTTCCAGGACCGCTCACCCGAGCACGTGGCTAATGCCCTCCAGCGACGTCTCGGCGAGATCCCGGCGTTTCTGGATCGGGCCCGTGACACGCTCAAGGCCCCACCGACGGTCTTTCTCGATACGGCGGCCCAGGTATTTGCACCGGGAGTCGAACTCATCGACCAGGTCGAGACCCACTGCGCCGAAGCCGGTGAAGACGCGTCGCAGGAAGCCGAAGCGGCCCGCGGCGCGCTCGAGGCCTTCGGCAAACATCTGGAGGCGTTGCGTGATGGTCCGACGGAGTCGTTCGCGATTGGGCAGGATGCGTTCAATTTCCGGCTGCGCTTCGATTTGGCGATCAGGCAGGTCGCGACGGAGGTGTGGCGGTACGGATGGGATCTCATCGAGCAGACTGAGGCCGAACTCGCTGCGCTGGCTAAGTCCATTGACGGCACCAGCGCGTGGATGGACCTCGTGGAACGCCTTCGCGACGATCACCCGCAGGCCGAGGAACTCGTTCGGAGCTACGATCTGCACATGCAGCGGGCTAAGGAATTCGTGGCCGAACATCGCTTGCTCGACGTGCCCGATACCGCGCTCAACGTGGTCCAAACGCCGCCGTTCCTCGCACCACTGATCCCGTTCGCTGCCTATCAACCGCCGGGCACGTTTTCCGACGATCAATCCGGTTGGTTCTACGTCACCGTACCGGGCAATGGCGTCGGTGACTCCGAAAAAGGGCTGCGCGATCACTGTCACTTCGATCTCCCGACCACGGCCCTTCACGAGGGGTATCCTGGTCACCACCTGCACTTTGTGCGTACCAATCGCCTGCCCCGCCGGGCTCGTATGGTGCTGTGGTCACCAATCATGGTGGAAGGGTGGGCCTTGTACTGCGAAGAGATGATGGCGGAGGAAGGGTTTCTGAGCGACCCGCGCGAGCGACTGTTCCAAAAGGTCGCGCTCTTATGGCGCGCGCTACGCGTCGTGGTAGACGTGGGACTTCACACGCGTGAGATGTCGGTCGACGAGGCTGTCGGCCTTCTGGTGGATCGCATTGGGTTCGACCGCGGGCTCGCCTTGGCCGAGGTGCGCCGCTATTGCGCGGAGCCAGTGTACCAGGCCAGCTATGCCCTGGGCCGACGCGAACTGCTTCGACTGCGACAGTCGTTTTTCGAAGCCCACGGAAATGGGGAGCGAGACAAGCGGGCGTTCCACGACGCCGTCCTGGCCTATGGTGGGTTGCCGCCGAGCCTGGCTCGGTGGGGGCTCGGACTGGGCGACTGACCGTGCCCGGCGCATGGCGCAGGCGACTCAAGGCCGCGAAAGACATCTATGAGGAAATGTATTTTGCGCCGTACCGGTCGCAGATTTATCGGTCGTACCGCGAACAGCGCGACCTCTTCCTGATCATGACGTTTTCCGACATGCTCGGCGTTCCGAATCCGGCCGCGTTCTACGCGCTCGAGTTGTATCCCGATCTCATTGAGGAATTTCACCAGTGGCACCTTCGTATGGGCATGGACCAGGCGCCGGAAGGTGGTTTCCGCTGTTGTTGATCGATGGGCAACGCGGCGTTCGATCGTAAGGTCCTATTCTTCGGGGGCAAAGGTGGTGTGGGCAAGACCACCCTTGCCGCTTCGGTCGCAATAGTCTCGGCTGAACGCGGTGCCCGGACCTTGCTCGTCTCCACCGACCCGGCGCATTCTACGGGTGACGTGCTCGGCCTTCCGCTCGGAAACGAGCCCACCGAAGTCTTGTCCAATCTATGGGCGGTAGAAATCGACCCAGCCCAAGAGGTCGATCGCTACATCGAGCAGGTCAAGGCTCGGATTGCCGATTCCACACCCCCGCGGCTGGCGGCCGAAGTCGAGCGGCAGATCGATATTGCGCGCGTCACACCGGGAGCCGACGAATCTGCCATGTTCGACCGTTTTACGAAAATTCTCGCCGAACTGGGGTCGACGTATGACCGCATAGTGTTCGACACGGCGCCGCTCGGTCACACGCTCCGGCTGTTGTCGCTGCCCGAACTAATGGGAGCGTGGATCGACGGACTGATCGCGCGGCGCAAGAAGGTGAACGTGCTGGGCCGAATGTGGCGGTCGGTATCGGGCGCGGCACAGGGCAGCCGGACCGACGACGACCCCGTGCTGAGCGCGCTGCAAGACCGCAGGCGGCGGTTCGCGGCGGCTCGGGACGTAATGACCGATGCCGAGCAAACCGGGTTCGTGTTCGTCGTGATTCCGGAGCACCTTCCGGTAGCTGAGACGGAACGATCGGTCGAGGTCCTGGACCGGAACTCCATCCCGGTATCGGGGGTCGTTGTCACTCAATGATAAGGAGGGGCTGACCGCGAGCGTCGGGAGCGCGAATCGGGGTACTTGGCGCGCCTCCGGCAGCGCTTCGGCACCCATCCGATCATCGAATTGCCCCGACTCGCGG